>Ga0207416_1003933_pt1 | contig 13517 bp, 12 predicted proteins | sample PaiPotPPM11metaG_FD_184107 | JGI IMG/M metagenome (GOLD analysis project Ga0207416, IMG submission 184107) | Iron sulfur acid spring bacterial and archeal communities from Banff, Canada, to study Microbial Dark Matter (Phase II) - Paint Pots PPM... ...
GCTGGAGGTGGCGGCGGCGATCGAGGTCACCTCGATCCATTCAGTCGCCGGGCGGCTGGCAGCGGGCTCCGGACTGATGACCGTGCCGCCCTACTTCGCGCCGCACCACACGTCGTCGATGGCCGCGATCGTCGGCGGTGGCAGCGGCGGCGTCATCCGCCCGGGCGCGGCCAGCCTGGCGCACCGGGGAATCCTCTTCCTCGACGAGGCGCCCGAGTTCCACCGCGACGTCCTCGACGCGCTGCGCCAGCCGCTCGAGTCAGGCGAAGTAGTGATCGCCAGGGCCGGCATGCAGGCCGTCTTCCCCGCCCGGTTCACCCTCGTCCTGGCGTCCAATCCGTGCCCCTGCGCGAAGGCCGCCGGCCCGGGCAAGACCGCGTGCACCTGTTCCCCGGCCGCCCGGCGCCGCTACCTCGCGAGGATCTCCGGGCCGCTGCTCGACCGGGTGGACGTCAAGGTCCGCCTCCAGCCGGTCTCCCGCCGCGACATGCTTTACGACCGCAAGTTCGCCGAGTCGTCCGCCGTCGTCGCCGCGCGGGTCGCCGACGCCCGCGAGCGCAGCGCGGCCCGGCTGGCCGACACCCCGTGGCGGGTGAACGCCGAGGTACCCGGCGCCGCGCTGCGCCGCGTATTCCGGCCCGAGCCCGGGGCGCTCGCGTCACTTGACCGGGCGATGGAGCTCGGCCACGTGTCTGCGCGAGGCGCGGACAAAATCGTCCGCGTCGCCTGGTCCCTGGCCGACCTGGGCGGCAAGGACCAGCCAGGACCCGACCAGGTGAACCTCGCGATCGGACTATGGCTAGGAGTGGCTCAGTGAACGGCACGCTGACCGACGAGGCGTATGCCCGCGCGGCGCTGACCTACCTGGCCGAGCCCGCTGACCGCTGGCTCGTGCAGTCGCTCAAGGTCCACGGCGCGGTGGCGACGCTCGACGCGATCAAGTCGAACCGCCCACTGGGCGGCGGGCGCGGGGCGCCGCGCGAGGCGACGAAGGCCGCCGTGGAGCGATGGCGCACCCGGCTACCCGAGCTGCCCGAGCCGGAGCGGGTGCTCGCCTTCGGCGAGTCGGGAATCAGGATCGTCTGCCCGGGCGACCCTGAATGGCCGGGGCAGCTGGCGGACCTGGGCGACGACCAGCCCTACGCGCTGTGGCTGCGCGGCACCGCGGACCTCCGGTTCAGCTGCTTGCGCTCCGTCGCGATGGTTGGCTCGCGGGCAGCGACCGCCTACGGCTCGTACGTGGCGTCCGAGTTCGCCGCGTCCGTGGCGGCGCGGGGCCTCGCGGTGGTCTCCGGCGGTGCCTTCGGCATCGACGCGGCCGCGCACCGGGGCGCGCTCGCCGCCGACGGTGTCACCGTCGCCGTCCTTGCCTGCGGCGTGAACGTGCCGTACCCGACGGCCCACGCGGAGCTGTTCGACGCCGTCGCGGCGCAGGGCGTGCTCGTCAGCGAATGGCCGCCGGGAAGGCACGTGAGCCGGCTCAGGTTCCTTGTCCGCAACCGGGTAATCGCGGCGCTGGCGACCGGCACGCTGGTGGTGGAGGCGGGCCAGCGCAGCGGCGCCGTCAACACCGCGCGGCACGCCAGGGACCTGCGCCGCCGCCTCATGGCGGTGCCAGGGCCGATCACTTCCGACCTGTCCGCCGGATGCCACCAGGTAATCAGGGAATGGCAGGGCACGCTTGTCACGAGCGCGGCGGAGGTCATCGAGCACTTGTCCCCGGTCGGCGAGATCGTGACCGACGGGCAGCCGGCGGCCGGGCCGGGCCGGGCGGCGAGTGCCCGTCAGGCGGCCCCCGCCTTCCCCCGTGACCTGCTTGACCTGGAGTCAGCTAGGGTCCTCGACGCGATGCCGCGCCGGGGCGGCATGGGCACGGTGCGGGTGGCGCAACGGGCGGGCCTCGCCCCCGCCGCGACGGCAACCCTCCTCGGCCAGCTTGCCACCGGCGGCTTCGTCGAGCGGTGCGACGACGGCTGGCGCCTGCGCCGCGCCTGACCGCGTGTCGCCAAGCCTCGCTGCCGGTGCCCCTCACGACCTGACACACTTTCCCCATGGCCGCTGCCCAAGGAAACCGTCCCGCCGAGGGCCTGCCCGCCGCGCTCGGGTCGGCGCTGGCCGAGTTCGGCCGGCACCTCGAGTCGGAGCGCGCGCTGTCGCAGCACACCGTCCGCGCCTACCAGGGCGACGTCCAGTCGCTTCTCGAGCACGCATGGCGGCAGGGCGTGGGGGAGCCGGGCGCCCTCGACCTGGCCACGCTGCGAAGCTGGCTGGCGGGCCAGTACGAGGCGGGCGCCGCGCGCGCCACGCTCGCCCGCCGCGGTGCGGCGGCCCGCGCCTTCACCGCGTACGCGCACCGGCGGGGCTGGCTGACCGCCGACCCCGGGCCGCAGCTCCGCACCCCCAAGGCGCGACGGGTGCTGCCGCAGGTGCTGCGCCGGGAAGAGGTGGACGAGGCGCTCGCGGAAACCGAGGACCGCGCGCAGCGCGAGTCCGCCGCCGGCGAGCAGGTAACGGCGGCGCTCGCGATGCGGGACGCCGCCGTTCTGGAGCTGCTGTATGCGACCGCCATCCGGGTCAGCGAGCTGTGCGGGCTCGACGCGGCAGGTGTCGACCGGGAGCGCCGCACGGTGCGGGTCTTCGGCAAGGGCGCGAAGGAACGGGTCGTGCCCGTCGGCCTGCCCGCGCTGCGCGCCCTGACCCGCTGGGAGGAGGAGGGGCGTCCCGTGCTCGCGAACGAGCGCAGCGGGCAGGCGCTCTTTCTCGGTGCTAAGGGCGGCAGACTCGACCCGCGGACCGCGCGCCGGATCGTGCACGAGAGGCTGCAGGACGCGGCCCCGCACGCCATCAGGCACACGGCGGCCACCCACCTGCTCGAGGGCGGCGCCGACCTGCGCAGCGTGCAAGAGATCCTCGGCCACGTCAGCCCGGCCACCACGCAGATCTACACGCACGTGTCGGCCGAACGGCTGAAGGCGACCTACCGACAGGCCCACCCCCGCGCGTAATCCTTAACCGCGCGGTACGCCGGCCCTGCCGCCGCTAGAGGAATTCCCGTATCTTCGCCGCCGTCGCGTGCCGGGCACAGTCCACGACGGCTATAAATGAGCGGACGATACGTCACGGCGGGAAGAGCGCCCGGGAGCGGGGATCAGATGAACCAGGCCGACGATCCGGACACGGCGCAGGCCGCCACTGCGGAGAGCCCACTGCAGCGCACCGCGGCCAACCCGACCATCGCGAACCCAGCCCGCGTATACGACGCCCTGCTTGGCGGCAAGGACAACTACGCGGCCGACCGCGCGGTGGCCGAGAAGCTCGCCGCCGCCAAGCCCGCCCTCCTCGCCAACGTCCGCGCCAACCGGGCTTACCTCGGCCGGGTCGTCCGTTATCTGGCCACCGAGTGCGGGATCCGCCAGTTCCTCGACCTCGGCACGGGCTTGCCGTCGCTCGACAACACCCACGAGGTCGCACAGCGGGCCGCGCCGTCCTCCCGGATCGTGTACGTGGACAACGATCCGGTCGTACTGGCGCACGCCCGTGTGCTGCTCGTCAGCACCCCCGAGGGCGCGACCTCCTACCTCAGCGCCGAGATCCGTGACCCGGAGCCCATCCTTGAGCAGGCCGCCGAGACGCTCGACTTCGGCAAGCCGATCGCGGTCATGCTGCTCGGCGTGCTCTATATGATCCCGGACGCCGACCTGCCGTACGCGAAGGTCGCCGCCTACGTGGACGCCGTGGCGCCAGGCAGCTACCTCGCCATCTCGCACCCGGCCAGCGACGTCGACGCCGAAGAAGCCGCCAAAGCCGCCCGCGAGTACGACAACGCGCTGCCGACCACCCAGACGAACAGGAACCGGGCCCAGGTCACCAAGTTCTTCGAAGGCCTCGAGCTGATCGAGCCCGGCGTCGTGCAGCTCAACAAGTGGCGGCCCGACCCCGGCGACTCCGACCCGGGCATCGAGATCTCCAGCTGGGCCGGCCTGGGCCTAAAGAACTAGTGGCGTGGGAAGGCCTGACTTCCGGCGAAGCTGCCGAAGTCCTCGGGCGGCTAGCTACGCGTAACGCGTTCGGCTTGGTCACGGATGACGGCCAGGACCCTGTCGTTGCCCGGCGTTGCCGGGATCGCCGCGAGCACCCGGTCGAGGGTCTCCGCGACGACGGCCGTTGCCGTTGTCCGGCGGATGCCCCACGTGGCCGCCTCGTTGACGAGGTCGGCGGCGGTCACCTTCCGGATGTCGGTCTGCCCGCCGACCCGCTGGCCTAGGTGGGTGTCTGCCCGCATGGGCTGGCCGGTGCCGTCGGTCAGCTCCAGGGCGATGGTCGACAGGACGTCATAGAGCGGCGCGAGCCTGACTGCCGGGGTATCTGCATCGTGCAGCAGGGAAAAGTTCTTGGCGTGCGCGTCGGCGTTGCCGACAGCCATGTTGAACGTCGCGCGGCGCAGCAGGGCGGTCACGTCGCGGGGATCGCCGAAGTCCCGCAGGAGCTCGGCGAGGTCCCGCAGCGCGGGCCCGCCCTGTTCCTCGTATTTCAGGCTCGGCGGCGTGCCGGTCGCCTGGCACCCGTCTTCCTGGTGCACCCGGACCGGAAGGCCTCCGTCGGGCGAGTCGTGCCTGTCGTAACGCCGGACGGCATACACGGGCAGGCCGGCGACATCGAACAGTTCGGTCTCGGGCACCTCAAGCCCGGACGCCGTGGCGAGCCGAAGGCAGGTGGCCTCGTTGGCGGCCATCGGATGCTGGCCGTCGGGCTTGAGGATCCACGTCGAGGGAGCATCTCCGAAGGGAAGCTGCCAGGTGCCGTCGGTGGCCCGGCCGAGCAGGGCCTTGCGCTGGAAGCCGGCCAGCGACGGGCGGAAGCCCCGCTCGGGGGCAACGCCCAGGGGCGCGACGTCCAGCGCGCCGATGAGCCGCTGCAGCTCGCCAGGTGTCATCGGCGTGTACCGGCTACCGCCCTTTTCGCCGGGCCCCTCTCCCTCGCGGAGCATCGTTATTGCGCCCGCGCAGTCCCGGCCGAAAGCCCTGAGGATGCCGTAGGTGTCCGCGGGGCGCACGCCGGCCAAGGCCGCCATCCGGGTAAGCGCAGGTCCCTCGGGCAGCACGTTCTCGAAGAAGTCCAGGCCGCGCATGTCCCTCGGGCCAGTCGGGCTCCCGATCCTTAGACCAACAGAGAGAGCGGGGCTGCCGTTGCCCCACCGCTCAATCCCCTCCGGGCACCACTCCAGATGTATCCGAAACTCCGGCCCCGGCGTCAGGACCGCCACGGGCGTGTCGTACAGCCACGCGACGAGCCGTTCAGCCACGAGTCTGCCTAGGCCGTACGATGACCTCACACCCGACGAACCGCAGCAGCCGGAGCGCATGGGTCACCGAGCTGCCGAACTTGCCGCCTTCCAGCTCAGACAAGTACGGCTGCCTGATCCCCGTTGCCTCCGCCGCATCCGCCTGAGTCACCCCGGCTTCGGTCCGAAAGTGCTTCAGCGCCGCCCCTAGATCCTTCGCCGTGATGACCATGTACTCGTCCCGCAGTATCGCCATAGACCAATACTAGCATCCTATCGCCAAACAGCGATATCGCCTTTTGGCGATATCGTGACGCGGCAAGCGCTATCGATCATCGCAAGGTGCGAGCAGCGGCAGGCACCTTCCAAGGTCCAGATGGTCGCTGCTAACGGAGTATTCGGGCGCGTTCGGCTACCATCTCACGAGCACGGGGCGGCAGCTTCGCGCCGACTTTCACAGCGAAGTCCTGGTACTCAGTGTGGCCGGGCAGCTCCTTCAGGGACTCGGTGACGAGCGCTGCGGCCTGGGCGGCGTCACCGCGGCGCGCCGCGATCTTCGCGCGCAGGAAGGTGCGTCCCGGCCCGGCAAGCGCCGGGCTGGCGACGAGCCGGTCCAGCAGATCGTCCTCGGGCGTTCCCGTGAACCGCTCGAGGAGCATCTCATGCCAGGCGGCGAGATCATCGGTGCGCTCACGACGCCGGTGGCGGGTTTCGTCGAAGCTTCCGTACACGGTGCGGGGCCGCTTCGGGTCCGCGCGCCCGGCCGCGTCCAGCGACTCCAGGTAAGACTCGGCGAACGTCCGCCACATATCCGGCGTGGCAAGCAGCCGGGCGAGCGGAACGGCCAGGGCCGTCTCTTGCTCCGCCACCTGACCGTACCCGCGGCGGGTCCACCCGTAGTCCGACTCCCAGCGGATGAGCTGCTGCGGCACCCGGCTAGCGAAAGCCGCAGGACCGTCGTGACGAAGTACCGACTCCCACAGCACGGCGACAGCGTCGGATACGACGAACTTCGCGGCCTCCACCGGGTCGTCGGAGTGGAAGTAGTCATAGCTGCGCATGCCGCGGGCCAGGTCCACCATTTTCCCGACGGCCCGCTGCGCCGGCGCGGGGTTGTCGGCCTCAAGCGCCGCCAGCGCGTCGGCCACCAGCCCGCGGAACGTGTGCCGCCATTTCGACCGCTCAGTATGGTGCACCCTGCGGTCTCCGGCCATATAGGCCCCGGCCTCGGCTAGCTCAACGAACGTTGTCACCTTGGCAAGGATCGCGTCCGGGTCGGGCGGTTCCTTCTTCGCGATGACCTTCGGTCGGTCCGGCGGGCGGAGCTCGTCCTCGATGCGCTCGCGAAGCTGCGCTGTCCCGCGCCAGTAGAGGGTCCACAAGACCTTGCGGAGCCGCGCGTCGCCGTGCGCGGCCATCGCGGCATAAAACTCGTCACGGTTCATCCGGTTCGCGGGCATGGCACGTAATCGTAGAGCGCGTGGCGCCCTCCCACTGGCTCTTGTACCCTCCGTCAGTCTGGGTCGTCGGCGTTCAGGTAGAACTCGACGGCGGCCTCGACCCGATCCCTCTTGTTTCGAGTGACGCTGTCACTTCCCATAAGTGGGTAATAAATTCATCTATGCGTAGTGACGCGCCCGCACTGTTGCTGATTCTGCGGGCCCGGCATCTTGCGGAGATACTTACTGTGCTCCTGCTGCATCCGGACACGGAGTACAAGCTTAGCGAGCTATCCGCAACGCTCCGGGCAGCTGTCGAGCAGAGTTGCCACTAGGCTCCACGGCAATTGTGCAACGCCGCATTGCACAATTTCAGTTGGCCACCGGGCAGCGAATGCCGCCATGTAACGGAAGTTGCGGACAGACAGTCCGCGTACATCCGGGCGCGTTGTTCGCAGATCCGCGGACAGGCGCTCGATCACGCAGGCACCCCCCAGCCCACCTTGGCCAACATCGCCGGTGTCGTAGCACACGGCAACTGGTGGCGTTGCACGGGCATGGTCGACTTCATCGGGCTAGACTACTTCATGCATTCCCGGGAATGCGCGGCGCGTGCACGCGGCGTTGCGCGTAAATCGAGCCCGGCAGTTCTGGGATGATGAAGGCGACCGCAGGCGGGAGGTGTGGGTTATGAGAGTTGATCGGTTCTCGACGCTTCTGTACGGGATCGGGGAGGGGGCTGCCTACCTCGCAGTTCCGTCATCCACGCTCGCCTCGTGGGCTTACGGCTACAAGCGGCACGTCCATGGCGGTGGCACCAGCACGATCAAGCCGGTCATCACGGCGGTTCGCCCGGAGCGCCGAGATGAGGCGGCCATGCCGTTCATCGGTCTCGGCGAGGCGTATGCTCTCGCCGCGTTCCGCAAGGCGGGCGTTCCCATGCAGCGTATCCGGCCCGCCATCGACGCTCTCGGCAGCGAACTCGGCCTCGCACATGCGCTGGCAAGCAGGCGGCTATATACCGACGGGGCCGAGGTTCTCTACGACTATGCGCAGCACGCCGGCGATACGCCGGAGGGGGAATCGGCGCGCGACCTGGTCGTGGTCCGTAACGGCCAGCGGGTATTTACCGAGGTAGTGGACCAGTACCTACGGAGGGTCGATTTCGCGAACGACGGGTACGCACAGCTGATCCGGCTCCCGCAGTACCGCGTCGCCGAGGTGACCGTGGACCCGGACCACGCCTTTGGCAGGCCGAGGCTAACCCACGGAGGAGCGAAGGTCGACGACGTCGTCGACCTGTTCCTTGCTGGGGAACCCGTCGATGCCGTGGCCGCAGAGTTCGGCCTGTCGCGCGACGAGGTAGAGGACGTACTGCGTGTCTCCGCCAAAACGCCAGCCTAAGTTCTTCATTGACCGCAGCCTCGGCCGGGTCGCTGTGCCCGCTGGACTGCGCGAAGACGGTTGGGAAGTCGTAACCCTCGCAGAGCATTACGGCATGCCGCGAGACGAGGAAGTCGCGGACACCGAGTGGATCGCTGACGCGGCGTCGCGAGGCTGGCCAATCCTGATGAAGGACAAACGCATCCGCCACCGCCGCGCGGAGATAGAAGCCGTCACCACAAACAAGGCGAAGTGCTTTGTCATCACCAGAGGGATCTCACGTCCACGGATATGGTGCGCCGCTTCGTAACGAACAAGCAGGCGATCTTTCGCGCGATCGAAGCGTCTGGCCCCTACATCTACTCGGTCCAGCAGGACCGCCTGGACCAGCTTTACCCGAAAAATGTCGGCGACGGCCCAGATCCAGGATTGGACCGCCGTTGACAAAAAAGTCACTGACCAGGTCTCCTTGTGGAAGTGGCCTGAATCGTTGGCGCCTGGGGAGCGAGCCCCGACGGGCGCAGTCCCAGCACAAAGTGCGCCTATCGCCGAATCGCCCGGCGTTTGCGAGATGGCATTGCCAGCAGGGGCGGACATATGCAGAAGCTGACCGCCTGGTGTTCCGGGCAGCCCGGCCCAACCGTGGGGTAAGGAGCCATAGTGGGGGGTCGCTGGTGGTGCGGGGGAGCGGCTGAGGTGGTCTCGAAGCGTGCGGCCCGGCACTCCCTGCCCAGTGGTGGCCGCGCCGAGCTGGAAGAGGCGCAACCCTTCTTTCTTCTTCCGAACGGTTCCGAGGTGACTCACCTCAGTCTCCCTTTCTGTGCAGCCGTGCCAGCCAGAATCCCGCTGTCGCGCGTGACGCCTCGCGATTGCCTAGGACCGTGCGGGAGCGGCGCGCGTGCTGAGAACGGGGCTAACCGCACTAGCCAGTATCGACATGTACCACGAGGACCACGGCAGTGGTCAGCCGCTCGAGGCCCCGACCGGCGTCGCCAGGGGAATCCGCCATTTCCTGACCGATCCTCGCCCGGTGCGGGTTGTCCAGCTGTAAAGCGTTTCCCGCACCCGGCCACGGGGAGCTATCGCGGATACGCGACAGGACCGCCCCTGTCGCGACCCCGATGCCGACGCGCGAACAAGGAGGCTTGTCATGGCGTCAGAGGCTAAGGCCGGGCAGCCGGAACGGAATGTGCTGGAGGACCTGGATTCCCGGATACCAACGAACTTCTACTGGTATCTAGCCGTGCTGGCCTGCATCGGCGGGTTCCTCTTCGGCTACGACACGTCGAACATCGGCTCGGCGCTGGGCTTCATCCCTTATCACCTGTCCAGCTTCGCGACCGGCTACCTCGTGGCCGGGGCGTCCCTGGGCGCGGCGGCGGGGGCTCTGGTGGCCGGGCCGCTGACGGACCATTTCGGGCGGAAGATCCTGCTGATCACCGACGCCGCCATCTACGCCGTCGGCTCGATCTTGTCCGCGGTCACGGTGGACGCGGGCATGCTGCTCGCGTCCCGGACGCTCATCGGGCTCGCGATCGGCGCCGACTCCGCGATCGCCACCGCCTACATCGCGGAGTTCGCGCCGCGCAGCCGGCGCGGCTCGCTGAGCATCATCCAGCAGTGGATGATCACCGTCGGGATCCTGGTCGCTTATCTCGTCGCGGTGGTCATCCTCAAGGCCGCGCCTGGCAGTGCGGGCGGCGCCGACTGGCGGCTCATCCTGGGCCTGGGCGGGATCCCGGCCCTGATCGCGGTGGCACTGCGATCCCATATGCCCGAGTCGCCGCGCTGGCTGATGCTGCACGGCCGTTATGGAGATACCGCGAAGGCCTTTGGCCGCCTGGGGATGGACGTGACCGAAGACGAAGTACGGTACGCGGCGGACGAACTCGCCGGGCAGGAGCGGCAACGCCAGCGGCGGACCCAGTGGACCGTGGGCGTACGGCGGGCGCTGATTATCGTGTGCGTCTTCTTCATCTTCCAGCAGATCACCGGGATCAATGTCCCCTTCTACTACGGCCCGACGCTGCTGTCGTCGTTCTTCGAGAGCGGGAACAACGCGGTCAATGCCGCGGTCGCCGGAGTCGAGGTCACGGCCATCCTTGGTGCGGTCAACGTCGTCGCCACGTACTTCGCCTTCCGGTGGATCGACAAGGTGGGCCGGCGCCCGCTGGCCATCTTCGGCTACATGGGCATGACGGTGTTCATTCTGCTGGCGGCGGCCGGGGTGGCGTTCCTGACCGACATCCCGAAGACCGTGGTGGTCATGGTCGGGTTCTCCTTCTTCATCACGTCGTTCGCGATCGGCGTCGGCGGGACGGGCTGGCTGATCCAGGGCGAAGTCTTCCCGACCGCGGTCCGGGGGCGGGCGGCGGCCATCGCTGCCTGCGTCGACTGGCTGGCCAACTACGCGCTCATCGAGGCGTTCCCGGTCTGGCATAACGCCATCGGGCTCGGGTGGGTCATGGTGTGCTTCGCCGTGCTCTGCGTCGTGGCCATCGGGTTCGTCTACCGGTTCCTGCCGGAGACCAAGGGGCTGTCGGTGGAGCAGGCCGTCCACGTCTTTGAGCACGAGGCGGACCAGTCCAACGCGACGAGCAGCCATCTAACCGAGCCCCCCGACGTCCCGAGCCAGGGCTGAGAACGCAAGCCTCAGCTGGTCCGGGTCGTGGCGAGGTAGTCGGTCGCGCGGAAGCATCCATGGACGTGGTCGTTGACCACGCCGACGTTCTGCATGAACGCGTACACGCTCGTGGGCCCGACGAAGCGGTACCCCTGCGCCTTCAGCTGTTTCGCCCACGCGTCCGCCTGCGGGGTCGACGTGGGCAGGTCGGCGATCGACCGGGGTGCCCGCTCGCGGGTGATCGCGTAGGACTTCGCGAGCTCCATCAGGCTCGGCGACGCGGCCAGCATCGCGCGCGCGTTGTCGACGGTGGCCTGGATCTTGCCGCGGTTGCGGATGATCGAGGCGTCCTGGACCAGCCGGTCCACGTCCCGCTCGGTCATCGCGGCCACCGTGGGGACGTCGAAGCCACGGAAAGCCTTACGGAACGCGTCCCGCTTCCCGAACACGACCGACCAGCTCAGCCCGGCCTCGAAAACGCCCAGGGTGAGCGCCTCGAACATCGCGGACTCGTCGTAGGTGCGGGCACCCCACACTTCGTCGTGGTAGCGGGTGGAGGCGGTGTCGCCGGCGCCGGCCCATGCGCAGCGTGGCTTCCCGTCCGGCCCAGTGATCACGTCTGCGGTCATGATGCGAATGTCCCCATCATGACGGCCCGGTACGCAGTCGAAGGATGGATGCAGTCAGGCTGCTTATACCGCAGCCAGGAGTAGTCCGGGCCGGCGCGGTGAGGTAGGACTAGGGGCATGACTGTTGGCAGCTCGGAAACGATGCGGGCGTGGGTGGTCAGCGAGCCGGGACCGATCGAGACCGGCCCGCTGAGGTACGTGGAGAAACCCGTGCCGGCCGCGGCGCCCGGCGAACTGCTCGTCCAGGTCCTCGTCTGCGCCGTCTGCCGGACCGACCTGCATGTCAGCGAGGGCGACCTGCCGGTGCACCGTGAGCACGTCACGCCCGGTCACATGGTCGTGGGCCTGGTCGCGGCGCTGGGCGAGGGCGTCACCGACTACGCCGTGGGGGACCGCGTCGGCGTGGCGTGGCTCCGGCACACCGACGGGACCTGCGCCTACTGCCGCCGCGGGAACGAGAACCTCTGCCCGAACTCGCTCTACACCGGCTGGGACGCCGATGGCGGCTACGCGGAGTACACCACCGTGCCGGCGGCGTTCGCCTACCGGCTGCCGACCGACGTCCCCGAGGTCGAGCTAGCGCCGCTGCTGTGCGCCGGGATCATCGGCTACCGGTCGCTGCTGCGCGCGTCGCTGCCCGAACGCGGCAAGCTCGGACTGTATGGATTCGGCGACAGCGCCCACCTGGTCGCCCAGGTCGCGCTCGCGCAAGGGGCGACTGTCCATGCCCTGACCCGCGGCGAGGCGTCCCAGCGGCTCGCCCGCGAGCTGGGCGCCGCGTCGGTCGGTGGCGCGTACGACTCCCCGCCGGAACCCCTGGACAGCGCGATCCTGTTCGCGCCGGTGGGAGATCTTGTGCCAGTCGCGATGCGGGCACTTGACCGGGGCGGAGTCCTCGCCGTCGCCGGGATCCACCTGACCGACACGCCGCCGCTGAACTATGAGCGCGAGCTGTTCTACGAGAAAGAACTGCGCAGCGTCACCTCCAACACCCGGGACGACGGCCGGGAGTTCCTCGAGCTCGCCCTCCGGTACCACGTCCGGGCCACCACGCACGTGTACCCGATGTCGCAAGCGCAACAGGCGCTGCAAGACCTCAAGGCCGGCGTTTTCGACGGGGCGGCTGTTCTCGTCAACGACCGCTAACCGATCTGTTGGAGGCCCGGTGACGACCCCAGCTATCCCCAGCCGCCTTCCGGCCGGAACGACCCAGGAAGGCGACGGAATCATGATCGGGGACGGCCCGGTCCGCATTGACGCCTTCATCGACTTCCTGTGCCCGTTCTGCCGCCGCTTCGAGCTCTCGTCGGGCTCGGCACTGTCCGGATTGGTGGCCGGCGGGCAGGTCAGCCTCGTCTACCACCCGATGAACTTCCTGGATCAGGCATCGACGACGCGTTACTCCACGCGGGCGGCCGCGGCTTCGGGCTGTGCCGCCGACGAGGGGCGGTTCCTCGAGTACGCGCACGCACTGTTCGTCGACCAGCCGCCGGAAGGTGGCCCGGGCCTCGACAACGCGGAGCTCGCCGCGATCGGCCAGGCCGCGGGCCTGCCCGGCGCTGCGTTCACGGCCTGCCTGAGCGCAGGGGATTATCTGGACTGGGCGCCGTACGTGACCGCGCGTGCCGTCGCGCTGGGAGTCGAGGCGACGCCCACCATCCTGGTCGCGGGCTCCGTCGTGCGCCCAGAACCGCAGCCGATCGAGGCCGCGGTCGAAAAGGCGGCTCGCGCCGGCTGAGGCTGGCCCGCCCGGCAAGTCGGGTGGGGGGCTGTGTGAGTAGCACCGATCCGTTCGGGATAATTCTTTTTTAGTCCGGATGCGGCTGGCTGTGCGGCGGTCAGCTCGACGCCGCGGGGCGAGCCGACGCGAGGATCATGGGCGGTGCGACGCGCGGTGCTCCGGGTCGCCGAGCCCTCACGCCGGTGAGTCGGCGTCCCGCCGACCCGCTAGCGTGATTGCGGGTCAAAGCGGAGAACGGACAGCGAAGACATCCATTCCGGCCCCGCAAAATAGAACAAACTACCCCCGATCGCATCCCTCTAGCCTGATTGCGGGTCAAAATTGGCAGGGAGACTGTGGGTAGTGCTTCCGGCTCCGGCCCTGCCTGCGTGGTTTTGCGGTGGTTCGGGCGTAGGGTCGGGAGCCTGGGTCCGGTCTGACC
>Ga0207416_1003936_pt1 | contig 13511 bp, 11 predicted proteins | sample PaiPotPPM11metaG_FD_184107 | JGI IMG/M metagenome (GOLD analysis project Ga0207416, IMG submission 184107) | Iron sulfur acid spring bacterial and archeal communities from Banff, Canada, to study Microbial Dark Matter (Phase II) - Paint Pots PPM... ...
GCACGGCCTCAAAGGCCAGTTGGTTGCCATGAATATCCGAAATAACCGCGACTCGCATGTGATATGTATCCCTCGCATGAATAAGAATGTCTATACCGTAAGTAATATATCACATGCGAGCGACTCTGCTCGGCCCCTACGCATTTCATGCATTTTGTCAAATTCTGCTCCTGTGATAGGAACCTACTGTAGCCAGGTTTTGTTAGCGTGTGAGGAGTTGTAACATCAATGAAAGCGACACCGGAAGAATATGCTTTTCACCAGCGCATCTGCGCGCGCGACGATCCCATTGCTTTTGCGGAACTCGCCGATCTATCCTATTACGCTCTCTTGTATGCTGTTCGCCAACGAGCAGGCGCGGGCGCGGACTCCACGCTGATCGAGGAGGCGGTCGGCCAGGCGCTCCTGGACTATCACGATCATCCTCATCGTTACGACCCCTTTCTCAAGGATCTGCAAGGCTATCTGGCGATGGCGGCGTATCGCGATTTCCAGAATGCTCAGGCCAGAGAAAACCGCATTCGCGGACACCAGATTTCGCTCTTTGATCCCGATCTGCAAGAGCGTGATATCGCGGGAGATGATGAGGATCCCGCGCGCAACACGTTTGAGGCGGATGAGATCTGGCGCTCTATTGACGAGGTTTTCCCGGACGCGGACGAGCGACAGATTGTTGAACTGATCATCAACCGGGAACACGCGATTGAGCCATACGCGGCAATTCTGCACATTGCCCACCTGCCGGAAGATGAGCGACGCAGGCAGGTGCAACTGGTGAAATATCGCATCACCAGGCGATTGCGCCGCACGATGAAGCAGCGATTGCACCCCAATGGAGGAGAAATCTCATGAGCAACTACAGGCCATCGCTTGATCGCCTGGCGCAGCTGGCCCAGGCGCGCCCAAATTTATTGGCGGGGCCGCTCAAATTGTACAAAGAGCAGGAGGGATTGGACGACGAACAACTCGCAGCACGATTGGGTTGTGACGTCGAGGCGCTGGCTCGCCTGGCGCTCTGCGCGCGCCCGCGACCCGCGCCGCATTTTCGCGAGGATGTTGGGCGCATCGCTCGTTACATCCAGGCGGATACTGTGCAACTGGCGATGCTGATTCGCGCCGCCGAGACGCGCGCATTGCTCGCGCGGGATACAGGCGCGTCTTCCCCGACTCTGCTCGCGGCCCGCGACAACGATGACGCGCAAGAAGCGAGCGCGGACGATGAAGATGGCGAGTCCGATGTCTAGCGATGCGCTCATTGAGCAGACGTCCGCAGATTTCTGGGCGCTCGCGGGTGGGACGCCCGGCTATCCCCGCGCTATGCAGGCCGCGATTACCCTGGCAGCGCCGCTGGAACTGTGTCCAGTAGTGGGGCTGCGCGTTAATCACGTCCTGGCCTGGGCGCGGCGCATCAATATCGCCTGCCGCATTCGCGGGCAAGATCGCTGCCTGCACGGCTGCCTCGTTGCCTGGAGAGGCAAGGGCGCTATTTTTTACGATACTGGCGATGCTGACGATGAGCAGCGTTTTACGTTGGCCCACGAACTGGCGCATTTCCTGCTCGATTACGAGGCTCCGCGCGAACGAGCCGTCACTATTCTTGGCCCATCTATCCTCGCCGTTCTGGACGGAGAACGCTCGCCCACTGTTGAAGAGCGTCTGCATGCCGTTCTCAGCAGTGTGCATCTGGGGGTGATGAGCCATCTCATGGAACGCCCTGAAAAGGGCTTGCCGACCAGCGCGATCCTCGACGTGGAAGACCGCGCCGATCGGCTGGCGTTGGAACTGCTTGCCCCGGCCCAACCTTTGTATGAATTGCTGGATCAGCCGACAGCGCCACGCGGTTTTCAGGCTCGATTGGCTTTCCTCAGCCAGCAGTTGACAACGAGCCGCGGTTTACCGACGGATATTGCCGCCGCCTACGCGCGTTTTTTGCTGGCGCAGCGCGGCGAACCACCCTTTCGCGACTGGCTATTTGGTGAGATATGATATTGATGTGGCGGCGGGGAAGCGCCGATGTGATGCGTTGTCCCCACCCCTGGGCGCGATAAATCTGGCTCCTACCCCTCAAATCCATCGGTGTGCCACTACACCAGGACTATGCGATGTCAAATTTTATCCGCGCGATGGGAATAGATGGTAGAGGCTTAACAGGAGAGAGAAAAAAGACGATTGGGGAAAGTATATCATTGCATTGCCAGGAGTAGAGAACAATGGGAGATGAACAACCGTCTCGCGATCAGCCGCCGGACGCTGCGCCCGTGGCCGATCTCCTGGCAATGGAAAGGAACGAATTTCAGACGGCCTTCGGGGAGCCGGTCGAGCAGACGCTGAACCTCGATACTTGGCTCCCAGGCGAGGACCTGGCCGCCATGTATCAGCACCTCGAGCGGGAAGTCGCTGGAGCCGTGCAGCAGGAGGGACGCATCCGCGAGCGCATCCGCTCTGAACTCTTTCCGCGCGTCTTCACACATCCGCAGGCTCCTGATCAGGCCGGATGCTACCACGTCGATGTCGCCATGCTGGAACGTATTCATCGCGGTCTGCTCTTCAACGGCGGCGTTGAGGCGTGTGATGGCAGCAGTCTGGCGCATGATACGCTGCCGATCACCATCGCCCAGATCGGCGTCTCGCTGGTTTCGTATCAGGGCAACCAGGGAACGTGGGTGCATCGCCTGTTCCGCCGCGATCTGCGCGTCGGCGGCTTCGATCCTATCGACGAGGCGCTGGAACTGCTCAATCGGCGGCGCGGACGCGACAGTACCGATGCCGCCAGCAGCACGCGCGACAAGCTCACCGAATTTACCCAGCGCGGCATCATGGCCTACGCTGAACGCGGGATACTGCTGCACAAGTCGAGCGCGCTCTGGCGTATGGGGCATGGGCATCCCGTGCCATACGAGCTGCTCACAGGTAGTGGTCTGGTGATTGACGGCGATATGCCGTTGCTGCGCGCCAGCATGAAGATGTGGCGCGAACTGTTGCTCGACCACCAGCGCTGGGTGTTCGTATCGAGCGCGCCGGCTGATCGCGTGCTGCTCACGCTGGGCGACGCGCTCTACCCGCTCGAATTCGCCCTGGTCGGCACGCCTTTGCAGTCCATGCGCGATATCGCGGCGGGCCATTTCTCACAGGCGAGAGGTTTGAAAAGGGATGTCCAGCAATTTGTCGAAGAGTTGGGGCCGGAGATTGTGATAGGACTGTATCGCGCCTCGGCGCAGGCTCCCGTGCGCCTCTTTTACGCGCATCAGAAGTTTGCCCACCAGGCTGCGCTGATCGCGCTGGCCGACAGCGTTCTCCAGGAGCATCGCGGCTTTCCCTTGCTCATCGACCTGGCGGATAGCGTTTGCCGCGCCACCTTTGGCTCGGAAACGTTCAAAACGCTGGTGCAGGAAGCGTATGTCGAAGCGGGCGCGCCGTTCCGCTATCTCGGCGAACGCGAAACGAGACGCTAACGGTGGGAGAAATGCTGATCTTTATCGATGGTGGGCGCGGGCGACGCAAGCGTCCCCATCACCACGTCCGCATCCACCCCCGCCCCTACTGGCTATGTATCGAGGAAGGAGAAGATCATCATGGCTGAGAACGAAGACCTGAACGGTTCCACCCCCCCTGAGCTCCTGAGTATGCCTTTGCCGCGGGACGTGTTCGAGCAGGTCGAACAGGATATCCAGCAGGCGGGGGGCGCGTGGAGCGAGCCGCCTGAATATCAGGATGCCATTGGACGCACCATGTTCGATTTGCCCAGCAGCGAGGATCACACGGTGACGGTGTTGCTCTCCAAAGATGATATTCAGAAAGCTCCCTCGCAGGCGCTGGTGCGAATTCGCAGCATCATCGACAACGACCACCGCACCTATCTCGGTATCGTGGTGAAAGGCCCCTTTGCCGAGCCGGATGGCCTGCGCGGCGACGCTCCCATTATGATCACGACGGCGGTACGCGGTGGCATCTTCATGCCGCGCTATCATGGCCGCGTGCAGGTCGAACTGCTCGGCGAGGAAGTTGGCGACGTCGTAATTCCGCCGCGCCTGCGCCCGCTGCCCAATAGCCCTGTCTTTGTCCTGGAGAGCGCCGAGACGACCAGCATCTTGAAATTGGGCGGCGATATTCCCCTGGGCGTGCCTGTCGGCTATGAAACAATCGAGGCGGCCATTCCTTCCGACAAAAAAGCGGTGCTGCCGCGCCACCTGGGCATCCTCGGCACCACCGGCGGCGGCAAATCCACGACGGTGTCGTCGCTGATCAGCAACTTCCAGCAGGCGGGTATCGCCACGATTGTGATCGATACCGAGGGCGAGTACACGGAAATCTACCAGCCCACGCGCGATCCGGCCATGCTCACCGCCCTTGAGAAGCGCGGCAAGCAGCCGCGCGGCGTTGATCATGTCGCCGTCTATCATCTCGTCGGGCGCGCAACAACCTGCCCCGACAAAGAGCGTGCGAAAGCCTTCTCGCTGCAATTCTCGCAGCTCTCACCTTACCTGGTGATGGGGATGCTCGATCTGAATGCTGACGCTCAACAGCCGCGTTACCAGAAGGCTTACGACATTGCCAGGCGTATGTTGCAGGCGATGACGATCTTTCCAGCGAACGAGGAAGAAAAGCAACAGTTGTTTGAACTAGACGAAATGGAAACAGGCTATCCACGGATGACAGTGGAACACATGTATGATGTAGTCAGAGCCTGCGGAGAGATCGCTTCCGGTGGAAAGAAGCCGGAGGATTTCGAGAAGCCGGAATACCGGCTCTATAGTAAAGATTTTGCGCAACACCGGGCGCTCTTTAGAGAGATTTTCAAAAGAGAAGATCTGAAGCAGATCACGCACCCGACGAGCTGGTTTGTCATCCAGGGCAAACTGTCGCAACTGGTGCGGCTCAAGATTTTCGATAATCCGGCGGCAGGTTCGCTCAAGTACAGCGATCTCACGCTGCCCGGCACGGTGAGCATCATCGATCTGAGCGATACGGACTCGCCGCAGGTCAACAACCTGGTCATTGCCGAGTTCTTGCGCGGCCTGATGGAGGCGCAAAACAAGAATTATGACGAGGCTGAAAAACGTGGTGCGCCACAACATCGCACCATGATTATCATCGAGGAGGCCCACGAATTTTTGTCAAAGGAGCGCATACGGCAAATGCCGGTTCTCTACCAGCAGGTGGCGCGCATTGCGAAGCGCGGGCGCAAACGCTGGCTGGGCCTGGTTTTCGTGACGCAACTGCCGCAGCACCTGCCCGACGAGGTGCTGGGCCTGATCAATAACTATATTCTGCATAAAATCGGCGACGCTAACGTGATCAGCAGCCTCAAACGCTCGCTCGGCGTGGTTGACGACTCACTCTGGCAGCGTTTGCCCAATCTCGCGCCCGGCCAGGCGCTGGTGGCGATGAGCAGTTTCGCGCGCCCTTTGCTCGTCAACATCGATCCCGCACCCTGCAAATTGCGCATGGTGGAATAATCCTCTGTGGCGGCGCAATTCATTGCGCCAGAATTGGCATGGGCGCGATCAATCGGCCCCTACTGGCGCAATGAATTGCGCCGCCACATTATCATTATCGTCATTCACCCGTGGAGGTTCCCTATGATTGATGTTACCGTACCTGAATCTGTCTCAATTTCGGCGCTGAATGCCCTGGAATATTGCCCGCGCCGCTTCTATTACCAGTTTGTGCAGGGAGAAAGCGTTGTCAATGACTACGTACTCGAGGGGACGCTGGCGCACCAGCGCGTTCATCGCGAGAGCGTGCAAACGACCGACGAGGGAGAGATACAGACCACGCGCCTCTACCTGTACAGCGAGACGCTGCGCCTGACCGGCTTTGCCGATGTCGTCGAGGAACGCGACGGGCAACTCATTCCGGTGGAGTACAAGCATGGCAAGCAGGGTCAGTGGCTCAACGATGCCGTGCAGCTCTGCGCCCAGGCGCTGTGCCTGGAAGAGCGCAGGCCCGACGCTCCGCCCATTCCTTATGGCTACATCTTCTACGTCAGTTCGCGGCGGCGCGTCCAGGTTCATTTCACGGAGGAGTTGCGCGGGAGAACGCGCGCCTCTATTACCCAGGCGTTCCAGGTGGCAGCGCTCGTCACGCCGCCGCCGCCGCTTACGGGCAAGCTGACCGCGCGTTGCCCGCATTGCAGCCTGCTGCCAATCTGTCTACCCGACGAGGTGAATTTGTTGCAAGCGTGGTAAAGGCGCAATGAATTGCGCCGCCACATCAAGATTGCACCCTATCATGGAAAGGACGATGATCATGTCTACACTTTACCTGACCGAAGAATATGCCCTGGTGCGGCGCGAGGGGGAAGATGCCCTGCTGGTGCAAATCCCTGAGCGGCGTTCAAGGGATGGCGTTGTGCTGACCGGGGCGCGCAAAGAGCGCGTGCCGCTGCTCAATATCGACGACGTGGCCGTTCTGGGTGAGATTACCATGACGGCATCGGCGCTGCACCTGCTGCTGGAGCGCAACATCGAGATCACGTTCCTGGGACATTACGGCCAGTTCAAGGGCCAGCTCGCGCCGCCATTTTCCAAAAATGCCATCTTGCGTATGGCGCAGTACCGGGCGCATCACAATATGGCGCTGCGCTGCGAACTGGCGCGCCGCTTCGCGATCGGCAAACTCTCCAATCAGCGCACGCTGCTGCAACGTTACTATCGCCGCCGCGCCGATCCAGAGATGGAACAGGCTATCGACCAGATGGCGATACAGATCGGCCAACTGACAGCGCTATCCGTAGACAATGCCCAGGCGCGTCAAACGCTGGCAAGCGGCGATCACAGCGTCGCCGGTACGCCCCTGGAGACGATACTGGGTCTCGAAGGGGCGGGCAGCGCCGCCTACTTCCAGCGCTTCGGCAAGTGTATCAGCGACCAGGAGCAATGGCCGTTTGCCGGGCGAGTCAAGCGCCCACCGACCGACGCGGTCAACTCCCTGCTCAGCTTTGGCTACTCGCTGCTCACCAGTAAAGTCGCCAGCGCCGTGCAAACGGTGGGCTTCGATCACTTCGTCGGCTACCTGCACAGTTCCTTCTATGGCCGTCCAGCGCTGGCTCTCGACATCCTGGAGGAATTTCGTCCCGTCATCGTCGATTCGGTTGTTCTGACCCTGCTCAACCATCGAATGCTCACACCTGACGATTTTGTCGTCGAGTTAGGAGCCTATCGCCTAAAGCAAGAGAAACGCAAAGTATTCTTTGCCGTGTTTGAAGATCGCCTGAACGAAGAAGTGATCCATCCCACATTCGGCTACAAGACAGCTTATCGACGGTGCATCGAGTTGCAGGCGCGCCTTCTCGCCAAATACCTCACCGGCGAGATTGACAGCTATCCGTCTCTGCATATCAGATAAGGAGAGAACGATGAAAAACAAAGCCAGAGCCAGCAGTGAGACGACCTGCTACGTGGTCGCTTACGACATCTCCAGCGATAAGAGGCGCACCAAAGTGCATGATATCCTGCTGGCATTCGGCGAATGGACGCAATATTCGCTCTTCGAGTGCTTTTTGACGCGCAAGCAGCTTATTCTTTTGCGCTCAAAGCTGGCTCCCTACCTGGTCGCCGCGGAGGATAGCGTGCGTTTCTATCCACTCTGCGCCAATTGCGTAGCCAGGGTAGAAACAGTCGGCGGGGAACCCCCGACCGAAAGGCTATTGTTCGTCGTATAGATGAGTTTAGCGCGGGTCGCAGCGATGTCCTTCTCATGCAGAGACCCGCGCATCCCTCCACAGGCGGCGTGATGAGGAAAGAGTACAGAAAATGACCCATGATCACCAGCAAAAACCCCCCCAAAAAAGAGACCCGCGCAAACGCTTGCATAAACTGGCTTCTCATGGTATATTATGGGGGTAGCGGTCTGAGAGGCCGATACATCCCGCCTGGGATTGAAACCCTGAAAGTATCCTAAACCATGATTACACTTGCTGTCTGAGAGGCCGATACATCCCGCCTGGGATTGAAACTTGGAACATCAGTTTTATTGAGTACCGACTGAGAAGTCTGAGAGGCCGATACATCCCGCCTGGGATTGAAACCAATATGCAGCCACGGCTTCACATCCACTTCTAAGGTCTGAGAGGCCGATACATCCCGCCTGGGATTGAAACTGCTTGACGCGACGCTGGGCGCGGAACAAATCAAAGGTCTGAGAGGCCGATACATCCCGCCTGGGATTGAAACTATGCGGTGAGCGCGGAGCCTGACGGGCAGCGTTTGTCTGAGAGGCCGATACATCCCGCCTGGGATTGAAACTTACGGATCACCTCCAGTCGGCGAAGTCGTTGTAACGTCTGAGAGGCCGATACATCCCGCCTGGGATTGAAACCCGCCATTACCATCTCTTTCACGCCGCAATCGACGGTCTGAGAGGCCGATACATCCCGCCTGGGATTGAAACTTCCTACAGCTTTTACGCTAATCAGACTTAGTGTAAAGTCTGAGAGGCCGATACATCCCGCCTGGGATTGAAACTCGCGCATGGTGGCGTAGACGCCGCGCTGCTTGCCTTGTCTGAGAGGCCGATACATCCCGCCTGGGATTGAAACAATAAAAGCGCTTACTTGCTTCCAGTGCGTGACCAGGTCTGAGAGGCCGATACATCCCGCCTGGGATTGAAACCGGCAAACCGCCAAACCCTGGGTATCCATCCGCAAACGTCTGAGAGGCCGATACATCCCGCCTGGGATTGAAACCGCTGAATTGGTAGGAGAAACACCATGATTACTACAAGTCTGAGAGGCCGATACATCCCGCCTGGGATTGAAACATCTGGACTATAGCCCTTGATCGTGTAATATTGCTCATGTCTGAGAGGCCGATACATCCCGCCTGGGATTGAAACGGCGGCAATGCTTCACTTAACCAGGATACGCGCTCTATGTCTGAGAGGCCGATACATCCCGCCTGGGATTGAAACATGGAGTGACCCCTAAAGCCACTGCATAGCCTATCCGTCTGAGAGGCCGATACATCCCGCCTGGGATTGAAACGGGTAAAGCTTCGACAACCAGTCGAACCTTTCCAAGGTCTGAGAGGCCGATACATCCCGCCTGGGATTGAAACCCGCGTGGCCGTGGCCTGTTCAGGAAGTTTTTGTTCAGTGTCTGAGAGGCCGATACATCCCGCCTGGGATTGAAACCCTCACTTTCTTCTTATTCTAGCCAAAAATTTAACTCGTCTGAGAGGCCGATACATCCCGCCTGGGATTGAAACCTATCCCTTGCAAGGGAGGCGCAACCGGCAACGAAGGTCTGAGAGGCCGATACATCCCGCCTGGGATTGAAACCGGCCTGTGATTGTTTCCCCCAGCGATCTTGCACGCGAGTCTGAGAGGCCGATACATCCCGCCTGGGATTGAAACGGCACAATGGGCCAGACACAGTACGCGGCTATCGACAGTCTGAGAGGCCGATACATCCCGCCTGGGATTGAAACTGAGTAGCCCAGCGCGGTGGAGGGCGCGACATTGGAGGGTCTGAGAGGCCGATACATCCCGCCTGGGATTGAAACTGGCCGTGGCGGCGGCGGCTATGCCCTCGGTGATGACCGTCTGAGAGGCCGATACATCCCGCCTGGGATTGAAACTGAACTTTTGTCCAGGCTTGCTAAGAGCGTTTGCTGTCTGAGAGGCCGATACATCCCGCCTGGGATTGAAACGTTCGTTCCCATCAGGCGGTTTATTGCTTGTGTCACCGTCTGAGAGGCCGATACATCCCGCCTGGGATTGAAACACTCATCCATATCTCCCCCCGCGACAGGCGAACCGTAGTCTGAGAGGCCGATACATCCCGCCTGGGATTGAAACTGTGTCAGTAATCTCATAGTTGATGAGAACGGTTACGTCTGAGAGGCCGATACATCCCGCCTGGGATTGAAACTCCCACTGGTATTACGACACCACGCTGCGTACCCACATGTCTGAGAGGCCGATACATCCCGCCTGGGATTGAAACAAAGCTGTCCAGTTCCAGGGTATCGAAGGGCGGGAATGTCTGAGAGGCCGATACATCCCGCCTGGGATTGAAACCGTGCTATCAGGCGCAAACCAGGATGCCATTTCTGGCGTCTGAGAGGCCGATACATCCCGCCTGGGATTGAAACGTTACGGTATGCAGGGTCATGTCGCTTGTTTTCATTGGTCTGAGAGGCCGATACATCCCGCCTGGGATTGAAACAATTCTGTGCGCGCGACTCAAACAGCGATGTGGCGTGTCTGAGAGGCCGATACATCCCGCCTGGGATTGAAACGCTTTGCTGCATGTAGCCGAAGGCGACGCCGCCCTGGGTCTGAGAGGCCGATACATCCCGCCTGGGATTGAAACGACGCTGTACCGCCAGCACCAGGCGCAAAAATAAGGTCTGAGAGGCCGATACATCCCGCCTGGGATTGAAACTCTGGCGTCGATCTCGACGTCGCAAACGGGCTTAGAAGTCTGAGAGGCCGATACATCCCGCCTGGGATTGAAACAATTGAAGAGATAGTTCATGATTTTTCCTTTCGCATGGTCTGAGAGGCCGATACATCCCGCCTGGGATTGAAACGCGATCTACGCTCGTGTTTCTTCTGCTGAGAACAAGTCTGAGAGGCCGATACATCCCGCCTGGGATTGAAACTGCCAATAGGAAATCGTTGACAGATGGAGCAACGCCGTCTGAGAGGCCGATACATCCCGCCTGGGATTGAAACCACTACCTCCCCGCTCGTCGGCAGCCGCTCCACTTTTTGTCTGAGAGGCCGATACATCCCGCCTGGGATTGAAACCTGGTACTATCTCACGGCCGTCCCCAAAGAGGGCGGGGTCTGAGAGGCCGATACATCCCGCCTGGGATTGAAACTCAGGAATCAGATGATTCCATGACGACATAGGCGGTCTGAGAGGCCGATACATCCCGCCTGGGATTGAAACATGCCAGCAAGACGATAGACTGCGCCGCCTTCGCGTCTGAGAGGCCGATACATCCCGCCTGGGATTGAAACGTCAAGCGTGGCCTGTTTGGCGGCGATCTCGCGGTAGTCTGAGAGGCCGATACATCCCGCCTGGGATTGAAACTCATCGTAGCGGGCCTGGGCGTCGATAACCACGGCGTCTGAGAGGCCGATACATCCCGCCTGGGATTGAAACCATAGGACACCTGCTGCTATGGATTGCTCAATCTCTGTCTGAGAGGCCGATACATCCCGCCTGGGATTGAAACGAAACATCACCGTCTGCGCCTCGTCCTCGTACACATCCCGTCTGAGAGGCCGATACATCCCGCCTGGGATTGAAACCTAAGACGGACACCGGCGGCATTGGGGATGCCAACCCCGTCTGAGAGGCCGATACATCCCGCCTGGGATTGAAACCATCATGAAAAGCACCCTCCATAGCCGTTCAAAGCATCGTCTGAGAGGCCGATACATCCCGCCTGGGATTGAAACGACGACCATTGCTGTCACGCAGTCGGGCATCTGGACGTCTGAGAGGCCGATACATCCCGCCTGGGATTGAAACCATAGGCAACTCAAAGAAGCCTATGAAGAGTTTTGGTCTGAGAGGCCGATACATCCCGCCTGGGATTGAAACGCGGGATCATCATCCTCACGTTGGCAGCCGACGCGAGTCTGAGAGGCCGATACATCCCGCCTGGGATTGAAACATTCTGGGGGCTTTTTTGGGAAAGACGTAGAAAACCGTCTGAGAGGCCGATACATCCCGCCTGGGATTGAAACTTACCTTACCAGGAACGTCTATAGAACGAACCGGAGGTCTGAGAGGCCGATACATCCCGCCTGGGATTGAAACCTCTGAAGACATGGACGACTCCATTCCAGTCATTATCGTCTGAGAGGCCGATACATCCCGCCTGGGATTGAAACGGTAAAGGCGATGGGGGCTGTGCCAAAGGCTGTCAGGTCTGAGAGGCCGATACATCCCGCCTGGGATTGAAACCGCTCATGAACGTTTCGCTGTCTGAGTCGGCAATGATGTCTGAGAGGCCGATACATCCCGCCTGGGATTGAAACACATAAATTGTTACGAATTTTCGGAGATGTACGTTTCTTTGTCTGAGAGGCCGATACATCCCGCCTGGGATTGAAACCGCGCTGAAAGCAGCGGAAACGGAGGAATACGATGTGTCTGAGAGGCCGATACATCCCGCCTGGGATTGAAACCAGGCATGATAGGTTTTGCGCGGCGGCGCTTCATTCAAAGTCTGAGAGGCCGATACATCCCGCCTGGGATTGAAACAGCAGCTGCACGCGAACGAATATAATCCCAACCATAGTCTGAGAGGCCGATACATCCCGCCTGGGATTGAAACAATCAGGCCATAGGCGCAGCGATGGCAGATGACCTCTGTCTGAGAGGCCGATACATCCCGCCTGGGATTGAAACGAGATAGAGGCAGAAATCATGCGGGATAGTGTCCATGTCTGAGAGGCCGATACATCCCGCCTGGGATTGAAACGGCAACAAGCCGCTCTGCCTGACTGTCAAGATTGGTTGTCTGAGAGGCCGATACATCCCGCCTGGGATTGAAACCAGACAGCTCCGGCAACGGAGAAACGGCCACCATCGTCTGAGAGGCCGATACATCCCGCCTGGGATTGAAACCGATCCAGGATTGCCTCCCACTCGTCGAGTGTAAGTGTCTGAGAGGCCGATACATCCCGCCTGGGATTGAAACATGCCCAGGACGCCGCGTACTGGTACGTACATGCACGTGTCTGAGAGGCCGATACATCCCGCCTGGGATTGAAACTACCGTGATCATACGCCCATCGCCATCTACTGCCTCGTCTGAGAGGCCGATACATCCCGCCTGGGATTGAAACTATTCAGAAATTGCGCGATGCACAGGAACGGCGTCCGGTCTGAGAGGCCGATACATCCCGCCTGGGATTGAAACGCCCATTTTCTCTGTTCCTGCCCGTTTTCACGTTTAGTCTGAGAGGCCGATACATCCCGCCTGGGATTGAAACTAGGCAGTTTCACGTGCATAGCTTCATACATCGATTGTCTGAGAGGCCAATACATCCCGCCTGGGATTGAAACCACAGAATTGATCGCAATGACTCCGACCGCGAACTCGTCTGAGAGGCCAATACATCCCGCCTGGGATTGAAACCGCAAAGAGCGGGTCGTTCGCACAACGGTTTGTTGTCTGAGAGGCCAATACATCCCGCCTGGGATTGAAACTACAGCGAAGCAGCGCTCTCCGCCGCCAAAGCTGCGTCTGAGAGGCCAATACATCCCGCCTGGGATTGAAACGTACTGCTCGCTCTCTCGCTGGCCGCCGACGCCGCGGTCTGAGAGGCCAATACATCCCGCCTGGGATTGAAACGAGAATTTTTGCAATGTCGCTTATTTCAGGCATCGCGTCTGAGAGGCCAATACATCCCGCCTGAGGGTCGGAAGTAAATCCGAAAGGGCTAGTTGCTTGACAAGCAGGTTGCTCCTATGCAGAGTAAGAGTATACAGCTTTTACCCGAAAAAGGAGCGACCATGCCTAGTATACCCGAAACGATTCCGC
>Ga0207416_1003939_pt1 | contig 13498 bp, 19 predicted proteins | sample PaiPotPPM11metaG_FD_184107 | JGI IMG/M metagenome (GOLD analysis project Ga0207416, IMG submission 184107) | Iron sulfur acid spring bacterial and archeal communities from Banff, Canada, to study Microbial Dark Matter (Phase II) - Paint Pots PPM... ...
TATATAAATGTTCATTGCCATCTGAAATCATTGCATGTATTACGAATGATCTCGTAACACATAAATGGATCTGCACACTTAAATGTTGTGATGCAAAAAATCAGCCTCGAACACGGTGGAGGAGGGACCTTCATGCAGTCCTTAATAGAGGAGCAGATACTGAAATACTTGGGTGGCGGCAGCAGCAATGTAGAAGCGGAAGTGTCCTTAGAAGCACTTGACGATGCCGCTGTAATTCATAACATAGTTCTAAAGTCAGATAGTCATACTGTAAAGCCTCTTTTCTTTCCTGGTGGAGACATAGGCAGGCTTTCAATAGCAGGCACAGTTAACGATATTGCAAATGTTGGAGGAGAACCGATAGCACTGGCTTCAGGTTTTGTTATCGAAGAAGGCTTTGAAATGTACAAGTTCGAAACAATTCTAAAGAGCATGCAGGAGGCTTGCAAGGAAGCTGGCGTATCCGTTATTACAGGAGATACAAAGGTAGTAGAAACAGGTGCACTAGATGAATTTATTATAAATACTTCTGGTATAGGAAAAAGGGGTGATGCATTAGATCGAAATATAGCTGAGGTCAAAAAGTATCGGGAGTTCAAATCTAACTGGCTAGTTGACTCTAACATCAAGGAAGGGGACAAGATAATTCTGTCAGGTACTATAGGCGACCACGGTACAGCCATACTATCTTCAAGACGAGGCTACGACTTTAGTGTCAAATCAGATGTAGCACCCTTGAACAAGTTACACCATAAGTTGCTTGAAGTAGGCGGCATTGTGAAAATAAAAGATCCTACCAGAGGGGGTCTGTCAAATGTACTCTATGAGTGGAGTAAAAAATCTAAGGTAGGGATAGTAGTTAAACAAGAAAAGATACCGATACATGCAAATGTTGTTGAAGCATGTGAAATTCTTGGTATAAATCCGCTTCACACAGGAAATGAGGGGAAACTGGTAATTGCTGTGATACCACAAAAGGCTGAGGAGGTTCTCACAGCGCTAAGAGAGACAAAGGAGGGCAAAGATGCAGAAATAATAGGTGAAGCCGCCAAGATATTTGGAAATCATGTTTTGCTCGATAAGGGGGGAGTAGAGGGAAGGGTGGTGCTGCAGGCGCCATCAACAGACCCTGTTACTAGGGTGTGCTAAAAGTGTTTAATGGAGGATCTTTTTTTGCTTGATAGCTGAAATATTGGTCACAGGAATAGTTCAAGGAGTAGGATTCAGACCATTCATTTACCGCTTAGCCAATGCAAACAAGCTAACAGGATACGTGCAAAATAGGGCTGATGCTGGTGTTAAGATTGTTATAGAGGGGAGAGAAAATTGCATCAGAAATTTCGTACAAGACATAAAAGAAAATCGGCCTCCTCTAGCTAGGATTTATGATATTAAGATAAAGGAGTATGAAAACAGTGATTCAAACGAGTTTAACCAATTTTCAATATACAAGAGCTCTTTAGACATACAACACCCGGGCTCAGTTATACCACCGGATGCTTCTATCTGTGATAACTGTGTAGTAGAGCTACAAGACCTCAAAAATAGGCGTAGCGATTACTTTTTTATAACATGTACAGACTGTGGCCCTAGGTTCACAACAATTGAACAATTGCCATACGACAGACCAAATACTACTATGGTTGACTTTCCAATGTGCAATGACTGTGCTATAGAGTACAACGATCCTCTAAACAGGAGATTCCATGCTCAGACGATAGCATGCCATGCATGTGGGCCCAAAGTTTTGTTGGTAAATAGGGGTAGTAGCCCTAGATGTAAAAGATGCGATTATTACCCTTGTACTCTTGACCTACTGCTAGATTTTGGTATCACAGCATCATGCGCAAATTGTGATCCAAATGTCTTTCTTATTAGTGGAGAGAATGGAGTTAGGACTGAATACAACAGTGCAATCAGGGAGGCAGGCAAACTCATTGAAGAAGGCTATATTGTAGCTATCAAGGGAAATGGTGGTTTTCATATAGCCACATCGACGATAAAGCCTGAACCGCTTGAGAGATTGAGAGACAAAAAATATAGAGGAAACAAGCCCTTTGCCATAATGGCAAGAGACCTTGATGCAGTAAAGTCATTTGCGGAAGTTAGTGAATACGAGGAGCAACTTCTCAAATCGTACGTAAAGCCTATAGTGCTTCTTAAGAAGAAGGGCAAACGAAACTACTTTCTCTCAGACCTAGTTTCTCCTGGCCTTGACAGAGTAGGTGTAATGCTACCATATACAGGTTTGCACTTCATGCTCTTTGAGAGTGTAAAGGAATTAGCGTTTGTTATGACAAGCGCAAATGCTCCTAATGAGCCTATAATTACAGATAATGGTGTAGCTATGAAGAAGCTAGGACACATTGTAGACTTCTTTTTGTTGCATAACAGAAAGATAGCCCAAAAAGCCGATGATTCCGTCGTTAGAATGCATGGCAAGGATAAGAGCATAATTCGGCGTTCGAGGGGTTTTGCACCAGAGCCTATTTATCTAAAGAAGAGGATACTTTCAACAAAAAAAAATATTCTAGGACTTGGCGCAGAGCTGAACGTCACAAGCTGCCTTTTGCTTGGAAATAAAGAAGCTATAATATCACAACATATAGGAGATGTTGAAAGGTTTGAAGCATTAAAGTTTCTAAGAGAATCTACAGAACATATTGTTAGACTTGCCAACTCTAATATCGACCTTGTAACATGTGACTTACATCCACGATTCAATACTACGAAGCTAGCCCACGAGCTTGCTGATAAATTCAAGTGCCCAGTTGTCAGGGTGCAACATCATCACGCTCACGTAGAATCGTTAATGGCTGAGCATGACATTGATAATATCATAGGAATAGCGTGCGACGGATATGGATACGGACCAGATGGAATGGCTTGGGGAGGAGAGGTACTCGACTGCAGAGAAGATGGCAGATTTGAAAGAGTTGGACATTTGGCGAGTCAACCACTTGTTGGAGGAGATTTGGCAACGAAATATCCGCTTAGGATGGTTGCAGCTATATTGCACGATAAAGTGGAGATTTATAGTTGGTTGTTAGATAGAGTGAAGTATTTTCCTTATGGCAAGAAGGAACTCGATATTATACAACGACAGCTAGATGCTGGCGACGTGCGGACCACAAGCAGCAGCTGCGGAAGGATTCTTGACGCCGTGTCAGCACTGCTAGATATATGCTATGATAGAACCTATGAGGGAGAGCCAGCCATGAAGCTTGAGTCAGTCGCAGGAGAAAGAGGACGAGAGAGTGTTTTGAATATTAGGCCAAAGGTATCTGACGGTATGATAATAGATACCTCATATCTTATGAAGGAGATTTTTGAAAATTTGAATAACTACTCTGTAAGTGACCTAGCATATTCGGCTCAATATTATGTTGCTCAGGGCCTAGCCGGATTAGCTGTAAGGAGGGCTAAACAGAAGAAGAATGTTGATGCTATAGGCTTCTCCGGTGGTGTAGCGCATAACGAATTCATCACAAAAGTGATCAGAGAGGTCGTTGAAGAAAGCGGATTAAAGTTTTTTGGGCATAACCTTGTACCACCTGGAGACGGTGGAATCTCCTTTGGTCAGGTGTGTGCGGCGGGGATGAATATGCTAGATGAGAAGTACTATTCTCCCTAACCTGACTATGCGTAAGGAAAATATTGCGTTATTTTGCCCATTACGAGAAGTAACTGGTATGATATGTAAGAAATGGGTTCTTTTAGTAATTAATGAAATAGGAAAATCATAAACGTGTTAGATTTAATGAATTGTGAAGGGAAGTAAGGGAAATATCACCCAAGACACTTTCAAATTCGCAGAGCTTTGAACTTATTTTATATACTACGAAATATATCGTAACCAATAAGACCAATAACGCCATAGGTCCCCCTATATACTGTAAAGAAAGCTTGAGTCACTGGCTTGCTGAATTTTCTACACAAATAAACAGGACAATCTTTATCTTCTTGGTGTTTTTTAATTTATCAAAAACTCGTGATCGTTGACCTGCTATCTTTTTACTGCGTAATGTCAGCAAAATTATCTTGTTGTCATACTTTTCATGGAATGGAGTTTCAAAGTAGCTACGAAATTTCCTTGGTCTACTTTCACAAGTTCGCCCTTGAAGTCTGGCATAGTGAAGAAAATTTTTTCTATGTCAGAGGCAACCTGCTTTGTTCCATTTTGCGATTGCCAAACAATTATTGGCATATTTACAGCGATGTTTGTATTTTGAATGGTGATTTCACCGTTTGCTTGTGCCTGCAGGATCTCGCTTACTGAAGTTAAGATTCTCGGATTCGATCCTTCTTTCCACTTTACGACTAGGGGAGATTTGAACTGATGGTACTGGTCTTGTCCAGGTATCGCGTTAAACACATCCTCTTGGAATCCTAAAGGTCCTCCGCCATGAGGAAGCGGTCCTGAATGTGGGATTCCATTTGCGAAGACATAAACTCTACCTAGATCGCGTGATGGAACGTTAACTAAGTTAGGAACATACAGAACGGGAAAGTTAGTTCTAAACATCATCGTGTTTGCCATATCTTTGTCAGAGATCTCGGTTATGAATGAAATAGACTTTAGTGTTATTGTAGTTGCCCTCTAGCACAGGAATGTATATTGGAACGTTGGGATTAAATGGCATTTGTTGATTGACTGATGGCATCATGTAAGAGTTCATCGTTTTATTCATCACTTGCGTGTTTGCACTCTGGTTCTGTAGGGATGCGATATTTTCTGTTGCAGATTTCAATTCCGATCGAGGGTTTGCTATCGTGATGCTTTGATTATCGATCCTTTTTTCCAGGTTGGATGTGGGCACTAATCATCACACCAGAACTAATCCCCAGCCCAATAGCAATCCATATTGCAATTCCTAATCCGATAAATGCTTTTGAAACCATTAATCTAATAATCACTTTTGAAATCTTCGAACACCCCCTATTTTCTGTATTTTTGAATAAGTGCATACAGAATAACTATTCAGTATTGATATATAAAACTTTGGAGTGATACGAAAAATGTAGTAATCTTTAAATAGTTTACTTCTTATAAGTTATCTATGGCCAGCGTATTACAAAATGCAAAATACCAAACTTGTATAAACGCTTGTAACAGTTGCTTTGAAGCATGCGAGTATTGCGTGACAGAATGCTGTATGCGTGGAGAAGATGTGAAAAGAATGGTGAAATGTATTCAACTATGTCGAGATTGTGCTGATGTGTGCGTTCTATCCTCTCAATATATGTCTAGGGACAGTGAATTTAGTAAAAAGGTCTGTGGACAGTGTGCAGACATTTGTGACGTGTGCGCAGCAGAATGTCACAAATTCGATATGGATATGTGCAAGGAATGTGCTAAAATATGTGGTACCTGTGCTTTGGAGTGTCGAAAAATCGCACAATAAAGAACTTTCTCTTTAAAAATGATCTACGACGAGCTGAATAAAGGATTGGGTAACAAAAGAAATCAGAAGAATAAAAGGGATCACAGTTACGTGGCGATTAATAGACGTAGGAGAAAGCGGAATATGATAATGATAATAATACCTATTGTAGCAGCTGTTATAGCATTTGGAGTCAGTTCTGCTTCTCTGTATTCTACACAAGGGCCAAAACCGTTAGTAATACATATCCATCCGCACCTAGATGTTAGCGTTGACGGTACGCCAGTTACAGTCCCAGCCCAAATAGGAATAGACCCATCTTTATGGAAGGATCATTCTCTGGATCAATATAGTACGCCAGGACTTGCAGCATTACACACTCATGATGCGAGCGGTACGATCCACGTAGAATCTACAGCATACAGAAATTACACTCTAGGTCAGTTTCTGAGCATATGGGGTGGGTTAGACACCAATGGTAAAACAGTGAAGGCTACGGTTGATGGTAAACCAGTATCTGATTATAATAACATAATCCTGAGAGATGGGGAACAATTTAGACTGGCAGTTAAATAATTTGAAGAATAAAAATATTGATTATCTAGTCTTTTCCAATGCAAGACGTGCATGGCAGTAAGGAAATTTCGTTCATCTTCACTCCGGCACCAAATCTAAAAGCAGGAGATTATGTGCTGATGATAGGTTCACAAAATGAAGAGGTGGGGATGTTTAAAGCTGTGAAGGTGCATGTCATTAGTTAGTGTATCAGTTCTTTATTCTAACATCGAAAACTATGTTAGGATTTTTTCTATATTTTAGAATATCCCATTTCTTAATATTATTTTTCTTATTCGATGTAATAGATATCATCATGCATCCTGAGTTACCACTGTCCCTCCCTCTTGATAAACAGGCTACAAGCGAAGTTGGCGGCAAGAGAATTTTAAATCTGATTGCCTTGAGCGGCAGCGTCGTTCTAGACCTTAAAATATATGTACTGTTATTGTGTTATTACAAGGATTTGATATGATAAACAACACCTTTGCCACTGGCTCATGTCTTTACAGAAAAATGGCACATACACCTAGGATGATTCCTACATTAATGATTGTCATAGCAATTTCTAGCCTTTGTATTCTTACTGTAGTGATTTCACCGAATGCATATGCTTCTAATAATAATGGTGCTAATTCTGTTAAAATGACAAAGCAAGGCGCTTTTAAAGATTCTCATGGTAATCTAAATATCGTAGGAGCTGTCGACAACAATGGTAATGCCCCAGTCGAAGTTACAGTTGGACTTAATACTACAACTAACAATGATTCATCCCATAAGATCAAAACCATACTAGAGCCGACATACGGTACAATTATTTATCCATCCACTGGTGGGGCACCATTCAAATTTGTAATCCCATCTAATACGTTAGCAGTAGGTCAAGCCTTCTTAGCTTCCGTGAAAGAGATTCAAGTGCCCTTCTACAATGTTGTGGGTCTTACCTATAACAATACAGCTACAGGAACAGATAAAGCACTTGTTGGAACAGCAAAGAACACTGGAACGTTTGATATCCACGACTTGGTAATATACGCATCAGCTCATGATTCTAATGGAGCATGGATCGATTCTGTTAAGAGCAATATAATTCCTATTCTAAAGCCTGGTGAACAGATAACCTTTAGTGCCAAACCTGATGCATCTGTCAAGTCAACGGTATCGTATTTTAGCCGTGCGGGCTTGGCCTTTCTAGATCCGATTACTACCTTAAAAATAAGTGATACCAAATATATCTCATATGATTTAGAAGGAGCAGCCAAGATTAGTGACCTTAGATATGACAATTCTACTAATAGTATAATGTTTGGAATAACAGATTATAATCCAGCTGGCGGTCCTATGAGTCTGAAATTGCCTCAATACTCCAGTCAAGCTATATCTGTTATGATGGATGGAAAGCTATACAAACAAGCAACAGTCCAAATGAACGGAAAGACAATATCAATCGGCTTTTTCATACCACCAGGTGATCATCAAATGCAGATTAAAGGGGCAGCTATCATTAAAGGGGCAGCTATCAGTAGTAGATAGAAAGGTCGTTGATTTGCATTCACAGCCTATTATCAAATAGGACAAAGTTGCATAGCTGCCCTCAAACAACACGCTTTCTGGTGGAAATTGAAATGTAATAAATTTCAACCGCCAGCAGAATTCTTTAACATGTTTTCAAGATCATTCAACGTATTAGGATTTTCATGCAGGTACCCCACTACAAAGTCGACACCAAGTTTATCAAGGTATAGGACAAGAAGACTTTTGCCATCGTCAGAGAGAAGTTTTCGTTTAACTAAACGTCTAGCGATACTTTCAAAGGTATGTTTAATTCCGTAGGCTGAAGCTATCTTCTGCCACTTTATTTTGCCCCTAACCCGCTGAATGTTGGTATAACCTGCCTTACCCATTATTCTCTCATTATACATCTGGACAAGTATGGCAATTTCAAACGGTTGAAGCTGAGACATTTATTGTGCAGTTATGTATAATTATACAGTAAGTATTATATAAGTATACATACAATATCAGTATATCAGAAAATGAAAACTAGAACTGACTTTCCTACTGCCGTACAAAGCATTTTACATGTACTTGAGGGAAGGAATCCTTATACCTTAAATAAATTAGCATATGAGACCGGACTAAACTTTAGAACTGTCAAAAAAGCAATAGATCTTCTAAAGGCTAGCCAAACAACCTTTTTCGATAACAGCCTAGAGGTCTCTTCTATGGATAATGTTACTGTCATAAGATTAAAAGAAAAATCTGGATTAGCATTCTATCCAGAAAATATTCAGCATCTTATCATAAGAACTTCTTACTATCCTACTACAACACGGGAAGAAGAAACTTTGGTATACCTATTATTACAGAATGCAATAAGCGATAAAACTGCAATAAACATTGAACAAGATGGAATAGTAGGAGGATTAATAGAGGCTGAGCACATAGCTAAAACAAATGATGGAATGTATTATTTAACTAAGGATGGAATAGTAATAGCAAAAGGCGCTATTAAACTATATCCAGAACTCAAAAATGCCAGCTTAAAAAACCACAACCATCTAATACAAAATATCTCTATAACTATGCAAGGACTGTCGATACTTACAGCGCCTTTATTGCCTATAGTAAAAAGCAAAATAACTAAGAGAACTTGACATGGTTTACCAAGTAATTCTAGAATGTAACAATTATTGCGGTACTCCTTCTGAGTTAAGATGTAATAGTATAGGAGAGTACTTGAAGCAGAAGCTAAGCGAGACTGCATCTATTGAAATGAGAGAATCGCAGGTAGTACAAAACATAGTACGACCGCAAATTATTATTCGCTGTAACGAGCAGGATCCAGGTATTCTGATCGAAACTCTTGATGAAATACTGCTTGAGATCGGACTTTACGCTCTTAAAGCAGTAATTGTAAGGTTAGCAACACGTGCTGCTGAGGGTATTGTACTTGGAGGAATGATCGGTACTTTACTCTCTAAGGGCGAAGACAAGCTTTTAGCGTCATTGATCGGTGCGTTAATCGGAGGAGCAGTTGGAAATCTCATTGAAAAACGCATAACGGAATTTTTTGTGGCGGACAAACAACTCACAGGCTGGAAAGTTCAAAAATTTAGCAAACATTAAAAACTGATGGATCGAACCTAGCTATCTTATCAGGAGTATGAAAGCAGGACCATTAAGGGAAGAAAGAGTTGGTGATTAGTTTGAGAAAAATCACAAAATCGCCGAAATGAGTAAACTATCCTGGAATATACACAATATAGTTAGACTTCCTTAAATAAGACGCTAAAACAAATGATAATATCGTAGATACAGGTGAGGAATGACTAATGATAATCATAAAAAGAGAGCAGAATTTTCAGCTGGTCTAGGCTTGTTTCTAGTAATTGTTGCATTAATGACTAGTGGCTCGACATTGACAACAATGGTATGCGCCTCGCATAATTCAACCCCTTCTGGTTCTGGACGACCTGAAAGACCCAAAAATTATAACTCGCTAGGGATACTTCATTATTATAATGCTTTTTTTTTGACTTCGCTAGTCAAGCCTAGATGGATCAAAATGAAAACTCCATACTATTCCGCATAACAGGAAAGTTTACTTACATATTGTTTGAAAGAAGTTGCTACTAATTTTATTGCTTCAGCCATTGTTGGAAACACATGAACTGTGTCGATAATATCTTCGATTGTTAGCCTATACTTCACAGCCATGACAGCTTCATGAATCATATCTGCTGTTATGTTAGCCAATATATGTACACCAACGATTCTATTGTTTTTCTTTGGATCAACAGCCATCTTGATTAATCCCTTCGTTTCGTTAACTGTTAATCCCTTTGGAACTTCTTTCATTTCAAGCGTTTTGCATGAGCAGTAACCATATTTTTCCATCATCTTCTCTTCGGTTAATCCAACTGATGCGACCTGAGGAGAGGTAAATATTGCTGATGGGACTGAAAGGAAATTAATCTTTTTATGACTTCCTGTTAGTGCATTTTCTGCTGCTATTGCTCCCTCTTTAGCTGCAAGTGTTTCAAGCAAAGGCTCTCCAACTACATCTCCACCAGTCCATATGTGCGGTGCGGATGTACGCATTTCTGAATTAACTATAATTGCACTGTCTTCATCTCTTGGCTTCACACGAGTGTTTTCCAGATGCAAATCTGCTGTGTTTGGTCTTCTGCCGGTGGCCATTAATAGCTGTTCTGCTTCAATGGTCCTTCCTATCTTTTTTTCTATATTACCATTCTTATTATTATTTACTAATGCATTTACAAACTTAGTTCCATCCTTTTGATATATTTCCTTTATCTCTACTCCAGTAACAATTTCAATTCCTTCTTCAGTAAGAGATTGATGCAATGCATCTGAAATCTCAGGTTCGTGTTCTGGAATTGTTCTCTCACTTCGCTGCAAGAGAGTAACCTTTGTACCAAACCTTGCATACATCTGAGCAAACTCTAATCCTAATACTCTTCCTCCAATAACAATCATTGAAGAAGGTTTCTCTTTCAATGACAGAGCCTCATTGTTTGTCAGATAATCTACGTTATCTATTCCTCTAAGTGCTAGAATTGCTGGTCAAGAAGCTGTTGCAATAATGAATTTATCTGCCCCCCACAATCTTCTCATTAACTTTTAGTTTTTTATCTGAAACAAAAGAAGCATTTGCCTCTATTAGATCAACATTGTCAAGGTTAGATAATACATTATAATACTTTTGTTTGCGTAAACCTTTTATAATATGCTCTTTATCCCCCATAGTTTTTGAAAAGTCAAAGTCTGATTGACAGGACGAGATTGAAGGATACCTAGGATTTTTACAAAGGTGAATTAATTCTCCTGCCCCAAGAGGTCTTGTTTACACTATTCATGGCAGCCATCGAGGTAACGATGGGAAGAAACCAGGTTATGCAAACTTCTTTTTATTCGGAATAAGGTATTCAATTGCTTCACTTAGCTGTACGCTTCCACTCTTCCTGCTTATTGTTTTCCAAGGTCTGTCAGCAGGAGGTATAAGGGAAGGTTCTATCGTGTTCATGACCTACGCTTTAGGAATGGGAAGCCCTATGATTGCAATTTCTCTTGCAATAAGCGCGTCAAACCAGACATTTGTAAAATGGTTAAGGAAACTTGCTCCGAAAATGAATTTTATAACAAATGTGGTTTTGATACTTGCGGGGAGTTATTTGATTTACTATAATTTGGTCGTCGGAAAATTACTAACTTGATGCATCCAACAGAGTACTGTTTATGTATCTAGAATCGTAGCTATTAACCCATGAAATACACCTCGTCCTAAGTAAACTGATATAATTGCAAACTTAGTCTGAAAGCGTCGAATATGTCATTGTATGAAGTGCTATTTTTATCAAGTTTTCCTTCGTTATCGACTGCTGTATGAAGGCTTGTTATCAGTTTTTGAAACCTTGTTGAGTGTATAGCTACGAACCCATCTTCTATTAAGGTCCGAGTATGGGACAGCATTGCTTTATGAGAAGTAGAAAATGGAATTGGGAGTACCATCATGTTTGCTTGCCAGTCCATGTGATTATGATTATAGTATTCGATAGCCTTTTCATATTCTGGGTCTTCATTCAAAGCTATTTTCAGACTACGAATAAAACCAGGTTGACTACCGTCTACGTAAATTTTAGTTATCGGTGCAAATTTGTTCAGTATAAGACTGCGAACTTTCTCTAACATATCTGAGTGTTCGGCTCGTTCAAACTCTTCAGCATATAGGACTTCTATATACCCATTGTTCAATTGAGTAATTACTATACCAAAGTTTGAACTGCCCCAGGAAGGGTCAATTCCACACGATCGCGATGACATGGAGTTTACATAGTCAGGATCATATTGAATTGATGTAGCTTTTTGAATATCAGCAGGACGAAATGTATTACCTATCCTACCCAGATATTTTAAATTGTATTCTCGTTCAAAGCTAGGACTTCTTTTAGCTTTCTCTATTTCTTCAATAGTATATATTTTTCCGAGTCCGACAGTGTAATCAAGCTTAACTCTTTTGTAAATGCAGGTCTCATCACATTCCTTCTCTATGGTTTCAAAAAGTCCACCTGGTGCATTCGGAGTAGATATCATGACAATGTAAGGATCGCTCTTTGCTATGTAACGTTCAGAGACATGTCTAGCATCAGCTTGCTGACCTATTGGGAAAAAGTCTGCTTCATCTAAAAATATGAACGATACATTATCAAGTGCTCTAGCAGAATCTATGTGATGTGAAGGATACGCTTCTATCCTCACTCCATTTAGCTCAAGTACCGTTTCTTTGTCAGCAAAGTGGATATTGAAAGGCGAAAATAATGCTTTCAACCGTCGTATCAATTTTATTGAGATGTCTATATTGGGGCCTGTTACGATCACCATTTGAGATCCTGATAGTCTATCGTCTTTCAGGCTTAACCAGGCCATGAGTCTAAGAAAAAACTCAGTTATTCCAAGTCCTGTCGCTTTCTTCACCCAAACATGTTTATCCTTAAACTTATCCGTGGTAGAAGCAGTGGGTAAGTTTGGATTCAGCAACGCATCATATAGTAGTTTTTCATAGCTGAACATAGGTTTCTCGACGCCATTCTTCTTAGGCAAACCCACAACGTGATTCCAGCAACATGCCCCATTGTATTGAGTATACGCCTGTTTGTGCTCTTCGAGGTCCCATATCCAGAAAGGTTTGTTTCGTATATGTTCAACGATTTTAGTAAGCTCAGAGGAAGTGACTCCTTCTCTTTGTTTTTCAATTATTAGTTTCTGCAGGTCTTTTATTGTCATATTACAAAATCCTGATGGTTGCGTTTGGTTTTGACTCTTCTTTTTCTGATAACCATGCCGAGGAATTATTGGATAGCTGCTTTAGTCTCTCTTTAGATCTCTCAATGAAGCTAACCGCTTCATCTATAATAGTCGAGTTTGTAATTAAGTCGAGTTTCGTAGTGACGCATTCTTTTGCTAAACAAAGTGCTTGCAATTTTTCACGTCTGTTTTCGGTGCTTTCAGATATCTCCCACGCTTTCTTGTTTATAGCTTCTAGCGCAGTAAGACATTTCTCGTATTCCCAAGGTATCTTTTCATCGATATAGCTTCTAATGTTTTCCTTTGCGGCCTTCCGTAAATGTGATAAATCTGAGTTAACAGTACCATTAGACACCTGTAAAGTTTGTGCTATTTCTCTCTGACTATGTCCTTTACTGCTCAGCAAGAGCGTCTGGCTTCTCCTCCATTGTATTCTATCATCTCTTTTATGCTCAATATGCGAAATCAACTGATCACTTTCTCCATTCTTGTTTTACAACAACGTTCAATTTTCCAGACATCTTAGAAGGTACACGCCGCAACTACAGTGCATCGTGTCGCCTGGCAAGTTGACAAAATCCTTTCTCATAATTGTACCTACCTTTGGGTTACCTAGCTCACACAACCACTCAATATCATCTTCCGAAATCCTGATATCTTCGTCTGCATCGAGTATCATGTTGCTAAATGTCATTGTTAAAGTTCGCCGCCTTTGCAGGTACAGTCATAGG
>Ga0207416_1003942_pt1 | contig 13496 bp, 14 predicted proteins | sample PaiPotPPM11metaG_FD_184107 | JGI IMG/M metagenome (GOLD analysis project Ga0207416, IMG submission 184107) | Iron sulfur acid spring bacterial and archeal communities from Banff, Canada, to study Microbial Dark Matter (Phase II) - Paint Pots PPM... ...
AATACCCACAAGCCCAAGCACGATGCCTGGCGGGCTCGGCACCCCTACGTGCATTTTCATTACACCCCAACCCATGCCAGCTGGCTTAACATGATCGAGTGCTGGTTCAGCATTCTGGTCCGCGCCGCATTGCGCGGCGCCAGTTTCACCTCACCCCAGCAATTGCGCGAAGCGATCGATAACTTCATTCAGAGCTACAACCAGAATGCCCTCCCGTTCGAGTGGACCAAAGAAGTCGTGCACTCTGTGCACCCGAAACTGCGTTACGGTGATTTACGCAAGTAAGTACTAGTGCACATGCGTTCGAATCGAAGCTCGAGCGTTTCGATGCCACGATGCACCAGCCAAGCTTCGAAGAAGCCGGGTATGGCACCACTCAGTTTTCGCCAATCGCGGACTTCTGCCATGAACGCCGCATTTCTAGAAGCAACATGACCAAACAAGTATCAGAATGGCCATTGATCGCTTTGGAATCAGAACTAATGATCGCGTCGGCGCCGAAATCCAACGGACGCTGGCCAAGCGGAGTCATCGTGGTGTTGTCCACGATTGCCAAGGCTCCTGATTTTTTTGCTCGCTCGATCACGGAACTAAGATCACAGACATCCAGTCCAGGGTTGGATGGGGTCTCGATCAGCACCAGCCGAAAGCCCTCCAAGGAGCGGGTTTCGAATTCAATCGTCGGGCAGCTCTCGACCACAATGCCCATGGGGACGAGGAACTTTTCGGCGAACAAACGAGTCGTGTAGTACCCATCGGAGGCTAACAAGACACGCTGCCTCTGCCTCAGTTGCGAGTAAAATACCGAGCTGATGGCTGCCATACCTGAAGGAAAGGCTGTTATCTCGGCATCTTCCAGAACCGAAAGAGCATGTTCGAGCGCATCCCAGGTCGGATTTGACCAGCGGCCATACTGATGCGGCCCTGATGGATCGCCCGGAAGATAATAGACTGCCGCCGGAACGATCGGGGGGACAAGGAGGTCGCCCGCCTTTGCCGCGCCAGTGCCATGGTGAAGCGTTTGAGCAACAAGATTGTCCAGCTCCGTTGATGCCATTTAATGTCCTCTTTGTTTTCACCTTCGTATTCCGAGGCGAGATCGAGGGATGAAAATCCCGGGGAGCCACTTCTTCTAATTTGCAAGATCTTCGGTTGATCTCGACCCGTCGCACCTTGGAGGACGCGAACAACATGCATGGAGGGTGCACGCCGGGATCGCCGTCAAGTAAACAGCACCCATGTGCAACATAAAGCCCCAAGGGCCTGTTCCGGATCAGTTCGATTCGGGTTCGCCTCCTGGTTTCGACCCCAGTACCTTCAGATACGCTCCGACCGCTGCCGTAAGTCCCATGTACAGCGCATCAGAGATCAACGCGTGCCCGATCGACACCTCAACCAACCCGTTTACGGATGCAATGTAGGCCGGGATATTTGCGAGATTTAGATCGTGACCCGCATTTACCTCCAAGCCTTCCTCGCGCGCGACGCGCGTGGCCTCGCGATGCATTTGAAGAATCCGGCTACCTTCGGCCGTTTCGAAGGCATGAGCGTAAGGACCGGTAAAAAGCTCTATTCGGTCGGCGCGGAGCGTGTGCGCTCTTGGCATTTGGTTCACGTCCGCTTCCAGGAAGAGACTGGTTCGAATCCCGTTGTCGCGCAGCCTGGAGAGTATGTCGCGTAACCAGTCGTGACCGCCGGATACAAGATCCCATCCGGCGTTCGACGTAAGAGCATCAGGCGGATCGGGGACCAAAGTGCATTGGGTGGGACGCACCTGACATACCAGATCGAGGAACTCAGGGCTCGGATAACCCTCAATATTGAACTCGACAGTGAGCATTTGCGCGAGATCGAGCACATCGCGGCGCGTGATGTGCCGGCCATCCGGCCTCGGATGAACGGTAATCCCGTGGCACCCTGCTTTTATCACCGTACGCGCTGCTTCTAATACATCAGGTATATTTCCGCCGCGCGAATTCCGGAGTACCGCGATTTTGTTGATGTTGACGCTGAGGTTGATCATCGCCGACATTGTCAGAGCGGCTCGTCTCTTTTTTTATTCCAATATATTCTACTTCCCGACGGTACCGGGCTCGCCGTCGAGCACAACTGCTGAAACACTCATGCCCGGTTGAAGCGAGGATCTCTGTGCCGGGCGAGCCGCAGCGGCAGCTGCGCCGTTTTCAGCCGCTCGTCCGTTAATACGGCTCAAAGTGCCATTTCATGACTTACGCGCTGTGGCTTCGGTGCGCCGGCGAAAGGCCATGAGCAACAGCGCCTGCCAGACTTGCCATTTCTTCAGTTCGAAGCGCTCCGACTCCGATACGGATGGCCGGCGAGCTTTTTATCCGATACCGCTCTCCGCCGGCGACGGCCCAACCCGCCTGCATCAGATTCTGCACAACTGATAATTCCTCTGTAACGGGAACCCAGACCGTAAGCCCCGAGTAACCGTAAGCTTTTATGTTGTGCTTGGCGAGAGCATTTACGAGAGTCAGCCTGCGTGCAGCGTAGGTCTCGCGCGCCTTCTTGACGAGCGCAACGACCTTGCGATCAGACCAAAGCGCGAGCACCAGCCGTTGCAGTATATGGCTCACCCACCCCGTGCCGAGCCCTTGCCGACCCTCGACACGGCTAATCGTTAACGGATCCCCGGCCATCAGCGCCAGCCTCAGATCGGGTCCCAACCACTTTGAGACTGAGCGGATGACCGCCCATCGGTCACGCCGCGCCCCGCTCAGGGTTATCGCGGCAGCCGACGCGACCGGCCCAGCGTGATCGTCCTCGATAACAAGAACAGCAGGATACGATTTCAGCAGTCCTCTTAGCTCACGCGCGCGCACTTCCGTCAGTGCCGAACCGAACGGGTTTTGAGCCCGGGGAGTCACTATCGCGGCTTTCGCGCCTTTCCGAAGCGCTGCTTCGAAGTCTTCGGATAGCGGACCGAAGTCGTCCACTCTGACGGAAATCGGGACCAAGCCCAGCGCGGAAGTCAAATCAATTATCGGCGGGTAACCAGGATCTTCGATGGCGATGTTGTCGCCCGGTCTTAGGTGCGCCTGAAGCACTCTTTCCACACCGTCTAGTGCCCCCGCTACCACGGCTAAGTGATCTGCTGCAATACCGTCGGCGGCAAAATCGCGCGTGGCCAATGCCAGCAAGTCCGGTAGATTTGTCGCTTCACCGTACAGCCGATGCGCCAGCTTCAAATGCTGAAGATGCTGGCAGAGGTTTGGCAACAAGGCGGCGTCGGGATTGCCGGTCAACAGATTGTGCGCGCCAGCCGGAACCGCGGAAGCGGCTCGCATCCCGACCGGAGGGGCAGCGCTGACAGCCGTGCCACGGCGACCCTCACTCCTCACCAGCCCGCGCAAGCCTAGGAAACGGTATGCTGCAGCAATCGTTGTTGGGCTCACCAGGAGTTCGTTCGCAAGGGCGCGCACAGTGGGTAGCTGAGCGCCTGGTCTAAGTTCGCCGCACATGATCGCACGTTCAACGTCAGCAACAATTTCGTTTGCGTGACGCCCTCTTGGCGTGTAATGAGATATCTGGTTCGGCAATTTTGTATGAGCTCTATATTAATTTCGTACTGTAACAATAGCCGTGGATACTGGCAAGGGACGCTTACCAATGGCGGACTCACTTGAAACCGAAAGGACTAGGCTAAGGCGTAAACCAAGTCGCGGGGCTCATAACCGCGATGCGATCTATGCGATCCTCGACGATGGTTTCGTTTGCCATGTCGGATTCAGTTGGGAGGAGCAGCCCTATGTGCTCCCGATGGTTTACGCAAGAGATGGTGACCTGCTGCTCCTCCATGGTGCTCAGGCCGGCCGGATGTTCCGCACATTGGCAGCAGGTGTGCCGGTGTGCGCAACAGTAACTTTGCTCGACGGCCTAGTGCTTGCGCGCTCGGCACGGATGCACTCGGTAAACTATCGTTCTGCTGTGGTTTTAGGAGAGGCAAGCGAGATCACCGACCATGTAGACAAGACCGCCGCACTTAAGTGCATCGTCGAACGTGTCATACCCGGAAGATGGCGCGACGTTCGGCAGCCCAATCCCAGGGAACTCAGAGAAACGACGCTGTTAGCGCTTCCAATCCGTGAGGCCTCGGCGAAGTCGCGTAGCGGTCCGCCCATCGACTATGAGGATGATTATGCGGCAAGCGTCTGGGCCGGGGAGATTCCACTCGTTACGATTCCATTAGCGCCGTTGGCGGATACGCGACTTGCGAAAGACTCCCTTCTGCCAGAATACGTGAAAGAATACGTCGATAAGGTCGCCCGAGGTGCAACCTCGTTTAGAATCCCGGATGTGAAGCGCTACCGATAAAAACCCGGTGCGGGAACGATCTGATACGCGAGCTGCTCGCCTTTCATCTACATGAGTCGCATTGCGGGATGAAGCCGACGGCTATTTCCGGAAAAACTCAAGCAACTCGCGAGGAGTGTCGCAGATCCGATCGGCGCCAGCGCCGATCAGTTCGCCTCTGGTACCATAACCGTAGGTCACTCCTACCGTGAAAATTCCGTTGCCTTTACCAGCGATGATATCGTGCATGCGATCGCCGACAATGGCGGTGGCTTCCGGATTCAGGTTCGCCTGTTTCAAGATGAAACGAACCGCATCGGCCTTGTTCGCGAAGCGACTGTCGCGCTCGGTTCCGATCACGCCGTCGAAATAGTTTCGTAGCAAGTGTGCGGTCAACATCTGCTCGGCGACCGCAGTGTTCTTTGAGGTAACGAGAAAGAGCCGCGTGTTGATACGCAATTCTTCCAAAATTTCTGTGATCCCTGGGTAAACGACGCTCTCCAGAGCTCCATGAGTTGCGAATCGCTCAATATAGAGCGAAACCGCGCGCTCGATCAGTTCACCCCCGCGGTCCGGCGGCAGCACTCTGCCAAAGATTTCATTGAGCGGTGGTCCGACACCACCCGACGGAGCCGTCGAAGCTGTAAGCAACATCGAGGCTGTCGAGAACGAATTGAATCGTATTAGCGATGCCCTTACCGGGATCGATGAGGGTGCCGTCGAGGTCGAAGAGAACAGCAGTGAACCGATTCACCAACCCGCCCATTGCATGCCATCCCTTCGTCAACGGCTTGTAGTTGAGACAAGCACGTCAAGCACTGTCCACGGGTGCAAGCGCTTTTGAATCTCCGCGAAATCGCTCGATCCGCTCATCGGTCTGCGCGTCCCTACTGTACGGGGGGATTTCCGGTTAGCCGCTCGTCGGATAGGAAGGCGTGATTGGAGCGGTGCTGTCGGAAGTCCCTCACACGCTCTATGTCAACGGTGAATCGGTCAATTCTTCGTCGTCCGAGATTTAAAAAGAACCCGTGGTGGGTACGCGGCCGCGGATCCGCAAGTCCGCCCACCGAGCTGCTTTTTAGGCTGTGATATTCGCACGGATAGCGCCAATCACTAATACCGACATAGACGCCGAACTCGTAGGCTCTCGCGACCGCCATACTTTTCCACAGCGATCTCGCTGCGCGAGCAGTGCCACGAGAGCTGATCGAGAAGGTTGGCACAAAAATGAACATCAGGTCTGACTTCGAGGTGGCTAAGAAAGACTTCCGAATACCAGAATCAGCACATATGAGAACCAGCACCCGGCAGCCGTCGATTTCAAATTGCCCGGTTAGGTTCCCAGGGACAATGCCGAGTTTCGATTCGACACCGTAAGGGCGGAGCTTCTCGTAATGGGATATTATTTTTCCACTGGGATCTGCGAACGGCACCACAATTGAATCGAGCGCCGTGGCGTTGTTCATGATGAGAGCCTGCAACCACGTAGCATCCGAGTCCGCGCGCGAGATCGCCCGTCAAGTTCTCGTATTGCACTCTGTCAGATTCAGCACCTACCAGTTCTGGCAGCAGCAGGACATCATTCGACTCGAACTTGGAACGCGAGGGCTCGACCAGACGCCTGACGCGCTCGAAGTTCCTCGTGAACTCATGGCTGTACGCGCTGAGCTGAGTCAGGAAGAGTTTCATTTATCTAGCCACCCCCGTCTTTACCGTGTTTCCCGACTGACCAGCAAGAGCATCCTCACTGTCCATTCGAGACCCTTTTTGCCGCCCCACGTGAGAAATGCGAGGTGTGCTGGCCGACATGAACGCTTGCCGAGTGCACGCAATGTGCGCTGTACGGCCGGACCGGATTGACCAGGCTGGTATTAACCATCGCGATATCAAGCCAGCCAACATCGGAGGGAAGCGGCGGACCGCCACGCCTCGTCTTGTTCGATTTTTCTCTCAGGCCTTGGTCTTCGCGGAATGTGAAGTGTGGCAGCGCGGCTTTCCTCGGCTCTCAACTTCGGGGGCTTCGCTCCTAGCTGCCCACCTGGACCGTTGCCATTACTGACGGCAGGAACTTTGTCCTAAAGCCGTCGGCGGACAGATTAGTATGGGCGGCCAACCGCGAGAGTTGAGGTTCCTCGAAATCATGCGGCTCCAGGCGAATCATGTAAGAACGTGCAACCTGGTAGGCCTCCGCTCGTGTATCTACCATTCGCACACGAATCCGCCCGCTTTCGGGATCCGACAGCTCCTCCAGCGTCACCGGAGTGACATGACCTCCGGTGATCGCAATCAAGGCGCCTGAGCCTCCGTTTAGCAGATATCGTACTGCCCCGTAGCCGAGCGTCCGGGTGTACTCGACGTCGAACGGCAGCGGTTTGGCGCAGCGCAGTTCGTAGCCGATGTCCTTAGGCACGACGGTGGCGTCGATACCGAGTGCAGCGAGTTCCTCCCGAACTTTGTCGCGCAAGAGCATGCCGAGCGGAATGTCGGCGATATGCAGGTGGCCGTAGGCATCGCGCTGTGCTCCGTTATTGCTGGGCAGGGTGCTTTGGTCCAGGCGTTCGACAATACCTTCCGCGATTACCGCGACGCCGTTATCACGTCCGGATGCACGCCGTTTGATAATTGCGCCGACGGCAGTATCGACCACCATTTGCAGGTCGAACTTTTCGTCGCGAAACTCCTCAGGAATTACGGCCAGCGTGGCACCGGCGGATTTGCACATGCCCAACGCCAGCGAGCCAGATTTGCGGCCCATCGAAATTGCCAGATACCATCTGCCGGTCGTCCGTGCGTCCTCCATCAGCGCTTCGACAATCGCGGTGCCGACGGCGCGAGCGGTTTCGAAACCGAATGCCGGCGCATTCTCTGGCAGCGGCAAATCGTTATCGATAGTTTTGGGTACAGTGGCAACGCCAATCCGGCCCTTGGTCATTTCCGCAATTCTGGCAGCGCCATAGGTAGTATCATCACCGCCGACGCAGATGAGATAGCGGATGTTGAGCAGGTACAAGGCCTTGACTACCCGTTCGAGCGTCGCAATATCGCGCGCCGGGTTGGTTCGTGACGTACGCAGAATAGAACCACCGGTGAAATGAATCCGGCTGACGTCTTCGATGTTGAGTTCGAGTACGTGTGAGATATCGCCTTCGGCCAGCCAGCGATAACCATCGCGAATTCCCAGCACCTGCAAACCCGAATTAATCGCCTCGATTGCCGCAGAGGCAATAACGCCATTGATGCCTGGGGCCGGTCCGCCACCTACCAGAATCGCGAGCACCTCACGGCTTCGCGCACCACGGTTCATTGTTTCACCAGCCGAGCTAACGCCCACGTCTGCCCTCCTTTCAGAATTGCCGGAGATGCAAACCAACGCCAAGCCACCACAGGGCATCACCCGTCAACGAAGTAAGGATGCAGAGGCGTGCCCAAAAGATCGATCAGGCGGCGCTGCCTGTTACAAAAATTATATCAAAGCCGTTTGTGGCGAGGCGACGGGATGACCAGCTGTCGATCGGTTATGATCACTTGGCCATTCTCGCGCGTATCTGACGCGCGACGAATCGGAATGGTAAAGTCACTGCATTCGTCCATCCGTAGCGCGAGGGCCGCCTACCCGGTGAGTCGCGAAGGCACGGGATTCCCGCGCGCGGCAGCCACACGCGCGGGAATGACAGACTTGTGCGGCGGTGATGAAACCGCGGCTGGCGCCGCTCCCTACTGCCTGACCGCTCCGTTTATCGAACTATCTAACGCTGGTAGCGGCAGGGCGGGCATTCGGCGCCGGCGTTTGATCTCGGCCAGTTCTGTCTGAGCCTTGGCCTCGGCGTTGCGCCGCCGAATCTGCTCAAGTTTTTCATCGAGTTCCGAATCGGCCAATTCCCGGTTCACGCCCGCCTCGGCGAGTGTCCGCTGGATGGACTCGCGCACATCCTCCAGGGCACGAACGTCGTCTTCGGATGAGAGCTGTTCGAGCGTATGTTGGATGCGTACGCGCGCCTGAGCATTCTTCAGCCGAGCGAGCATGCGGACCTTCTCGGCCTTGAGTTGGTCGATTTCGCCCTTGAAACCCATCAGGTTCTTCTTCGCTTCATCCGCCTCGCGGGTGAGTTCATTCAGTTCATCACCCAGGCGTTGGCAATCTGCAGCGAGCGTCTGTTTGCGCTGGATGAGTAGCAGCGCACATTGATCCTCGTCGAGATCGGCGGCTTGGCCGATTTGCTCTCCGACCTCGCGCATCTCTGCCGCTTTTTGCTTCAGCTCGCTTTCGAGCTTGCTGCGTAAGTAGATGACGCCGGCAGCGGCGCTTTTAAGCTGCTGGTAACGGCGAATACGCCCCGAGATTGCAGCTTCGTAAACGCTCTCAGGATCACGCGACTCGCGCGTCCGCATCCAACGGCGGCATTTGCCGCCGATGAGATTAAAGAAACGCCTGAACATGATTGCCTCCTAACTCTACTTTGTCATCCGGACCTAAGCGCCGATGCTTAGTTCTCGTCACTGGTTACGGTATGGCCGATATCGGCTTGGCTGATGCCGAGTTCGCGCATCTTCTGCTGAAAATTCTGCCGGTACATTCCGACTCGTTCGGCGGCGCGCGAAATATTGCCACCGGTGGCGCGCAATGCGCCCACGAAGAAGTCACGCTCCCATCGCTCGACGAATTTCTCTTTGGCCTCGCGAAAGGTCGCCACGATTTCACCTTCGGTGTGGGATTTCGCGGCCGGAGCTCGATCCGCGGGTCCATGAACAGCGTCGGGCAACGAGCCGGAAAAAAGTTCGTCCGTGCTAATTTCAGTAGCCGAAGAGAGAATCACCGCCTGCTCTATTGTGCTCTTGAGTGCCCGCGCATTGCCGCGCCAAGGTGCTTCAACGCATGCACGCATCGTGGCTGGTGCGAGCTGCTTTTCCGGCAGGCCAAAGCGGTGGCATGCGTCTTTGATAAAATGCTGGACCATCTGCGGAATATCCTCGCGCCGCTCGCGCAGAGGCGGCACCCGAATCTCGACCACCTTGACGCGATAATAGAGGTCTTCGCGGAAGTGACCCTGAACAACGCGGGCTTCGAGATCCTGGTTGGTCGCGGCAATTATCCGAACGTCGACGGTGAGCGGCTGATTGCCGCCGACCCGCTCGAACTGTTTCTCTTGCAGCACGCGCAACAGCTTGGCCTGAGTTTCGAGGGGCATGTCACCGATTTCGTCGAGGAACAGCGTACCGCCATCGGCGGCTTCGAATTTGCCTTCGCGGCGCGCAACGGCGCCGGTAAAGGCGCCCTTTTCATGGCCGAACAGCTCGCTTTCGACCAGTTCACGTGCAAACGCGGCGCAGTTTACTGCAATAAATGGTTTGCGTGCGCGCGGACTGCGGAAATGGATCGCACGCGCGACCAGCTCCTTGCCGGTACCCGATTCGCCTCGCACCAACACCGTGACATCGGTCGGCGCGACCTTCTCGATCGCCTCGAATACGGTCATCATCGCACGCGAGCGGCCGATCATGTTCTCGAACACACCCGTTTCGAGCCGTACCTGCTCAAGCAGGCGATTGTGCGCGCGGCGTAAGAGCTGGGTTTCCATCACCCGGCGGACCTTGAGCCGCAGCTCATCATTATCGAACGGCTTGGGCAGGTAATCCTCGGCGCCAGCCTTCATTGCGTCGACCGCGATTCGCTGCGTGCCATAGGCCGTGATCATCAGGACGGCGGCGTTGGGCTCAAGCTCGCGGATGTGCTTGAGTAATTGCAGCCCGTCCATCCCCTTCATGCTGAGGTCGGTGATGACGACGTCAAAGAAGCCGGCCTTGAACTTTTCGAGCGCCTGCTCGCCCGAATCCGCGGTCTCTACCTCATAGCCTTCTTTGGTGAAAAGCCCCTTGAGCGCGACCACGATTCCGCGCTCGTCGTCGACGATTAGCAAGCGCCCCTTCATCGTTGCACCAGTGAATCGTGGTCGCCCCGCGACGATAGCGCGTCCGCACGCTCATTAGAGAGGGAGGAATTTACCTTCTCGCTGTCGCCGCGGCTATATTCGCGCGCCGCATCGGCGAGCGGTATCGCAACTCGGAACTCCGTTCCCTCGCCCGTGCGACTGGACACCTCTATCGTGCCGCGATGCGCATCGAGCACCTTTTTGGCGATGCCGAGTCCCAGTCCGGTGCCGTTAGGCTTCGAGGTGTAGAAAGGGTTGAAGATCTTCACGATACGGTCGTCAGGAATGCCGCAGCCATTATCGCGGAGCCTGACCATGCTCATCCCGGCACTTGCGTTCTGGTCGGTCACGCTCTGAATCGCAAGTTCGATGCGGCGCTCGCTCTTGACGTCAGTCATTGCGTCGATTGCATTGTCAATAATGTTCGAAAAGACCTGGCGCAGTTTGTCGGCATCCGCGCGCACTACCGGCCCGTTGATATAGGAGCGGGAGACGGTGACGGCATTCGCCTCGAGTTTGGCGCGCATCTGGAGCAGGGCGCCATCGAGCACACCGGCGAGATTCACGTTTTCGAAATGGTAATCCTCTTCCTTGGCGAATTTCAGCAGATGCGAGACGCTGCGTTCGACGCGCGCGAGTTCGTCCATCGCGACCCGCGCGTACTCCACATTTTCGGTGGACATCGGATCCTCGCCCATCTGCTGCACCAGACTGCGCGCCGCCGCAATCGGATTACGAATCTCATGGGCAAAAGATGCAGTCAGTTCATCGAGTGACGCCTGTTTCTCGGTGCGCAGCACTTCCTTTTCCTGCTGCACTTCGCGTTGAACTTCGCGTTCGATAGCAGGAACGAAGACTCGTTGATGAATCCAGCGCCATCCAAATACTGCGGTGAAGTGACTGATGACGCCGAAGCCCCAGAAGGCCGCCGGCCATAGAAACCATAAATAGGCCGACCCGGTGAGTACGTTTATCCAGAAAAGGAGGCCGATCACCAGTCCGTACCACATCAGGTGTACATAAAATCCGGCCTCGGCGGCGGCGCGCCGCCGCGCTCGGCGGTAGGCTTGACGCTGCCCCTCGGTTTTAAATGTTGGCGTCGCCTCATCCTCGTGAGGGTCGGCGCTGGCGACACCATACTTGCGCGTCTGCCGGTCCATTTTTCTCTGCAGCTTCCGTTCGAACTTCTCGGCGGCGTGTTCGAAATGCCGGCTCCAGCGGTCCGTATCATAATCCGGGCCGTCCACGCGGCCGGGGTAATTCCAAAGCCCATGCCGGCAGCGGCGCCGCTGCACCAGTGCGAAAATAACAATTGCGATTATCAGTAACGACAGCATCAGCTGCTCCGCAGAACGAGGTCTGCCCAGCGAGTAAGCATTTTATCAGCTACCTGATGAGCGACAGTCATCCACCAATCCATCCAGCCGAAGGCCGAATTACACGGGTACGCGCGGTTCAACATTGGCAGCAAGGTGTTTCCATCGGCGCGGCCTGGTGAAACCAAACTTGATAGGCGCTGCGCGGTCATTTCCTCGATTGAAGAGCAGGCCTCCCGTACGGCTTCCGCCTCGGTGGCGGCTGTGCCAATCGCGCCGCTGTCGCCGTGCTGGTCGAGCAACAGCCAAAACCAGGTCTGCCGCCGATTCCATACTCTGAAGCTGGTGCCCAGGTGACTGCGCATATTCGACCCTCGAAGCTTGCTGGATTGACTCTGCTATGAAACCCGAAGGCGCCAATGAGGCGTGAGCAAGGGCCATACCGGTTAGGGATGAGGCAAAAACGGTTGAGAAAAGAGGATTTCGAGCTGTTCCGCTCACGATTCGGCAGGCAATGCAGTCGTCTGGCTGCACGACACGCACTGCACCAGGCGATCGCGGCGACACGCTGCCGGTAAGGGCCTCCGCGAGCGTGGACTCGCAGCCTGGCGCTGATCTGAAAAGGCCGCGCCCGCTGAGTTCAACTCAAATCATGAGGCTTGGCCGGCAATTTATAGGCTGCGAGTTCTGCGCGCACCTCGGCGGTGGTGGCCGGCTCGCTGCCTGCCTTTTGGATCGCCTCTACGGCCGCGCCGACCAGTTCCAGATTAGAGCGCCCAATCCCAAACGGCGCATCCTCCAGGCCCACGCGCACCCCGCCTCCCAGCGCAACTACGCTGGGTATGAGCGGAAGCACATCAACCGCGAGTCCGGCGATCATCCATGGTGAGCCGGGCGCGCAGGTCGCCAGCAGTTTCGCATACGCTTCGACCGCCCAAGGCTCCGGCGGGAAGCTGAATGTCATTCCGCTGGAGAGCATGACGCGGTAAATCGGCACCGGCATGGTCGGATTATGTCGATGGAGCAACGCGCCGTGCCGGACGAAACCGGCCTCGTAACAGGCGTACGCGGGGTGAAACTTGTACTTGGCAGCGAGACGCGCAGCCGCGTTCAACGCGGGGTTGGTGTTGATGTAGACCCCATTTCCACCCATTCCTGCCTCAGCATTGTCGAATCGGCAGAAGTTCACTGAACCTGGATCGAGGAAGCCCCATTCCAGAATGCCGCGCTTCGCCAGCTCCACCGCGGGATCCCAAAGCCATGCCGCATTTGACGGATCCGGCTTGCCGACCACAGTTGGATAAACGATGGCGTCGACTCGCGCTCGGATACCCTCCATGAAGGCCGCGCAATTATCGACATCGCCATTTTGCCGTCCCGTGTCAGGCTCCAGGGTATGAGCATGAATGATAGCGGCGCCGGCGTTGATGCAGGCCACTCCCTCGTCAATGATCTCTCTGGCCAACACCGGGATACACGGCTGGAGCTTTCGCGTCCAGGCACCGTTGAGCGCCACCTCAATCCACGTCTTTTTCGCCATGTTCGCCTCCCGCCGCGAGAGTAATCTTCAAAGTAGCGCAAAAGCTCGGCTGCATCGACCAGCGGTAACGCGCTGTTCAAAGTTGAGGTCGGTGCTCTCGCATGTGCCGGTAATGGGTAGACTCACCCGTCGGCTGGCCTGCGAGCCGCGGCGGCTCCCAAAAATTCTCCGCAGGGCCAACGGCCGTACTATTCTCGGAAAGTCGACCGAGGAAGGATCAGAGCGAGAGACGAGAGGTAACCGGTCCCTGGATTTTCCGATCGCGCTGGCCTAACTAGCCAAGGGCTGCGCCCTTGATATCCTGCCCAGTCAACCTTACCGCCGGGCCGCCGCGAAGCGGCGGAGAAACACACGTATAAGCTTGCCATCGCCGCTCGGGTCCACCAATCACCCGATCGG
>Ga0207416_1003945_pt1 | contig 13486 bp, 16 predicted proteins | sample PaiPotPPM11metaG_FD_184107 | JGI IMG/M metagenome (GOLD analysis project Ga0207416, IMG submission 184107) | Iron sulfur acid spring bacterial and archeal communities from Banff, Canada, to study Microbial Dark Matter (Phase II) - Paint Pots PPM... ...
GGCTCGCTGCCGATGGCGGTTGGATACACAATGACGTCTGCGCCGCGCAGAGAATAGCAGCGCGCAAGTTCTGGAAACCACTGGTCCCAGCATGTTGGAAATCCAAACCGCGCGCCCTCAATTTCAATCACAGGAAAGCCGCTGTCACCGACGTCGAAATACTTGTCTTCGTGATAGCCGGGGAAACATGGAATGTGCATCTTGCGCGTTCGCGCAAGCAATCTGCCATCCGGCGCGACGCAAATAGCGGTATTGTAACCGAGCCCGCCTTCGTTGCGTTCGTAGAGCGAGGCGTGGACTGCAACCCCGGTCTCACTGGCAATCTCCCGCGCGAATGTCGTCGTCGGGCCGTCTGGGATCGATTCGGCGAAGGCTGACGCTTCGTCAAAACGATCGGGATGCGTCGCGAAGTAGGGGCTGAGCGTGAGTTCCTGGAGGCACGCGATGCGAGCACCGTTTTCGGCCGCCTGGCGTACACCGGTTGCCAGCTTCTCACGATGCTCTTTTGGATCGCGATGCCAACTTGTCTGCACTGCCCCAATACGCAACGATGCGCGTTGTGATGGTTTCGAGCGCGCTGGTGAGGAAAGCGAAGGCGCGGTGATGACTTTAAAGGAGCTCATGTGCCTGCGGGTATCTGTTGCGTGATGCAGTGTATTCCGCCACCGCCAAAGCCTATCATGCGGGCCCGAACCGCGACAACCTGATGCGTGGGGCATGCCCGCCGGAAGGTTTCGAGGACGCCGTCTCCTGTCGCTTCGTCGGTTACAGGCACCACGATGCCGTTGTTTGCGAAATAGAAATTTGTGTTCCCCACCAAAACTTGCTCACCGCAGACCTCCACGAGCGGCAACAACGGCAATTCGATGATCTGCAGTGCCCGGCCACGCGCATCCGTCGCCGCACGCAACGTCTTCAGGTTGGACTGCATCCTCTGGTAATTCGAATTTGCAGGATCGTCGCATCCTTGCACGATCACAGCGCCAGGCCGGACGAACATGCACACGACGTCGACGTGACCGTCGGTGTGACGATCTTCGAGGCGGCCCCAGCGCAGCCAGATGATTTTCGAGACGCCCAGCTGCTCGCGTAACTCGTCCTCAATTTCATCTCGAGTCCATCCTGGATTGCGATTAGCGTTGAGCAGACATTGTTCCGTTGTGATGAGCGTCCCATCGCCATCGACTGTGATCGACCCGCCTTCGAGAACCAACGGCGAACGGCGCGACGGAATTTCGAGATGCTCGAGAACACATGCGGCGATTTCGGCATCCTTGTCGTATGGCACGAAGCGTTCGCCATACGCGTTAAAGCGGAAGTGGACGCCCGCTCTGCGCCCCGCTTCGTCGCGGACGATGATCGGCCCGGAATCGCGCATCCATGAATCGTCGATCGGGAGGGCTATCACATCGACGCCCGGTCCGCAGCCCTTCGATGCACTGGCCTCGTCTCCCGGATTGGCAACCATCAGGACCGGCTCAAAGCGGGCGATGGCCCGCGCCGTCGCGGCATACTCCTGCCGCGCATCCTCGAGCGCGTTCGCCCAAATCGGGGCACTTGTAGGCCACGACATAACAGTTCGTTCGTGTGGATCCCATTCTGCAGGCATGCGAAAGCGCGTCGCTTGGATCATAGCACTCCTAGCTTAGAGGCCGCTTTTCATACTCGCCCGCGAATTTCTTCCCATCCCATATATATGTGAGCAACATGCCTTCATGGCAGTTGCGCAGCGCCGGAGGACGAAATACGGCAGCGCATTCGCCTTTCGTGCGGACGCTTTCGTATACGATTCCCCACGAGTCGATCGAACGCAAGTGAGCGCCAAGCCGCTGCGATGCACTGTAACTTGTCGCTGAGTAGACGCGGGCGAACTGCTTGCGTCGCCCACGCAAGTCATGGAGTTCGGCGCGCAGCGTGACTTCAAGCACTCGCTGGTCGAGTTCGGCTGCCGGTTCTGCCGTCGCCAAGTAAAATGTGGTCAGATGGTACTGCGTTTCGACGATAGAGACGCGCACAGTGTTGGAAGCGTAGAAAACTCCGTACGACCCATCGGAGAAGCGGCTGCCTCGGGGATTGATATGGGTAAATGCAGCCATGATGTACGATGCACCCGGTCCGCTGACTCTATCTGCTTGCGGCACGCGATGGAGGAAATTAAGCTCCTCGCGAATTCGATCGTTGCCAAACGCGTATATGGCGAGGATAGTCTCAAGTTCGGACGGGTCGGCAACGTCCTCGAATATATTTATCCGAGGGTACTTCGTTGGTATGATTCTGTAACACGTCGGCCAGTGGACCGGCTTCGTGCCGGGGACTACGACCATCCGCCGCGCACTGCGTCGAGATACTGGCGTACGATATACAGATCGCTCACATTGCCCGCCAGCATTCGGTTGAGCGCGGTCTGGCCGCCGAATAGCGGTGCAGCATTTGGTTTGTGAACCCACGCGTTGGCGGCCTTTGCGTTTGGCAAGAGTATCTTCAACGCAGCGTAGATCCCCAGCACATGCGAAATTCGCTCAAGGGTATCTCGCGAGGGGTGGGCGCGACTGGCGTCATGCATCCACTTATGATACGTGGACGAGCTCGCTCCGAGCAGCGTCATGCGCTGCTTGGCCGAAAGTTCCCATTGTTCGGCGATGCGCGCAAAGGCACGCAGGCCGGCCGGCATCAATTTCTTGAGGTTGTCGACCTCGCGGGCGGGCACCCGGATTGCGTCAAGCACCATTGCTGCTCCATATTCGTAGTTTTTACCTATTTTACTCCAATAATGGACTCATTGCAAGCAGCGGGCTCCGCGGGATTTGCAAAGCTGCAAATCCAAGGCCAGGACAAGTGGGAGAAGCCTGGGGCTGGTGCCTCAGCTGGTCTTCAAAACCAGTTGGTCTTCGCAAGGGGACTGGTAGGTTCGATTCCTATCTTCTCCCGCCAAATTCCTGAGATCAGCGCTTGGCCGGCGTCCACAGAGCGAGCACAGCGCCTGTCGGATCTGCGATGATGCTAAACGTGCCGACATTTGGAATCTCGGTCACGTCAGTCTTAATTGTCGCACCCAGAGACTTCGCTTTCTTCGTAGCATCAGCAACGTTATCGACAGCGACGTAAGCTAGCCACCAGGGACGACCACTTGCGTCTGGATTCCGAGTTATTCCGCCGCCGGCCCCGTCGCCGACGTCAATCGTCGTATACGTATCGGGTCCCATCGGAACATCCTCGAGTTTCCAGCCAAAAAGTTTCCCATAGAATTCCTTCGCTTTTGCGGGGTCATTCGTTCTCAGCTCGACGTGAACAAAAGGGTTTGGCATCTGACATTCTCCTATCTAGCAACGACTGCCGGTTCGTTAGCGCGTGTAAATCGATCGCTCGAGCGCTGGGAGGCGCGGATTCTTCCAGTGGGTGCCATCGTGGAACACGACGCGCAGCGGCACGCACCTGGGAAGACCCGTCTGCAGTGGGAATACATTTGGACTCAAGCCAAATTCGTGTTTGATTTCAACTCCGGGTGAGAAGGTACCGACGTCGCGAACTTCCGCAATAAGCCTACCGTTAGCCATAAGTCCGAATTCGATTGAGCTGATTGGAACCGCCGACCTGTTGATGTAATCGATAGCGAGAACCGCATTACGCGACAATCGAGCTTGCGTGTAGCGATAACCATAGATGTCGTTCCAGAAATACGGCCCACCATAAGGATAGTATCCGGGCAAGTACCCAACGGGATATGTCGTCAAGTTAGGCAACCATGCCTGAAACCAAACAGACGGCGGCGAATTTACGCATCACCTTTTTGACCTTTCTGTGGGCGTACGAGCGACATGAGCGTCAGGTCTACCCAGACACCTTCATGATAGATGAACTTGCGTAGCAGTGCTTCCTCGCGGAAGCCGCAGCGCACATAGCACGAAATTGCGCGCCGGTTTGTCGGGTACACCCCAAGTTCGATGCGCTGAAGTTTGAGCGTTCCAAATCCGAACGCGCACATTTCCCGCACGGCGTGCGTTCCGATGCCTTTGCCATGGTATCGCGGATCGAAGATTGCGATGACGAGCTCGCGGCCACTATAGACCGGCGGGCGCAGCGCACAATACCCAATGAGCGACGCATTCATCGCGATTGCAAAGGGCGACATCTCCCTCGATAATTGGAGCTGGTCGTACCAGTCGAGCATGGAAGGCAACGATCGCGGGAAGAGGCGCCGGGTCGTATCCGCAACCGTGCCTGCGGCGAGCGCGTCGCGCAGCCTGGGGACGTCGTGGCGGGCTAAGGGTCGTACGCGCACATGACTCGTCACCGCGCGGCGCCCGTGCGTTTCCACTCTTCGTGCAGAATGCTCATGATGATCATATCTTGCATCTTGCCGCGGTTGTAGATGTAGTTGCGAAGCAAACCTTCTCGCTTAAAACCGACTTTCTCGTAGCAGCGGATTGCTCGGGCGTTTTCGGGGAGAACCAGCAGCTCGATGCGCTGCAGCGGCAAGACCTGAAACGCCGAGTTGACGAGCACCTCGACTGCATCTTGCCCGAATCCTCGTGCCCAATACTGCGGCTCGTGAATCGCAATGCCGAACACGCCTCGGCCGGCCTCGAGCTGCAAACCGAGCACGCCGATATCGGCACCGCGGAGCGTCTGGATTATGAATGTCGGCATTTGCGGATCCGTGGCAGCACGGGCAGCCCAGGCCTGTTCCTGCCTCCGCGTCAGCGGCAGTCGCCGCTGCAGCCACTCCAGGGCTGCAGACCCGTTGATCCAGCGGAGCAACAGCGGTACGTCTTCAGGCTCGATCGGGCGCAAGCGTACCTTTTTGCCCACCATCCAGGTCGCGGGCAGATCTTGTCGCGATGTCGAAGCTGTGGACATGTTCCGTCGCGTCCGCGGCCTGGGCTTGTTTCGTCTGAGCTTTTTCATGCTGCTTTTCGCCTTCGCCGGTTTTGGCTTATGCGCCGCTTTGGGCGCTGCTCCTCAGCCGCGGACCACTGCCGCCCCAGCCCTTCCGTCCGCGGACACCATTTTCAAGCGTCATATGTCCGCGCTCGGGAGGCTCCCCACGCTGCTCGCCCGGTGGTCCGGATCCATCACTGACAGCACGCAGACCGCACGCTATGAAGTCACCGCCGCGCGGGATGGACGTTTTCGCAGAACCCTGACGCTTGCGCTGACGCGAGAGTCCGAAGGCAGCAACGGCACAGTCGACTGGGCACAGGATGAGAATGGCAACGTCAATACCTCGCCCGCCGAGCATCATTCCTCCATGGATGCCCGCCTCGTGCGTCTTAACGATCTTCGCTTCGACTCAAGCACCGCAGTGGTGCTAGCGCTGACCAACCTTGACGGTCGGCGCGTCTACAGCGTGAGCATGCCATTCCAGGGCATCAATGCCATCGTCTACTTCGACGCCACAACCTGGCTCGTCGATGGGGCCGATTATGGACCAAGCACCATCCGCTACAGCACATACCGCCGCTATCAGAGCGTAGCCGTGCCGGTTGAGGTCACCGAAAACAGCCCCGAAGACAGCCTGAAGATCACGGTCGACACCGTCACTTTCCTGCGCGGGGTCAACGATCGTTTCGATCCACCGGCGCAGCGCGAACCGCAGTTTCCCAGCGGCGAGCACAGCGTCGATATCGAGTTCGACTCGCCCCACGGACTCATTGTCTGTCGAGCGAAAATCAATGACCATCCCGTGAAGTTCCTTATTGATTCTGGCAGCACCACGTCCATCATCGATCAGCATCTTGCCACGCGCTTGGGCCTACCTCAAGGCGGACACTCACGCGTCGAAGGCGCAATGATGTTCAACGGAACGACAGCACGGATCGACTCACTCGATCTGAGCGGCATCCGCTTTGAGCCGCTCTACGTGCAAGCGGTGCCGCTGCGGCTTCCCGAACGCATCGCTCATGAGGGAATTGACGGCATCTTAGGCTACGATCTATTTAAGCCGCTCGTGGCACGCATTTCGTACAAACATGATAGGCTCGAACTTATCGACGCTGCTATATTCACATACGGCGGCACAGGTTCTGTCATTCCAGCCGACATTTCAAAGCGGGTACCGGTCATCGGGGCCTCGATCGGTCAAGCTCACACGGGCGCCTTTAGCGTGGATACGGGCAGCACGGCGTCGCTCGTCCTCTTCAAGCAGTACGCCGACTCGAATGCTTCAGATTTCCTCAACCCGATGCAGCACGACATCGGCTTACGGCACGAGGTCATTTTCGATCCTGAGGATTTTGGACCGTCTATGGCCTCGGGTGCAGGCGGAGATTTTCCAACGCGTCACGCCGTGCTCGACCGGCTCAACCTCGGCACGTTTTCACTTGCGGAAGTGCCGACGGAGATCGTTCTGCGCGACGTTGGCGCATTTGCTTCGAAATCGGCGACCGACGGCATCGTCGGCGGCGGAGCGCTCGCGCTCTTCGCGGCGGTATTTATCGACTATCCCAACAAACGCTTGATTATTGAGAAGTAATTCCTGAGAGTCTTTTCCTGCTCGCCTATCGACTTCTCGAGTGTTAGTATCGAAATCCACGCAGATCTTCGTAACCACGGAAGCGACCTAAACAACGCGGCGTCCGCGTCGTCGCCTAATCGCAGCGCCTGACGAAATACTTTGAGCTCCGTAGACTCAACGCGCCCAGCGAAAGGAGATAAAAAAATTGCATTATTGACCGACGCGAAATACTTGTCGGCTCAGTGCAAGTCCGAATGAGAAGTGGATGTTCGTCAGCGGTGCGCATGGTGGGCGTCATCCGACGGTAAAAGGTGATGAGATGGTTGTGTCCTAGCGCTCAAAGAAAACTGCCGCACCATCCGACTTCAGAACTCGTGAGATTTCCGAGTAGGCTCTATCGATTTTTAGATGGTGAAGAAACCCGAGCCGCAGACGAGGTCGGACGCTACGTAGGGGAAGTCCAGGTTCTCCGCATCCATGACGAAGAACTGATGCTTTTCGTTTCGACCCGCCTTTGCCGAAGTCGGTCAATCGCGACATCCGATATGTCGACGCCAGTCACCGATTTGGCCTCGGGGAGGCCAAAGACCATGCTTCCCTCACCGCAGCCGTACACTAGCACACGCTTTCCTACGGAGCGCTCAATGGCCGCTCGTGCAAAATAATCTTGGCCGCGCGTAGTTACCTCATAGAATTTCCCTGCTGCCTGCCTGCGGTGATCATCGAAAATCGTATTATGGAAATCCCGCTCGCGTGCTTGCGTTCATCCAGATTCAAACTTTGCATACGCTCCGTTAAGAGACGATCAGGCGCCATTTGGCGATCACGTGAAACCAGTGCCCAAAAAAAGTCAGCCATACATGAAGTTCAGATATTCGTTTCTAACGCATCCTTTAACAAGCCATAGAAGCCTAGTTTGTCCAAAATAGCCACCGACGCTGCCGAAACCCGCTCCCTTGACTGCCATGCTTTGAACCGCAATCATATTGCCCCTTTATAAATGCATCTCAGCATAGCACTGATTGCTTGACTGCGCTCATTTTCCAATGTCCAAAATTGATGCTTTCCTCCGGTTTTTTTTATCGCCCAAGGGTAACAGTAGATGGCTCCGGCCCTAGAAACGTCATGGTGGATGTATTACACGTAAGGCCTTTATGACTATATCGGAGTCCCTAAATTCCTTCAGGAGATGCCTAGCCCAAAATGCAAGGATCGTGTGCGGGCAAGAAACGGATCTTGTGGCGCCCGCCTTGCTTCGATTGTGAGTCCGCCAACTGATGTCGACATTGATCGCCAATGATGTAGCGGCCAAGGCATTCTCGGTGGTTCGGCCAAAACATCCCCCTTTTCGATATTCGCGAGTGTGGGTGCTTGCGCTAGTCGTCTTAGATATCACGATGTTTGCGTTATCATTTGCGCTTGCGGTAAGTATAGTTTTTCACAAATTCCCTCTGCTGCTTCATGAGCCCAAGGTTTTCATTTCCTCGACGGTCTGCGTCCTAATATGGCTCTTCGTTTTTGAACGAGTTGGTCTCTACCATCGTTCAATAGCGCTTTCCGCACGGGACGAATTCTACTACACCGTCGCCGCCCTTTGCCTCGGCATTGTGCCGCTTTTGGCCATCTTCACGGTCTTCCCAGCGATATCAAGTTCACGCTTAGTGCTTCTCCTTGCATTGGGGTCGTCGATTTTGTCGGTTGGCGGCGTCCGGGGAGCGACACATCTAATACGCAACTCGATCTCTCGAAGCAAGCCAAGGCGAATAGCGATCGTGGGAAGGCCTGATCGAATCGCGGCAGTGGCGGAGTCGCTCAACGTAGTAGAGGGGACGCAGATGCTGAATCTCGGTGTGGAAGACGTTGATGCAACATTTGACCGCATAAATCTCACTGAAGATGCTGACCTGGATTCAATTGCCTGGTTTAGACACGCGAGAGAATGGGGCTGCGACACGTTAATGCTTACCGAGATGCTCCCTCCGTATGTCATGCCGCATGTGTTAGAGGTATCCGCTCGCCATCATATCAAGGTTGCTATGGCCCCGCCGCGCATCCGATCTCAGGCCTATAACCTTGCCCTCGAAGTGGACGGCCAGCAGGCCCTCATTGTGCCGTCGCGGCTCCGAGCGTGTACTCCATCTGCTCGCCTAATCAAGCGAGTATTCGATCTTGCGCTCGCGCTGGCTATCCTTATACCCGCACTTCCTTTTCTCGGCGTCGGGGCACTAGCCGTTTTCCTAGAATCTGGGCGGCCAGCGATATATAGGCAGCAGCGGGTCGGCAGAGGCGGTAAAGTCTTTGAGATTCTCAAGCTGCGTACAATGCCCGTCGGAATTGAGGATGGCACTGGGCCTGTAATCGCTGGGGATGGTGACAACCGCTCGACGAAGGTTGGACGCTTACTCCGCCGCTCGAGCATTGATGAGCTTCCGCAACTTTTCAACGTTATCAGAGGTGAAATGTCAATTGTGGGGCCGCGTCCAGAACGCCCGATTTTTGTCGAGATGTTCCGCGATATCCTGCCACGCTATGACGAGCGACACCTCACCCGACCAGGAATCACCGGTTGGTCGCAGGTTAACATGAAACGTATCATTGCGACCGAAGATATCGGCGAGAAGCTCAGTTTTGACCTCTTCTACATTGAGCACTGGTCAGTGTTTATGGACATCTCGGTTGTCTTCAAGACAGCCCTAGAATTCCTGTTCCACAGCGCTGTTTAGCTGTTTAGGAGAAGGTCCTCGACAGAGCAGAACGAGCTAATCCGCGTTTGCCCGCTGATCGACGAGCTCTGCAAGCCGTTGCATGGCATCGTCGCCCAACGACATGAACGCGACTCCAACCTCGCCGACGTTCGACGTACGCACGATGGCAGCTTCGATATTCATGGTCGTGTCCATGGCAATCGGGATGTGGATGACAATGCGATCGTTCTGATCCAGCGGTTCATCGGTAACAAGGAGAACGCCGCCGAGGCTAATGTTGTCGACCATGCCCGCGCAAAGTCGCCCGCTGCCCGCGATCGAAAACGTCACCGGCATTGAGATGTTAAAACGCGGCGCTTGACGCCGCTCAGAAGGGCGTTGCCCAGAGGGCGGTTGTGCCATTTACGTCGTTTGCTCGATCGAATCAACAACCCAATCAGATGACGACGTTCGCACGAACGCGCCGCAGTAGGTGCATCTGCCGTTCTGCAAGCTCAGTGGCGCGCCGCATGAGGGGCAGGTGTTGGCAAGCTGCGTCGCTCCAGCTGTACTTTGTGCATCTGCGCGGCGGATAAACGTCCAGCGTTCGGTGAACGTTTTCGGATACTGATTGCCGCTCACCACTTGTTTTGTGTTTTCGTCGATCGTGTAATCCGTCATGCTGGCGCTGAACGACACGATAATCGAATCGTAAGGATGGCCGGCGTTGACGCCCACGATGTTCGCGTGCCCGATGACAATGTTTTCCAGCATGTCGATCTGATGGTTGGCCAGCAGCTGATCGGTCTGCATCTTATGCCGCTCGTAGAGTGCGTCAGACATCACGTCGCGTGCAAGGTCTTGATTGCGCGCCTGCCACGCTTGCTGCAGCTTGAAGAACGCTGTTTGGGCCCGATCTAAGAACGCGGCCTGGTCGAAATTCGCATCGTGCGCTTTGATCGCAGCGATGCCGGAGGCAATCGCGTTGGGATCGACCTTGGCCGCGGGCGTTCCCGCATAGATTGGTCCGCTCGCGTCATCGTCGGTAACACCGGCCTCGAGCGTCGGCGACCAGCTGTCTTGTCGTGCAAAGCGGCGCATGTCGTTTGGGTCAAGTCCGCCACTGACCATACTGCCGGTTTGTTGTGCTTGCCGCTGCGTGTATTGCTGATACAGATAGTAGACGACGATGATCAGCACGATCGTGCCGAAACCGCTGCCATGTCCGAAAAAGAGTAGCGGCCACAAACTCCACAGCCCACCGCCACCGCCGCTAAAGCCTCCACCATCGCCGCCACTATACCCCTGGCCGCCGCCGGCCCGAGCCCATGCCTCGACCGGCATAGCGAGAACGACGAACAAGGGAGCGAGCGCGGCCAGGGTGGCGAAGCGTCGTAGAATCATCGTTGCACCGTTCCTGAATACTAAAAGCTCGGCAAAAAGTTGCGTCCCATTTCGTTCGACATAACGTCGACTGCTACAAGGTTCCAGCTATTGCGCCTTACTTCCCGGAGGCCGTGAGCGCGCCGAAGTTCACCATCGGTATCGCACCCACCCGTGACGGAGGGCAGGTGCCCATCCCACTTCTGTACAGCATCATATTGTACAGTCAGCGGCGTGATGGATTGCCGTCGCAGCCGGTTGGCTTCTGCATCACCGCGCGCCGAAGCAATTGCCTGCTGCGCTTCGACCTGTACCTGCTTGAGCTGATTTTGCGACTGCAAAAATCGCTGATATGCAACGACTTTCGCCTCGATGGCCTGGCTAAACTGGGTAGAGAACGGAAGTTCGTAATCGACATCGCAGCGATATGGATGTCGAAACTTTCCAGCCACGTGCGGAGCAGATCTTCAAGACGATTGCGCGCCTCGGGCCGACGCGTTATGAGTTCTTCGGCGGTAAATCGGCCGTCGCGGCTTTGGTTGTCTCTTGGATCGCCGGCGAAATGATGCGTTCCTGGTAATCCTGGTTCAGTCGATTGTAGATGTCGACGAGTTTGCGCGGATCGGCGTCGATCGAGTATTTGAGGTGACTTGCGTTAACATTTTGCAGATCTTTCGACGCAGCCGCCGCGTCGACCGAATATGCTTGCACCTGGACATTTATCGGCACGACGCGCTCGATGTACGGCACGATCGTATAGAATCCCGGCTGCTTTACTTGGCCTGTTGTTGCGCTGAAGCGGAGCACGACGCCATTGTAGCCAGCTGGTATCTCGCCGAAGCTATTGACGATGCCGATGGCGACGAGTACGATGGCGAGCGCTTCAGCAAGCTGCACGTAAGGCAGCCGCATTGACTCGCCTTTGCGCATTGGCTCAAACCCTTGCCGAAGCGCAAGCCATGCAAGCGCGCCACTAATGGCCAGGATGACGATGTCAAGAACAACCATTCGACACTCCTTTCCGTGTGCTCAGCGGTTTCGCGGCGCCGGAGACGCCGGCGAGCCGTCGCGCAATCTGCACATTTCGCCGATCGAGCTCCGCAGTCTTTGGTGTTTCACAAATGCAGGCGATGTGCGCAAGTTCCGGCCGCGTCAAGAGCGCACGGAATCCGGCGTTACCGATTCTGCCTTTGCCCACGTGCCAGTGCAGATCGCGTTTGGCGCCGAGCGGCACTTGCGTGTCGTTGAGATGCAGAACGCGCAGGCGCTGAAAGCCGATGTGCTTGTCGATCTCGCGCATCACGTCTGCCACGCCCTGCGGACTTGAAATATCATAGCCGCTAGCCCACAAGTGCGCCGTGTCCAAACACACGCCGACTCGCCGGTTGCCGACCTCGCGTAAAAAGCGTCCAAGCTCTTCGATAGTGCCGCCGCACTTGTTGCCGCTCCCTGCAGAGTTCTCCAGCAGCAACATTGGACCGCGAGCAGCATCCTTGATCAATTGCGTGAGCAGGCGGCACACGAGGGCGAAGCCTTTGTCACGCGGCTGGTCACCATAGCTGCCGAGATGGGTGTTTACGTACTCGATCTTGCCTTTGGCGGCAACGTCGAGATCGCGGGCCACATGACCGGCGCTGAGCGTGCGCATGGCTGGGTCCGCAGAAGCGAGATTGATAAGATACGACGTGTGGATGACGGTCGGCGCGATATTGTGTTGTTTGCGCAGCTTGGCAAATTCGGCCCACGCTTGAGGGTTGTATGGCGTCGTGCGCCAGCCGCGCGGATTACCGGCAAATATCTGGATGCAGTCGCAGCGCGCGGCGAGCGCTTCGGCGATGGTCTTAGTGAAACCGCCGCCGATCCCCACGTGCACGCCAAATCTCACGATGATCCATTCATGGCTCTCGCGAGTTCGTCTGCGACGCTGTCTTCCAATTTGGCGTCGGCCATAGCGTGCACTTCATCCTCGTGCCCTTCCACCGACTCGTGAATTTGACTAGCCGAAGCCGCCGATGAGACCGACCGCGGGAAGGCAATGACTTGTCCATTGACGCGCCGTGGAGCATCGTCCGGAAGCGGGGGCAGCTCGTCGAGCGACCGCAAGCCGAATGCTTCGAGAAACTGAGTGGTCGTGCCGTAGAGTATCGGACGGCCCACCACCTCTTTGCGCCCGAGTTCGCGGATAAGCTCACGCTGCTCGAGCGTTCCCATCACGCCGTCCACGTTGACGCCGCGAATGCTCTCGACTTCGGCGCGTGTGACCGGCTGCAGATAGGCAACGATGGCAAGCGTTTCCAGCGACGCTGGCGACATGTAAGTCTTCGGCGGCATGAGGTACCGCTCGACGTGCTCGCGATATTCTGGATTCGAAAAGAAGCGGTAGCCGCCGCCAACCTCGCGCAATGCCAGGCCGCGGTCTTTCAAGGTTGCGCGCAGCTCGGCAAGCGCGGCTTTGATTTCCTTTTCGCTTGCGCCAGTCGCTTCACAGAGCTGCTCGACGGGCACGGGTTCGGTTGCGACGAAGAGAATTGCCTCGACGCTGTTACGCAGACTCAAGCAGCCGTACCGTACTTTCTTTCGAGCCGAGCCGAAAGACGATGTCACCGAATCGCTCTGTTTGTTCGCAGGAAATCTTGTGCGCGCGCACGAGCTCGAGCGCCGCTAGGAACGTCACGACGATCTCGAGCGGCTGGCAGCCCGCGACGAGCGCGAAGAGCGACATCGTCGAGCTTCGTTTGAGTTGGCGAAGCAGATAGTTCATCTTGACGACGACCGAGAACGTCTCGCGCTTGACGACCATCGGCCGCGCCTGGGCGGCATTGAGCACCTGCATGAACGCCAGCGCGAGCGCTTCCGGTTTGATGCTATAACGCTGCACGAGACCGTCTTCGTCTGTGGTCGTGCGCGCATGATACGAACGGTTGAGTTCGAAGCGCTCGCGCAGATCGTTCCCGAGGATCTTAAA
>Ga0207416_1003946_pt1 | contig 13482 bp, 13 predicted proteins | sample PaiPotPPM11metaG_FD_184107 | JGI IMG/M metagenome (GOLD analysis project Ga0207416, IMG submission 184107) | Iron sulfur acid spring bacterial and archeal communities from Banff, Canada, to study Microbial Dark Matter (Phase II) - Paint Pots PPM... ...
ACGTGCGGCAGCAAGCTTGCCGGCGCCCTCACTTCTCGCAAGTCGTACAGCGCCACTCCCAATTCCCCTGCCTCTTCAAGTGCTACGTCATCTCTCATACTTTCACCTCGTTCTTCTCCTCGGTCAATGTCTTCCGGAGCGTTTGCAGGCCGCGATGCACATTGGCCTTGATGGTTCCGACCGGTTGATCCAGAACATCGGTCATCTCGGCGTAGCTCAGCCCTTCGATGTATCGGAGCACCACCGCTGCTCGATAGCGCTCCGGGAGCGTGGAGAGCAGTGCTGCGACCTCATGGCGCTGCTCTCCCTCCTCTGCCACCTGTTCCGGCAGCTTCGGTTCCCGCCGTTCCGGGAGATGGCCGTCGAGCGGCACCTGCTGGACCCGGCGTCGGCGTACCCGGTTGCGGAACACGTTCAATGTGATCTGATAAAGCCAGGCCTGAAGTGCCAACGACCGGATTCGGTCTGCGGAGTACCGGCCGAGCGCATGATACGCCCGAACAAAGGCGTCCTGGGCGATCTCTTCCGCATCCTGTCTACTGCCTGTCAGGCGAAGAGCAAACCGATAGAGTCGGTCTTGAAACGTCAGCACCACCTGCTCGAAGACGCCATCTAGATCTGTTGCCAGCCGCCTCTGCAGCGGCGCATCCTCCACGCGTCTGTGACCTCCATACTCTGTTCTCACCTACTACAACACGCCTTCTTCACTTTGGGTTGCAATGCCGGGCCCAGGTCACGTCGTAGAATTACTTATCGTGCACCTGCCGGGGAGTTCACGGAGACCATGAGATGAGCACTGTGCGCCGTGTGACCATCACGGTTTCTGCCGACTCAATCGACATTCTGCAAGCTGAGGCCAAACGGAGACGAGTTTCCCTCACTACTATTGTGGCCGAGACCATCGAGGAGAAGGTGTCAGCACTTCGCCGTGCTCCGCGTCCTCGTTTGGGCCTCGGCGCCAGTGCCGGACGCTCCGCCGGTGCAGCCGCGCTCACAGGACAGCCGGTGGCCGACTGTCCCCGCTAGTCATCTACCTTCGTCACCCAACCCAAAGCCGACAGATCACACCCAGAGGGTACCTCCGGGTGACGAGAGCGTCCGGTAGGGGCAGCCCCTTGTGGGCTGACTGGGGTAGGTATTTCCCACGGCGGGCGTCGTAGGGGCAGCCCCGGGTACCCTCTGGGTGTGGTGCCCTCCCGGCCACGCACAATCGGTGCAATCATCCCCATTCGCGACCGAGAGTCGTGTCGCTGCCGGTCGAGGAAGCGACGGTGCGACGAGTACGCGTCTCACGCATTGGGTGGCTCGAGTCTTTCAATCGACAATGTGACATCGTACCGTAAGGAGCCCACATTCTGTTGGGAAGCTGTGGGAGGGCACCCACAAGGGGCTGCCCCTACAGGGACGCAGCAGACCGAATACCCACTCCTCTCAGGAGAGGAAGGGGTGAGGGTGGATGCTTGCACACAGTGGACCTGGGTAGGCAAGCGCAGGACCCCCGATAACCGGCGGGTCAATCGATTGGGGTACGCACCCCATATCTGGAAGCGCCGGCTGCCGCCACGGTGACGAGCACGATCGCGATCACGGCACGAAGCGCCAACACTTCACCCAGGACGATAAAGCCAAGAATCGCTGCAACGGCCGGCTCCAGGCTCATGAGCACTCCAAACACCTTGGTAGGAAGGCGTCTGAGGGCCTCGAGCTCGAACGAGTAGGGAATGACCGCGGAGAGCAATGCAACGCACGCTCCCACCAGGAGGAGCTGGGGACGAAGCAAGGACGTACCTGCGCTTAGCACTCCTATCGGCGTGGACACGAGCCCCCCAACAACCATCGCCAGGGCAAGCCCGGTTCCACCTATGAAGACCCGTCCAACCCGAGCACTCAGGAAAATATAGGCTGCCCAGAAGCTGCCCGCCAGAAGAGCCAGCATCACGCCAAGCGTGTTCAGCTTGATTCCACCCCAGGGAGCCAGCAGGACGATACCAACCGCCGCCAGGAGAACCCATACGCCGTCGAGCACGCGGCGGGAACCGGCGACGGCCACGCCGAGCGGACCGACAAACTCGAGCGTGACGGCGATGCCGAGAGGAATTCGATCGAGAGCGGAGTAAAACGAGAAGTTCATCGCCGCAACGGTGAGGCCGAAGAGGATCGCAACGGCGTAATCGGCGCGTGCGTAACCTCGAAACCGTGGCCGCCACAAAATCAGCAGCACGAGGGCCCCGAACCCGATGCGCAAGAACACAGCGCCGCCCGGCCCAAGCGCGTGAAAGAGATGCTTTGCAATAGCCGAACCGAGCTGGACGGAGCCAATGGCCAGCAGCACGAGGCCGGTGGGTGGCACCGCACCGGTTGACCTGGGTAGCCGCCCAACGCTTCGCGCCAGGAGCGGGCGACGAGCGCGTACGCTCGATCGACTGGAAGTCATACGCCACTGTAGCCGGTACGTCCGCTGTCGTTGCAGGGATAAGAGAAGGCCGTCGATCAGGCGGCCTTCTCTCGGAACATCATGTTCTGGGCGGCCGGGAGGGCACCACACCCAGAGGGTACCCGGGGCTGCCCCTACGACGCCCGCCGTGGGAAATACCTACCCCAGTCAGGGGTATCCGGGGTGCCCCTACAGTGAGCCTGTGGTTGCCCCTTCCCCGGCTGCCTGGATCTTCTGGATGGTGGCTTGGTCGAAGGTCGGGTGAAACAGCTTGATCCTGCCGTCTTGAACGACGGCGTCAAGCGAGCCGGTCGCCTTGTCGGCTCCCAGCTGCCGGAAGGCGTCGCAGACGACTGTGAAATTCCAGCTCACGGTGTCGCCGGTTGCCCGGTAGTCCGTCGAGTCGACATGGAAGCCCGGCATCAACGTCCGTACGAATTCAAGTGCCTGCTCCTTTCCGGTGCAGACTTCCCGCATGGGTGGCGGGGGCGGGGGCGAGAGCCGGATGACCACGTCGTCGTTGTAGTACCGCAGGACCTCTTCTTCGTCGTGGGCATTCCACGCGGCGTCGTAGGCTTTGGCGAGGGACACAAGGTCTTCACTCATTGGATCGATTCCTCCTTTTCTCTTTCTGATGAACTGCCGAAATTGGTAACGAGCTGACGGCTACGCGTGATGTGCTGAGCTTTTGATCACCTCCCTCTGAACAGTGCGATTTCGAGCTCTCCTCCCTGGGCAGGGCTTCGTGCCTGCCTACATCCACCACTCGGCCTGGTAGTCGGCCACTACCGGCTCGGACTCTGTCAGGCTGACCAGCCGGCGATACCAGGCCTCCTGCTCAGGATCGTTTGCCTGTGCTCGCGCCAACTCTTGGTTTTCGAAGCGAGCAATGTCGGTGAATGTCTGGCCGTCGCACAGGCTCCGAAGCAGCTCGCCTGAGAGATAGCCTTCGTTCCTGGCTCTTCTGGTGAGCTGCCAATCTTCGTGCAGCGCGACGATGGCATCCTCCTCGCCCGGCTTGGCACGGTAGGTGGAGATGGTCACAAACACGGCCCATCTCCTGGCGGAGAGGATGGTGCATCGGGTATCGCCTGAATGTCCATGGCAGCAGTATCTCGCCCCTGGCGGCACATAACATCCGCAAAACTTCCCGAAGTAGGGAACAATCTTCCGAAGAGGGGAGGTCCTTCTATAGGAAGAAATGACTACTCGGGCCCCGACTCAACGTGGCGCAGCGGGCAACGCGGTGCTACGAATCGTTCAGCAAGTTGATGCAGAATGCGGCATTTTGCTACTTTGCTCTATGGCGACGAAGGCGCTCACCCTCCGGCTGGATTCCGATGACTATGAGCGGCTGGAGGCGACCGCGCAGCAGCTCGGCGTCCTCCCCGGTACGCTGGCTCGTATGCTTATCCGTGAGAGTCTTCACGCTCCGGCTGAGTCAGCGCCTGGGTCGTCGCTCTGCCAGGTTCTCGGGCGGGCGGCGGCACTTCGACAGCGGCTTCCCGAGCAGCCACCCGCTGATGTAGTCGCACTGGTTCGGGCGGGCCGTGCAGAGCTTGACCGGCGGTCTGCGCTGTAAATTGTGTCGATCGTCGTCGATGCCAGCCTCGTGGTGGTGCTGACCACGACCGACCCACGAGTAGCGATTGTTGAGCCATGGTTCCTCCACTGGGAGGCCACCAATCAGGACCTCCACGCCCCAGCCCTGCTTTCTTACGAGGTCGAGAGCGCGCTAACCCGCCTGGTCAAAGGCGGACGCCTTCCCGCCCACGAGGTGGGAGCGGCTTGGTCAATTGTGGAGGCCCTCCCAATCATCCTCCATCTTCAGCGCGACGGTCCGCGCATCGTGGAGATTGCGCTGCGCCTCCACCGCTCCAGCGCATACGATGCTTCCTACCTGGCGCTCGCCGAGCGTCTTGACACCGACCTTTGGACTCTCGACGGTTCACTTGTGCGCAACGCAGTTTCCCTTGGTTTCCGCGTGCGGCTGGCTGATGTGCCGCCTCCATGAGCGGGCTCTCCTCGGTGGTGGTCCACGGGAGCTCCTCGCCGGCTCTCACTATGTCGCGTGGGCCAACCAAGAGGGGGCCAATACCCACCCCCGCTGGGAGTATGAGAGGAGGTCTGACATCGAGTCGCGACCCAATGACTTTCTGAGCTACGAGTGTGCGCTTCACATCGACGCACCCGTCGAGCGAGTATTCGCGATCGTGAGTGATCTCGGGAGCTCACCGGCCTGGGCCGGATCCCAGCACATTCGCTCGATTGCCAAGGTTACCGAAGGGCCCATCGGGGTGGGAACGAGGTATCGGTCGAGCGAGAAGATCACCATGTCCTATCGTGCGGAGACCGAGATTGTCATATATCAGCCTTGCGAGCTGGTGGTGTGGATCTCGAAGCCGGTGGGAGAGCCGGTCCCGTTCCATCGGTGGGCCTTTCGGCTTGCCCCAGACAATGGTGGCACCCGGCTTAGCCATCAAGTTCGCGCTGCTCGCGCCTCGGGCCTGATGGGCTGGGTTCAGAGACTCGGCTTCCTCTTCACGCGTCCCCATGCTTTGATTCCTGCAGGCATGGAGCGCACACTGGTCAACGTCAAGGCATTGGCGGAGCAGGAGGGGTAAGCTCCTGCAGATCTCGCGTCTGCCCTACTCCGCGATGGTCTTGCACGCTACTCACTGAATGACGACGAGCGGAATATCGACAGGCTGCTGGAGACCCAGCACGCTTGGGGACACGGGCGGGCCGACTCCAGCACCGGGCGGCGGTGCCAGAACGGTGGGCGGCACAATGGAAGACGTACCGTGAGGAGGTTTCCACCACCACTCCAACGCGCCCGGCGTGCCGGCAGCGCGGTAGACGACCTGCACGCGGTGGATCCCGGCACGTAAGCGGATGCTCGTGGTCGTCGTCGTATCACCAGTCAATGTACCGGCGGCGGCAGCCACCACATTAAAGAGCGATCGCCCGTCGATCCGGAAGGTAACCGTCCCCTGGCTAAAGAGAGACATGGAATAGTTGCCGCTGACCGGCGCCCGCAGTGTACCCACCCATCTGGTCTCGAAGGGTTGTGTGGCCGCGCCGAGATCATCCCGCAAACAGCACGTCGCCAGGGCACCGTCGATGCGATGCACCGTGGGTCCTCCCTCAACCTGTGATACGCCATAAAGGCCTCTGGGACTCTGCAGCGTCGAATCCAATGCTTCGGTAGGCACCGTGTTCCACGCATCCTGAACGGTCGGAGAACCCTGAGCTTTCCACTCAAACAGCGCGGTGCGTCCGGGAGCGGTCACGGTGCCGTCATAGCTGATTGCATGTTGCCCACGCGCCAGGGCAAGCGTGGTGCTCTGCACGGTCTTGCCGGCCGGCACAGTGAGCACCATTTTTCCGTCGATTGCCAGCCGGGCAGGCCCCGGCCCGATCCGGATGCTGTAATTCCCGTACTGGCTGACGCGCAGGCCCGCCGACCAGCGGACCGCGCTCGGGTAGGTGGTTAGCCCAGGAGGCGCGAAGCCGAGCGTGGGCACATGCCAAGGTTTGCCGTGGAGTGGCGTGGCCAATGCGCCTTGTTCGGCCGCTACTTTGGCCCGAGGAATCCGGTAAATGGTCAGCACGAGCTTTTCGGTGGGATGAATATAGGGATGGAAGCTGCCGCCGGGATACAGGGTGCGCAGATAGGGGAGATAGTAGTTCTGGGAGGGAAAAATCAGGAACGCCAGGTCATGATCGGCCGGTATCGCCAGCGGCAGGGAAGCTCCGGGTGACTCGATACCCCCACGATCTGCATGCGGAGCCAAAAGCCGCACCCATCCTGAGTTGACCATATGGAACAGCTCTCCCACGGTCGCCACCAGGGCGTTCGGGCCCTGATCCGCCACGGCTCGGCCCAGAACATTGGGTTGCGGCCAGCGATCCATGGCCGCGTAGTCCACGAAGTAGAAGTGCCCTTGCTGCCAGATAAGGACTGCCGCCACGAGCGCTACTGCTCCGGTCGCTCCGCGGCGAACCAGGCGAGACCCAAAGGGACACCCAGAGGGTACCCGGCGTTCCGATTTTCCCTGAGCGGTTGCCTCTACCCGGCGCGCGACACTGTCGAGTACGAGTGCAGAAAGCAGCGAAAGTACCGGAACGGCTGTCGCCATGCGCTGTACGTTCGGCGTCTCGACGGTGGCGATGACGCCCACGAAGCCTACCCAGAACCAGAGTGCCAGTCCTACCAGCCGTGAATCGCGCCAGTCGAGCGAAGCCCAGCCCAGTCCGACCAGCGTGAGTACGGTGAGCAGCCCCCACATGATGGGACGCTGGGTCGGCCAGAAGCCGCCGTTCTCAGGGAACTCCGTAAAGATGCCGATCGAGTGGTCGAGCTGCGCATCCAGGAGCTGCGCCGCATTCCAGCGTGAATCGTAATAGGGGAGACGAACTGCATTGTTATTGACGAAAGCCGTGGTCTGCTGGGCTCGACTCGAGAGCTCATCGTTGCGTACAGCGTTCGCAAGGAATGGGCTCATCGTCATAAACGCCGCGATTCCCAGCAGCACCGCTCCCAAGAATATGCCCCACCGATGGCCACCTTCGCCGCGCACGAAGAGGTAGGCACAGAACGCTGCAGCCAGAATTCCCCAGAGTCGGCCGGTCGGATAAAAGTAGATCGACAAGCCTCCGGCGATGCCGGCGCCAATCCATGCCCAGGAACGGCCACGGCGGGCTGCTTCCAGCAAGAGCGCCATGCTGATGGACCAGAGGAGCGCAGTTTGCGTGGCTTCGGTCGTTTCCCGGGCGAACTGGAGCGACACGCCGAGCAGGACGCCGAGCGCCCCGGCCAGGAGACCCACCCGCAGACTGAAGTGGCGGATCCCGATCCACACGATTACACCCAGAGTCAGGATGCTGCAGACGCCTCCAAACATCCGCGCCTGCACATAGCCAAACCCCATCAGGTTGAGCCAGCCGGCCAGGAGCCAGAAGTAGACCTTTGAGATGAAGTACCAGCCGCTCCCAAAGATGCTACCGCCGATGTTGCCATGCAGGATCTGCAGCGCGGTAGCGGCTCGATCACCCTCATCCGCATTGATTCCGTAGGGCACGTGATCCAGCCCGACGAGACGGGACACCGATGCCACGATGAACAAGACCAGCAGGAACGCGGCGAGGATCCAGCGCATGCGCTCTGTCCTGGGCAAACCACCTCCGGCCCACAGAGCTCTCCAACCCTCCATACGGTGCGGCACTACTCCCGTGGCCAGGAGCATGAGCAAGCTGATCAGCCAGAGCCAGGGTCCCGAGCTTTGCGGAAGGTCCGGCCGGTCGAGATCATGCCGAATCAGCTGCAGCGCTACCAGATTGAGGGCAACCGCCAGTGCCACGCCGCTGCCCAGGATCAACCATCTCGCGCGCTGGTCGACCAGATTGCTCAAGCCGGGTACCCCGCGCGCCAGCGCTTGGGTGACCCCGCGCTCCGGCGCTTGCCGGGTCCCCCCTGGACGCCTCTGGATGTTAGGCTCTTCGGATGAGCCTTGCAGGTCTTCACCTGGAGGTGGCAAGTACGAGCCGCTGAGGACAAAGATGCTAATGCCCACCAGGTAGCAGAACAGCGTGAACGTGCTGGGCTTCTGCGCCTCGATGAGCGCCTCACCCAGAGAAGCCAGCCCCAGCGCGAGGATGCCGCCAAGCAGTGGCCAGCCAGAGCGTATCCAGCGGTCGCGCTGGGATACGGCGTGCTCTTCCGATGCGTCCAGCGGTTCCGAGGGGGACGCGGTAGATCGATGGAGGATACGAGAAAACATGTGAAGTGCTCTGTATGATAGCGTGCCGCCTTTCTAAGCTACCGTTAGCGAGGACGGGCACTGCAAGGCTATCATTTGACTAGGTCAAAGAATTCCTTGAGGATAGCCATGATACCGGAGACGATGAGCGACCGAGTGGCCGCAGTGCGTGCGTTCAATCGGTTCTATACCACCGTGATCGGCGTCCTGCGCGAGGGTTTGCTGCGCACGCCGTACTCACTCACCGAGGCGCGAGTGATCTTCGAGCTGGCTCAACGGGAGGCTACCGAAGTGCCCGATCTGCGCCGCGTGCTTGACGTTGATGCCGGCTACCTGAGTCGCATCCTGGCGCAGTTCGAGACGGATGGGTTAGTCAGGAGGGAACGTTCGAGCTCGGATGGGCGCCGTCAGGTTATCCACCTCACGGATGCGGGTCGCGCGGTGTTCAGCATGCTGGACGCACGATCGGCGGAGGAGATCTGCCGGTTGTTGTCTGGTCTCACCGAGGAGGACCAGCGGCGGCTGGTGGCAGCGATGGAGACGATCCGCCAGGTTCTCGAGGACGCGCCCCCGCTTGATGCATTCGTTCTTCGTCCACCGGAGCCGGGAGACTATGGCTGGGTCGTGCACCGGCATGGGGTCCTCTACGCCCAAGAGTACGGCTGGGATGAGACCTTCGAAGCGCTGGTCGCGCAGATTGTCGCCGATTACGTGGTGCATCGTGATCCACGCCGAGAGCGCGCATGGATTGCCGAGGTCGACGGAGAGTCGGTGGGGTGCGTCTTCTGCGTGCAGAAGGAAGAGAAGGTCGCACAGCTGCGCCTGCTGTTAGTCGATCCGCGGGCTCGCGGTATGGGGATCGGCACCCGTCTGGTCGAGGAGTGTATCAGGTTTGCGCGCCGGGCGGGATACGAGCAGATGATGCTTTGGACCAACGACGTGCTGGAGCAGGCGCGGCACATCTATGAGCGAGTCGGGTTCGAGCTCGTGGAGGAGGAGAAGCACCACAGCTTTGGCCACGACCTCATTGGACAGAACTGGTGGCGCAGGCTCTAGCCGTCTTCCCACTCCTCTGTTTCGTATTTCTCTTCTGTCGAAGCGGTAGGTCGTGTCTCCGTGCGAGTGGCCGTCCCTGCTGGCGGCGGGCGTTTCTGGCAGCCTCGGTTGTGTGGGCCGTCATTCTCACGGCAATCACCGAGATCCTTAGCCTCTTCGGGGCGCTCACGCTCGGTTGGCTGGCCGGGTCATGGATTCTCGCCTGCGTGATCGCCGGTTCTCCGTGTTTGCCGCTGGTACGGCAGCTTGGATTCTTCACGCGCCCTGATGGCCGCCCGCGTGGCGGCCATGAATGGCCGCGCTACAGAAAGAATCCAGGCCAGGGTATCCGGGACGTGCGGTGGCGCCCCATCCTGGAGCTGCCCACTGCCGCTGCGCTGCTGCTGGGCGCGACGGCCGCCATCATCACCACGGTAGGAATTGACGCCGTGGTTGCCGCCCCGAACGGCTGGGATTCGATGACCTATCACATGGGGCGGGTTGTCCACTGGATGCAAGATGCAACCGTTGCCTTGTATCCGGCCAGTGCAGTGCCGCAGCTCTATCAACCGCCGTGGGCGGAGTTTGTGATTCTCCACCTGCAGATCCTGAGTGGCGGGGATCATCTCGCCAACCTGGTCCAGTGGTTCAGCATGGTCGGCTCGGTGATTGGAGTTTCGGTGCTGGCACAGCAGCTGGGAGCGGACCGTTTTGGTCAGGTGCTGGCGGCGGTTTGTGCCGTGACGGTTCCCATGGGGCTCGTTCAGGCAACCGGCACGCAAAACGTCTACGTGGTGACGTTCTGGCTCGTCTGCTGCGTGCACTACTTCCTGATGTTGCGGGCAGATCCCAGCGCCGCTGGTGCCACATCCGGGGTGTCACCCAAGCAGGCCGGGTACCCTCTGGGTGTGGTACCCCCGGGGTCACTCAAGCCTGCGGCGGGGTCACCCAAGCCTGCGGCGGGGTCACCCAAGCCTGCGGCGGGGTACCCGGCGTCGCTTGGGTTCGGGGCAAGCTTGGGGCTGGCGCTCCTGACCAAAGGCACGACCTACGTCTATATCCTTCCCTTCCTGCTCTGGTTTGCGTTGTGGGGTGTGAAGACTCTGCGGCGATCCGTCTGGAAGCCCGCGCTCATTCTTGCCGTCTCGGCGCTCCTCATCAATCTGGGCTACTACCTGCGCAACGCCGGCCTCTACGGGAACCCACTTGGTCCGGACCTCGGCATCTACGCCAATGGGGTGCTCTCGCTGCCCGGCTTTCTCTCCAACTTGATACGGAACCTGAGCCTGCACCTCGGGACACCGTTTCGGCCGGTCGATTTGGCACTGAGGGCGGGCATTGAACGCCTTCACGGCGTGCTCGGAGTGAGCGTCAACGATCCGCGTACCACCTGGCATGGAACGGTTTTCCACATCAATCCATTGTCGACCGACGAGACGATCGCGGGTAATCCCTTACATCTGCTCTTGATCGCCGTGGTCACCGCCGTCTGCCCGATCGCACGCACCCTGCGGCGCCAGACGATCGTCGTCCAGTACTTGCTGGCTGTGACCGGCGGGTTCCTCCTCTTCTGCCTCGATCTCAAGTGGCAACCCTGGAATAGCCGCCTCCATCTGCCGTTCTTCATACTTTTCTGCCCACTGTGCGGTATTGCGCTGGCGAGAGCTCGACGTGCACGGCTCGGCGCCCTGGTTGGCGCAACGCTGCTGATTGCTTCGCTGCCGTGGGTCATGTACGGCCAGAACCGGCCACTGCTTGGGAGTAGGAGCGTCTTCATCACAGCGCGCGTGGACCAGTACTTCGCCGACAGGCCGTGGATCGAGGGATCGTACGTCGATGCGGCGCGCTATCTGCGGACTCTGGGATGTACGAATTTTGGCTTTGCCTGGAATCGCGGTCCGTACGAGTACCCATTCTGGGCTCTGTTGAACCAAATCAGCCACAGAGTGCGCATCCAGGACGTGGAGGTGCGAAACAATTCCACCGTCCTCTCGCGACGGCATCCGTACGACGCCTTCCATCCATGTGCGGTTGCCGCCAGCGATTTCGGCTGGCTTGACAGACTCGACGACAATGGCTATGTGTATCGGCGGTCCTGGGCTTCCGGTCCGGTAACCATCCTGACCCGAGCCCAGGCCATTGCAGGCGCACAGACCCGTCCCGGAGCCCCCTCACCCCCAACCCCCTCTCCCGAACTTCGAGAGAGGGGAAGCCTACGAGTTGCTGCGTAGCAAAGAAAACCCGCACACTGAGTCCGCTCCGTGCCTACAGACCACGACGCGAAGCGCTCGGCAGGATCGGCCACGGTCACAAACGGTCTGCTATGTCACCACGTAGAATCTGCGATCCCGCTTCTCAGAGCTCGAGGCGAGCATCACTTTGAAGTGGGCATAGAGGCGTCCCAGGAACTTCTTGTCGCTGAACGCCAGATGCACGCCAAACGCGGCATGGTGCCCCAGGATCAGCGAGGTCAGCTTGGGATCGAGCAGCAGCTTGCCGTCCTTGGTAATCGTGAGCGAGGCGGAGGGTTTGCGCTTGCCAGGATTGACGGTGTGGTACAGGACATAGAAGTCTGCTTGTTCTCCAAGATGTAACGTCTGTGTCGAGACGTGTTGTGTCTTGACTGCGTGGAGAATCAGCACCTTGTCGAGGATGATGGCAGGCGCCAGGGTCGATGCCGATGAACCGGTAGGCGTAGGGGTAGGAGTCGGCGTCGGGGTGGATGTGGGGGTAATTGTGGGCGTGGTACCTGGGGCCAGGACGGTCAATGATGCGGTTGCCGTCGTGTTACTCTGCTGGCCGGTAGCTGTAACCGTGTAGCTTCCAGGCGATACCTCGACAGGGACGGGAAGGTTCGGCGCGACGAAGGTGCCGTTCGGAAACGCCAAGACGGTCATTTGCTCGACAGCCGTTCCGCCTGCGGTCAGGTTTCCGACATAGCTCACCAACACCGACTCGTTGGGTGCGAATCCGCCGCCCGTCACGGTAACGCCTGAGCTGGAACCTGCGGTTTGGGAGCTCGGATAGAGCATGATTGCAGCCGCGGATCCCACCGTCGCAGTGGGTGTCGGAGTAGGGGTGTCCGTGTTGGTGGGAACAGGAGTGTCGGTGTCCGTGGGAACAGGAGTGTCGGTATCGGTAGGAACAGGGGTATCGGTGTCGGTGGGCGTGGGAGTCGGAGTATCAGTTGGCGTGGGCGTAGGCGTGTCGGTCGGCGTGAAGGTTGGCGTTGGGCTACCTGGGGTCGGCGTAAACGTTGGCGTTGGTGTCGGAGTATGAGTTGGGGTGGCGGTGAGAGTGCCCATCGGCGTCTTCGTCGGAGTTGGCGTAGTTGTGAGGGTGGGTGTGTTGGTAGCCCGAACAGTAGCCTGAACACATGGGGGGCTGCATACACTCAAACGGTACGCCTGCGATCCTTGGCGCGCGTCAGCAGTAGCACGCAGGGCAAATTGGCCGCCGCTCAGGAGTATGCCGAGCATGAGCGGCAGCGCTGCCGCAACTACAAGTAAGCGCCTATGCGTCACATTCCCTTCCCATTTACCGCCACCAGCGCTTTTGTCAGTCTAACAGAGATTCTCCTTGCCTACGGTTAAATGGTAACCTCGTACTCGTCAGCCGTTGGCATTCCGGAGGTACCCTTGTCCTGAGCGCAAGATCACAATCGCTGGGTTACTGATGCGCTGTTCTGCAGCACTTCCTGGGTCTCCCAGAGAGTAATCCCCAGTACCCTGCCAGCCGTGCGGCCGACGAGCTGATACATGCTCTTGTAACCGGCCAGTCCCTGCACGGTGGGAAGCACCTGTTCCCGGACGAAACACAGGCTGTCATCCAGCTTGTCTGGCAGGACCTGAACCGTTGTGACACATGCAAACATGGAAGTCTCCGCTCTCAACCTTCAGTGATATCTGCGCGTGATAATAGGCAACCACCCATCCGCCTCTTGATCCTGGGCCGATACCGGTTCACATTAGGGTTTCTGCACGAACCGGGATGGGGAGTCGTGGCCGGTCCGCCGCGCCCATCGCTCGGGTCTCCGTTAAAGGGTGTAGCTCGGTGCTCTGTCACCGATATCCGTAGCTCGGTGCTCTGTGATACTGCTGGTCATTTTATGGAAGGTAGGCCGGGGGAGGAAGATAGAAGATCAGTCCCATGAAAAGGAGCGCCTCCCCATGTCGATGCGACCGACCCTGGTTCATGCTATTCCCGCGGAGACGGCCCGGATTGCCCATGCTGCCTTCCCCAAAGGGCACC
>Ga0207416_1003947_pt1 | contig 13481 bp, 9 predicted proteins | sample PaiPotPPM11metaG_FD_184107 | JGI IMG/M metagenome (GOLD analysis project Ga0207416, IMG submission 184107) | Iron sulfur acid spring bacterial and archeal communities from Banff, Canada, to study Microbial Dark Matter (Phase II) - Paint Pots PPM... ...
GGCGGCGAATATCCTCCAGTGCCTTATCAAAGGCGAAGCAGTTGCCATGAATATCCGATATGACCGCGATTTGCATATGTCATCCTTCCTATAGCCATAGAATATATTGACCATCCTTCAGAAAAAGCTCGTTATCTACCCAGACCTCACCTTGCCCTCTGAGATCGCACACCATATCCCAGTGCAGTGCGGAAACGTTCAATCCACCCGATTCGGGATAACTGCGGCCTAGCGCCATATGCAGGGTGCCGCCAATTTTTTCGTCGAATAACGTGTTGCGGGTAGCTTCTCGCACTCCGTAATTTGTGCCAAAGGCGAACTCACCGATACGCCTGGCTCCTTCATCCAGATCGAGCATATTCAGCAAGAAATCTTCGCCGATAGCCGCGTGAGCTTCAACTACCCGGCCACGTTCAAAACGCAGGCGAATATCATCAACGGGATGACCATCGTAACTGCCGGGAAGGGCAAAGCGAATTGTTCCCTGCGCGCTATCCTCCACCGGGCCGGTGTATATTTCGCCATCGGGAAAGTTGATATGACCATCGCATGTCAAAAATGTACGCCCTACAATTGACAGGGTGAGATCGGTATCTTTCCCAAGTATGTGGACCTGCTTACGCCCCTGTAACCATGCGATAAGCTTTCGATGCCGTTCAGATAATGTTTGCCAGCTTGCCAGGGGATCAGGTTCATTAAGCAGACATGCATTGCTCATGAACTGCCAGTAGTCTTCTAACGACATGCTGGCGTTCTGGGCATAGGCATTGGTCGGGTACTGCGTATAACACCAGCGCATCTCACCACGCGCGGCACGCTGCGACCAGACGGTCATCGTCGCCTCATACGCCTTGCGCTTCTGTGCCGAGCGTCTGGAGTCGATCCGCGAGATACGGCGTGTATTGGTTTCAGCATCAATATAGAGCAGGCAATCAAAGCGCTCGTTCATCAACTGCTTGAGCGGGGAGACGAAGTTTAACTGCTCTTCGCTGGCTTCTTTCAAATAGATTTCTTCCGCTTCGTCCATCTCCAATTGTAGCTCTGGATGAGCGCCCGCACGTAAGATTTCACGATAGATCTCGCGCACCAGAGGAATCGCCTCAACTCCCGCCATGACTGCTACAAGCTGCCCCGGCAGCACCGACAGCGAGTAGCGCACCAACACCTGCGCCATGCGGCTAAGCCTGCTTTCCGATAAAGTCATGTATCGCACGCTCCTTATTCTCATGTTCTCGTCACGTTCATTTGATGAGCGAATACCTACATTGTGGGTTGCCACCATGACAATAACGATATTGTATCATGTGTTAAAAAAGTTCTTTTTCCGAAAGAGGTTGAGTTACGCGAACTTCTGGCGTTCGATTTGTAGAGTGGAAGGAAGCATTGACCATGAACTGGATAACAGTAGGTGAGTTTTTCCTCATCTTTATCGCCCTGATCGTTTTAGGATCGTTAAGCAGTCGCTTGCTGGGCGTACATCTTTCATGGCGACTGCGGCTGTTCGCCTCATTCCTGGGGACCATTCTGGGCAGTATTCTGACAGCGCTCCTGTGGTACAGCAATCCGGGTCTGAGCATCCCGCCGGTCGGGGCAGTCTCCACCCTGTTTTTCACGATGGTCATGGCCGTCCTGATAGAACTGCTTGCCCGGCCAGGCCGTCTCGTCAATGTCGAAAGCCACCTGGTTCGTCTGCCGCATCCCGTGCGGGCGGTGCGACAGCGTGTCGCGCGGACAAATCGCTACGCCCAGATTACCTGGATCGCCGCGCGACACGGGCTTGGCGGCTACCTGGGGGGGAAAAGACAGGCTTCCGGATCGGCTCTAGGCATCAATCCCAGCCCCAGCAGGATAGCAGTGAGCCTCCGTGATGCCTTGCAGGAGGCGGGGGGGATCTTTGTCAAACTGGGGCAGATGCTTTCAACGCGCCATGACCTGCTGCCTCCCACCATGGTTGATCGGCTATCCGACCTGCAGGACCGCGTCTCGCCTGTACCCCGTGAGGAGATTGAGGCCCTGCTTGCCGAAGAGTTAGGAGCGTCACCCCATACAGTCTTCGCCAAATTCGAGATCGAGCCGCTGGCTGCTGCTTCTATGGCCCAGGTTCACCGGGCGTGGCTGCACTCAGGCCAGCAGGTAGCGGTGAAAGTGCAGCGCCCGCGTATCCGGGCAAGCGTGGAGCGCGACCTGGACATCATGCTCAAGCTCGCGCACACCATCGAGTTGTACACTGAATGGGGAAAAACATTCCATGCGGTAGGACTGACGACAGGTTTTGCCGAGTCGATGCAGGAAGAACTGGACTTTCAGGTGGAGGCGCGCAATACCGCCATGATAGCGACATTCATCCAACCAGGCTCGTCTATTGGCGTTCCTCGCGTCCACAATAAGCTGTCCAGCAGTCGCCTCCTCGTCCTGGACTGGCTGGACGGTGTTACCGTGCGCGAGGCAGATAAGCTGGTAGCCGAACGCAATCTTGACCGCCGGGTGCTGGCGAGGCGTCTGCTCCACTTTATGTTGCGCCAGATCATGGTCGATGGCGTCTTCCACGCGGACCCCCACCCGGGCAACGTGATGGTGCTACGCGATGGCCGGATCGCGCTGATCGACTGGGGATCGGTAGGGCGACTGGACCCCCTCCAGCAGGCCGCCCTGCGCAGCCTGTTGATCGCCGTACACCGGCGGGATGCTACCGGTCTGCGCAGCGCGCTGCTTGACATTGCCGAACGCGGCACCAATGGAGACGAACCCGACGAGGAGCGCATGGAACGAGCGCTGGCGCATTTTATGGCCCGGCGGCTTGGCACCGGAATGCCCATGAGTACAGCACTATTCACCGATCTTTTCCAACTGCTCCTGGAATTTGGGATGGGTTTCCCTCCAGAGATCGGGGCAGTTTTCCGCACGGTCGCAACGCTGGAAGGAACGCTCAGGATACTCTCACCCGATTTCGATATGATCGAAGAAGCCCGTTCATATGCGGCAACGCTCGTGCAGGAAACCGTCAAACTCTCCGCCCTGCGCAAAATAGTGCAGGAGGAAGTCATGACCCTGGCTCCGCTCCTGCATCGCCTCCCGCGCCGCATCGATCGCATCTCAGCGAGCATGGAGCGCGGCACGTTCACCATGAATATGCGCATGTTCGCCGATGAACGCGATCAGCGTTTCATCGCAACCCAGATAGGCCGCCTGGCGCTGGCATTGATGGGTTCGCTGATCGGACTAATGTCGGTCTTCCTGCTTACCAGCAAAGGTGGTCCTCTGCTGGCGCCTTCCTTTAGTCTGAACGAGTTTCTCGGCTACATGGGCCTGTTCAGCAGCGTGACAGTCATGATGCGCGTAGTCGTTGCCATCTTGCGCAGTGGCTAGACAAGATGAAACCACGCGCCACTGGCGAATTGAAAACTCACATGCTATACTAGAGTCATGCCAGTCTTACTCTAACAAATGAGGAGGCGCTACATGGAGCAGACCCCACGCGCGAGATACGACGAATTCGCGGAACAGTTTACGTCGGTATTGCACGAAAACTGGACGGACATTCTTCAAGTCGTCAACAACCAATCCCCTCGTATTGCGGCCTTACTGAAGGTTGCCACGCCATCAGGATTGAAGCGTCTCAACGGAGGCTGGCATATCCAGGTGATGACCCGGCGGGTGGTTGAGCGCGATAAGCTGCGCCAGCCTCGCGATAACGAAGTAGTCGCTCAGGCCATTCGCGCGTGGGCACATCGAACGGCGCAGTTGAAACTGCCGCGCGTTACCGTCAATTTCGAGAACTAAGCGCCTCGCCTCAGCCAGAAGGAGAGCAAGGTACCATTAAACCCACTATTTCTCAACGCCCCACTACCGGCTATCTGATGGTAGCGTGCGGGGCCATTCTTTTCGGCATCAACGGGAATATCTCAACTTTGCTCTTCAATGATGGCGTGACGCCCCTGACATTGATCTCGTTCCGTATGCTTATCGGGGGCGTGTGCCTGCTGGTTGTCATGCTCTTCTGGCAACGCAGCGCTTTGAAAGCGCCGCGTCGTCACTGGGCCTGGATGGTGGTATTTGGCCTGGTGCTGGCGATGAGTACCTTTACCTACTTCCTGGCGATCAGTCACCTGCCACTTGCTGTCGCGCTGGTCATCATCTTTACCTCGGCCACCTGGATTGCGCTGGGCGAGGCCCTGTGGCAGAGACGTATGCCATCGTTTCAGGTACTTATCTCACTTGCTCTTTCATTGACAGGAGTAGTGCTGCTGACGGGCATCTGGCGCGCCAGCCTGAACAATCTCAATGCACTGGGATTATTTTACGCGCTGCTCGCCCTGGTCGCTTATACCGCCTATCTCCTGTGCGGTCGCAGGGTAGGGCGCTATCTCCCATCGATCACCTCGACCGGTTATGGAGCCATCGTTGCCAGCATCTTCTGGTTCAGCGTGCAGCCTCCCTGGGCTATTCCCGCTAAAACGTGGTCGCCCTATCATATTGTGCTAATCGTGCTTGTAGGCATCATAGGTATGGCCCTGCCATTTGCGCTCCTGGTGGGTGGCCTGCGCCGTGTGGACGCAGCTCGTGTTGGCATCGTCGCCATGCTAGAACTGCCAGCATCGGGCATCATCGCCTATTTCCTGCTCGGCCAGCGCCTCGATATTGGACAAATCGCGGGTTGCCTTTTTGTGCTGGCGGGAGTGCTTGCCCTGCAGAACGGCAAATCTGCAGTACAAACGGATGTGTAGGGAAGGAGATTGAGAAAGATGGAACTGAACTGGAACAAGTATACTCCGGGCGAAAACGCAATAATCATCACGACACTCGATACACACACTGCCGGGGAACCCCTGCGCATTGTCACCGGCGGTATGCCGCAGTTGCCAGGAACAACTATACTGGCGCGGCGGCACTATATGCAGGAGCATTATGACCATATTCGTAAAGCTTTGATGTGGGAGCCGCGCGGCCACTACAACATGTATGGTTGTATTCTCACGCCACCGGTAACGCCCGAAGCCGACCTCGGCGTGCTGTTCATGCATAACGAAGGCTATAGCACTATGTGTGGTCACGGAACTATCGGGCTGGTAACAGCCCTTCTGGAAACGGGCGCGCTGCCAGCCAGGGGAAAGCATACCCCCGTCAATTTCGACACACCGGCGGGGCTGGTACGCGCTACTGCTTATATCGATAGTGCTGGACATGTCGAGAACGTCTCATTTCTGAACGTCCCTTCGTTTTTGTACGCGCGAGACATCGAACTGGTCGTGGGTAGCTATGGTCGCTTGACCGTCGATATTGCCTTTGGCGGGGCGTTCTATGGTATTGTACCGGCCAGCCAGGTGGGGCTGCGTGTGTCCCCCGACCAGGCATTAGAGTTGGTACTGGCTGGCGAGGCCATCAAGAGGGCCGTTAATGCCCATATGCAGGTCAAACACCCCGTAGAAGACGACCTAAGTTTTGTCTATGGCACTATATTCACCGACCAGCCCGCGGACCCGGCGCATCACAGCCGCAACGTCTGTATTTTCGCCAACGGGGAAGTGGATCGCTCGCCCACCGGAACAGGCGTTTCCGCGCGCCTGGCCCTGCATTCCGCGAAGGGCGAGCTTGCAGAAAACCAGCATATTCTGGTCGAGAGTATATTGGGCGAGATCAGCGTCTTTGGTGGTCGCGTGGTAGAACGCACACATGCCGGGCCATTCGAGGCGATTGTGCCGGAGGTGAGCGGTACAGCGTCTATCACCGGAAGGCACGAGTTCATCATCGATCCACGCGATCAGCTTGGGCGCGGTTTTTTGATTTCATAGCTTCCACCGGCACGGAACGCTGGATTTTACAAAAGTCACACATTTGTGAAGATCAACTTTCCATTGCACTGAGTGTAAATCACTTTATTCCATGGTTGGAATCTTGATAAATTAAATGGGCGGCAAAACAAGCAATAGAGGAGAGGGACAAAAAACCAGGTCTGCATCTCGACGAACACGCTCTTCTGGCTACTTGATCAGCCTGGCTTATCCAGAACTCACGTCAATGAAGCTCTGCTGGCCAAAAGCGTCAGCCAGCATCTATCGCAAATACTGGCTCGTCAGCGAATGCCTGGCGCCGAGGAGTTCTCGCGGTGTCCCCTCGAAGATGACCATGCCGCCCTTATTGCCGCCTTCTGGACCCATATCAATGATCCAGTCTGCGTTGCGAATTACATCGAGATGGTGCTCAATCACAATCACTGTGTTGCCGCCATCGACCAGCCGGTTCATGATGGTGAGCAGGCGACCAATATCCGACAGGTGCAGGCCAGTTGTCGGCTCATCCATGACATAGATACTGCCCTGCTTGTGAAGTTCGCTGGCCAGTTTGATGCGCTGGCACTCGCCGCCTGAGAGGGTGCTCAGGGGCTGGCCGAGGGTCAGGTAGTCCAGACCCACGTCGCTCAACGCCTGGAGCCTGGGCAGCACTTCTTTGATCTTCAAAAACGCCAGTGCCTGGTGAACGGTCATGTTCAAAACATCAGCAATGGATTTCCCGTTCAATGTGTAGGCCAATACCTCGTCCTTAAAGCGTTTCCCGCCGCAGACTTCGCAAGGAAGCTTGACCCCCTCAAGGAAGCCGAGGTCCGTGTAGGTGACACCGAGTCCCTGACAGTTGGGACAGGCGCCCTTGGAGTTAAAACTGAACAGGCCGGCATCGGCGTTGTTGGCAGCCGCGAAAGTCTTGCGCACGTCATCCATAATGCCAGTATAAGTCGCGGGATTAGAACGGCTGGAGGTGCCTATGGCTTCTTGATCGATCGCTACCGCCTCCTGGTGCTGGCGGAGGAAGGCTTCAGTGATCAACGAACTTTTGCCCGAACCGGCCACGCCGGTGATCACCGTTAACACACCGGTGGGAATGTCCACACTGACATCTTTCAGGTTATTGACCGTGGCGTGGACAATCGGCAAGACACCGCTCGCCTGCCGGAAGGTCTCCTTGAGCGGCCTTTTGTGCAACAGGTGGTTGCCGGTGAGCGTGTCAGCTTTGAGCAAGCCGGCAAAGTCGCCTTCGTAAACGACCTGACCGCCTTCACTCCCGGCACGCGGCCCCATATCCACCAGATAGTCGGCCACTTTGATAACGTCGGGGTCATGCTCCACCACAAGCACCGTATTGCCCTTGTCACGCAACTTCTCCAGGAGTTCGTTCAAGCGGTGGACATCGCGCGGGTGCAGTCCGACACTCGGCTCGTCAAAGATATACATGACATCCACGAGGCTGCCGTTGAGGTTCTTGACGATCTTGACTCGCTGTGACTCACCCCCGGATAGCGTGTCAGTTACACGATCCAGGCTCAGATACTCCAGGCCAATATCCACCAGATGCTGGAGCCGCTCGGTCAGGGTGCGCACGATCGGTGCCGCCGCCAGGTCTTTGAGATACTTCACCACTTCCAGCAGCTCATCAACCTCCATCGCCGATAAATCGGCAATATTGTACCCATTGATCCTACAACTCAGTGCCGCTTGATTGAGCCGGGAGCCCTTGCAGAGCGGACAGGGGCCGAGCTTCAAAAAAGGCTCGACCTGTTGCCGGATGCGAGACGAGAGCGTCTGGATGTCGCGGACAACGAACTTGCGATTGAACTTGTACACCAGACCCTCATAGGTGTTGTACGGCAGACCCGTATGTTTGCGCGGTTCGCTGTAGAGAAGCAGGTCCAGTTCCTCTGGGGTATACTCGGCGATCTTCTTGTCGTTGTCGAAGAAGCCAGAACGCCCATACAGATCGCGTTCAATGCCGACCAGTCCTGGGGCGATGACAGCTCCCTCGTTGAGCGATTTTGTTGTATCAATCAGCACCTCCAGGTCAACGCCGATCTTGCGGCCCAGCCCATTGCACTCCAGACACATGCCCTGGGGATCGTTGAAGGAAAAGGCATTGGCAGATCCCACGTAGGGTTGACCGATCCGCGAAAAGAGCAGGCGCAACACAGGCGCGATGTCAGTCACCGTGCCCACCGTCGAGTGCGATCCCCCACCCAGACGTTTCTGATCAACAAGCACCGCCATGCTCAGGTTCTCAATCGCATCGGCGTCTGGTTGAGGATAGCGCGGCAGCAAGTTACGAATGAACAGACTAAAATTCTCAAACAACAGTCGTTGTGCTTCGTTGGCAATAGTATCAAACACCATTGAGGACTTCCCCGAACCAGACACGCCGGTAAAAATGGTGATTTTGCGCTTGGGCAGTCTCAGCGAGACATCCTTGAGGTTGTTCTCGCGGGCGCCACGAATCTCGATATATTCTTGAACCATGCTATCTATGTTCCCTCCGGATCTTTTCACCAGGCTTTCCCTGGCTTCCGCTGTCGGAAAGCCTTTGTTCAGGCCCTTCGCGTCTCCGCTCCTGGCTGTACAAAGGAGCAGTATAACACAGACAGAAGGATTGGCAAAACTTCTTCTTTTCCACGTTTCCCGGACCTCTCTCTTCCAGTCGTTGTTCTGAAGAGGCAGAGGTGGCAAGGCAATCGGCGCAACGCCTCGAATGATCCAGCTTCGCGCCGATATACCCGTCTCCAATCGTCTGATCAGTTCTGACCTACTCCCTCTCTGGTGGGAGCGTTGTCGGTTGAAGTGGTTGGGCGCCTCGATCATGGGAATGATGATCGCCCGCCGAGGCGGAGGCGACTATTGCGGCCCGTGCTCAGACTGAGCCACCTGCCACACGTTGCCATCGGGATCACGGAGGTCAAACCACTTGACGCCAGAGCCCGGGCCATACAGGTCATCCTTCACGTCGTGGACCTTGACGCCCTTTGCTTTGAGCTCGTTGTGCGCCGCTTCAATATTTGAAGTCGAGAGGTAGAGCCTCATCGTGCCAGGTTTCATGTTTCCATGCATCGTCGACAGAGTCAGCGAGGCGCCTCCTCCTGGGGGTTCAAGAGTGACCCAGTGCTGATCGCCCTGCCCGACGTCTGTGGTGACAGACCAGCCCAATTGCTCCGCGTAGAACGCTTTGGCCTTCGCCATATCGGTGACTGCCATCGTCACCATCAGAATTTTTTCATCGGCCATTGTCATAACCTACCTTTCACATGTCGTAAAACAGCGTGTTGTGTGTCCTTCTCGCGCTTTTCCGCAGTCGGCTCGCGGGAGCCAGACTCCAGTGGTGTTTTCGCGCGTCACTATTCTGACGAACCATCGCGCAGAAAGGTGACCGGCTTTCCGAAGGATGCGGGAGGACCATTCGCGGCCCGTGCTCACTCAACCAGAAAAGCTTCTGCATTCCCGCGAGCTTCTGTCAGAGATCATCCCCTGTCTCGTGCGGCGTCTCGCTCGTTTCCAGCGAGAGCAGGGTCAGACCGAGACGGATGATCTGGAGGAGTACTCCATGCAGCGCGGCCTGATCGGGCAGCGTCCCCGAGAGCAGCGTTGTCCCGGTCTCCTGCTGCTCGATGCAGAGTCCGCCAAAGCGGTCTTGCCAGGACGGGCCCAGGTGTCCCTGGACACGTATCGCGTAGTACATCTGCCTCCTCCGCATTCTGCGCGTTTCACTCCTGAGCGCCGTACTCGGAAAGGCGAACAATGGAAGATCACCATTCCTGAACACCGCTCTGGGAAAAGCATAGCAGAACGCGAGCCATTCCACAGTCGTCAAAAGTATGCCAAAGGGAGTAGTTGTATGAGGAGGAAGGCCACCTGTTGGGAGGAATCTAGTTAGAGCAGGGAGCGGGCACGCGCCAGGGCAATCGCCTGGGTGCGGCTGGTGGCTCCCAGTTTGCCGAGCAGGTTGCTGACGTGTTTTTTGACGGTGGGCAGCTCGATCACCAGGGTCCGGGCGATGTCCTGATTCGAGGCCCCGGTGGCCAGCAGGCGCAAGACTTCCTGCTCACGCTGGGTGAGGGAAGCGCCCGGCGCGGATGGAATGACTGATGCCTGCCGGGCCGGGGAGGGTGCAGGCGCGAGAGTGGGTGTCGCCACCAGGGATATGCTTGCGCCTTGCTGCTCCCGCTCGAAGGCAGCCAGCAGCTGTGAGATGTAGGCCGTCGTGGAGGAAGCCAACTCGTGCTGGTGGGAATGTGGGGGAAGTAACGCCTCAAGCGCCTGGCGCATCGGTTCGCCTTCATCCAGGTACACGCGCAGGTAGCCCTCCGGTTCCGTCAACGCAAAGAGACGGGCCGCGACCACACGGGCCTGATCGCGCTGGCCTGCCTGGTGCAGCGCCACCAGCAACTGGGCCAGATACGTGATGGTGATCCTGATGTTGGCCGGCCGATCCAGGTGTTCGCGGAAGCCGTCCAGTAGTTCCAGCGCCTCCGTCCAACGCTGCTGGGCAAAATACACTCGGATCACAACCGGGAAGGTATGATACAAGCTGGCTTCCCATGCTCCTCGAGGAAAGACGAGGCCCGTTGCCCAGTCGGATGCCTCTCTCACCTGCCCCTGCGCCAGCCACCAGCGCGCTCGTATCGCCAGCAGCCAGCGCCAATATGCAAATCCTTGATACTCTTCTAACTGTTCAAACTCGTGCAGCGCTTGCTGGACAGCAGTCAGATCTCCACTCGCCAGCTCGACCTTCATCAAGGCTATGGATCCCGACAGGAGTAAATCACTCTGCTGCCAGGTGGCGGCGTCCTGAATGACCGTTTGCAGTCTGCCCCGCGCCTCTTCCAACCGATTCCACTGATACAACACCTCGACCTGCGCGGCCTCAAAGTAGCCTTTGAGCAGGGCATAGCCTGCCATCTGCTCGATCAGCTCGAGGGCAGCCAGACTCTCCTGATAGGCCAGGCGCAGCTGCCCTGCCTCCACTGCCGCCATCGCCAACCATTGCCTGACTCTGGCGTTCGCAAAGAGGCTTCCCGACGGGCTTACCCGCTCTTTGGCAGAGAGCAGCCGCGGCACTAGCCTCGCTCCTTCTCCCCAGACCCTGTAGTGGAGGATGAAGCTGCAAAAGAGCGGGAGCATGTGCCAGATGACCTCCTCGTCCTGGTCAAGCTCCTGCATCTCCTGATGAAGGGCGTTCAAGCGCTCAGAGTCTAAGGCTGCTATCGCCTCATGCAAGCCCATGCCCGCGCGTAATAGGCGCAGACGCCGGTGCAGCAGGGCTTCCTCGGGGGGAGAGACGGTGCCTGCACCGGTGTCTGTGGCGGCGGTCAGGTGGCCGGTTCCGACCACCTGAGGCTGCAAGATGCTCTCGACCCGCGCCATGAGCTGCCGCACCTGCTGATGGACCCTGGCCCGCTGCACCTCGGTCGTCTGCCCGATGGTGTGGAGCAGGTAGAGGGCGGTCGTGAGCAGCAGGGGAGCGTACTCACGCACTGTCTGCTCAGGCAGTGCCAGCACCCAGCGCGCCATCGTCGCTGCTTCCCCACGTAGCCAGAACTGCTCGACCGTTTGCTCCATCAGCCGCACCGCTGTGGAGTAGTCAGCGGCGGCAAGCGCGTGTGCAATGGCCTCGTGCCACTGCCCCTGCGCCTCATAAAAGCGGGCAGCCCGGCGGTGCAAGACCGGCTCCATCTCTGGTTGGGTGGTGTGCAGAGTCGCCAGCAGAGCTTCGCGAAAGAGATCATGCAAGCGATAAGTGTGCCGCTCCTCATCGAGCGGCACCAGGAAGAGGTTGGCTCGCTCCAGGAAAACGAGCATCTGCTGACTGGCGGCTTGTGTGGGTGAGGCGGTCACGGCCTGGCACACGGAGGCATCCAGGCGCGAGAGGAGAGCGCTGTGAAGCAAAAAGTCGCGCACGCTCTCAGGCAGACCGGCCAGGATGTCCTGCTGCACATAGTCCAACAGATAACGCTGGCTGCCGGTAAACGCCTGGAGAAATGCTTCGCGATCTTCGCGCTTCTGTATGGCAAGAGCGGTCAGTTGCAAGCCCGCGATCCAACCCTCGGTGCGATTCACCAGCCGCTGCACCTCTTCTTCTGAGAGCGGAGGGGAGAGCATGTGGCCGAGAAAGTGGTTCGCCTCGCCCTCCTGGAAGCGCAGATCGGCCGCGCGGATCTCGGTCAACTGTCCGTGGGCTCGTAGACGCGCAAGGGGCAGGTCTGGGTCCACGCGGCTGGAGAGGATCAGATGCAGATGAGCGGGCAGATACTCCAGGAAGAAGGCCATGCCCTGGTGAATGACCGGCTCTTCTATCGCCTGATAATCGTCCAGAATGAGGATGATGGGAGCAGGATGCGCCTGCTGGCTTTCCAGCTCATGGAGAAGCACGGAAAGACAGGAGGAAAGCGGCGGGGGCTGGGGCGATTGCAACTGTGCCACCACGTTTTCCCCAAAGTTCGATGCCAGACTGGGGCAGCGGCCCAGGGCCGCGATCAGCGCGACCCAGAAGCGTGTCGGGCTGTTGTCCAGTTCGTCCAGCGAGAGCCAGGCCACCTGCGTCTTTTGCCGGTGCGCCCAAACCGAGAGCAGCGTGGTTTTGCCCCAGCCCGCCGAGGCAGAGAGCAGGGTCAGCGGCGTCGAAAGCGCTTCATCGAGTGCAGTCAGCAAGCGTTCGCGCTCCACCAGGGCGTTTGGCAGTCGCGGCGGAGCAAGTCGGCTGGAGAGCAGCAGCATCCCCTGCTCGGTCGTGGTCGCGGGCTGCTGCGCGTGCAAGAGCGAGCGCGCCGTCTCCTCTAACCGCGAGAGCCTGAGGCTTTCCGTTTGTCCGAGATAGCGCTTGCGGGTGCGGCCCTCTTTGGTCTGGTAGGCATACCAGTACGCACCCCCGCGTGGCCTCTGCTCAAGGTAGACATTGAGCGAGCCGCCTTTGCCGTGGAAGGCAAAGGAGGACACAGAGCCTAGCCAGGCCAGCCAGGCGGCTTCCTCCGCTGGTTGAAAACGTTGCTCAATCTGGCCCTGGGTGTACAACTCGTAGAGGCGCTGCTCTTTGGACCAGATCAGTGCGTGAAGAGGTACTCTGGACATCGGACCTTCCCTGTGTCTGCATTGTTCCCAACGCCCCTTCAATTCCTCCCAACACCAGGAAGTATACCAGAGAGGAGGATCACCGGCAAGGAGCCTACCTCTCGGCGTGATGACCCGATCTGCTCGAGCGGCGCTGTCACGGCTCTGCGCCCCTCACAGGAGTTTCTGGCGCTCTTTTTGTTCCAGCACCAGCTGCTGGTAACTCTTTGAGGGAGTCGGCAATTCCTCCGGGACGATCCCCTTTTGCAGCAGGGTTTGCCGTACCGCATCCCCCGCCTCGTAGTGGGTCGCGTTTGCCGTCGGTGCGTCCCCGACGCTGCGCATGTTCAGCAGCGTGAGCGCGAGCGTGGCCCTGAAATCGTTCGCCGCTGTCTCCAGGTACCCCATGTAGTTATAGAAATCTTGGCCGGACCGCAGTCCCTTGCGGGCCAAGATGTGAGACGCCGTTTCCCGGTACAGTCCGCGGTGGCCTGCATTATAGAAGTGGGCGTATTGTTGAGCTGTCCTGATCCCGGCCTGGTTTGCTCGCGCGGATAACTCCAGGTGGTGCTGCTTCAACTTCTCCCGCAGCTCGACGCGCAGGCGCTCTTCCTCCGCCTGCTGGAGTTG
>Ga0207416_1003948_pt1 | contig 13477 bp, 7 predicted proteins | sample PaiPotPPM11metaG_FD_184107 | JGI IMG/M metagenome (GOLD analysis project Ga0207416, IMG submission 184107) | Iron sulfur acid spring bacterial and archeal communities from Banff, Canada, to study Microbial Dark Matter (Phase II) - Paint Pots PPM... ...
GATGAGGCTGACCCGGGCGGCGAGCCGTTCTTCACCGACGGCGCCCGCCTCGGCGACTATCCCGTCGGCGCATGGGGCATCGAAAGTCGCGACTACCACCTCTCCATCGGGCTGCCGGCGGGCGCCGTCGGTGAAGAACGGCTCGCCGCCCGGGTCAGCCTCATCAGCCAGGACCAGACGCTCCTTGAGTCACGGGTGCTCGTGACCTGGACGGACGACCCGGCACGGTTCGCGAATATCGACCCGTGGGTCGCGGACTACAGCGGCCAGGAGGAACTCGCCGCTGCCATCCAGCGCGGCCTCGCCGCCCGCGATGCCGGTGACATTAACACCGCCACGGCCATGCTGGGCCGGGCCGCTCAGCTCGCCGCGGAGACCGGCCGCGAGGAGACCGCCGCCCTCCTCGGCAAGTTGGTCGAGGTGATCGACATCCGCCGCGGCGACGTACGACTCAGGCAAGATGTCGCCGGCGTGGACGCCGAAATGGCAAACGTCCGATCGGTCAGGACGATCCGGATCACGGGCTAGCGGAGAAGGTGTAACACCATGCCCAGATGCCCCCGCGGGCACGACACGGTCGCCGCTGACTACTGCGACGAGTGCGGCTCCGCGCTCAGCGTTCTGGGCCGCCCAACAGCGGCATCCCCTACACCGACGGGCGACGAGCCGTGTCCGGAATGCGAGACCACACAGACCGGCCTGTTCTGTGAGACATGCGGTCGAGTCCGCGGAGTCGGCGCGATTGCCGAGACCGTGGAAGCGCAGGCGGCTTCTGCTCCAGACGCGGCCACCGCACCCAGAACACCTAACGGCTGGGTGCTCGTGACCTGGGCGAACCGCGACTACCACGCGCACATGATCGCCTCCGCGTCGCAGTTCGCCGAGTTGGTCGATATCCCTGACGACTACCCCAAGCGGCACTTCATACTGAACGGCAGCCAACTGCTAATCGGTCGGCGTAGCCGGTCTCGCGGCATCGAACCCGACATCGACCTGGCCGGAACGCCTGAGGACCCGGGCGTTTCGCACGCCCACGCGCTCATGGTCGTCAACCCGGACGGCGGCTGGAGCCTGGTGGACATCGAGTCGGCCAACGGCACCTACGTCTACATCGACGGCGAGTACAAGCGCATCGAGGCCCATCAGCCTGTGCCGCTCGAGGACGGGGACCAGGTCTACCTAGGTGCCTGGACCACGCTGACCCTGAGTTCGCGATTCAACAAACGCCGGGGTATTCCGCGGTGAGGCTAGAGGCCTGATCCACGAACAAGCCGCACGAGGATCATCGCCTGATGCAGAAGGCTAAGGCTTAGAGGCCATAGACGCAGTTTGGGCACCCTGCACGAGCACCCAGTCGAGATGCTTCAGCCGGGGATCGAAATCTCTCATGACGGACACGTATTGTTGCTTTGAAAATAATACTACTTGCTAGCTCAAGTCAATATATTGCGTGATCCTGTTGTGAATCTTACAGTCATCTCAACGAAGCGATCCAGCGTTCCCGCGTCTGCGGCCCAAGGAGGAACGCGATATGAGCGTCAAGGGATGCGCGTCAAAGTGGTGGCAGCACGGCTTTCGGCCGCGGCGACTAGTGCCGCCCATCGTGCTGGCTGTGATGGCGGCGCTTTTCTTCGGATTCCACGCCCCAGTGGCGCGGGCGGCCTCGTCGCCCACAACGCCGATCTGGTCCACCCAGCTCGACTTCGACAACAACGGCACCCCCTGGTCGGAGTCGTTCTTTGCCGGGTTGGCGTCCGACGGCCTGACGACCGCCGAGCTCAACATGCCGTGGGGCACGATCGAGCCCGAGGCCGGCACGTTCAGCTTCACCGAGTGGGACACCGAGCTCGCGAACGCCAGTGCCGCCGGCATCCAGCTCATCCCGATCTTCTGGCAGGCCGGCTGGGGCGGCAGTCCCGCCCCGTGGATCAACGACTTCGAGGTCGGCAGCGGCGGCGCGCAGGGTCAGGCACCGGAGTGGTGGGACCCGACGGAGCAGTCGGAGTACTTCACCTACGTGGAGGACACGATTCAGAACGCCGTCAGCCAGCCCGGCGGTTACGGCGGTGCGATCCTGGACTACGGCTACCTTGACGCCCAATGGGACCTCAGCGGCGCCGGCGGCGGCTACGCGGCTGACGACATCAGCGAGTTCCAGAACACGTACCTGCCGCAGACCTATGGCACCATCGCCACGTTCAACTCCGATAACGGCACGTCGTACAGCTCGTTCAGCCAGGTGCCGGCGGCAGCGCCGGGCCAGGCCCTCTTCGGCGTCTTCCAGGCGTTCCGGGCATGGAGCGTTAAGACGACCTACGGGCAGCTGACCGCCGACGTCCGCAATATCACCGCCAGCACCCCGCTGTACTACTACTTCGGCGGCGGCTTCGGCAACGCGACGTCCTACGCCAATAACCCGGACACGTTCTTCCAGCTGGCGAAGCAGTACAACGTCACCATCATCGACGACGACGCCTCGTCTCAGGGCCTGACCCTGACGTTCGGCAGCCTGGCCCGCGCTTATGGCGTGAAGGTGGCACAGGAGTGGACCGCGCCACCCGACAACAGCCAGCTCGCCGCGAAGGCGGTGTCGTGGATATCCCTCTACGCGATGGGCCTACCCAACGGCGGTGGCGAGGACTTCTTCATCCATGACGGCACGGAGAAGGACACCGTCGGCTTCCCCATCTACACCAGCTGGCTGCCGGAGCTGAAGGGCCTGTCCGGCACGTACCCGCAGCAGCCAGCCGCCGTGTACATCGACTTCTCCCAGGGCTACGGCAACACCAGCGGCGGCAGCCTGGGTAACGTCGAGAACGAGATCGCGAACCTGTGGCTGAACTACCAGGCCGGCTTCGCCGTGGTGACCAGCCAGGAAGTGAACAATGGCGCCGTCAGCCTGTCCAAGTTCAAGGCGGTCCTGCCGCTCAACGGCGTCGACTCGAACCTGACCGCGTACAAGTCAGCCGGCGGCACGGTCCTGACCGAGCCGGAGCAGCTCACCCAGTACACGACCGCGTACGCCCAGATCGACGCCCCAGACGTGGGCGACCTGCAGACCGTTCCGGCCGTGGCCGCCAACGGCACCAGCGCTTCCATCACCCTCGCGAACATCACCTCGGGCACCACCTACGACGACCCGATCGCCTTCAGCCCGGCCGGACTCGGCCTGAACTCGGGCAACTACTACCTGGTCAACGCCGCGACCGGTGCCGCCGTCCCGCAGACCCAGCAGTCGAACGGCCTGCTGTGCGCGACGGCGAACATCGGCGCGGCGACGCTTGCGCAGTGGAACGTGGTGGCGGGGACGCCGCCTTCCGGCACCGCGTCGTCCAGTTGCCCGGTCACCGAGACGGGCGCCACCTCCGTCACCGCCACGGCCGGCCAGACCAGCGGCGGGCTGCAGTTCCTCGGCGTCGGCCAGACGAACTCGGGTTCCGACGGTAACCTCACCCAGATCACCCAGGGCGGCGAACCGGCCGTGGAAACCTGGACGACGTCGCAGAGCGGTTCTGGCGACGCGAACGTCTACCTGCAGCTCAACCCGATGTCCGCGGTCGAGGCCGCGGCCAACGTGACGATGCAGGTCACGTACTGGGCCACGGCGGGACAAGGCTTCGTGGTGCAGTACGACACCCCGAGTAACGCCTATCAGAACGGCCCAACCGTCAGCAGCCCGGGGACCGGGGCCTGGACCACGGCGACCGTGCAGCTCACCGGCGCTCAGTTCGACGAGGCACAAAACGGCGGCGCCGATCTACGGCTGAACGTCACCAATGCCAGCGCGCCGCTAATCGTGCAGAACGTCACGATGTCCGTCACCAACAGCTCGAGCCCGACGCTGACCGCGTCGCCCGCGTCCCTGTCGTTCGGCAACCAGGCGGTGGGATCGGCGAGCACCGCCCAGACGATCACCGTCACCAACACCGGCACCGCGACCGCGAGCCTGTCGTCGATCTCGGCGGGCGCGCCGTTCGCGGAGACGAACACCTGCGGATCCTCGCTCGCCGCGAGCGCGTCCTGCGCGGTCAGCGTGACCTTCACGCCCACCGCGGGCGGCGCCGCCACGGGGGACGTGTCGGTGGCGAGCAACGCGACCAACTCGTCGCTAACCGTGGCGTTGTCCGGTACCGGGGTGTCGTCGACGACGAACCTGGCGCTGAACCGGCCGGTGACGGCCAGCAGCGATTACCAGAACTACGTGCCGTCCAACGTGACCGACGGGAACACCAGCACGTACTGGGAGAGCACCGACGGCGGCGGGTACCCGCAGACCATCTCGGTCGACCTGGGCTCGGTGCAGTCGATCGGGTCGGTCACGCTGGACCTGCCGCCGTCGAGCGCCTGGGCCACCCGGACCGAGACGCTGTCGGTCCTCGGCAGCGCCAGCGGGACGTCCTACAGCCAGCTCGTCGGCTCGGCCGGGTACACCTTCAACCCGTCGTCCGGTAACACGGTGACGGTCAGCCTGCCGTCCGGGGCCAGCGCCCGGTACGTGCAGCTGAGCTTCACCGGCAACAGCGGCTGGTCCGCGGCGCAGCTGTCGGAGTTCGAGGTCTTCCCCGGCGGCGGCTCTACCGGCCCCACCGGCTCGCCGCTGACGGCGTCGCCGTCGAGCCTGTCGTTCGGCAGCACCGCGGTGGGTGCCGCGAGCACCAGCACCGTCACCGTGTCGAACCCCGGCTCGGCCGCGGTGTCGATGGCCTCGATCGGGGTCACCGGGCCGTTCAGCGAGGCCAACAACTGCGGCACCTCGCTCGCGGCGGGCGCCTCCTGCACGGTCAGCGTCACCTTCGCGCCGACCGCCGCCGGATCGGCCACCGGGACCCTGTCGGTCAACAGCAGCGCGCCGCGCAGCCCGCTGACCGTCGCACTGTCCGGCACCGGGGTGAGCTCGACGACGAACCTGGCGCTGAACCGGCCGGTGACGGCCAGCAGCGATTACCAGAACTACGTGCCGTCCAACGTGACCGACGGGAACACCAGCACGTACTGGGAGAGCACCGACGGCGGCGGGTACCCGCAGACGATCACCGTCGACCTGGGTTCGGCGCAGTCCCTCGGGTCGCTCACGCTGGACCTGCCGCCGTCGAGCGCCTGGGCCACCCGGACCGAGACACTGTCGGTGCTCGGCAGCAGCAACGGGTCGACCTATAGCCAGCTCGTCGGCTCGGCCGGGTACACCTTCAACCCGTCATCCGGTAACACCGTGACGGTCAGCCTGCCCTCTGGGACCAGCGCCCGGTACGTGCAGCTGAGCTTCACCGGCAACACCGGCTGGTCCGCGGCCCAGCTCTCCGAATTCCAGGTCTATGCGCCGTAGGCCCGTCCGCGCCCGCGGGCTTGATCGGCACGGAAAGCGATGCTTAAATCACGACTTAGTACAAGGTGTGAATTTAGGGAGCCGCCATGCGTGCGCGGTCCGTCGGCCAAGGTCACCGGGGCCGTTCGGATCGTGGGCGGGGCGGCGGCCGGGACCCGCCACTCGCCGCCGCATGGGTGCCGACGCATGGGCCGACCAGGGGAGTGCCCGCCTCGTCGGAGAGGGCCGCAGCGGATAATTCCGCCACGCTAGGACTCGCGCCGAGTCCGGCATCTCGAACAGCGCAGGCGACGATGCCCGTGTTCGTGGCCAGGACGCCGTTACCTACCGGTACCCGAGGTCCTTTGCTTACGGCCGTAGCCGCCGTTGCTGCCCGGGCCGGCCTCCGTAGCCCCGGCCAGCACGCTGTCGTTCTTCTGCACCAGTTCCATCGAGTAATCGAGTAATGGAACGCGCCTGCCCAGCGAGGACAAGACCCCAGCCTGGGCCGGATTGGCAAGGGAGTAAGAGGAATGGGATCACTTCACGTCCCGCGACTGGGCTGGCTCAGGCGGGCCAGACGACGGCAGCGCCACCGGGGCCCCGTGGCCCTTGTGGTCGCGATCCTGGCCACCCTGACGGTGGTGACCAGCACGCAGCACGCGGCCTACGCCGCCAGCGACGCCCCCTACGGGGGCACGGCGGCGGCGGTGCCCGGCACGATCTACGCGGCGAACTACGACACCGGCGGGCAGGGCGTGGCCTACAACGTCACCTCCGCCAACGGCACCGCCAACAGCTACCGCTCCGACGGGGTCGATCTCGAGGCCACCGCCGACACGCAGAACGCTAGCGCGCCCGGCGGCGCGTACGACATGGGCTGGACCACGCCCGGCCAGTGGTTCAACTACACCGTCAACGTCGCGACGGCGGGCACGTACTCCGTCGCCTTCCGGATGTCCTCGCCGTACGGGATCACCGACGCGCTGCACATCGCCAACTCCGCGGGCACCAACCTGACCGGCTCCGTCGCCGTCCCGAACACCGGCGGATACGAGACCTGGACAACCGTCACCGCCAGCGTCACCCTGCCGGCCGGGCAGCAGACGGTCACCGTTGACCAGGACACCAACGGCTGGAACTTCCACTACATGACCTTCACGCTGACCTCGGGCAGCGGTGGCGGCACCGGCGGCGGGACCGGGCCGACCGAGTACTGCGGCCCGCAGGACCTCGCGCTTGACCAGCCCACCACGGCTTCCTCGACCCAGGACGCCACCGACTACCCGGCGTCCGACGCCACCGACGGCAACCCGGGCACCCGCTGGTCAAGCGCGGCCAGCGATCCGCAGTGGCTGGAGGTCGACCTCGGCTCCCAGCAGCAGCTCTGCAGCATCGGCATCCTCTGGGAGACCGCGTACGCCTCGGCGTTCCAGATCCAGGTGTCCAACGACAACACGACCTGGAACACCGTCTACTCGACGACGACCGGGGCCGGCGGCAGCGAGACAATTCCCATCTCGGTAACCGCCCGCTACGTCCGCATGTACGGCACGGTCCGCGCCACCCAGTGGGGGTATTCGATTTTCGAGTTCGACGTCTACGGCCTGACCACCGTCGCGCCGCTGACCGGCGGCAACGGCAGCGGCGGCAACGGGGTCTGCCCGTGGGTCGGCTCGACCGCCCCGGTCGCCCAGCGGGTACAGCAGGTGCTCAACACCATGGACCAGTCGGAGGAGTTCACGCTGCTCTCCGGCGATGGCGGTTCTTCCTACATCGGCCAGGTCGCCGCCATCCCCAACCTGTGCATCCCGGCGATCAACCTGCAGGACGGCCCGAACGGGGTCGGTGACGGGACCGGCGGCGTCACGGCCTTCCCTGACGGGGAGAACGCCGCGGCGACCTGGGACCCGTCGCTGATCAAGCAAGAGGGCACGGCGATGGGCGCCGAGTTCGCCGGCAAGGGCGTGAACGTTGCGCTCGGCCCGACGACCAACCTGGTGCGCGACCCGCGCTGGGGCCGGACCTACGAGACCTACGGCGAGGACCCGTACCTGGCCGGCCAGATCACCTCGGCGGAGGTCCAGGGCCTGCAGAGCCAGGACGTGATGGCCATGGTCAAGCACGCCGCCGCCTACGACCAGGAGCAGTACCCCAACGGAAGCAACAATGAGACGGTCAGCCAGCAGGCGCTTGAGGAGCTGTACCTGGCGCCGTTCGAGACCGCCATCAACCAGTCCGCGCCGGCCTCGGTGATGTGCTCCTACGCCGTGGTCAACGGCGCCGCCTCCTGCCAGAACGCCGACATCCTGGAGAAGGGACTCGACAACGAGGCGAACTGGGGCGGGTTCGTCACCTCCGACTGGGGCGCCGATTACTCCAACGTCGCGTCCGTCGAGGGCGGCATGGACATCGGGATGCCGTTCCCTGGCTCCATCGCGAGCGACCTCAGCACCGCGATCTCGAACGGCACGCTGAGCCAGTACACGGTGAACGAGGCCGTCGGCCGGATCCTGACCCAGATGTTCGCGTTCGGGATGTTCGACAACCCGGCCAGCGGCTCCCTCGCCGCCACCGTCACCAGCGCGGCGCACCAGCAGACCGCGCTGCAGCTGGGCGAGGAGGGCTCGGTGCTGCTGAAGAACAACGGCATCCTGCCACTGAACCCGAACGGCACCGAGTCCATCGCGGTGATCGGCACCGACGGCGGCGCCGGGGTGGAGATCGCCGGCGGCGGCAGCGGCACGGTGACCAGCGCGAACACGATCTGGCCGATTACCGGCATCCAGAATGCGGCTGGGCCGAACGTCAAGGTCACCTACACCGCGGGCGACGACAACGGCACCACCGACATCCCGCAGGCGGTCGCGGCGGCGAAGGCCGCCACCGACGCGATCATCTACGTCAGCGCCCCCGAGGGCGAGGAAACCGACCTGACCACCCTCGACCTGTCAAGCACGGACGAGGCGATGATCGCGGACGTAGCCGCGGCGAACCCGAACACCATCGTGGTGGTCAACAGCGGTTCCCCGGTGGTCATGCCGTGGCTCAACTCGGTGGCCGGCGTGTTCGAGAACTGGTACGGCGGAGGGGAGACCGGCGCCGCGATGGCCGCGCTTATCTTCGGCACCGTCGACCCGTCCGGCAAGCTCCCCGTCACCTTCCCGGCCAGCCTCAGCCAGGTCCCCGCGCAGACCACCGCGCAGTGGCCGGGCACGTCGACCGGGGTCACCTACAGCGAGGGAGCGGACATCGGTTACCGCTGGTACCAGTCCCAGAACATCACCCCGCTGTTCCCGTTCGGGTACGGGCTTTCGTACACGAACTTCTCCTTCTCTAACCTGAACGTGGGCGCGTTCAACGCCGACGGCCATGCGACTGTGACCGCGACGATCACCAACACCGGGTCGCTTGCAGGGGCGGACGTGGCGCAGATGTACGTGGGCGACCCGGCCGCCAGCCAGGATCCGCCGAAGCAGCTCAAGGCGTTCCAGCGGGTGTCGCTGAACCCAGGGCAGAGCGCGACTGTGTCCTTCCCGCTGACAATCCACGACCTCGCGGCGTGGTCGCCGACGGACAACGCCTGGGAGGCTCAGGCCGGGACTTACTCGATCTCGGTCGGCGATTCCTCGGCCAGCCTGCCGCTGACCGGTTCGACGAGCCTGGCACAAAAGCTGACCGGCCAGGTCGCCGCGGGTACCTCCAGCGACGGTGTCTCGCTGGCCAACACGGCGGTCAGCGCGAACGTCGCCGCGAACTCCGGCGTGCCGGGCGCGGAGACCGTCGGGGTGGTCAACCCCTACGGCTACACCGCCCCCAAGGGCGCCGCGGTGTCGTTCACCATGCAGGCGGTGGACTCTAACTCGTCCCAGACCCTCACTTTCACCGAAACCGGGCTGCCGCCCGGCATCAGCATCGCGTCAAACGGCACGATCTCCGGTTCCAGCATCACGCTCGGAACCTTCACCGTCACCGTGACCGCGACCGACACGGAAGGAGTCTCCGGCACGGCCACCTTCGTGTGGTCTGTGGTGCAGTGACCCCCGCCACCGAGAAGTTACGGGTCCAAAGATGCCGAGACCGCCGCTGGCCTGCGCTTGCGCGCCAAGGTCGGCGGTGGTCTCTGGCTACTGCCACGGTAGTGGGGAGGGGTGCGTTACCGCGTGGCGATCTGGTCGGCCGCCCACTCGGCCCATTCGCGTTGCATGGCCGCCAGGCGGTGGCCCCACTCCAGTGCCAGGTGGCCGTAGATCGACAGGCCGCTGTCGTCCCAGGGGATCGACTCATCAAGCGCTTTGAGTTTGTCGGCATCGCGGGCTGACTGGGCGGCCATGCCGGTGAGGTAAGCCAGCGCCTGGTCCTTGGTCAGGACGTCGAGGAAGAACACGCGCGTCATCGCCTCGTTGCGGCGGTTCTTGCCGGGCTTGGTCTCGGTCAGCCAACGGCGCAACTCGGCCAGGCCGGCGTCGGTGAGGGCGTAGTCCTTACGGCCCCGCGGCCCCTCGGCGGCCACCTCGATCAGTCCACTCTCGGCTAGCCGGCCGAGCTCGGTGTAGATCTGGCTCTGCCTGGCGGGCCACACGTTGGCCAGCGCGATCTCGAACCGTTTCAGCAGGTCGTAGCCGCTGGCCGGCTTGTCGGCCAGCAGGCCAAGCAGCACGTGGGACAAACTCATGCGGACCATCTTACCTATTCCGGTTGACATGTCTTTTTTGGAACTTCTAATCTCGACCTGTCAAAAGTGGAATATCGACCGAGGAGACCTTCCCGTGTCCTACCTACGTACCTTCCTTCCATGGATCGTCTACGCCGCGCTGGCCGGGCATACGGCTTCTGCCCAGCAACGGGGCACCCTGGCCGCGCTCGCCGTGACCGTGCTGGTCATCGCCTACAAGGTCAGGAAAGAACGCAGCACCTTCGAGGCGCTCATCATCGAGGCCGGGTCCGCGGTCTTCTTCGCCGCCATGGCCATCGTCGCCTTCGCCGCCCCGCACTCGGGCGCGCTCACTTACGCCGCCGCCTTGTCGAGCGCCACGCTGGCCGTCATCGCCTGGGCCTCGCTTGCTGTCGGGCACCCCTTCACCCTTGGCATCGCCAAGCAGTCGACGCCGCCCGCAGTCTGGCGCCAGCCGGCCTTCGCGCACTCCAACGTGGTCATCACCACGATCTGGGCCGTGAGCCTCACTGTCTCCGCCGCGATCCTGGTAGTGGTCATCCACGCCGGGGCCGACGTCATCGTCAGGATTCTCTTCCAAGTTCTCGGGTTCGTCGTCCCGATGGCCTGCACCGCCCGGTACGTGAAGATCGTCCACGCCCGGGCTCACCAGGCCGCCGGCTACGCCCACCCCGGCGCGCACGTCCGGCCGTTATCTCCTGAGCGCCGGTAAAGCCAATAAATGTGCGTAATGCCCTGGTATGGTCCCAGCACAACACGGGCCGCGTTATGGCCCGGTTGGCTGCCACGACTCCGTCGGCCCGTTCTTCTCCCGCCTAGTTCGGAACTCCCGTGAATGGAGCAGCTGCCGTGACCGCCCTGTCCGAAGAGTCACAGGATCGCCGACGCGGCAGGGCGGATGATCCCGAGGTCGAGGCGGAGATCCGCGCCACCGAACGGGTCATCACCTTCTCCGATGCGGTGATCGCGATCGCGATCACGTTGCTCGCGCTCGCTCTTCCAGTCCCGGGCGGAAACCTGACCAACGGCCAGTTCCTGCACGCGATGCGCCAAGACTGGCCCGACTACTTCGCTTTCCTGATCAGTTTCGTGGTCATCGGGAATCAATGGGCGGCGCATCGGCGCGTCTTCAGGTACGTGGGCAGGATGGCCGGCTGGGTGGGCAGGCTGAACATGCTCTGGCTCCTGATGATGGTCCTGACGCCGTTCGCGGCCAGGATGCTCGCGGGCTCTGGCGCGCTGGGGGTCCGCTTCGCGGTCTACACCCTGATCCAGATCATCGCCCAGGCGTGCCTGATGCAGATAAGCCGCGAGCTACAACGCGGGCGCATGCTGCGCCCCGACGCGCCGGAAAGCGCCCGTCGCCCTGACAACGTTCCCTACCTAGCCGTCATCCTTACCTTCCTCGTGTCCATTCCCGTGGCATTCGGCACATCGTGGGCCTTCGCGCTGTGGGCCGCGGTTCCGCTGACGTCCCGGGGACTAAGGCGGCTCATGGCCCGCGGGCGGCACACGACAGGTGACGGCGACCCGGGACCCTTCGGAAATGCTCAAAGCTAGAAGCACCTCTGAACGCGGGGGCGATTGCGAGTCTCGTCAAGGCGATCGTGATTGCGGGTCGTCCAGGTCAGTGGCCCCAGAGCGCTCTCCAAGTTACGGTGCTTCGTCGCGCTATGCCCTTGCATCTGGTCGGCTGTTTCCGTCATTGCGGGTTATCGGACAATGCCGGTCAGCTTAAGTGGATCTTCGCCGCCGCCGACCCGTCGGCGTGATCGCGGGTCATACGGGGGAAGAGCAGCAAGAATCCCCATTCTGTCCCGACAAAATAGAACAAAATACCCATCGTTACGCCCTCCTGGCCTGATCGCGGGTCAAAATTGGCGATATCCGCCCCCGGTGACCCGCAATGACGGAAACAGGCGATCAGGTGTCGGGGCGAAACCGGACGAAGCCCCGCAACCGGCCCGACACTACAGGGCTGGTGAACCGGATGACCCGCAATCTCAGTGTCAGAGCCAACCGGGCGGCGGGCACCCCGGCCCCGGGCCCACCAGAACGGAAAAGGCTCGCCGCCGCCTGCTGAGGCCGCACGGGTGAGGCCGGATGCGCGCCGGACCCGCAACGTACCTGCTGCTCCACAAGCCACACTCGGGGCCCGCGACACGCGTCAAACTTCTTATTTCGAAACGGTCCCTGCCATTTTTGACCCGCGATCACGCCAACGCGTCGGCGTGAAGGCAGGATGAAAGGCTCAGTATTTTTCTTACAAAATCTAATGCCGTGCAAAAGTTAGCATCGATCGTTTCGTCGATTGCTATCAGTTGGGTGCTGCGCTTAATAGTCGAATGTCCATTTAGCATGCCGCAAGCTGCCGGGTAATCCTTGCTCCGTCGCGGGGACTGGCTAGGCCCGACCCGGCTATGGTTGGCGATCGGCCAGGATGGGCTCGTGGTGGCTCTCGTGCGCGGTGGCCGGCAGCCTGATCTGCACCTCGAGCCCGCCATCGGGCCGGGCGCGCGCCTCGGCGTGGCCGCCGTGGGCCTTGGCCACCGACGCGACGATAGACAGGCCGAGCCCGGAACCCGACCGGCTGCCGACCCGGCCGGAGAGGCGGCGGAACGGCTCGAACAGCCCGGTTACCCGTTCCGGAGGGATGGGCTCGCCGCTGTTGGCGACGACCAGTTCGGCGCCGCCCGCGTCGTTCCTGGTGCTGGCCAAGACCCAGCCACCGGCCACGTTGTGCCGTACCGCGTTGTCGATCAGGTTGCTGACCAGCCGTTCGAGCAGCACCCGGTCCCCGGGCACTTGCACGTCCTGCAGCGCGGTGTCGACCCGGATCTGCCTGGCCGCGGCCGCCGGGCCGATCAGGTCGATGGCGTCCTCGACCGCGGTGGGCAGGTCGACCGCCTCGGTCGGGCCTGGCCCGCGGTCGGAGCGGGCCAGGGTCAGCAGTGCCTCGATCAGTTCCTCGGACTTGTCCACGGCGATGCCGATGGCAACCATTACCGGCTCCAGCCGGGCGGTGGAGGTGGCCGGCCGGCCCAGGCTGACGTCGATCAGCGTCCGCATCTCGGTCAGCGGTGTCCGCAGCTCATGGGAGGCGTTGGCCACGAACCGGCGCTGGCTGGCGAACGACGCCTCCAGCCGGGCGAGCATCGCGTCGAAGGTGTCGGCGAGTTCCTTCAGCTCATCGGGCGGCCCGGTCAGCGCCAGCCGGTGGCCCAGGTTCTCTTGCGAGGCGGCCCGCGCCATGGCGGTGACGGCGCGCAGCGGCCGAAGTATCCGGCCGGTGAGCGCCCAGCCGAGCACGCCCGCCAGCATGGTGCCCACGCCGAGGCCGACCAGCGAGTACACCAGGAAGCCGCGGCGGAGGCCGCCGGCCTGCTCGCGGGCGAGGAGGGTGGGGGAGGCCGGACATTCCATGGCTCCCCTGATCGTGGTGCCGGAGACCCGGACGGGACCCGTGGCCACGCAGTCCATCGTCCCCCTGATGGCGGCCG
>Ga0207416_1003949_pt1 | contig 13477 bp, 9 predicted proteins | sample PaiPotPPM11metaG_FD_184107 | JGI IMG/M metagenome (GOLD analysis project Ga0207416, IMG submission 184107) | Iron sulfur acid spring bacterial and archeal communities from Banff, Canada, to study Microbial Dark Matter (Phase II) - Paint Pots PPM... ...
CCCCTGCCCCTCTGCCCCCCGGCCCGCTCTCGGTCGAACTGGACCACGTCACTTTCGGCTACGACGCGGGCGACGCGGTGCTACACGACGTCTATCTGTCCCTGCCGGCCGGCAAGGTGCTGGGCGTGCTGGGGCGGACCGGCAGCGGCAAGACGACTATCGCCCGCCTGCTCTTCCGCCTCTACGATCCGACCGGGGGCGCGGTGCGCCTGGCCGGCGTGGACGTGCGCGACGTGCCGCGCGCCGAGCTGACGCGGCGCGTCGGGATGATCACGCAGGAGGTGCAGCTGTTCCACGCCACCGTGCGCGACAACCTGGCCCTCTTCGACCGGACGGTCGCCGATGAGACGATCCTGGCGGCCCTGCACGACCTGGGACTGGAGCCGTGGTATCGGTCGCTCTCGAAGGGCCTGGATACGCCGCTCGCTGGCGGCAACGGGCTGTCGGCCGGCGAGGCGCAGTTGCTCGCGTTCGTGCGCGTGTTCTTGAAGGATCCCGGCCTGGTAATCCTGGACGAGGCGACCGCGCGGCTGGACCCGGCGACGGAGGCGCTTCTGGAGCGGGCGGTGAGCAAGTTGCTGTCGGGGCGGACGGGTATCGTAATCGCGCACCGCCTGGGTACGCTGCAACGGGCGGACGACGTCCTGGTACTGGAGCAGGGCCGGGCGGTAGAGCACGGCGACCGCGCGCTCCTGGCGGGTGACGCCGCCTCGCGCTTTTACGAGCTGTCAGCTATCAGTTATCAGCCGTCAGCCGGGAGGACGCAATGACCAACCATGCCCCACAACGCACGCTACATCCTCTGCAACCCTTCGGCGCGGCCACGGGCAACCGTTGTGCCTGCTGAAAGCTGATAGCTGATGGCTAGCTGGTGGTACGTCTGGCGACTGGCGCGCTATCGCCCCGTCTTGTACCTGGCCAGCGAGTTGGGCGTCAGTCTGGTGTGGTACCTCTTCCCGCTGGTGACGGGCCTTATCACCCAACAGTTCTTCAACTGGCTGACGGGCCGGACGCCGGCCGGTTTCGGTCTGTGGTCGGTGCTGGCGCTGCTCGTCGGCGCCTGGCTGGGGCGGATCGCGGCGGTGGTGGCCATCACGGTGGGCGAGGCAACCCTCATGCAAACGCAGTTGTCGCTGCTGCGCAAGAACCTGTTCGATCGCTGTCTGCGCCGCCCCGGCGCTCGCGCGACGCCGGTCTCGCCCGGCGAGGCGGTCAGCCGCTTGCGCGACGACGTCGTTACCATCGTCGGCTTCGTCTCCCGAGCGATGGCGCCGGTCGGGCAGCTCGCAGCGGCGGTGGTCGCCATCGTGGTGTTGGTGCGGATCAGCGTGTTCCTCACGGTGGTGATCTGCCTGCCGATCCTGGTGGTGCTGACGATCGCGCAGTTGGCGACCCGCCGCATCCGGCGCTACCGCCAGGCCAATCGAGAGACCATCGGCGACGTGACGGGCTTCGTGGGCGAGCTGTTCGGCGCCGTGCAGGCGGTCAAGGCAGCGGGCGCGGAGGAAAACGTGACGGCCCATTTCGCGGCGCTGAACGAGGCCCGCCGCCGAGCCACCATCGCCGACCTGCTCTTCGGCCAGCTCCTGGAGTCCCTCTCCAGCACCGCCGGCAACTTGGGGGTCGGGGCGCTGCTCCTCCTGGCCGCCCAGGCCATGCGGGCGGGGACGTTCACCGTCGGTGACTTGTCCCTCTTCGTCTCCTACATCGGCTGGCTGAGCCAGGTCACCACCTCCTCGGGCGGTTTCCTCCGGCAGTACAAGCAGCTCGGCGTGTCGGTGGCCCGGCTCCTCGCTCTGTTGCAAGGGGAGGAGCCGGCGCAGGTACCGCCTATGGCGCTGGTGGCGTATGGGACCCTCGACCCGCGCGCGCTGCCGGCCGACACCTACCGCCCCAAGACGGCGGGCGATCAGCTGCTGACGCTGGAGGCGAGGGGCCTCTCCTATCGCTATCCCGAGAGCGGCCGCGGCGTGCGCGACGTCAGCCTGCGCCTGCGCCGGGGCAGCCTCACCGTCGTGACCGGCCGTATCGGCGCCGGCAAGACGACGCTGCTGCGCGTGCTCCTCGGGCTATTGCCGAAGGACAGCGGGGAGATCCGCTGGAATGGCGACGTTGTGGATGATCCTGCCGCCTTCTTTGTGCCGCCGCGCAGCGCCTACACGCCGCAAGTGCCGCGCCTCTTCAGCGAGACGCTCCGGGACAACATCCTGCTCGGTCTGTCGGAGGGGTCGGTCGATCTACCGGGTGCGCTGTGGGCGGCGGTGCTGGAGGAGGACATCGCCGCGCTGGAGCAGGGGGTGCAGACGCCGGTTGGGCCGCGCGGAGTCCGGCTCTCCGGCGGCCAGGTCCAGCGCATCGCTGCCGCCCGGATGTTCGTGCGCAACGCCGAGCTCCTGGTGGTGGACGACCTCTCCAGCGCGCTGGACGTGTCGACCGAGCAAGTGCTCTGGGAACGCCTGGTGCGGCCCGCCGACGCGAAGAGTCCGGCCGCGGACCTGGAGCGCACCCTCCTGGCCGTGTCGCACCGCCGGGCCGCGCTGCGCCTGGCCGATCACATCGTGGTCCTGAAGGATGGGCAGGTCGAAGCGGAGGGGACATTATCCGAGTTGCTGGCGACCTGCACGGAGATGCGGCGGCTGTGGGCGGGTGACGTGGGGAGCGGGAATGCTCCGCCTGCTTCTGCTAGAGAGGAGGAGCGACCCGCGTGACCGTGCAGTCGCGCGTCCGGCACGTCCATTTCTGTGCTGGTCGACGGCCTGGCGACCGATGGACGTTCAGGATTTAGTACGGCGATTCCCGACGGCGACGGTGGTGTAGGGGCTGGCCTTGTGCCTGCCCTGACCACCGTCGTCTCTGGTGTCCCAACGACAGGCGACGGGAATACCGTACCCACGTTGGTAACATGGCCGGGTGGGTTTGCCAGGGCAGGCACAAGGCCAGCCCCTACAGGCGGTTCGCCAATGGCATCGTGCATGACCTGTGTCCTGCTAACGGGGTGGTGGGTCACTGGTCGTGGTCGGTCGCGCCAGCATTCGGCGCGAGCTCGCCACGGTGGGCGGGTAGAGTTACGGTGAACGTTGAGCCTCGACCCGGCGCGCTCAGCACCTGAATGGCTCCCTGATGGAGCGAAACCAGCAAATGAGTAATCGCCAGCCCCAGCCCAGTACCTCCGATCTCCCTCGCCGCCGGATCGGAAGATCGAAAGAACTTGGTGAACAGCAGCGCCTGGTCGGCGCGGGTGATACCGATGCCGGTGTCCCGCACCTCCACACGGACCTCATTACCGTCAGCGCCGGCGCTGACAGTGACGCGCCCGCCCTCCGGCGTGTACTTATTGGCGTTGGAGACAAGATTCGTGAAGACCTGATTCAGCCGATCCTGATCCCCCATCACCGGCGGCAACGTATCGGCGAGCACGAGGTCCACGTGCTGACGCTTTTGATCCAAGAGCGGCCGGAGCTCCGCGACGACTCGACCCAGCAGTTGGCCCAGATCGATGGCCGACAACCGCAGGTCGATCTTCCCCTCTTCGATGCGCGCGATGTCCAGCAAGCCGTCGACGAGCGCGACAAGCCGGTCGGCATTCCCCTTGATGACAGAGAGGAACTCCTGCTGTTCGAGGTCGAGCGATTCCTTATCGCCCGCGAGCAGCAGATCAGCGTATCCTTTGATGGAGGTGAGCGGCGTGCGCAGCTCATGGGAGACGAGCGACACGTAATCTGACCGTAGGTGTTCAATCTCCCGGTCCTGGGTGACGTCTCGGAAGGCGAACAGGCGACCTAAGCTGGATCCGTCGCTACCGTGGACCGTCGTGGTGTACATGCGCAAGTCGCGAGGCACGGGCCAGCGTTGCCGGAGCTCGAGCCTGTCACGCCCTTCTGGGTCGCCCAGATGGTCGAGAATCCTCTGGAATGCCGCCGGGTCGCCAAATATGCGAACGGCGAGGTCAGTGAACTCCACCGACGCGCGCCCCAGCAAGTCCTGGCGTTTGATCCGAAACATTTCTTCAGCAGCCCGGTTGAGGCTCGCCAAGCGGCCGTCGCCGTCCACCAATACGATGGCCTCGCTGGAAGAGTCAAGGATGGCCTTCGCTTCGCCCCTGGCTTCCTCCGCCGCGCGGTACTGCTGCTCTAGGGTCTGTTCCGACCGCTTGCGCTCGCTGATATCGCGCAGGATGCTGGCCACGAGCAGTTGGTCGTCCGTTTGCAGCGCGCCCAGGCTCACTTCGACGGGGAACTCCGCGCCTTCCTTACGCTGCCCAGCCAGCTCGAATCCCTCGCCGCCCGGGGATCCCGCCGAGGCGAGGGCGTGTCCAAGATGCCGAAGGAACAGCTCACGGAAGCGTGGCGGAACCAGACTTTCAATCGAGCGGCCGACGAGCTCGCCCTGGAAGTAGCCGAACAAGCTTTCGGCGCGCCGGTTCACGAGCACGATGCGGCCAGCGCTGTTCGCGGCGACGACGGCGTCGGGCGCGGCCTCCAGCAACGCGCGGAACCGCGCCTCCGCGGCGAGCTTCGCCCGAGTCTCCCGCTCCAGCGCAGCGAGGCGCGCGCGTTCCGCCTCAACCAGCCGAGCCCGGGCGATAGCGCCACCAGCTTGCTCAGCAATGAGGTTGAGCAACGCCCGACCGTCCTCATCGGGAGCGGAAGCGCTGTCCCAGACCAGAGCGAGCACGCCGATCACACCGCCAGCATGACGGATTGGCGTGAGGACGCGACACTGACTATGCAGGCGAAACCGGTCCATGGTCGGCCGGTACAGACCCGGGTGGTCATCCAGAAACACGCCTTGCTCGCCCGTCCGTACGACGATGGCGTAGATATCCTCCGCCGGGTCCGGGCTCGCGTACAGTTGACGTACGGTCGCCTCAACGAGCCCCGCCGGAAGTTTCAGTCCGACGCGCCCACGCACGAAGCGCCGGTCCGTATCAACCAGGGCGACGGCGCCGCGTTGGGCCCCCACGACGGTAGCTGCCTCCGCGAGCACGCGTGCCAGCATCGCGTCGAGGTCGTCTGCCGCGTTGACCGCCGCCGATACCCGCTCCGCTACCGCGAAGCGCCGTAGCCGCTCCTCGGCCGCGGCACGCAGCTCGGATTGAACGACGGCCCCGCCGGCATGGTCCGCCAGCACCTGCAGCGGAACGAGCATCTCCGTCGAGAAGGCGTCGGGCCGATCCATGTCGGCGTGCAAGGTGCCAATGGTGCGCCCGGCCGAACGCAGCGGCACAATGAGACTACTGAGCGTCCCGTCATTGAGCGCCTCGATCGCCGCCACATCGCCGCGAGCCGCGGCATGACGCAAATCGGGCGAGTAACGACCGCGACCAGTCCGGAGCACTTGCAACGTGTCGCTAGCGGGGACCGCGGGCAAATCTCGCCAAACAAACCGATCGTTGCCGTGCCAGAAATACAGGCGGTGCGTCTGGACAGGCCGATCGCTTTCGGCGATGATACGAACTCCCCCCCGCGTGGCTCCGGTGAGCGCGCGGACTCCGGCAAGCAGGGCGTTGAGCGCCGGCTCAAGAGCATCAGCCGCCGCGATGGCGCCGGCTGTGCTGGCGATGATGGTTTGCTCCTGAGCGCGCCGCTCCTCACCCACCCGCTGTCCTAGATGCACCAACGCGATGCTGAGTCCGGCAGCAACCTGCTGCAACCGATCAATCCGGGCCGGGTCGACCGCGTTCGGCGCCGTCCACCCCGCGCGCAGTGTCGCGACCACGTCACTGCCAAGGAGCGCCGGGACCGTCACCGCGCTTACAACGTGTGGCACGGGCCGGCGCGGGGGTTCACCTCTGTCGCCGGACGTGGCCACGAAGAGCACCGGACGATGGGTGCGGACGATCTGCTCGGTATTGCCTTCGTCACAGGAAGAGCGCCGCTGATCATCCCACGAGAAGTCGCCGTTGCGCTCAAGCCTGGCGCAGCAGACCACAAGACCGCGCTGCAGCAAGTGCAGCGACGCCAGCTCTGCATCCGTCGCTGCCACGATGGCTTCAACCACCGCCCGCACCGCGCGACGGCAATCGTGGGCAGTAACGATGGCCGCGGTGAAGACTTCCTGCCACCACGGCACGATGGTGAAGGCGCCACCACCCTGGGTAAAGGGAATGCCATATGACGTCGGAGCCGCGCCTGGTCCGCCGGCTACGGGCTCGGATTGGTGATCCACGCCCCTGTCGCCTCCATTGGCCGGCTTGCGTGAACGCGACATAGCGTTGTCAGCCGCTTCACCTCAGTGGGTTGGCGACTCCCCAGCGGACGGTTCGTACACCGGTCTGCGCGGCTCCGCTAGAGGGTTGGCACGCTGGCCCACTGTACCATAGCGAGTCTGAACGACTGGTTAATCCGTTCAGGAATAGGCCAATGCCCCGTCACGAAGCTGCTTCATACGACATGCTAAGGTGAATTCGCCGCTACAACCCCGCTTCGACAAGCGTTGGCAGCTACACTGGTACAATCAGTGATGTGATATGATGCCTAACGTCGATCTGGAAGGACATTCCCACAAAGTCGGCGGTCGAGGCCGTCATTACGAACAGGACCTGCGCCGTCAGTGAGCAACCCGGTGGTCAACTTGGCTGACAAATGTTTCACCTTGGGGTAGGAATCGCTCGTGTCACGGCCCCGCTTGCCCAGGTTCAGCCGCGCCGCCTGGCTCCTGCTCCTCACCTCCGCCGGCGGGGCGATCGGCGTCGGCGTCTTCGGGGTGGTCTTCAACCTCTACATCACCCGTATGGGCCTCTCGTCCACAACCCTGGGCTGGATACTCGGCGCTGGTACCGGCGGCGCCGCGGTTGGCGTCCTGCCTGCCGGGCTGTTAGCGGATAGCTGGGGACGGAAGCGCACCCTCATCCTTGGCGGCCTGCTCGGCGGTCCGGCGACTGCGCTGCAGTGCCTCACCGGAAGCACCGCTCTCCTCGTCGGCACAGCGGTGGTCGCAGGCCTAGGTACGGCCGCTATCGCCGTGGTGGGACTGCCGATGCTCCTGGAAGCGGCGGAAAGCGGACAACAGCCGGCCTTGCTAGCGACGGGCGGCGCGCTCGCCGTGCTCTGCAGCGCCGCCGGCAGCGCGCTGGGCGGCTGGCTGCCGGCCGCTATCGCCGGCCCATTTGGCGTCCTCCCGAACGGCACGGCGGCCTATCGTGCGACCCTGCTTCTGGCAATCGCGTCAAGCGGTGTGACCGCGCTGCCGCTCCTCGTCTTGTACCGCGACCCGCACCACCGCCTACCCTGGCGCCGTACCGCGCACAGTTTGGCCGATCCGGCCTGGCGAAGCCTTGCCTGGAGGGTCTGCGCCATCGTCGGCGCCGTCGGCCTTGGCGCCGGCTTCACCATTCCCTACCTCAACCTGTACTTCACCGAGGTGATTGGCATCACGCCCGCGGCGTTCGGCGTGATCAGCGCCGCGAGCCAGCTCCTGCTCGGGGCAGCAACGCTCCTGTCGGGCCCGCTCGCCGATCGCTTCGGCATCGTGCGTCTCGTGGCCGCGACGCAGCTCCTCTCCGTCGCTTTCCTGCTCGCGTTGGCGGTTGGCCGCGCTCCGGCCGTGGCCGCCGGCGCCTTTGTGCTGCGCCAGAGCCTGATGGACATGACACCGCCGGTCGCGCAGGGATGGCTGCTCGGTCTGGCGCCGCCGGCAAAGCGGGCGACCACGTCGAGCCTGTTGACGATTGCGCAGCAGCTTCCTTGGGCAGTCTCCAGCGTTGCCGGTGGATCCTTGCAAGCGACGGTGGGCTTCCTGCCTGGCTTTCTGCTCACCGCGACACTTTACACCATATCTTCCGCACTTTGGCTCCTGCTTTTTCGCGGCTACTCGGCTGCAAACCGCGAATCGGCCCCTAATTGGGTAAAATAGATAGGCACTATTCGAGGATTGGCTGGACAGGTTGAGCCGAGTCTATACTACCGATGCCGTGGTGTTGCGGCGTGGGCCCTTCGGCGAGCACGGCGTGCTGCTCACCCTGTTTACTCCTGACCAGGGGAAGGTCGGCGCCATCGCCAAGGGAGTACACCGACCAGCCAGCAAGCTCTCGGGGCATCTGGAGCCGCTCCTCCACGTCCGTCTGCTGCTTGCCCGTGGGCGGAATCTGGATATCGTCACCCAGGCGCAGATCATCCATCCCTTCGCCAGGTTGCGAGAAGACCTCTACCGCACGGCCGCGGCTTGGTATGCGGTGGAGCTGATCGATCACCTTAGCGAAGACCACCAGGAGAACCGCTCACTGTACGACCTCCTGCTCGGGCTGCTGGGCCGCTTGGACGGTGACGCTCCGCCAGACGTGCTGCTGCGTTTCTTCGACATGCGCCTGCTTGCCTTCCTAGGCTACCGGCCCGCGCTCTGGCGCTGCGCCCAGTGCGGCAGCTCCAGTGAGGCGGCCAGCCCGCTATTCAGCCCTATAGGCGGTGGCCTCCATTGTGGCGAGTGCGCCCCAGGCGCCCCCGATATCGTGCGCCTCTCCCGCGAGGCGCTCAACCTGCTCCGCCTGTTCCAGGTCGGCAACCTTAGCCAGTGGGGCGCTGGCGCGCCGCAGCCCGCCATGCAGGAGGCCACAACTGTCTTGCGGTCAGCCATTGGGGCGCTCGACGATCGCGGCTCGCGGAGCTTGCCGTTGCTCGAGCGCGTGCGGCCGGGGAACCTCTATGGGCGCCCCGCGTCTCAGCCCGCTGGATAGAGGTTTCCAGCCGCAAGCAGGCTCCGGTGTGCTACCATGTCGAGCGCGCTTGGGATTGACATCTAGTTGCGCCACATGCGGTACACAAGAGCCGGTTTGAGCGGCGGACGGCGGGAGGGGTAATGGCCAAGGGCTCAGTGGGCAAAGTGGTCCAAATTATCGGACCGGTCGTGGATGTCGAGTTTGCCGGCGGCGAGCTACCGGACCTGGAAAGCGCGGTTGAGGTTCCTGCTCCCGCCATCGCGGAGCGCTCGCGCGGCGCCGGTACCGGCTCCGGCGACAAGATCGTGCTCGAAGTTGCGCAGCACGTCGGTAACAACTGGGCACGCTGCGTTGCGATGAGCTCTACGGACGGCCTGCTCCGCGGTACGGCGGTCACCGACACCGGCAGCCCGATCACGGTGCCGGTGGGATCGGTGACGCTCGGTCGCATGTTCAACGTGCTTGGTCAGCCGATCGACGGGAAGCCGGCTCCGGAAGCGAAGGAATACTGGCCGATTCACCGCCCGACGCCACCGTTCGTCGATCAGGTAACCGAGGCGCAAGTCTTCGAGACGGGCATCAAGGTCATCGACCTCATCGCCCCCATCTTGCGCGGCGGCAAGGTTGGCATCTTCGGCGGCGCCGGCGTCGGCAAGACGGTGATTATCACCGAGCTGATCCACAACGTGGCCACGGAGCACGGCGGCTACTCCGTATTCGGGGGCGTCGGCGAGCGCACGCGCGAAGGGAACGACCTCTACTACGAGATGGAAGAGGCCGGCGTGCTGGACCGCGCCGCGCTGGTCTTTGGCCAGATGAACGAGCCGCCCGGCGCCCGCCAGCGCGTCGGACTCACGGCGCTCACGATGGCCGAGTACTTCCGCGACACCGAAGGACGCGACGTCCTGCTCTTCATCGACAACATTTTCCGCTTTACGCAAGCCGGCTCCGAAGTGTCCACGCTGCTCGGGCGGCTGCCGTCCGCCGTCGGCTACCAGCCGACCCTGGCGGTGGACATGGGCTTGCTGCAGGAGCGTATCACTTCCACCACCAAGGGCTCCGTGACATCCTTCCAGGCCGTGTACGTGCCGGCGGACGACATCACCGACCCGGCGCCCGCGGCCGTGTTCGCCCATCTCGACGCCACCATCGTGCTGGAACGCGCCATCGTGGAGCGGGGGATCTATCCCGCCGTAGACCCGCTGGCCTCAACGTCGCGTATCCTCGATCCGAACGTGGTGGGCCAAGACCACTATCAGGTCGCGCGCCAGGTGCAGCAAGTGTTGCAGCGCTACCGCGACCTGCAGGACATCATCGCTATCCTTGGCGTCGACGAGCTCTCCGAGGACGACAAGCTGATTGTCTCCCGCGCGCGCAAGCTCGAGCAGTTCATGAGCCAGGTGTTCTTCAGCTACCCGGCGGGTCGCGAGCCGAAGTTCGTGCCGCGCGCCGATACCGTGCGCAGCGTCAAGGAGATCGTCGACGGCAAGCACGACGACCTGCCCGAGTCTGCCTTCAGCTACGTCGGCACGATCGAGGACGCCGTCGCCAAGGCGGAGAAACTGTAGTGCCATTCCGCCTCGAGATTGTCACGGTTGAGCGTGAGGTCTTCGCCGAGGAGGTGGACTTCGTGGTTGTGCCCGGGGAGGGCGGCGAGTTGGGCATCTTGCCGCGTCACGCGCCGCTGGTCAGTACGCTGAAGACCGGTGAGTTGCGCATTCGCCGCGCCGGCCAGGTGGAGTACTTTGCCGTCAGCGGCGGCTTCGTGCAGGTGCGTCCCGACAAGGTCGTCGTGCTGGCCGACGCGGCAGAGCACTCCGAGGAGATCGACGAGGCGCGCGCCCAAGAAGCCCGTGAGCGCGCGGAGGTCAGCCTGCGCGAGCACCCCGAGCGAGGTGGTCAGGTGCTGCAAGAGCTGCGTCGCGCCACCTTGCGTCTGCAGGTGGCACGACGGCGACAGCGCAGCCCGTCGGTACGGTCGCGCGACGACGACGCGAGTCAGTAGCCGCGCATGTCCAAACAGATCGGCATCGACCTGGGGACCACCAACGTCCTCGTCTATGTGCGCGGTCGCGGCATCGTGCTGAATGAGCCGTCGGTGATCGCTGTTCACGCCGGCGAGCGCACCATCCGTGCCGTCGGCGACGAGGCGCAGCAGATGATCGGCCGCGCCCCTGACACCATCGTGGTCTACCGGCCCATGAAGAGCGGGGTCATCGCCCACTACAGCGTGACGGAGGCGATGCTGCGCCACTTCCTGCAAAAAGTATGCGGACGCTGGCGCCTGTTTGCGCCCGATGTCATGATCTGTATCCCGGGCGGCGCCACCAGTGTGGAAGGACGGGCCGTGCGCGACGCCGCCTTGCAAGCGGGCGCCAAGAACGTCTACTTGATTCCCGAGCCGATCGCGGCGGCGCTCGGAGCGAACGTCCCCATCGACGGCCCGGATGGAAACCTGGTGATCGACATCGGCGGGGGCACGACCGAAGTCGCGGTGATCTCGCTCTACGGCATCGTGGTCAAGAATTCCATTCGTATCGGGGGCAACCGGCTCGACGAAGCCATCGCCGCCTACATCAAGCGCCAGTACAACCTGATGGTTGGCGAGCGCGCCGCCGAGGAGGTGAAGTTCCAGGTCGCCAGCGCGCTGCCGCTGGAACGCGACCTGGAGTGCGACGTGCGCGGACGCGATCAGGTAATGGGGCTGCCCCGCAGCGTCACGGTCCGCACGACGGAAATCCGCGAGGCCATCGCCGAGCCGGTGAACGAGATCGTCGAGGCGGTGAAATGGGTGCTCGAGCGCACCCCACCCGAGCTGGCCTCGGACATCTTCAACAAGGGCATGGTCATGACCGGGGGCGGCTCCCTCTTGCGTGGGCTCGATGCGCTCATGACCCAGGCGACGGAGATTCCCTGTCACGTCGCGGAGAACCCGCTCAACTGCGTGGCGCTCGGGACGGGCAAGGCGCTGGAAGACCTACCCTTCCTCCGACGCAGCCTCGTTCAGGTGTGATGCCATGTCGAGCTTGCTAACACAATGTGAAGTCGGGAGTCGCGGGGCAAGGCAGCACACCGGCTCGGAGCGCGGGCGTCCCGCCCGCCCCGGCGCCGAGGTACCGGGGAACGGATCCGGCGCGACAGCATCGCTACTCCCGGAGGGAACCGGGGCGGGCGGGACGCCCGCGCTCCGAGCATTTCCCGTCGACTGCGGATAGAGCCGATCTTGCAACCTGCGGAACCAGCACTGCATCAACTCGCCACTGAGCAGACCAATCCTGCCACGACTGCCATCGACACGCTCCCAGCGCTGGAGATCGTCCGCCTGATGAACGAGGAGGATCGCGGTGTCCCGGCAGCGGTGGAGCGAGAGCTGCCGGCCATCGCCGAGGCGATTGACGCCATTGCCGCCCGGCTCGCGGCCGGCGGGCGCCTCATCTACGTCGGCGCCGGCACCAGCGGCCGACTGGGCATGCTTGACGCCTCAGAGTGCTCGCCGACCTTCAGCGCGCCGCCGGAGCAGGTTCGGGGCATCATCGCCGGTGGTATTGCCGCGCTGACCCGCTCCATCGAGGGCGCGGAAGACGACGCGGGCGCCGGTCGCGACGACCTGCTCGCCCTGAGCGTCGGGGCCGCCGACGCCGTGGTCGGCCTTTCGGCGAGCGGACGCGCCCCCTACGTCCTGGCGGCGCTAGACGCTGCTCGTCAGGTTGGGGCCTTCACTGCCGGCGTCTGCTGCACGCCGGGCTCGGCCTTGGCAGCGCACTGCGACATTACCATCGCGCCGCTGGTGGGGCCGGAGGTATTGGCCGGGTCGACCCGCCTCAAGGCCGGCACGGCCCAGAAACTGGTGTTGAACATGCTCAGCACCGGGGCCATGGTCCGGCTCGGCAAATGTTATGGCAATCTCATGGTCGATATGCAGGCTACCAATGCCAAGCTCCGTGATCGTGCCGCGCGCATCGTCAGCACCGTTGCCGAGGCGACCTACGCCGAGGCCTGGGAGACGCTCGAGCTGTCGGGCTTCACGACGAAGGTCGCCATCAGCATGCTGAAGCTGGGAATCGGGAAGGAGGAAGCGCAACACCGCTTGTCTCTGGCCGGCGGCCACCTGCGAGACGTCATAGGCGACTGACCGTTGATCCGCCAGCCCTTTGCAGGAGCGACGAATCGGGTATACTGTGCTTGAGCGGAGTCTACGGAACGGCGCTTCCGCGCGTGTACTGCGTAAACGCGCGGCGCCACCGTAACGACGCCAGATAGAGATCAGGGATTTATTCCCGCCATCCAGTTTTCAGTGAGGATCACCTGTGCCAGGTTCGGACGTTACATTGATTTGCCGCGATTGCAATTCGCGGTTCACTTTTACTGCCGGTGAGCAGCAGTATTACGCAACGCATGGGTTGACGCATCAGCCCAGCCGGTGTCCCAATTGCCGGCAGGCGCGCAAGGCTGGTCAGACCGCCAACGGCGGCTTCCCTGGCGGCGCGCTCAACGGCGAGAACCAGGGCCCGCGCGAGATGCACGAAGCCGTCTGCTCCGCCTGCGGCCGCATCACCGAAGTCCCTTTCCAGCCGACCGCGGGCAAGCCGGTCTACTGCCGGGACTGCTACGAGGACCGCCGCGGCGGGCGTCTCTACGGCTCCCCGGCCGGCTACCGCAGCAGCACCCGGTTTTAGCGGGGGGTTAGGGACTAGGGGTCGGGGGCCAGGAGACGACGTGCGATACTCGCTGCGTTCGTGGCCGAGTCCGCAGGGATGGTCGTGGAAAGCAGAGAACCTTCCACAATGTCCTCCGGCCCCTGGCCCCCGACCCCTAGTCCCTAAC
>Ga0207416_1003950_pt1 | contig 13477 bp, 14 predicted proteins | sample PaiPotPPM11metaG_FD_184107 | JGI IMG/M metagenome (GOLD analysis project Ga0207416, IMG submission 184107) | Iron sulfur acid spring bacterial and archeal communities from Banff, Canada, to study Microbial Dark Matter (Phase II) - Paint Pots PPM... ...
AGCCAAACGTGCCTCCTGGCTGCAAGCTCTTGCGCGCTGGGCTTTCATCGCAGATCAGGCTATCCACTCCCCCCGGCTCGCGCCACTCAAAACACGCAGGGGGAATCAACTTTATAACACAGTAGTATTAGGCCGCGCGTTATTTAACGGCGAAGGCCGACGACAAGACTCTCGCAAAGCATTCCCACTGCTCCTGGAGGCGGCGAAGCTTGGGCACGTTCATTGGCAGTACCTGGTCGGCTACGCATACACTCGTGGGCAAGGCGTAAAGAAAGACTATGGCGAGGCAAGACGATGGTACGCACTGGCGGCGAAGCACGGCCACCCGGGTGCGGTCTTTAATTTGGCGCTGTTGTGGGAGAAGGGGCTCGGTGGAAAGGCCGACGACCGGCAGGCCTTCCGCCTCTATCGTCAGGGGGCAAAGCTCGGCGATGTAGAAGCGCAATGCAACCTTGCAGTCGCGTTCCTGTGGGGCATCGGTACGCCGAGGCGGCCGGAAGAAGGCATGTGGTGGCTGCGGCTGGCTGCCAGACGGGGTGACGCCAAGGCCCAGTACAACCTCGGTATGTCATACCTCAAGGGCGACGACGTGCGACCAAGCCTGTCGCGTGCACGGCTCTGGCTGGATCGTGCGGCCAAGGCGGGCCATACACGGGCGCGCAAGGCGCTAGCACGAACCAACGTTGTCAAACGAACGGCTCCATGACGCAGGTGCCGACCATAGTGGCTGCGACGTTCTGACAAGATGTATCGGCGTCATTGAATTGACTACGATTTTCGGCATACCGGCCTTCCGGCATCATTTCTTTCTGACACCGCGGTCATGATTTTGGGTCCTCGTTTGTGCTGCACTGGCTGCGCTTCTGGCAGCACCGGATGCCCCGATTGAAGCTGTGCCCACACCGCCCGCTATCGCAACTTGTGTCGAAGCTGCTGGACCAAATATCCGACGATGTACGACCGGTCGGTAGTCTCCGTCACGTCCTTGTTCTTAACCAGATCGTCCATGGATTCCCATAGGGCCTTCCATTCAGGTGTGGCCTCGTATTTTTTGTATGGATGACTCTTCGAAAGCGTGGCTGGCATGCCTTTGCCGCTTTTGATTCTTGAGGCTGCAGGGCCATTCTTGGCGACCACGGTCAATCTCCTGTTGCCCAATTGGCGGGACGCTGGTCCTGATCCTGATCGCTCGAGTGGCGGCCATGGCGGCACCTGCAGGACAAGGACTCGATCTCCTTCAATACCCCAGCGATCTCCTCCTCCGTGAACTTGCTTTTGCGCATCTGCCGTCCCTCCTTCTCGGCAGGAACTCACACTATCCTTGGACCGGTTTTCGGGGAGGATGTCACTCCCGCAAAGCTCACCTTAACGATTGCGTCTCTCGCTTTGATTCGTGCCGCTGATAAACGCCGGATTTGCGGTCCGATGTCGAGATGGCGGGATGATCCCCCTCGTAGCTAATGACTATTCCACGCCAGTTTCGGTTCCAAATTTTCGGCTCCTTGGACGCACAATGCTTGCATGTGATCTCCAAGCGGCTGTTTCCTACCCAGGTGACGTTCACCGCGTCGCCGCTGCTGATCACGTTAAAGACATTGGCCCGATTGAAATACGACCATGTGGCATGAGTCGATATAAGGTCGACGTCTGTTATAAAATGAGAGGTCGCCCCACAGTCTTCTTCTGAAACTCGGGCCTCGTATTTGCCGTCGGGCGAATACTGTTGGACTGTCGACGTTCGACTGCAACATCCCATGAGGCATAGCGTTGCACAAATGCCGGAGATAGCGTACATTCTACGTATCGCCCCTTTTATTTGTGACATTTCTTTTGACCTGCCCCCTGTTTCCGTACAACTGAGAGTACTACGCCACGGTTGAGGGAGCGTGTGTTTCGTTTTGCGCTCCCCGGGAGAAACCAGCCGTCGGCGGGCCGTGGGAAAGTGGGAAACCCGAAGGAGGACAAGGGGACAGCCTGATCTTTGCAGGTTGTTCAAAGGAGAAAATGGTGCGCCCTGAGAGCTTCGAACTCCCGACCTTCTGGTTCGTAGGACGAAGATATAGGCTTTGGACAGTCGTTGAAAGCATGTATTACCAACGGCTTTGGAATGAATGGCTTGGATGTTACCTTTTGAAGCGCGTTAAACTCAGGTGAAGACGTGGGCTATCGCCGCCTCAATTCCAGCTACAGATACCGAGCCACCGAGCACGTATTCAACGGAAGTCATAGGAGGGAGTACGGACAGTGAGCGGGAGTGGCATGGCTCCATCGGCGCGAACGTGGATGACGCCATCGAGCTTCTCCAGGCGGCCGGCCCCGCCCGTCCGCCCGGCGCTGCGGCCGCAGGATCGGCTCCAAGAGCTCCCATTGTGAATCGCTCACTTCCCATCGTCCGTGCATGGCGTCGGCAGCGGCAAGCCGCCAGAGCAGCCCCAGCTTCTCCCCCCGCCCCCACGACCGCAAGCCCTTTTCTTTTCAGCACGTAATGTTTTTGAGACCGCTTCTAATCAGGCGAACAGCGCCAGCGCTCCATTGGCTATAAGAAACACCTTGATGTACGCCTTCGCCACGTCGATGATCGGCATTCCTCGAATCAGATACCAACCAAACGTGATGACTAACGTGACATTGATCACCGCCGCTTTTTCTTTGGCCGTCAACATGACTGAGTTGTTGGTGTGTGGGTTCGCTGTTCGTTCGCTCAGTTGGCTTTCGGAGGCTGTGATTTGTGCGGCTTGACAATCGAATGTGCAAGTTCCACCGCTTCCCTCAACGTGTTTGCTGCATCTGCAACCTTAGCGGCAGTAATGGCAGCGTTCGCTCCGCTAAGTTCAATTTAATCACTCCGAAATGATCATGTGATGCAAACTTCCCTTGATCCAGTAAAATAAAGTCTCGCTGTCGCCGTATCGGCCGGCTCCAAACGACGCGCGATCAAGACGCCGTCTTCGGCCACTTGTCACGTCTTTGTAGATGCCCGGTCCTTCCTCGAAAATAATGTAGGGATCTGAGTAGCCGTACGCTGAGTCGATAACGGTAACCGCATTCTCGATTCCCTGCTTGCGAAGCATCAGAGTGATTTCTTGATGCTTGAGAGTGTTAATGAGAGCGACGATCCAGACTGGGTTTGACCTAGGTCCGAAACGGCCAAACAGGATACCCGGACAACGCCGGTGATCACGATTCCAAACGGCAGCGTCCGCAGGGTCCATATCGGTCGTGGCGACGGGTCGCCATCCTGGGTAAGCTTTTGCCACGCTACGCTGCAGCGTATGAGGCAAGTTGCAGCCAAGTGACGGGTTGCGTAAGGAGAGCAGAAGTAAACTGATTGCGCTAAGACTAATCATTGAGTTTTTGCCGGTGTCTTGTTGTTAGACTTGGGTTGGACGGAAGGGAGATCACCGCTTCCACCACGCTTTCCAGACACCACTTGAAGGTGAATGTGAGGGCCATTGGCGTGTTTGGATGGGTGTATTCGCTCGTTTAGTCCAAATTTTGCACCGCACGCTGACGCGCACCCAAGAACGGTCTTCTCAGCGCTCTTCTTGACCGTGATGTCTGCCGCTACCCCTCTACCGTGAGGAGAGCTGGCGGGATGCCGTTCGTTAGGCTCGTGAGTACTCGTAACTCTGATTGTTGTCTGACTGCACCGTGCAGTGCATGTAAGCATTGAATTCAATGAACCACTTGCTGTCGGGACGGTCGTTTTATACACCAGTGTGCCTTCCTGCTGAAAATGCCCATCTGGATCGGTAAACCGCAGGGGGTTGTTTCGAGTGTAGCCATACTTGTTGAGCGACTGCGGGTCCTCCAGTTCGGCGTAGGGCAACGGTCCTGGTGTGCTGTAAACGGCGCGCCCGGTGTAGGGATCGGTTAGATCGTCGCTCTTGAATTCGTCCGGGCTGATGAACCGCCCTGCGTTCGCGGAGTAGTAGCGGCTCTCGAAGTAATCGAGCCCGCTCTCCGCGTCCCGCTCCCGTCGAAGCGCTTCTTCTGGAAGGGCCTTAAAAGCGGTACTGAACGTGAAGACGCCGTTTACCGACAGACGGGAAAACGTGTGCTCTGACAGACCGTTGGCAACGTTCCCGTCTTCCCGGTTTCGCCGAGCAGCGCCATGACAATCCAGAGCCATCCATGTTCCCCAACTATCAGCGCAACGTGAGAAGTTTTTACTTGAGCAAAGTAGAAATGAGCTTAGCGGGAGATGAGCTCACGTGAGGACCACTAGGTCCTCGGCGGCGATCACTGCTTCGCTGTTCAGACCAGGCAGTGCGGTCGAAGTGGCTTGCGTGTAGACCTCCGAGGATCTCACCGTCTACAAAATCGTCTACAGTCGGCATCGGCGGTGGTAACCGAAGCGGAAGGTGCCAGTAAAGTATTGAAGGTAAAGGGGAAAATGGTGCGCCCTGAGAGATTCGAACTCCCGACCTTCTGGTTCGTAGCCAGACGCTCTATCCAACTGAGCTAAGGGCGCGCGGGCGGCGGACAATGGCGAGGCCTTTCCAGCATACGGACCGAGCCGCCGCAGTGTCAACCGGCGCGGCGCGCATCCCACCCCCTCAGCCGACGTTCGCGAGATGGGCTTCGTCCATGTCGAAATTGGAGTAGACCTGCTGGACGTCGTCCTGGTCGTCGAGCGCATCGAGCAGGCGCAGCATGGCGTCGGCTTCCTTGCCTTCGAGCTTGACGTAGTTCTGCGGGATCATGCCGACCTCGGCGTGGCTGGGTTCGAGCTTCTTGGCCTTCAACTCGGCCACCACCGCGTCAAACGCCTCGGGTGGAGTCAAGACTTCCCAACTCGAGCCGTCATCGCGGATGTCCTCGGCGCCGGCCTCGAGCACGATGGCCATCAGGTCGTCCTCGGAGATCTTCGCCTTGGGTACCGCGATGTCGCCCTTCTTCTTGAACATCCAGGCCACCGAGCCGGCCTCGCCGAGGTTGCCGCCGTTTTTCGAGAGCATGTGGCGGAGCTCGCTCACGGTGCGGTTGCGGTTGTCGGTGGTGAGCTGGATCAGAACGGCAACGCCGCCCGGGCCGTAGCCCTCCATGACCAGCTCCTCGTAGAGGAGGCCCGGCAGCTCGCCGGTGCCGCGCTGGATGGCGCGCTTGATGTTGTCGGCCGGCATGTTCTCGTTCTTGGCGGCCAGCACGGCGGTGCGCAGGCGTGGGTTGGTGTCCACGTCGCCGCCGCCGCTGCGGGCGGCCATCGCGATCTCCTTGATGAGGCGGGTGAAGGCCTTGCCACGCTTGGCGTCGGTGGCGGCCTTCTTATGCTTGATCGTGGCCCACTTGGAATGTCCGGACATTGGGGGAACCCTCGGGGAGGCTTGGAATCGGGGCCGGATGGCTGGCCGGCAACCTCGAATTATATCCCAGCGGTAGTGGGGAGGCCGAGGGGCGAAGGCGGAGAGGCGAAGGCCGAGGGGCGATGGCCGACGGCAGCCGGATATCAGATCGCGCCCGGCAGGGCGGCCTTGGCCAGCACCTCGAGCAGGCCGGGCGTGATCGGAAGCGCGGCGATCTGCGACCAGGGGATCCAAGCGGCTTGCTGCGCGTCGCTGGCGGCCCGGACCTGGGGCGAGGTGCCGGGCTTCAGCTCCGCCCGGAAGTCGGCGACCACGTAGTGAAAGCGAACGGGACCGGGTGTGCCCGTCGGCCCGTCGGGATCGCGGTCCACGCGCTCGAAGAGCTCGACCAGGTCGCCTACGACCACCTCCAAGCCGGTCTCCTCGCGCACCTCGCGGGCGGCGGCGGCGCGCAGCGACTCGCCCAGCTCGACGACACCGCCCGGCAGCGTCCAGGAGCCGCGCAGCGGCTCCTGCGCGCGCTGCACCAGCAGCAGGCAGCCCTCATGCACCAGCACCACGCCCACGCCGAGGCGGGGATGGGTGGGGTACCGGCGTGTCTCGTCTCCCATCATTTGGCCGCAACGCGACGGACCACATCAAACAGCACGGGTTGGCCGGCGCGCAGTTCCTTGATGGCAATGCGTTCGTTGTCGCCGTGCTCGGTGTCGCTTTCCGCCTCGGTGACGGCGTAGGCGGAGAAGCCGTAGCATTCGATGCCCAGGCGGCGGTACATCTCGCTCTCGGTGAAGCCGCTCAGCAGGCGCGGCGTGATGGGCGCGCCCGGAAAGAACTGGTGGGCGGCGGCGGTCATCGCCTCGTAGAGTGGGCCGTCGGTGGGCGAGGAGTTCGGCGGGCGGAAGTTGCCCAGCGGCGTGACCTTGACGTTCGGATCGGCAACCACCTGCTCGATCTCGCGCTGGTAGGCGGCCGTGTCGGTGCCGGGCAACAGGCGGACGTCGAGGTTGGCCCAAGCCTCGCCGGGGATGACATTGGTCTGCTTCGAGCCCTGCAGCATGGTCAGCGCGTGCGTGTCGTGCAGCATGTAGCTGTAGGCGCCCTGGCTGGTGACCCAGCGCGCAAAGGCGGGATCCCGGAGGCTCTCGCGGATGTGCTGGAACTCCTCGCGCCGCTTGGGATCGGATTGCTGCGCCGCAATCGAGTGGAAGAACGCCTCGACTTGGGGCAGTAGGCGCAGCGGCTCCTGCCAGGCGATGACGCGGGCCAGGGCGGGGATGAGGCGGTTGGGAGCGGAGTCGGGGATCGGACGCGAGGCGTGCCCGGGCGTGCCCTGTGCGGCGAGGTGCAGCCAGAAGGGCGACTTCTCCGCCACGTCAATGCCGACGTAGGCCACGTGTCCCTGGTCATCCAGAATGTTCTCCCCGCCCTCGGTGATCAGATACTCGGCATTTTCCAGGGCGGAGCGCTGGTGCGTGATCATGTACTGCGAGCCGTTGTCGTCCACTTCCTCATCGGCGGTGGCGAGGAAGATGACGTCGCGCTTGAGCGGGATGTGCTCGCGCTTGAGGATGATCATGGTGATGGCCTGGGCGAGGCCCTCATTTTTCATGTCCTCGGCGCCGCGGCCGTACAGCTCGCCGTCCTTGATGGCTCCGGAAAACGGCGGCTCGACCCAGCGCGAGGGCACCGAGGTGACCACGTCCATGTGGTTGAGCAGGATCAGCGGGCGGGCGCTGCCGTCGCCGTGCAGGATGGCGCGAATGTTGCCCCGCCCCGGCGCGTAGGGATACACCTCGTTCTGGATGCCTTCCCGATCGAAGACTTTTTTCCAGAAGGCCACCGCGCGCATTTCATTGCCCGGCGGGTTGCTGGTGTCCACCCGCAGATAGCTCTGCATGAGCTGCTGCGCCAGGTCCTCGTATTTGTTCCAGTCAATGGCGGCGGAGGGGCCGGGCGCGGCAGCGCCCGTGGCCGCCGTGCCCAGACAGACGAGGAGGACGCCGGCCAGTCGGCGGAACAGGGAAGTCGAAGCCATGCGGGGATTATAGACGGGGGTGGGCGAACAAAAGTGGAAAGTGGAAAGTGAAAAGTGATGTGGACGGCGAACGGTTGACGACCTGTGGCCCCCTACCTGCCCATGACCGCTATGGCCGGCAGGCCTTCTTTTCCGGAGGCGTCCACGGCGCTGACCGCCATGATGTAGTTGTCCTTGGACTCCGGGACGTGCACTTGCGTGCCGGCGACTGTCAGGCGTTGCGTCCAGTCCGGGGCGGCGGTGGGACGCAGCAAGACATGATATTTCTGCGCACCGGGCACGGCGGTCCAGCTCAGGGTGGTCCCGATTTCCAGTTGCGGCGCGAAGTGGACGGCGGCAGGCGCGGGCAGTGACGACGCCAGCGCCGCCAGCGCCAGCGCGTTCACCCGTGTCACCTGTGCCGTGTAGGCCGGCGTGGTGTAGCGCAGCAGATCGCCATACTGCCTGCCGTTGACGAGGCGCACGGTCTGGTGCTGGTGGTCGTAGTTTTCGTGGAAGTCGGTGAAGCGGACCGCGGCATAGCCCTCGAGGTTGAACGACCGGTGGTCGCCGCCGCGCAGGTAGCGGTCCTGGCGAAACTCCAGCACGACGTGGAAGCCGGGCAGGGCGGGGCGGGCGGTCTGGGCGATGAAGCGCGCCAACTCGCGGGAGGGGGAGTCGTTCTCCATGCCGGTGGCGACCATGCGCGCCAACTGGTGGGCGTCGAGCCCGGCGCTGGGCACGCCCTCACTGAAGAGGCGCAGTTCGTTGCGGTTGGGCTGTACGGGAGTGTTGTCGCCGCCGACGATGTCGTTGTTGAGCATGGCCACCACCTGCTCGTGGCGGGCGCGGGCTTCATGGGCCTCGTAGGCGCTGCCGTAGAGTCCCTGCTCTTCACCCTCGACCGCCATGAATTTGAGGGTGGCGGGAAACTGGTAGCGGCTCAGGACGCGGGCGCACTCCAGCATGACGGCCACGCCGCTGGCGTCGTCATTGGCGCCGGGGGCATCGAGCATCGGGTCCAGCATGTCGGTGGGGCGCGAGTCGTAGTGGCCGCTGACCCAGAATACGCGGTGGTCGTCGGGATCGGTGCCGGGCAGCGTGGCGACCACGTTGGTCATGGTCAGCGGGCGCGGGATGCGCTCGGCGGCGGGCACGTTGAACGGGTCGAGGGCGACTTGCAAGCGGCCGCCGGTAGAGGCGGAGATGGCGCGAAGCTGGGCGGCGATCCAGTCGCGGGCCGGTCCCACGCCGCGTCGGTGGGTGGCATCGGCCGTGCCCGCGTAGGAGAGGCTCAGCCGCGTCCCGAAGCCGACCAACGCGGCAATGGTGGCGTGAATGCGCTCGGCGGAGACGGCGTGTACAATCGCAGCCGCTTGCGGCCGCGGGGCACCGGGGCCCGGCTGGGGCGCGGCCAGCGCCGCACCCGCCGTACCGAGCGCCAAGGTGAGGCACACGGCGACCCGGCTCTTCCGCAGAGAGTCCCGCCGTGGGTGGTGCGCCAACATGTTCGCGAGGACAACTGGCAGGGATCGCGTCCGCATCTTCATAGCTCCGGTTTTGAAAACTTGTGAAAGAGAACGTGTATCTTAATCGGAGGCGCGCCGCCCCGCAATCAAAACGGGCTGGAGCTACACGGGAGTTCTCCAAACCGCTGTGAGCGGAGCGCAGGCGAGTGTACGCCCGAAGCGAGCCTATGTCGGGTCATGTGGAGGAAGAAAGCCATGGCAGTCTGCCCAGCCTGTGAAGCTGAGTTGGACCTGGACGAGAACGAAGCGGAAGAAGGCAGCGTGATCAGTTGCATTGATTGCGGCGCTGATTTCGAGATCGTCACTCCCCGCCCGTTGGAACTCAAACTGGTGGGAGCCGATGACGACGACGAGGATGACGACGAAGATGCGGATGAGGAAGAAGACCTCGAGGACGAAGACGACGACGAGGTGGACGACTATGACGAGGATGACGACGACGACGCCTGACGCGGCGCTCCCGGCTAACCTGCGACCTCATCGTCCGGCCCCGGGTGCACCGTTGCGCGGCGTTGTTTTCAGTCTTGTCGGGGGCATTCTCGCCTGTCTTGTCGTCTGCGCCCCTGCTGCCGCCAAAAAGCCGCCAGCGCGGTGGGCGGTGATCGCGGGAACACTGTTTTCGCCCGACGCCACCCTGGTGCGCGGCGCCCCGGTGGAAGTGCGCCAGGTCAACGGTAAAAAACACTGGATCACGACGACTGACGATGCCGGGGAGTTTGATCTGCCCGTCCCCGCCGGACGCGCCGACTACGAGATCCACGCCAAGATTCGCGGGTTCCAGCCGCTAACCGCCAAGGTGCACGTCGAGGCTGACGAAAAAGTCACAATCTTCCTGCACTTGCAGAAATGACGCTGGCGCGCCGGCTCCGCCCCCGGCGCTGCCGATGGTCGCTGCCCCCCCCGTGCACGGGTTCTGGACGAGACGCGAACCCTACCTCAGGGCGCCTGCGATCTCGGCTCCACAAAAGTCGCTTCAGCGCGTGCCTCGAAGCGAGGCGCAGCGAACGGACGCGGGCGCGCCAGCGCCCTTTCCGGTACCATGGGGACAGGTACCCGTCCGGTTTTTGGACCGGCTGGCTTGGAGGATTTATGAAACGCCGTAGCAAAGCATCCGCGGTATCGGCTCTGATCCCTGTGGCGCTCGTTCTGATGCTTTGGGTAGGGCTCGCCAGTCAACAGACCCGTACCGTTCAAGGCGTCGTGCTGGATGCCAAGGACAACGCACTACCCGGCGCCATCGTGTACCTGAAAAACAGCCGCAGCCGCGCTGAACGCACCTACATCGTCGGCGACGACGGAAAGTTCTCCTTCCACGGCCTGGCGCCGAACACCGATTACGACCTCTATTCCCAGTATCAGGGCAAGAAGAGCTCGACGCGTACCGTGTCCAGCTTCGACTCCCGGGCGGAGATCGTGCTGGACCTCAAAGTGCCCATCCAGATCGCCGGGAAATAAGAAAATAAGAAAACGTGAACGGTGGGCGGTCGAAGGCGGAAGACCACATGCCGAAGGCCGGCCTGAGAGCGCTCCGTCGGTTGTCGCCCCTCGCTCCCTCCGCCCTCGTTTTCCCGTTACGGCGCGGCGCGATAGACCACGCGCCCGCCCACCAGCGTGTAGCTGGCCCGGCCTTTGAACTCCCAACCGGCGAAAGGCGTGTTGCGGCTCTTCGACTTGGATTGGGCGGGGTCGCAGGTCCAGCGCTGCTCGGGATCAAAGACGGTGATATCGGCCACCGTGCCGGGCTCGAGTGTGCCGCCCGGCAGGCCGAAGATGGCAGCGGGACGGCAGGAGAGCGCATCCACCATGCGGGCGAGCGTCAGGCGTCCGGCGTCAACCAGGCGTAGAACGAGCGGCAGCGCGGTCTCGAGGCCGATGATGCCAAACGGGGCCCGGTTGAACTCCTGCTGTTTTTCGTGGGCGGCGTGTGGGGCGTGGTCGGTGGCGATGGCGTCAATGGTGCCGTCGGCCAGGCCAGCGATGACCGCCTCGCGGTCCAGGCGCGTGCGCAGCGGCGGGTTCATCTTGAAGTTGGCGTCATAGTCGCGCACGTCCTCGTCAATCAGGGTCAGATGATGGGGCGTGACCTCGGCGGTGACTCGCACGCCGCGCGCCTTGGCGTCGCGCACCAGGCGCACCGAGCCCGCGGTCGAGAGGTGTGCGATGTGGATGTGTCCGCCGCTCTCCTCGGCGAGCAGGATGTCGCGGGCGACCATGGTGTCCTCGGAGGCCCCGCTGATACCGCGTAATCCGAGACGCAGGGCGGCGGCCCCCTCATGCATGCTGCCGCCGGCGGAGAGGTGCAGGTCCTCGGCATGCTCGATCACCGGCAGGTGGAACATTGAGGCGTATTCCATCGCGCGGCGCAGGATCTGCGCATTCATCACCGGGCGGCCGTCGTCGGAAATGCCGACCACCCCGGCGCGATGCATGTCGCCGATGGCGGCCAGCGACTCGCCCTTGCTGCCGTCACTGATGGCGCCGATGGGGTAGACGCGTGCGTTACCCAATTCGCGCGACCGTGCGACCAGGAGCGAGGTCGTGCCGGCGTTGTCGTTCACGGGCTTGGTATTCGGCATGGCGCAGACGGCGGTGAAGCCGCCGGCGACCGCGGCGAGGGTGCCGGTCTCGATCGTTTCCTTGTACTCGAAGCCCGGCTCCCGCAGGTGAACGTGCAGGTCGATGAAACCCGGGCAGATGATCAGCCCGGTGCAGTCAAGCGTGCCGGGGCCCTCGACCGCAATGTCCCGCCCGAGACTGCGGATGCGGTCCTCGGCAATGACCACATCGCCGATCTGGTCGCGTCCGGTGGAGGGATCGAAGAGGCGTCCGTTTTTGAGAATCAGGTTCATGCGTTGGGGGCGAGAAGTTCCTGCAGGGCGGCCATGCGGATGAGGACGCCGTTTTCCACCTGTTCGCGGATGACCGACTGGGCAGAGTCGGCGACGTCGGCGCTGATCTCGACACCGCGGATCATGGGGCCGGGGTGCATCACGATGGCATCGGGCCGGGCGCCGCGCAGGCGCTCGGCGGTGACGGAATAGAGCCTGACGTACTCCGCCTCGCTGGGGAAGAAAGCCTCTTGCATGCGCTCCATCTGGATGCGCAGCACCATCACCACGTCCGCGCCATCGAGGGCGGTTTCGAGGTCGTGGGTCAGCGTGACCTGGGGGCCATAGGTGGCGAGCGCCGGCGGGAGCAGCGTGCGCGGACCACAAAGCCGGATGCGGGCGCCCAGGCGGGTGAGCAGCAAGACGTTGGAGCGGGCCACGCGGCTGTGTAGCACATCGCCCACGATGGCGATCTCGAGGCCCTCGATGCGCGGCTTGTGGCGCAGGATGGTGAAGCCGTCGAGCAGCGCCTGGGTGGGGTGCTCGTGCATGCCATCGCCGGCATTAAGCACCGGAACATCGACGTTGCGGGCCACCAGCACGGGGGCGCCCGAGGAGGAATGGCGCATCACGATCGCATCCACCGCCATGGCGCGCAGTGTGTGGACCGTGTCGAGCAACGCCTCGCCCTTCTCGATGCTGCTGGCGGCCGGGGTCATGGTCACCGTCTCGGCGCCTAGGCGGCGCGCGGCCACCTCGAAGGAGATGCGCGTGCGTGTCGAAGACTCGTAAAACAACAGCAGGACGCGCCGCCCGGCCAGCGTGCGCGCCGGGGCCTGTTGCTGGAACTGCGTCGCCAGGTCGAGAAGACGGCTGATCTGCGCGCCGGAGAGCGCCTCAATGCCGAGCAGGTGGCGCAGCGGGGCACTGGAAGTCACTGGAGGCATGGGCCTCCCGGGGACGGAGTGCGGAACGCCGGTTTCTGCCGCCGTTGAGCAGCCCGAGGGGAGCTGGCCTGATTGTCGCCTGGACGCTGCATGCACGGGACGCCAACGAACTACTCGCGCTCGACCAGCAGCACCTTTTCGGTGTTGTCAATTTCGCGCAGCCGGACCTCGATGATTTCACGGTCGGTGGTCTGGACGTACTTGCCGATGAAGGAGGCCTCGATGGGCAACTCGCGGTGGCCGCGGTCCACGAGCACGCAGAGTTGCACGCGTCGCGGCCGTCCGTGATCGAAGAGCGCGTCGAGCGCGGCGCGGACGGTGCGTCCGGTATAGAGCACGTCATCCACCAGAACGACGTTCTTGTCGGCAATGCTGAACTCGATCTGGGTCGGCTTCACCACCGGCGCGACGCCGACCGTGCTCAGGTCGTCGCGGTAGAAGGCAATGTCGAGCACGCCGACTGGGACCGGCTTGGATTCGATGCGGCTGGCAAGGGCGCCCAGGCGTTCGGCAAGCGGTGCGCCGCGACGCCGTATCCCGATCAGCACCAGGTGTTCGGCGCCATTGTTTTTCTCGACAATCTCGTGTGCCAAGCGCACCAAGGTGCGCTCGATCTCCGAGGCCGACATCAACTGGGCTTTTTCGCGCAGTACTGGAACTGCGGAGGAGGGATGGGGCGTCATAACGAGGCCCATGATAACAGGCCCGCTAGCCACGGACGGGAGGAGGGGAGGGGGGAAGACAGGGAGGGTGTTGTCGTTCACTTTGCGGGGTTGGCAGATGTGATGGCTTCATCCGGGCATTGGCGCTGATTTTTGATCAGCGTTTGCAATGGCATACGGAGTTGCAGGGT
>Ga0207416_1003951_pt1 | contig 13476 bp, 13 predicted proteins | sample PaiPotPPM11metaG_FD_184107 | JGI IMG/M metagenome (GOLD analysis project Ga0207416, IMG submission 184107) | Iron sulfur acid spring bacterial and archeal communities from Banff, Canada, to study Microbial Dark Matter (Phase II) - Paint Pots PPM... ...
TGATTTCAGATTATTATTTTTGTAAGCCTATATAGCTGTCGCCTTTTATTTCAATAAAATAATGAAGGATTTTCTTAAAGAAAATTCAAAATATAAAATTGTAGCTAAATTGAGTATAATTTCGGTAACGACATTATTGATGATGTTTGCTGGAACGGCGAGCATTGATTCACATTATCATTCAGTGTATGCAGCTGCAAAGAACGCAACTTCATCCTCATCTTCTTCAACATCAAAGACAAAAGGTGGTGGTTCTAATAGCAATTCAACATCTCCTATAGGATCATCAACATTTCTCAATGTAATTACCAAGGTTGACAATAGCAAAGGAGGAACGGCCAAACCTTCAGACTTTACTATATCAGTATCTGGCAAGAGTCCTTCACCAAAATCATTTTCTGGATCTTCAATTGGTACTTCTGTTACATTAAATGCTGGCAAATACAAAGTAACTGCATCAGGACCCACTGGTTATACTACTAAATATTCTTCAGGGTGTTCTGGTACTGCTAGTGGAGGAGCACCAATCAAATGTACTATTTCGTCGTCATTTTCAACACCAAATACTATAGGTGGCAGCAACAGTACTTCTAGTACAACGAAGACAAAGGTTACCATCGGTACACTACAGGTGTTCGACTATGTTAGGGCAAACTGTAATATCGGCCCTTGCCCCAAGTCCGTATGGATGATTACAGAGGTCTATGAGGGACTCTTTGAGGGAATAAAACTCGTAGCCGCATGGTATGCACCACAGTGTTACACATACACCTCCCCCTGTAGTGAAGGTCACGCAGTTTCCATACCTGTAGGCGCTCCGTACTCCATAGTAGGAACAAAGAAGGGAACAGGTGGTCCATGGAGCTATGAGTATGCAAATATTGGTCCTGCGGAGGGACACATTAGTAACGCCAATTGTGTAGGGAGCAACTCATGTCAGGGGATTATGGAGCCAGGAATAAACATTGTGGGCGTAAACTACCATTGGGCATGCAACAAGGTGAGAGCACAATGTTGAATGGAACTTCTATGAATGACTAGTACCCCTGTATTTTAATCACATCACGAATTTGCAAGCAATTTTGGATGGGCAACCTTACTCAATAACGACGAAAAGTGTTAGGACAAACCAGACTTCAGGTTTTGCTGGCTTGTTAATGATATTACTGGCTTTGATCCAGGAGAATTTATGTTTAGAATATTACCAACTATTACCTGATGATTAATAATAAATTGCAAATTGGCCGTGAGCGTGCAAGCCCTAGCCAATTTGCAAGTCGTGTCTATCGGCTTAGCCCATTAGGTTGACGTGTTGATGTGTTGCGTTCAATTCGATAGTTCTCTTCCTGCAATGCCTGAGTCCTTAACCCCTTGTAACCAATTATTCGGATTTTGTGCTATGTATGCCACATCATAATAGTCGTACGACTCTCCACTCTTTCTCAATATATTCTCAATTTTGTCTAGAGTTCGTCCGATTTCTTCGATAACTTTTCTTTCCAAGGTGATACCGAAATATTCCGATGTGCCTCCGCTGCTCTCCACATAAAGAACTGCGGCGTCTTTTTCTTCGTGAGAGAGTGTGAGCGCCTCATCCAATGCTTTTTTTAGTTCAAACCTCCTGTTATTTACGAGTGAATGCATGGCTAGTAAGAGACCATACTCACTATGGGACAAGTTTATCAAAGCAATATGTGTATTTTGTTCGCCAAAAGCCTCTTCCAAGAGAGGAAATGCATCTCTACATAAGAGTGATATTATTCCCTTCTCATTTAATCTCACTGATTTATCACTCATGCCTCCAGCATATTTGCGATTGAATCTCGACTTGGCCTCAAATAACTTAGTTTCATTATTTCCGATCCTGAAATCAGGCCCTTTCATGTCCCTAAATTCTAGCGGATAGCCCATTTTCACAATTTTGTAGGCAATGCGCAATTCGTCCGTCGTGCTAGTCAATGCTTGCAGAACTTTTTCCTTCTTCTCTTCTGTTGTAGAATTCTTCTGGGTGATGATGGTTGATAGTTTTTTCTTCAAGTCAGCACTTCTTCTTTCGATACCATTTATGAAATCGCAACATTTCAAGGCATCAATAGTTCTAATAATCTCTATAGGTTCGTCAGCAATCTTCAGCATAGATGAAATCTGGTCGAGTGGAAATCCACTGTTAACTAAGTTCTCCCATATAGTTACTAAATCACTAGCACTATGGATTAGGCCATATGCCTCAGTACTGAACGTACAGGACGGAAAGCGTATGGAGTTATGTTCGGCTACGGTAGGAGCACTGTCGTTCGCACGACTAGTTGTCATGAATTCTAACTGTATGGGCACTAAAACACCTATTAAATCAATGGATTGACGCGGAACCATTATTTTACATGTTGATGTTACTCAATTGCGCGTTCAACGTAGACGACTCTGCATTGAATCAGATGATCACCACACACAGAACTGCTGAACTGTTAAAGTCACCTTATTACTTATCATTACTTTCCGTTTATTGTCACTGATATTATATTTTGACCTCTCCAAATAATGACTTGGGATTCCATAACGTTGTCTTCATTATCTCTGGCAGACGAATTGTTAAAGTTTGCAAAATTAAAGGAAGAGGCGCAGGTAGTATGGGGAATGACACCTCATTTCTGTTGTTGCTGATCTGCAACTACGTCTATATTGTCACTACTTGTTATATTGGATTAAACATCGTACGAGCGCTTGCTGAATAGCTGTGAGCAAGGTATGATTGGCGTTAAATGGCTGTCCATTCATCATCCCAGATGGATTGCCTATGTTCTGACCCATTTCAGCTGCCCGTTGCATGTTCAGATTTGTAGAGCTTTTATTTAAGCAAGCTTCTATTGCTGGATTATTTTTACTAGGAGCTGCTGTTGTTGTTAAGGTAGTCGCCACCGCCGCCAGCCCCAACAAGATTGCAATTATCGCTGAATTCATTTCTTATATCACCTCCGCTAATTCTAAAATTTCTTTCAACAACTTCCTGAAACTGACACCGTTCCAAACTGTGCGGTAGTGGTTCGAGTGTTTGTTACATTGTGGGTGGTTATCGTGGTTTGGGATGGAGAGCTACCATAGGTTATACCTAGGTCAGCAGTACTATTTCCTAAATTCTTGACAGTAAATCTATATTCTCCTGCAATATGAGGCGTAATAATGGGGGTACTGGAAAAAGTATAACTATCACTGAAAGCACCCGATTTAAGCACCCATAGAGGAGGCATATCATTGTTTAATATTATAAATCCTGTTGGATCTGTTATTGTTAGCCTAAACGTGCTATTGAATGGCTGAGTCATATTCAAGGCATTACTACTACTATTTGACTCTGAAAATATCAAGAAGTCTAGACCATCACGTAAGTCGGTTATCTGTTTAGTTAGGATGACTGATCGTCCAACAAGAAGCGGAACACCATGCTTTGTTATATCTTGAATTTTAGTCACGGTATTGTTAAAAGGTTGGACAATATTCAATCTCAGAAATCCAGACTCCTCACCTTTTTTCTGGAAGAAGGCCGAATACGTGTTGGAACACGCGAAGCTTATGTCCTTATTGCCATGGCCATCTACGGTATTCGAACCTGTGCTGTCACCATATGAACCTGACCAATCTGTATCAGAACGTATCTGAAGTGTGACATTATTACCCGAAGCTGCATTATCTCCACCTGCACCTCCACCTCCAACTGCAAATGGATCACCACTATTTCCGAATGTGAAGGGATCTTGTGCAAATGCTAGCGACGGTGCAACTATCATTATTGTTGAAATGATTGCAAATGAAGAAATCAATAATAATTTCATTTTTGCTTTAACATTGCTATTTTGCCTATTCATTATTTGGGAACACTGTAGTATTCTACACCTCATATCTTTCTCTTTGAAAAATGCCTCCAAATTGCCCATATAATCAAGACGCCAGCTATTATCACGACGACCCCTAAAAATAACGGTGCGGTTGCTGCAATCATAGGAACGTATAGGGCATATACAACGATTACTACCCCAAAGATAGCAATACCACCACCTATAATGAATCCAATAACTCCTAATATCTTCTCTGCTATTCTGTCGATTCTAGGTCTGTCTTCTGTCATATGCAAAAGTTCCTGAATATTTTAGACCACATTGTAATACTTGGTACTATTATGTAAGGTTTTTAAAACAAGATTTCGCATTGCTGATTTACTGTACCCCATAAACGAAACTGCTGTACGGAGGAGAACTACATGCAGATATAAAGGCATATAGAATTAGTTAAGAACAAGATGGTAAAGGCATGAAATCACAAACAATCGTATTCCTGTCTCATTCTAGCTATGATTCAGAACTTGCTATGAAAATATGTCAGTGGTTAAATGACTTCCAATTCATCAAAGATATTTGGATTGACATACGAAAGTTGAAGCCTGGAATGGAAATAAATGAATCTATAAGAACTGGAATAAATCAATCCCAGATAGTAATCGTGATAGTGAGTAATAAGTCTAAGAAGTCAAAATGGGTAACACAGGAAATAGATTTCGCCAGAAAAAAAAGAAAATACTTATTCCCATACTGTATAACACAAAACCTGAACTAATATCCCCGAACAACATTTCTTTTCAGCAGCTACTTAGAAAGAAACATGTCTCCATCAATCTTAATCTATTTAATATCTACGAACTCATCCCAGCCTTGATTCCTGACCACCATATAATTGATCTGCCACTGAATAACGACTTTCTTGTAGATGAGCCAAGGTTAATTGATAACGTGAGGGAATCATCAGGCCAGAAGAAAATTTACGTTTTGATTAAACACAAGGATTTTGATAAGTCAATCATAGATGCATTTAAAGAATCTGTTAGAGAACTTTGGAATCAAGATAAAGAAAGTTTGAGGGAGCTGGACATATTGATGAAAAACCTTCTGCCACTCTTTTGGAGCAATACATGCTTAGCAATGTCAAAAATCGTTTTATTGACAATATCAAAGAGGGAACATTACACAACGATAGCCGCCATGATTCATAATTTGATGCGAGACTTATTCTACCGTTTATCTCTTCGCTTTTTTGACAAAGTTTCTTTGTCTCTAGTAAATAATAACAAAAATAAAAAAATAAAACTAATGCTTAAGGAGTACAGTGATTACGTATTTCCACAGAGAGGATATGACGGCGGCATGAATTTTCTCTGCCATTTATACTGGCAGTTTTCTCAGCCCAGTGAACTCGTTAAGCTCTCATTTTTCGGTCCAAACATCAAATATCAGACTGCAGTTGTGAATGTAAACATGTATCGTGATTTAATTTCACATTATTTACCAGCAGTTCCACTTACGGAAATAAGTGAATTAGATTGGTACAAAATAATAGTTCCGCAATTTTTGTCTTATGAAATAATGGCTAAAACGAATAAACTTGAACCATTTAGGAATAGTGATATTTACAGTATAGGACTGCGATTAGAGGATTACCAAACAGTAGATCATACGTAGAAAGAGACGAATGAAGTACTAAGGGTATAATGAAGACTTACGTTCTAACACTTTTATTCGGTCTTCTAGTGCCTTTATTCGCCGTTCTAGTGATGCCAGATATTGATATTGTAGAGGGTTTTCAAAACCACGTTTAACACTTATATGCTTTGCATCTTCCTCTTCAAATTCCTCCTTACCACAAATTGAAGATTTTATCATTTTTTGATTAGGCCTGAACCCATATTTTTCTGTTATTGGGTCAAGCTACGACCTACGATTATATACCTCAATAGTCTTTTTTTCTAGATAACAAAATGACTACTTATGATGAGCGTGACGTCGCAATAATGGCGAATGTTGTTTTTCACGGACTGTGCGAATTGGATGAAGAAAGTAGAAGGAATAATGAAGAGCCTGCATGGCAGAACATCGGCCCACTTGAAGACAAAGTTGGGGCGGTGGCAAATAAGGTTCACGTCGCTTATATCGCAGAATATGCTCTTCAATTGTTGGGATTTATAGAACGTAATCTGCAAAACACCAAAGTTAGACTTACTGGTCTGGGTAGGGAAAATTGTGCTAAGGGAATTGATATTCCACGTTCAGATATTCAAAGGTTAGGTGACCGTTTGGGGGAGTAAAGAAATATAGCACTATGGCTGCTACTGCATTACTTGAAGAAGCTGTGATTCGACGGAAAATAAAAAGCAGTAATGGAGTTTTATCTATCTCTTATCCTCTAATGCCTTTATTCGGCTTTCTAACGCCTTTATTTATTCTTCTAGTTTTATTATATAGTGAGCTTCTGGACGACTATGAAAGCCATGATTATGCCTTAAATTGACTTCGTACTGTTCAAATTCCTCATTACATGCAAAGTGTTTCTTTCTTTTGAAAGGCGTGAACTGCTACATTTCTGTTATTTGTTACGATTATTCTGTATCGAAAAAAGATGTATAGTCCCTCGAATTTTGTTATGCTATGTGAGGCGGATTTGGTGTGATTGTCTCTTGCTCAGCTAATTGTTGTCTTAAACTTTCGTCCATAGAATCGCTCACATCCAACGTGTTTAGATGGCATCTATGTCCACATTTCACCCCTTGATCAAGTATTTCGAGACATTCGTTACATCTCGCGGTTTGACATTGTGTAGAAATAACCAACAGATTGTTTGTGCATAACTTTTTTTTATAGTTAACTAAATGACACATCCACTCAATACGAATGGTCTTTTGCTTTATGATTCCTCATTTCCCTGTTGCTTTGAAAGCTTTTGCTGCACACGTTACAGACCAGCAATCTTGCCCAACGTTTCTGAATTTCGTCTATTTCTGCAGCCATAATTGGTAATACTTCCCTCTACGCTTGCGCAGCATAAACATATGGTAGAGGGCTTCTTAATGTACTGCTAAAAGTACCACAGAGATTATACAAATATCCTGTAGAGCACCCACACGAATTAAAAGAGTAGTGTGAAGTCCTGTGTCGTAATTGTCAAGCAATTAAGATTTCTGAGCAGAAGAAATGAGATTTTGATCTTTGAAATTAAACGGATAAAGAGACATTGTTATGAGGAAGGCATTATAACTATGGCAGAGGCATATTAAGCAATGAAAGTTAAGCCCTTGCGATGTCATTCATGTGGCGCTCCAGTTGCTTGGTATGATGTGGACGACGTTGGCGTACCAATAGTATATTGTTACAACTGTTTTGAGAATGAACATATGGAGCAGGGAGAATAAGTAATGAGGTTAAGTTTACGAAATGATAAAACTAATGCATCCTAATAGAAAATACGTCGAGTTATTTCCTGCTACTATACAGCAACATGACGGCTGGGCTGGAATTGAGAAATGAAAGTTAAAAGTTTATCATGTCACTCATGTAATAATCATGTAGCTTGGCATGACGCTAATGATGTAGGAGTACCTGAAGTATATTGTAATTTCTGTTTTAAGCATGAAAAAATGGAGATGGCGGAATAAATGGCTAGAAATCGTATAATTGTTAGGAGACTGAATTCTATTTCTAGTCGTCATAAGAAAAACAGACTGTTCAATCATGCTTCTAATTAGAAACGGTTACAAATGCGCGTCATGTGGCTCCGTTAATCCGTGTCTTACAGTAGAACGATGAAGGAAGGCTGATGGTGTACGAATGATCATAAAGCTAAATATCATTAGGTGGTAATACTACTCGATTAATGCCAGGGCGTCGAGTCAGATTCAGAGGACACAGACAGAGCAAACACAATCGTTATTCGAAAAGAAGACTAGAGAATATATTGCGTGGATAGCTTTTGGTCAGTTAGCGGTTTTAGTGCCTTTCTTTTCTATTAAGAGATTTGTAAGCGACAACCTGTTATGACAAAAAAATAATGGGAGAGACTAGTATCTGTCTCCTTTCTTTATATTTGATTCCGCTATTCCTTGTGGTCAGCGGTGTATATCAGCTGAATTGTCGCCTGAGTTAACGCATACTGTACTGCTACTGCTACCAGTACTATCCAATAACCTAATAGTCTCCTGTGGTACGCCTGTGCAGTTATTTAGCTGATTGACCTGTTGATCAACTTTGATGCTATTCTTGTGATTGTTGTGGTGTTGGTACGCTAAAGCCTGTTGTGGTATAGCGAATGCTACTGCCGTCAGTGTCATAGCTGCGACGACAGCTACGATTGCTAAAGTTACGTTGTGGTTCATTTCTCAGAGGCTATCGTCAACTATTCTATATTTGCACTGCTTCACAGCAAGTGCTAAAACTGTAGGAGAAATTGTCGATATATACAAACTCTGATAAATTCATTGGAAAGATTATAGTCAGAATGTCACTTGATCTAACAAAGAGAACAGTACTCTTAGCATGACAAATATCTTTTAGCGATAATAACTAGCTTGTAGAGTTAGCAATCGTATTTATTCGATTATTTGATACTAATGATTTGGTGTAGATTGGGCTGAAAAGAGAGGGCTCCTCGATTTCCACTTTACAGAGCCTCCGTATTGTCTAGAAACGATTGGTAATGCAAAACAGATGACCACCTACGGAGGCTCATTACTATTTGACCGAGATTGCTATTATAATTTTTGCATTGTCATTTAGTTTCACTCTCGGTCTGGGAAATGCGATTCTAGAACACCATTCACACAATAATCAATTAATTGCGTCATGTTTACCATACCAAATTCTTTCGCCAAGCTCTCCATTTTAGAATATTTTGATTTAGTCATAGGGCCTGTTTTCGCTTTAATCATTTTTTTTTACTATTGTTATTCATCGTTGTTCTGGGAGGTGGGATATAGCTTTATACGTTTTGGTTAAATTTCTTAAATCTTAATGTTAATATATCTACCTACCTACCTTCATATTAGGTAAAAAGTATTATTGCATATATCACATCTTGCATCTTCAGGTATTTTCGTTTTCGCATACAGCCGCCCTTGCCGAAGAACGCCCTCACGCTAGAAATACAAATATTGCTCGTTACGAGTTTTGAGATTATGGCTGATTCAAAATCATCAACTGCTGTTAGTGTTACTCATGAATGGGGATCTCTAAAGGAAGCGATAGTAGGGATAGGAGAAGACATTATGATCCCTGATTGGATTGAGAGGTATGGAGAATACATCACACCTGATGTAGCGGACTTGGCCAAGCGTCACGCTGGTAAAATGCTTAGAGATGTGGACTCTAAATCTGAGGAGAGGACTATCGAGCAGGTCGAGGGTCTTGTGGATACTCTTAAGGATAACGGTGTGAAGGTTTATCGATCTACTAGGCTTACAGAGGAAGAGTTTCAATATCTGGGAAACTTGAGAAGAGGAAACTCCCAGCTATACCCTCGAGATCCTATTGTAGTCATTGGAAACAACATTATCGAAACATCCTTGCAAGATATTGTAAGACGCAAAGAACGCTTTGGTATACGAAAGGCTCTTGAAACACGTATACCTCAAAGCAATGCCAACTATGTTTCTATGCTTGAGCCTTATCCTTTAAGTGGCGATAGTGCTGGCTCTAGTCAAAGTCCGTTTTTGGAAGGTGGGGATGTGCTTCTCAACGGCCATGAAATATTCGTGGGAATCTCTGGCCACGGAAGTAACGAGGCTGGTGTTGACTGGCTGAGAAGCTTCTTGGGCCCACAATACAGGATCCAACCTATCAGTCTAAGCAGACACTTTCTACATCTCGATACTGCCATGATGATGTGTCGTCCAGGCCTAGCAGTAATCTGTCCTGAAGCATTACTGGATGGGATTCCGCCCTCACTAAAGCATTGGGAGTTTATAGAAGTGACCTCTGAAGAGGCTTCCAGACTAGCAACCAACTTCCTGGTCCTAGATGAAAATACCTGTATAATTGACAAGCAACATTCGAGGATCGGTGAAGCGCTTCGAATGAAGGGACAAAATGTGATCTCCGTGGCATATGATCAGGTGTCACAATGGGGAGGTGCCTTCAGGTGTTCACATCATCCTTTAATCCGAGAGAGCTAGTCATCTAAGCAGGGACGTTTACCGCTTCGGATGTATTCATACTATCCTAAAACAAGACTTGCTTACTCTATGATCGGTTATAGGCAGGTTCACTCTTATTTGACCGACATTGTTATTATGGTTTATGCAATGTCGGTTAGTTTCACACTTGGTCTGGATAGTGAGATTCTGCTATAGACTCCGAGCTATATGTATGAAATTGATCCATATTGTCATACAGAGTTCTTTTGCTAACTTCTCCATTTTAGCATATTTTTCATTAGTAGTATTCAAGTGTGTTCGTATATGTCTCCTACTTGTGGCTGAAGTTATTTCCTTAAATTTAGTACAATTGCTTGTTCGTATATGTAGATGTGTTTGAGAAATCTTAAGCTTTATACTATATGGTTACATTTCTTAAATCTTAATGTTAATATATCTGTCTACCTACCTATATATTAGGTAAAGTACCTCTGTGTTGGGTAAAATGAAATGTCCACGTTGCCGTAACGACAAGACAATAAAGAATGGCCTAAAATATGGTAAGGAAGTAAAGCAACGCTGGTATTGCCATGATTGCAGACGTTTATTTTACAGTTAAATGGAGTCTTATCATTTTACTCCGATTCTAAGACGTGAAGGATATTTGAATAAATGATTGATTCTAGAAACTTGCGCGTTGTGGCATCCATCATCTATTTGATTTGAACGCTAATGTTACTCCACGTATTGCATCATAACGAAATGTGTATATTTCCTTATCAGATAATGGCATCGATTCTACTTTACCATTCACACAGGAAGGACATACCTCAACTGTGCCACGAAAGTTTAGGTATGATGCACACCAAAAACATGAACTGCATAGCAAGAAATACGATTGATTCCGCTTAGTCTCGGTCTTTTCTTCAGTCTGAATGACGCTGTTTATGATACGGAAACAACCCCGTACAGTGACAGAAATTTGTTAAATAACATTAATCAGTGATAAGGCTCCTTTAATATGAGTGTATGTTAATAGACTACTTGCCAATCAACATCATAATTACCACCAAATCCCATTAATCGGTTTAATAACTTCGGTTGGAATTCCTAAACGACCTTTTTGCCTTTACCCTTGAATGGGAATTCCGACCTAGCGGTAATGCCAACCAACATAATCTTGTCAAATAAGGTATTAAAGCCAAAGTTAACCTAGTTTGTTATTTAAGCTAGGATTGGTATATCAAAGTATGATAGTATGCAGTATTTGTAAAGTCATTTCTAATGGGATAGAAGAATTTGAGAAACATTTAATCGGACAGCATGGGCTGCTTGATACTCCCGCCAAAATAGTTCATTATATAGCATATTTGGAACAACGAATAACGGCATTAGAAGATTAAGGCACTGGAGGTTAGATTAATATGAACTCTTGCTAGCTAAACCCCCTCTTGCTCTATTTATCAGAGTCATTTCCTTCCTGACTTGTCGTACAAATTCTAACTACTCCTTGCTACTAGCAGTCAAATCCTTTTCACTTGGAATATTCCAAATTAATTAAATAAATGAGAGTCAGCCATGATCCATCAGCTGGAAGAGATTATTTGTCATATTGACGTTTAGCAACACGCCCAAAAAACGTACCGTCTTCAGCCATCACTTGTTGAAGTACTTCGTCATTTCCAATAGCATCTCTGCCATATTTTCTATCAAGCTCACGTCTCTCCTTTTGCCATTCATTGACATTGATAAGCCTGACAACACTACGAAGTAATGGCTTGAATATATGAACCTATTTAGGCGTGATAGGCAGCGAATGGATAAAATGCTTAAAATTTTCATGATAAAAAGGAGAGTGAAGCTGGATTATCTTGATAAGGTCAAATCAATGATTTAACCTCATAAGTGATCTTCTCCTCGTCTTCTTCCACCTTAACGATATCTTTGTCTGATTTTACCAATTGATATAATTCTTCCTCCTCTTGCTTTGATAGTTTTCTAGGTGGCACTCTTCCTTTTCCTGCCGCAATATTTGCCATATCTAGCTCTAATTGTTCTTGGTTTCTGTTTAGATCAAATATCTGCCGTGTCAAGAGTTCCAGTTGTTCGTCTTTCTTTTTCTCTAGCTCCAATGTTTCAGCATGCATATCATACGTCAAGACCATACGACATTTTGAACAAAACTTTGAGTTGGGGATATTACCTTCATTACAATTTGGACATATTCTCGGCTTTAGAATATCTGATTGCTTCTTGTCGCTTGGCACAATTCCATATGCTTCTAGTATACTTTCACTAGACACGTTTGAAAACCAATGAAGATATTTTGCACGCATTGCAGAATTTTGTGTCCAACCTGCATGCTGATTTAAGATATGTGCTATCTTTGGGTTAAGTGACTTTTCAGTTAAAGCAGTATGTCTTCTGATATACGGGTTCCACGGCTTTCTTAGCAACTCCCGAATCCTCTCTTTATCTTCAGGTGGGACATTTGGACTAGTTAATAATTTTGGAAAGTATGATTTCTTGTATAGAGTTGTGTATAAATTTGTCAAGCTCACAGGTCGCAAGTGTTTTCCAAGGCTTGCCCTACCCACGCCACAAATGAAAGGAGCATTTGGATTGTTAGGTTGAGGGTGCTCATGGTCTAGGTAGTCCTTGACATATGGGATAGAATTGATTAACGGAATATGCCTTGATCCTGTCTTTCCATTAACTCTAACCTCCGCATACTGGTAATTTCCAGAAGTCTTGAACATGATATCTTTCACATTCAACTTTATGATTTCATGTGGTCGACAAGACGTATCTCTAGATACAGTATGGTATGCTTTCATTCTCTTTGAAGGGCAATACTTTAAGAATAGAAGATCATCAGCCTCACTCCATAGGTCATCGGGTGAATAAATACTAACTTCCCGTCGCTTTAACTGCATAATATTTTCAACTACAGCAGGCTTCGGTCTAGTTTTCGCTGGCATATTAGGATTGTATAGCCATTTGAAGAACCGTGTAAGTATCACTAGATAGTAGTTGTATGTCCCAATAGACTTATGCAACGGGTCAACGTCTTCAGGTTTGAGAATACTATCCAGAAATAAAGTAACATGCTTTTTGGTTATAGATTTGAATGGCTTCTTAGAAAAACGAGAGAATGAACCTAATGTCATTATAGCGGCGCACCTATAATTATCTGATAGATTAGTCTCCGATTTCATATCAGATATATAATCACACACGGTATCTGCATTTTTGCTAGATAGTTGACTCAGAGATTTTGAATAAGTTCCCGATAGTCCTTGCGTCGCAACCTTTATTTTGTCAGTCACGTAATTTCCTTTTCTCCACATAACTATTGCATATTATCTAATTAAGCATTCGTTATATTGGTAGAGACAGCTTACCACGATATTCAATCATTTTCTGCTCAGCCTTAATTTTAGCTATGATCTCATTTTTTGTATCTTCTGTGAACCATTGAGCGATCGATTTTGCCACGCCATTTTTGTCGCAAATTGCAATCATGTATCCAC
>Ga0207416_1003953_pt1 | contig 13467 bp, 16 predicted proteins | sample PaiPotPPM11metaG_FD_184107 | JGI IMG/M metagenome (GOLD analysis project Ga0207416, IMG submission 184107) | Iron sulfur acid spring bacterial and archeal communities from Banff, Canada, to study Microbial Dark Matter (Phase II) - Paint Pots PPM... ...
GGCAAGGCGACCGGGCCCGCTACATTGGCGAGCGCAAGAATCTCTTCGACCTCCGCCGCGTCGCCGTGGTGCACAACCTCCATGTGCTCGCTCGCGCTGCCTGACTACTTGACCGGTGCTCTAGGCCAGCTCGTCGGCGGGCTGATCGCCGCGAACGATACGCTGCTGCTGGGGCGTGTCACCTATGAAGGGTTCGCCGCGGCCTTCGGCAGCGACACCAGCGGCAATCCGGACGCGGCGCAGATGAACAGCTTCCCCAAGGTCGTTGTCTCCACCACCCTGCAGCGGGCCGACTGGCAGAACTCGACCTTGCTTAGCGGCGACGTGGCCGAGGGAATCGCCAGGCTCAAGCAGCAACTGGGCGGCACGATCGGCATGAGCGGCAGCGGCACGCTGGTGCGCTGGCTGCTGCGTCAGGGGCTTGTGGACGAGCTGCACCTGCTCGTCATGCCCGTGATCGTGGGCAGCGGCAAGCGACTGCTCGAGGGCGAAGGCGACCAACTGCCGCTTAAGCTCACCGATTCCGTCACGCACGGCAACGGCGTGCTGCACCTCACCTACACGCCGGCGGCGACCTGATACCGTCCGCACACCGTGGTTTCACCTGCGCTGCCGCCGCGGCGCCGCGGCGGCAGCGCAGACGCCATGTTTTGTTCCGGGGTGAGAGCAATGGACCCTGCAGCGCGGATCGACCAGCAGATTGCGGACCTGCCCGACTGGCGCGGGCCGCTGTTTACGCGGCTTCGCGAGCTGATCCACGCCGCGGATCCCGCGATCCAGGAGGCATGGAAATGGGAGACGGCGGTCTTTACTCACCAGGGCAACGTCTGCGCCCTCGGCGCCTTCAAGGACCACCTGAAGCTGAATTTTTTCCAGGGCGCCCGGCTGCCGGACCCGCAGGGTCTGTTCAACGCCGGTCTGGAGGCCAAGTCATCGCGGGCGATCGATTTCTCTGCCGGCGATACGTTGGATGAGGCAGCCCTGCAGGCGCTGATCCGCGCCGCCGTGGTCCAGAGCACGGCTAAGAGCCAGGGCGTGCCCCGTAAGTGATCGAGCTGCGGTTCCGGTTTGCTGCCGCCCCGCGCGGGTTACTGACCCCTGCACTGACCTCTAAATAAAGTACGTCCAGCTCTTGACCGGTCGGCTACGCTCACCACGGAGCAGACCACCTCACATCATCGGGGGTCTTCCGCACTTTTGGTGAAAGCGGTCCCGAATGGGAGCGACGCCCCATGCGGATGCCACGATTTGACCTGCCCGAGGCTCGCTGCAAGCCTCACCCGGTCACGCCGTGACCGCATGTGGGAGGCGGCAAGCCCACTTCACCAAAATAGAGGGAGAGCCATCATCGGTGACACCGGCGGGCAGTTCGCCTGACCAACCGATGAGTTTCCCCTGCCCTGGCCGTCTACACCAGTGAAACAGCCGGGCGGGCTGGACACGAAGGCGACGGAACAGGAGCACACCCATGGTCATCGTTGCAGGACACATCACCGTTGAGCCGCAGCAGCGCAAGTCCTACCTCGCGGGCTGTATACGCATCGCCGACGTGCGGCCCGTGTTCGGGAAGGAGGCAGAGTGAACTTGCAGCACGGAGCCACGCTCGACCGATGAGATCCGCGCCTCGGTGCGGTCATAACGAGGAAACCACCATGAGAGAAAGGACGAACCCATGAAACTGACGACCACCACGCAGGTCTCCGTTGACGGAGTGATGCAGGGACCCGGCGGGCCGGACGAGGACGAGCGCGGCGTATTCGAGCGCGGCGGATGGGCCCACTTCGACAACGAAGCCGGGACGGTCATGGACGAAATCTACCAGCGCGCCGACGCGTTCTTGTTCGGCCGGCGGACCTACGAGATCTTCGCCGGCTCCTGGGGAACGTGGGACGATCCGGGCGACAGCCCGATCTGGACGGCGTTGAACACGAAGCCCAAGTACGTGGCATCGACCACGCTCAGCGACCCGCAATGGGCGGACACGACCGTCCTCTCCGGTGACGTCGCGGCCGCCGTCCGCGAGTTGAAAGCCAAGCCGGGACGCGAGCTGCAGGTGCACGGCAGCGGCGCCCTGTTCCGGTGGCTGCTCGACAACGACCTTGTCGACGAGGTGACCCTGTTCACCTTCCCCGTGGTCGTCGGCCAGGGCACGCGGCTGTTCCCTGACACCGGCCGGGACAGGGCGCTCGAACTGGTCGAATCGCGGGCCACCCCGAGCGGTGTGACGATCCAGGTCTACCGGCCCACCGAGCGCCCGCAGTACGTAACGGCCACGCCGACCCCGAGCACATGACGTAGGTGCCGCACTAGACGACCGACTGGTTCCAGACTCCAGCGTAGACCGCAGGGGCCTCGTAGCCGAGCGCGGAGTGTCGCCGGCGGTGGTTGTAGTCCGCCTTCCACTCGCTGATCACCACCCGTGCCTGAGCCAGTGACCAGAAGCGGTCATTAGTCACGCGAACGGCCCGCCGGTGTCACGGATGATGTGAGGAGGTCTGCCACGGAGTCGACCCTTTGGATTGCCTTTAGTTCTTCACGCAGGGGTCAGTAGTTCAACCCGGGCTCCGACGGCTGACCGCGCTCCGTCCGCACCTGCTGATGCTCTGGCCTGAAATTCGGGCCCGGCCGGCCGATGAGCATGTCGCCATGCCTCGCCAACAGGGTGGAACCAGCCTGGATCGAGACCACAGGAGGTCGAAGTGTCTGTATCAGTGCTCTACATGTCGATGTCACTCGACGGGTACATCGCGGGGCCGAACGACGAACCGGGCAACCCCGGCGGCGACGGCTTCGCCCGGCTGCACGAGTGGTTCGTCACTGCGGGCGGGGAGTTCTTCCGGCCATCCGGGCCGGCCGGGGAGTTGTTCGACGAGATGACGAACGCGGCCGGCGCGGTGCTGGCGGGTCGGCGTACCGTGGAGCAGGCCGACCACTGGGGCGGCGATCATCACGGTGTCCCGATCTTCGTGCCCAGTCACCGGCCGCCCGGCCCCTCCGTCGCGAACTATCCGTTGGTGACGTACGTGACCGATGGGATCGTCAGCGCGATGGCACAGGCGAAGGCCGCCGCCGGGGACCGGAACGTGATGGTGCATGGCGCGTACACGGCGCAACGGGCGCTCGAGGCCGGTGTGCTGGACGAGTTACAAATTGACCAGATCCCGGTGCTGTTCGGTGGTGGCCGGCGGCTGTTCGAGGTGTTGCCGTCGCGCATCGAGCTGGAGATCGTGCGGGTGATCGACACGCCGGAGGCCACACACATCCGCTATCGCGTCCGTCGTTGAGCCGGTCGCGCCGGCTGCCGCCTGGTTGTGGTTGGTCGGGGTGAGTTGACGGATCGGGCGTGGGCGGGGATTGAGCCGCTGTTGCCTGTGTCGGGTCGGGGGCGCCGGTGGCGCGATCACCGGCAGGTGCTCAACGAGATTCTGCAGAAGTTGCGGACCGGGGCGCCATGGCGTGACCTGCCGGAACGCTACGGGCCTGGAAGATCGCGCACGAGCGGCTGCGGCTGTGGACCGCCGACGGCACCTGGGACAAGATCCTGGCCGAGGTGATCGTCGGGGACGACGCGGTGGGCGAGGATGAATTTCAGGACACACCCTGGCGCGGTCCTGCTAGGCGGCTGCCGCGTACGCTCACCGCGTCCACAACGCTCAGCAACGGCATCCCGTACCTGACCTGCGAGTCCGCCGGCACGTAAGCCGCGGCGCGACGCCCATACGCCCCTGGGCGTGATCACGAACGCACCACTGTCAATCGCGGTGGTGCGTTCGTGATCTGCAAGCGTTGCTGACCGGGCGGGCCGCGCTCTCAAGCCCTCTATTCTCTATTCCCTAACACCTAATCGCTACCGCAGGCGAACCTCTGCCGTGCCGCGGGCCATCGTGGCGCCGTACTGCGTCGTCATCTCTACCTGCACCGTGGCGACGCCGCCGCCGCGCGGGGCAGCCTCTTTGCCGAGCACGTTGCCGTTCAGCAGGGTCAGGTCGCCGGTGAGCGGCGGATGGCGGTACTGCGAGCGGCAGTGCTCGATGAAGCCCGTCTCGCCGGCCCAGTTGGAGAGGTAGTCGAGGATCCAGGCGCCCATGCTGGCGCCGTAGCCGTAGGCGCGCGGCACGCCGATATGCTTGGCCCAGCGCTCCTGCACGTGCCCGCGCGAGGCGCCGTAGTAGAGCCCGTCGCCGCGCGAGGGGTCGATGCGGGCGTTGTCCTCGTTGCGCGTCATCTCGCGCGTCCAGCCGGCTTTGGCCGTGGAGGTCGCGAAGCCATCCGCGTAGGACGAGCCCCACACCGTCATCATGTAGGAGCGCCACTCCGTGGTGAAGCTCTGCAGCGAGTGCGGGCCGATCGGCCGCTGCGGCAGCGTCTCGCCCTCTTTGACTTCGTCGAACGCGCGGATCACATGGCCCTGCAGCGGGCCGAAGTAGGCGATGACCTCGCGCTCGATCCGCTCCAGGTCTTCGTCCGTCCACTCCGGTTCGTGCTCCAGCTCTTTGAGCGAGTCGAGCTTGCGCGCGTTGGTCACCAGGTAGCGGATCGAGGTCGAGCGCTGGCGGGCGACGACCTCGCCGTGCTGATTGATGTAGCTGGTGTCGCCGCGCTGGAACATCGTCTGGCCGGCGAAGCTGGTGTTGGCGAGGCGGTAGTCGTAGGCCAGCCGCTCCGTGTGGATCGTGTCGCCGGGATAGATGCGCGGGCCGAAGAACCACCACTCATCGCCGCCGAAGAGCATGTGCGAGCCGGGGATCGTGCCCTGGATCGCGGGCGAGGCGCCGTGGCTGGTGTCGCAGCAGACGGCGAACGACTGCGGCGCGGTCAGCCGGCCGAGGGCGCTCTCTTCCGCGAGCCGCTCATCGTAGTAGAGCGGGTTGGCGTTCTGCATGCCCTGCGCCCAGCGGCGGATGTCGTTCGGCGCCACCGGGTCTTTGAGCTGGTTGCCGCCCACGGGCCGGCCGACCCAGCGGTCCACGTCGGCCGTATCGATCTCTTCGAGGTCCAGACCCTGCGAGACGTCGGTTGCCATCGCCGTTGCTCCTGTCGCTTTGTCGAAACTGAGGCGGATGCCGCCGACGCTAGGTTCTGCCGAGCGTGGCCTGCATCGCTGGATCGCCGGCCAGCGCCGTGCGGAAGTGGCGCTCCATCTCCTCGCAGGCGCGGTCGATCTCCCAGGGCACAGGCGAGGACAGCTCGGAGATCACCGCCGGATTGTTGAACAGCGCGATCGTGTAGCCGTGCACCAGCAGGACGCGCCCGGTGAGCCAGTCGGACGCCTCGCTCGCCAGGTAGATCACGGGCGGGGCGATGTTGTCCGGCGAGCGCAGTTGATCTTCGGGGTCCACGATCGGGCGGCCGTCGCGCTGCGGAATCGTGCCGGTCATGCGCGTGGCGGCGCGCGGCGAGATGCAGTTGGCGGTGGCGCCGTAGCGGCCGAGCGCATTGGCACAGGAGTAGGTGAAGCCGACGATGCCCAGCTTCGCCGCGGCGTAGTTCGGCTGGCCCGGCGCGCCGAGCAGGCCCGACTCGGAAGTGAAGTTGATCAGGCGGTATTGGCCTTTGCGCTGGCTGCGCCAGTAGATCGAGGCGAACTTGCTGGTGTTGAACGTGCCCTTGAGGTGGACGGCGAGCACTGCGTCCCACTCCTCTTCCGTCATGTTGAACACCATGCGGTCGCGCAGAATGCCGGCCACGTTCACGAGAATGTCGAGCCCGCCGAAGCTGTCGATCGCGGTGCGGATAATGCCCTCGGCCGCGTTGTGGTCGGCGACGCTGGCGTAGTTCGCCATGGCCTTGCCGCCGGCGGAGCGGATCGCGTCCACGACCTCATCGGCGGGGCCTCTGTCCTGGCCGCTGCCTTCCACGCTGACGCCGATGTCGTTGACGACGACGCTGGCACCCTCGCGCGCCATGATGCGGGCCACGGAGGCGCCGATGCCGCGCCCCGCGCCGGTGACGATCGCTACCCGGCCGTCCAGCCGTCCCATGCTGTTCATCCTTTGGCATGGCTGACATGGCCGCGTACGCAGCCATGTGGCACGCTCGCCGAAACTCGCGGCCGCTGCCGCGCGGCGTCCACGCGGGTTATACTCCGCCGCTTGCGAAGCTGTCAACGCGACGCCGGCACGCCAGCGTTTTGCAAGTGAATCGGTGAATCTCGTCACGAATTGCAGGAGGCGATCGTTTTCCGAAGCGCGGCCAACCCGGCCTCGATGTGACCCTCGTCGCTCACATACAGGCCGAACAACGCCTCCTGCAACGGCGCGAGGCTGACGTACACGGCGGCCCGACGCAGCAGCGTCTCGGCCGCAGCACCGGCCACGCCGTAGGCGGCAAGCGTCTGCCGGGCGAACGCTGCGCCGGGGTGTGAGAGCAGGTCAGCGAAGTCCAGCGCCGCGTCGCCGAGCCTGGTGTCTCCGAAATCGATCACGCCGCTGAGTCCGCCCGTCGCCGCATCGACGAGGATGTGTCCGGTGTGCAGGTCGCCGTGGATCAGCACTGGTGTGAAGGCGAACCGATCGCTCGCCGGCAGAGACGCGAGCCAGCTCGCGAAACGGGACCGTTCCGCCTCTCCCAACAACGGGCCAATCTGCCCGTGCGCCCGTTCGAGAAAGGCGAGGAGCTGCACCGAGCCGCCGGCCGCATCCGCCGGCTGCACGCCGAGCGCGGCTGCCTTTGTGGCCGGGAAGGCGTGCAGTGAGGCGAGAAAGCGGCCAAGCTCGCCGGCCAGCACTGACCGCTTGATCGGGGAGAGCCGCAGATGCGAGAGCTGGCGGCCGAGCAGCAGCGGATAGCCCGCGAACGGCAATGACGCCGCCCCGCATTCACGGACGACGTGCGAGAAGCGCGGAATCGGTGCAGGCAACGTGGGACCGAGCACAGGCAGCAGGCGCAGTTCCCGTTCGAGTTGCGTGGCGACGGGCGCCCGCTTCGGGAAGCGGAAGACAAGCGGCGCATCGGTGCCGCCGTTCACGAGAAAGGCGTCGCTGTCCCAGCCCCCGCCCAGCCGGCGCACGGAGCGCAGCGGCAGCTCCGGCAGGCAGGTGCTCAAGACGCGACGAGCGGCTCGGGCGTTCATGCCCGCGCGCTCTGTCGATCTGCGATGCAGGTCTGAAGCCGCACCCTCGCCAACCCGATGCTCATCATGGATTCACCGCTCCTTCACCGCGCTCTCATATGACGGCGCGAGGCTTGATGCCAGGAGGCCGGGGCATGGCGACGTTGGCACAGGGCACGGGCAGTATCGCATCCGGCGGCAGCGCGGACGAGCTGACACTCGCTGGCCGCTGCGCGGCCTACCGCTGGACGATGCTGGCGCTCGGCTTCTACCTCGCGGCGGCCGGGCTGGGTCTCGGTTGGGACCGTGCCTGGCACGCCACGCATCCCTTCCGCGACTTCTTCTCGCCGCCGCACCTCTTCATCTACTCCATGTTTGCGCTGGCGATGCTGAGCATGGCGCGCCTCTGCGGCGCGGAGCATCTCCGGGCCTGCTTCGCCGGCGAGCCGGTGCACCTTCCGGGGCTGCGCGTGGCGCTGCCGGGACCGCTCGCCTTCGCCGCGGGCGGGCTGGCCGTGGTCGGCGTGGCCGGCCTGCTCGATCTCACCTGGCACTCGCTGTTCGGGCTGGATGAGACGGGCTGGTCGCTGCCGCACGCGCTGCTGGGCTGGGGCATCATGCTCTCGCTGCTCGGGCTGATCTCCTGCCGCCTGCGGCTGGCCGCCTATCGCCCGCTCGCCTCCCATACGCCCTACATCTTCGCCGCGCTGTTGCTGATGCTGCTCGGCGACGGCCCGATCGCCCCGTTCAACGGCAACCACACCGCAGAAGGTCTGCGCGCCGTGTACCACCTGCCGGTGCTGGCGGCGGACAAGGCGGCGCAGCATACGTTTCGTATCTACAGCGAGCACGGCCTGACGCGCAGCAACCCGCTGTTCATGCTGGTTTCGGCCTTCGCCGGCGGCGCCGGGTTGGCACTGGCGCTGGCGCTGTTCAAGCGGAGGCGGGTGGTGGTCGTGGCCGCCACGATCGCCTTCCTGCTGGTGGCGTCGAGCGGCATGCGGGCCGCACGCTTCTTCGGTCTGCCCCACAGCACCGCCGAGTGGCTGCCCGTGCCCTTCCTCGCCGCGTTGTTGATCTACCTGGCCTGCCGCGCCCTGCGTGCAGCCGACGGCTGGAGTTGGGCGGCGGCCGGCCTCGGCTTCGGCCTGATCGAGGCGGCGGTCTGGACCCACCGGCCCGCCGTGGCACTCGCCTCGGCCGCGCTGCTGGCGGCGGGTGCGCTGGCGGGCGACTGGCTCGCTGAAACCGTACAGCGGCCGGACGGCCCACGCCTCGTCCGCCTGTTCGCCGTGCTGGCCGTTGCCTGGCCCGTGACAACAGGCATCATCGACCTCTGGCTGCGCACGCACACGGCGTAGGGCGGGGCAGAAGGTCAGGGGACAGCAGCGGCGAGCTGAACGATCGCCAGGGCGCCGGCGGGATGCACTGCCGCCACGCGGAGCCCGGCATCCGCGGCAAGCGCGGTGAGCGCGGCAACACCGCGTTCCCGGCCGCCGAAGTAGGCGAGCACGCGCAGGTCCATGCCAGTGCGCAGTGACTCACCATCTGCGCCGATCTTCTCTACGACGAAGACGGCGCCGTCCGTCCCTGCCGCTTCCGCGCAGCGCCGCAGGATCGCGCGTGCCGCGGCGTCGTCCCAGTCGTGCAGGATCGCGCAGAGCAGGTAGCCTCCGGCGCCCGGCGGCAGCGGATCGAAGAAGCTGCCGGCCACAACTTCGCTCCGGTTCGCCAGACCCGCCGCCGCCAGTGCCCTGTGCGCGGCCTCGGCGGTATCCGGCAGATCGAGCACGGTGCCTCGCAGAGCCGGATACGCACTCAGCAACGCGATCAGCAGCGCCCCGTTGCCGCCGCCGACATCGACCACATGGCCCAGCGAGCCCCAGTTGTAGGCCGAAACGAGGTCGCGCGCCCACGCCGCGGCATCGACGCCCATCCGGGCGTCGAAGGATGCAGAGCGCGCGGGGTCCGCTGCCAGATCGTCCCAGAAGGGGCGGCCGAACTGCAGCGGGAATGCGGGCTCACCGGTGCGCACGCTGTGCAGCAGGTGCACGAACGACAGGTCGGCGCGGCCGATCGCACTTTCGATGTCCAGCATGGCGCGCAGGCCGGCGGGGTGATCGTCACGCAACGCCTCGCCTCGCGCGGTCAGCGTGTGCCGTCCCGACCCGTCACGAGTCAGCACCCCCACCGTCACGAGATGCCGCAGCACGCGATCGAGCGCATCAGCATCGGCGTGCACCGCCTCGGCCAGATCCGGCGCGGTGCGGAGCCCCTGCGCGATGTGGTCGGCGATGCGCAGTGTCGCCGCCACGCGCACCGCCATCGGCGTCACCAGATCCGCCATCGCCTGCAGCCGGTCGCTCCCCTCCGCGTCATCTGCCATCATGTCCTCTCGTCGCATCGGTGCGTAGATTTGTACCCTCGATCGTGCCCTGTTCCACGCTGTGGGTATACCTCCCGCAGCGAAGGCGGGCTTGAGAAGTGCCTCAACCATCGCGCGGCTGCAGCATCGTCACGAGAATCACAGCGGGACCGTCTCCCGCCCGATCGGATGCCCCAGACCAAACCTTTCCTGTATCGGGAAGGGAGATTTGGCTTCAGCCAAAGCGGGGTTAGATGCCCCGCGCTCGGCGATGCCGCGGAGACGGGCGCTTGCCGCCGTTGACAGGCGATCGGCCCGCGGGTAGCGTGCGGAAACGAGTCGAGTTCGATGACGGAGGCGAGCATGAACGACCACGGGCGCTACGAGTTTGGGCTATTCGACTGGATCGACCGGCGCGATGCGCCGATCGGCCGCATCTACGAAGAGCGGCTGCAACTGCTCGAATACGCCGATACGGCGCCGTTCGTCTGCTACCACCTGGCCGAGCACCACGCCACGCCGCTCGGCCTCGCGCCCTCGCCCGCGCTCTTTCTCAGCAGCGCCGCACAGCGCACGCGGCGCATCCGCCTCGGCCCGCTCGTCTATCTGCTGCCGCTCTACGAGCCGCTGCGCCTGATCGAAGAGGTGGCGATGCTCGACCAGCTCGCGGGCGGGCGGTTGGAGCTGGGCGTGGGCCGCGGCGTCTCGCCCTACGAGCTGGGCTATCACCACGTCGACCCGGCGGAGTCGCGCGCCATCTTCCGCGAGTCGCTGGACGTGCTTACGCGCGGCCTCACGCATGAGCGTCTGACCTACCACGGCACGTACCTGAACTACGACGACGTGCCGATGGTGCTGCATACCCAGCAGCAGCCCTACCCGCCGCTCTGGTACGCCACCAGCACGATCGAGAGCATTCCATTTGCCGCCGAGCAGGGCATGAACCTGATGCGGCTCGGTCCGGCGAGCGCGATGGCCGAGGGCTCGCGGCGCTACTGGCAGGTGTGGGAGGAGCATCGCCACGACGCGGGCCGGCTCGGCGCCAACATCGCGCGGCCGCGGCTGGGCATGAATCGCCAGATTCTGATCGCGCCGAGCGACGAGCAGGCGCTGGCCGAGGCGGCGTCGGCCTTCGAGAGTTGGTGGCAGAGCTTCGATTACCTCTGGCAACTGCACGGCGACTCTACGTACGCGCGGCGCGGCGGCTTTGCGACGCAGCGCGAGCAGGAGACGATCATCGCCGGTTCGCCGGCCACGGTGCGCGAGATCATCGCCCGCGCCTTCGCGCAGAGCGGCTGCACCTACATCACACTCTGCTTCACCTGGGGCAGCATCACGCACGAACAGGCGCTGCGTTCGATGAAGCTGTTTGTCGAAGAGGTCATGCCTGCCTTCGCCACACCAGCCGGCGCCCCGGCCTGAGGTTGTGCGTTGCGTTGGCCTCGATCGTGAGACGTGCGTCTTCAGTTGCCCGGCGCTGAGAGGACGGCCCCATCTGCATGGAGGAATTTCTCAGAAAGGCCGAGGAGAGCCTGGCCGGCGCCGAGGCCGAACTCAGCGCCGGACGGTACAATAACTGTGCGAACCGGGCGTACTACGCCTGCTTTCAGGCGGCCGTGTATGCGCTGTGGCATGCGGGAATACGGCCACCGGGAGGCGGCGATCGCTGGGACCACAGATTCGTGCAGGCCGAGTTCGCCGGCCGGCTCGTGAATCGGCGCAAACTCTATCCGCCGGAGCTGCGTGACACGATCAGCCGTGTGTACGAGCTGCGCGAGCGGGCAGACTATCGGCCTCGACTGGTTACCGAGACGGAGGCCAGCCGCGTGGTGCGGCGAGCACAGGAACTTCTCGCGGCGGTTCGGCAGCGCACGGAGGACCAGCCATGACGACGGTGAAGCGCTCACGCCGCGCGCGAATCCAGGAGGCGCTGGCCGAACTCGAGCACCTCATCTCGGAACATTACCCGGAGGCAGAGTTCCGTGTGCGTCGCGGCATCGATGATCCGCGCGAATGGTGGCTCGATGTCACGGTCGACCTGGAAGACACCAAGGAGGTCACCGATCTGGTGATCGACCGTCTGTTTACCTATGAGGTCGAGCAGCGTCTGCCAGTCTATGTCCTGCCGCTACGCTCCGATCGCGCCGAAGCGATCGTTCGCCAACGCGACCTTGCGAACAACTACGCACTGGGGAGGTGGGTGCCTTCAGACTATCGCGCGTTCCGAGAGGCGGCCTCTGGCGATCGCTTTTCCCAATAGCAGCGAATGCACCTACCCGCCGGCCAGCAGCCGGCCCGCCTCCGCGATCTGCGCCAGTGGGTAGGGCGGCTGCGTCAGCAGAATGATCCGCTCGACGCCCAGCGCCTCCAGTCGCGCCCGCTCGCCACTGCCGGCTTTCAACCAGCGCTCGTTCAGTCCGGCGAAGACGGAGATCTCGAACGGCGCCCCGGCGCGTTCGCTTGCCGCGTGCGCCGCGCGGGCGATGCCGATCAGCCGCTCAAGGTCCGGGTTGCCGGCCTGCGTGTTGAAGCCGTCGCCGTGGCGCCCGGCGAGGCGTGCCATGCGCGGCCCGAAGCCGGCGATCACGATCGGCGGCGGCGGTTGCGGCTGCATGAAGCCGTGTGCGCTCTGCAACTGGTAGTGCCTGCCCGCGAACGAGTGCGTGCCGCCGCTCCACAGCAGCCGCAGGATCTGCGCCGCCTCGGCCACGCGCTCCGCGCGCACCGGATTCTCCTCGATCGGCAGGCCAAGCTGCTCGTACTCGCGGGCGTAGGGCGTCTCGCGGCTGCCGCCCGCGCCCAGGCCGAGCACGAAGCGCCCGCCGCTGATCTGCTGCAGCGTGGCCGCCATGTTCGCCAGCAGGCCGGGATGCCGCGTGGCCACGTTCAGCACCAGCGGCCCGAGCTGCACGCGCGAGGTCGCCTCCGCCAGCCCGGCCAGCGTGGTCAGCGCCTCCAGCGCCGTGCCCGCCCCGCCGTCCGCCACGCGCAGGTGGTCCCAGGTCCAGATGCCGCCGAAACCCGCGGCCTCAGCCGCCACGGCCGCGGCGCGCAACTCGGGATACGCCGTACCGAACGGCACCAGCACCAGATCGACGCGCATCGCTCACCGCCCCGTGCATGCTGCGACCATGCTACGGGCTGGCGGCGCCGCGGGACACAGTATTCGTACGCGAACGGCATCCCCCGGTATCGCGGCCGATCGACCAGCCGCACGCCGTCTCAGAATTCGCTGATCTCGGCGTCCCAGCTAATGCGGATCGCGTCCTTCACGCTTTCGTGCGCCGGGCAGCCGCGCGGGTGGAACTCCAACGCCCGGTCGGTCTCGGCGCGCGTGCCCGCCGGAATGGCGAGCTTGTAGCGCACGGCGATGGCGGTGATGCGGATCGTCTGGCCTGCGCCCTCGATCGTGCCTTCAACGTCGGCCGTGTAGCGGGAGCGGTCGAAACGAACGTTACGCGCTGACAGCGCGCCGGCAAGTGTGCCGTACATTCAACCGGCGACCGCGGCGACGATCTGGTCCAGCGTCGAGGCCAGAACCGGCGCGCTCTCCGGCGCCTTGTAGTATTCCCGCAGGCCGCCCTGCACGCCGTAGACCACCGGCGTGGGCACGTCGCCCAGATAGGCATGGCGCAGACCGCCGTGATACTCGATCGTGCTGCGCGAGATGTACTGAAACGGCTCGGCCATGGGATTGCCTCCTCTTCGGCCCTCATCCTCTCTTCTGCGTTGGAAGTCTCCAACGGTTGCGCTGCGCTCTGGCCCCCAATCCTGGAGGGAAGGAGACGATCCTGCTGTGAGCGTTCCGTGGCCGGTGCGGCTAACCGTGGCGCTGCTGCTCGCGTCTGCGGCCGCGATGGGCGGTTCACGAATCGCCTCTACCATCCATTCGGGTAACCCAACACCCTCCGAACCAGCACCGCCGGATCGCCCCTTGTATGTCTCTGACTCCGTAGACTTGACCCATGGGAGCGCAGGCACGCGGCGCACGAGCCCGTTACGCCCCCGGCGTTCGGGCGCGAAGAGAAGCGAGGGCCGTGCGCCGTCTGCC
>Ga0207416_1003955_pt1 | contig 13464 bp, 7 predicted proteins | sample PaiPotPPM11metaG_FD_184107 | JGI IMG/M metagenome (GOLD analysis project Ga0207416, IMG submission 184107) | Iron sulfur acid spring bacterial and archeal communities from Banff, Canada, to study Microbial Dark Matter (Phase II) - Paint Pots PPM... ...
GAGGGTTGGGTTCTTGTCAGGGCTGGTTACAAATGCGCCCGCATCGGTTACGAATAGATTTTTCACATCATGGGCCTGGCAATACTTGTTCAGGACCGAGTTCTTGGGATTGTCGCCCATGCGCACCGCGCCTGATTCGTGAATCGCCGTGCCACCATCATAGAGGCCATAAGGGGCTGGGCCGTCGGTAGTGACGTCGGTCGAGTAGGTGCCGCCTCCCGCTTCGACAATGGCGCGAAAGGTCTGCTGCATATCTTTCGCCATTTTTATTTCGTTCTCTCCCGCACGCCAGTGAAAACGCAGTACTGGAATGCCCCACTCATCAACAACACTCGGATCGATTTCGCAGTACGTATTTTCGTTGGGAATCATCTCTCCTAGAGCTTCCATGCCGATCGTAGCTCCATAAGAGCGGCGGCAGCTTTGCTTCAGGGATGCGCCATAGCCTTCGACGTGGTCGCACACGTCGTCGAATTGTTGCACCACTGGCATGAAGCGACCGCCGCCGGGTTCGATGTGATAACCACGGAGGAATTCGTTTTTGCGATCGAATTTCCACCAAGGCATGTACACATGCGGCAGATAATTTCCGCCACTGCCATCGTGGTTGTGAGGCGGCATTTTCTCCAACTGGGGAAAGTAACCCGAACCCCAACTCCCTACGCTATCCATCAGGTTTCTCCCGACCACTCCCGAGGAATTGGCCAATCCCTCAGGGAACAACGTGGAGCGCGAATTCAGGAGAAGACGTGCGGATTCACACGTGCTGGCCGCGACTACAAAACTTCGGGCACGCACCTGCGTTTCCTCTCTTGTGATCCGGTCGATGTAGGAAACGGCTTCGGCTTTGCCGTCATTGCCCACGACGATTTCCCGTGCCATAGCGTTGGTGATCGCCGTCAGACGACCTGTGGCTAGCGCCGGTGGAATCAATACCTGACTGGAACTAAAGTTCGAGGCCGACTTGCATCCACGGGTGCATTGACCACAGTAGTGGCATGCCGGGCGTCCGTTCAGCGGCTGCGTGATGATGGCCATACGCGCGGGCACGCAAAGAACGTTCACCTTGTCGCAGGCTTTTTTGAGGATCGTTTCAGTGCAGCGGGGTTTAGGCGGCGGCTGGAAGATACCGTCCGGAGAACTCGGAATATTTTCCCTGGTCCCGAAAATCCCGATGTAGGACTCGACCTTGTCGTAGTAAGGAGCCAGTTCTTCATATGTAATCGGCCAGTCGTCGCCCATGCCGTCTCTGGAACGAGGTTTAAAATCCATCGGAGAGAAGCGCAACGCCACTCTTCCCCAGTGATTGGTGCGCCCACCGACGATCCGCGAACGGAACCAGCGGAACGTGGATCCCGGCGCCAATACATAGGGTTCGCCGTCAATTTCCCAGGCGCCGTTTGGCGCCATGAACTCGTCGGCCTCCTCGCCCCGCAGCTTACCGCCCGCTCCCCCACCGCGGTGGGGGAGATCGTAAGGCCAAAGGTGCTCCTTGAAGTCCTTCGCCGGGTCGAGCGGCGGTCCCGCTTCCAGCATCACGACGCTGACCCCGCCTTCGGTGAGTACCTTGGCTGCTGCGCCGCCGGCAGCGCCTGATCCGATGACGCAGACGTCATAGATCTTCGGCGAGCGAATCACTTGCAGCATCGATGATCTCCTTGGCAATAGACTGGGGATTATATCTTGCTGTTGCTGCCGCTGTTCCACACTTAAAACTGATTATGCCGGACTTGATTGACGAGATTCTGAGCGCATGGTCGGCAACCCTTCCTTACAAGATTAGGGAAGAGTTGCCCGTCAACCGGGAGTAATCGCGATCACTTCCTATGCGCAAGCCCCCGACGCAGGCGCATGCAGGAGGTCGTAAGACTTGCGTGTACATGCGCCAGGATCCAGCCGTCATTCATGACGGCATTCTCGTAAATGCGCTGAACGCCGCGCCGTAATCGAATTCTTCCCAACAAAGAAGCGCTCGAGGCCACTGGGCGCTTTTAGTATTGGGTCTACTTCGATTCCTTAATGATCGCGTCCGCAGCGTTGCCGGCCAAGATCCAGCTTGCCGATCCGGCCACGACGGCTTCATCCTCAAACCATAGGAATCCGAAGTCGTCAATACACTCCGGAAAATCCGGCTTGATGATGATATATCCCGGAATTACCGCCCCCGGGATGTAAGCATTGTCGGCGCGATTGTTGCTGTACGTCTTCGTCTTCGAGACTGTGCCGACTCCAGCTACATACGAAGTGCTGGACACCGGGTGCGTACCGAGAATGTAGTTGACTGCGCGAAGTGTGTATTCGGGGCCCACTAGATCCGGAAATGTCTTGTGTAGGAAATACATTCGGATGGCCATGTCCACCACGGCGCCCGAGCCGCCCCAGGTGCCCAGGCTCGGGGGCACGCCAAACGGGGTGACGTCCAACCGCTTGTCCAAATCCGCCATGTATGTCTTCACGGCTTCGCGCATTTGATCTTTCGCGCTGGCGTCCAGATAGGGCAATGCCTGAACTGCGGTCCAACCACGTTGGTCCATCTGCTGCGGAGTGATCATCTGAGGGAACAATTCCTTCAGACGCGACTTGTAGGGCTCGGCGCCATTCGTGGCGATGGTCAACTCCAGAGCGGCAGCCCAGTCCATTCCGACGCCAAATGCGCGACGTCCGGGCGCTGGAGGCGGAGGCGCTGGGACTGTCGTGCCCGGGTTTCCCTCCGGCTTGTGACGATTTTGAGCGTCAGCGGTCAAACCCTGAGACGCTGCCAGCACGCCGCCCGCAGGAGTTCCTTCAGGGGACTCTCTGTTAACGCTGAGTTCCGTCGGATACAGCTTCGGTTGAGCCTTCGTGTCGTTCCAGGCTTTGATCGCGGTGTCGAGGCAGTCTTTCGCTAACGCGTCGTCCCAGCCTTTCAGCGTATCCGCTGCTGCAGCCAGAGCCGCAATGGCATTCCACTGGAAATACGGGTTGTTCGTAGTGAAGATCCAGCGATCGTCCGGCTTGCCGGAGTAGTCGCCCTTGACTTCGTTCGGGCCAAGCTTCGGGTCATAAATGCGGCCGTCTGTTTTCGATGCTCCGTCGCCCACCTGTGTGTACTGGCGCAGATCAGGCTCGTGAGTGCCGCGGATGGCATGGCCGATGTTGTGAAACTGCGCCAGGATGAGCAGCGCGCCGTGCTTCACTTGCTGCACCGTATCCGGCACGCCATCGGGACGGTGCATCTCAACCTCACGAGCGGCTTCATCCACCGTAAGCTCGTCGTACTTGAGATTGAATTCGCGATACGCCAGAGCGAGGCTCTGAATCACACTCAACTGCGCCGGTTCTTCGAGGTCGAAGTCGCCGGCGTCATACCAGCCGCCCACGTTCATCCCTGGAATGTGATCTCCGCCCTTGTACTTCCCGTCCGTTGCTGTGGCCTGATTCCAGCCGTCGAACTGTTCCCCAACTACGGGCGCCATGCGGCCATCATCCAGGTGCGAAGCGCCATGCCACATGCGGTAGCCTTCGCGAACGGAAACGTGATCCATCTGTTCGGCAAGGTGATGATCCAGGCTGTCCTGCCAGATGTTGGCGTAAGCATCGTTTGAGATAGGGAAGGGCGCCGTTCGCTGGTCTGCGTATTCGATTACATAAAGACCGGGATCCTTCACGGGAGTGAAGTCGAATTTCGAGTAGACGTAGCGCAGCCACGGTGTTGAAGGCGTGGTCGGGCCTTCGAATACCTGCTTGTACGATCCGTCTTCCATCAGCCGCAGCACTCTGGCCGTCTTCGGAGCGTTGTACTTCGGATCGAGTTCGAGCACCGCCACCTTTGAAAAGCCCGGCGCATACCCGACCTGGCTGTGCGCGATCACCGGCGGCCGCGTCCAGTTCGGAATCACGTCCGGCCTAATGTGCCAAACGATGGCGCCGGTGGTCTTGCCTGACGGAATCAACGAGCGCAACACGAACCAGCCGTTCTGCGCGCGGTCGCGTCCATCGAACAGCATGAGGTTGGCTGTATCCGAGACGACACTCACCCGGGCCAGCGCGTCGTCGACCCCCAGCGTGATGCTCTTGCCCTCGGCGAACGGCAGAGGCTGAGTGTATCCTTTGGCCTTATCCCAGTCCTCCAGGTAGTACGCTTTCTTCGGTTCATCCGGCAGGGGCAAAGCCTTCGTCATCGGATCGTTCGGCGTACGCGGGAAGATACCCGCTGTGGTTCCGTCCACCAGATAGGCCTTGCCCATGTAGATCGAGGGCAGGAACTCCAGGTTGAAACCCGCCCGCCCGGCCAACTTCTGCGGTAGCGGCTTGTCGAGATCGATGCTGACCTTCACGCCGCCTGGCTCCGCCGCTACTTCCAGTGTGTAACCGAGATCGAACGTCGGGAAAGCGAGATCGGCGGTGAGCCGGTTGTTCGCCTTATCGGCATGGCGATCTTTGAGAGTTGCCACCAGGTCCCACTGCTCGGGCGTTGGCATCAGGCGCACGTCGCCGTTGGTGGCGATGCGCTGGCCGTGGAGAATCATCTCCATGGCCGTATTCTTTTGGTCTACAAAAACAGGATGGTACGTGCTGTCGTAGAGAAAAACGCTGAAACCTTGAGTATCGAGGTAATTCTTGTCGGTCACCTTCATGGCAAAATCGGCGCCGGACAGGCCTTGGGCCGAGATCAGGACCAAGAGGAGACAAACACTGATTCGCGTGAACATAGATTGGGATTGATACCGCTCCTTTGCCCGAACATGATATGACATGCACACCGTCTGGTGAATTCGGCCAGGCGCCGGCAGGGTAGCAAAAGGATCAGCATCTGAGCAATCGAAACTGGTAAGAGGGGAGCTTGCGACGCTTCTTGCTGAGTTAATTGAAGCTAAGATCCAGGTCCATGTGATGAGGGGTCGAACATTATTCGGAGGCCGTATGCATATTTGCCCGGAGCCTGGTCCGGAAGCCGCACTCGGAGACCATCGGCCCGCTGCTCAAACTGCAGCTTCGCCTCACTGCCAACCAAGATCACGGACCGAACGTGTTCGTTGCCGACGGTCGATGCGAGCGAGTGAATCACAGCCTCGCCAGTAGTCGGCCAGCCGAGCCCAATCGCGTACAGCGCGTCGGCTTTGGTCGTGAAACGGAAATCTTCGGCTGTATAGCGTGTTGTGTCGGTATCGTGAAAGGATCCAGCTGTTACTTTGGTTGGACCTTCGCCATAGATCCTCCACGGCCGAGTGCCGTAGATCGCCTCCCCATTTACATTCAGCCACGCGCCGACATCGAGAAGCACTTGCTGCACTTCCTCCGGGATGGTGCCATCGGAGCGTGGACCGATGTTCAACAGCAAATTGCCATTCTTGCTGACGATATCAATGAGCTGATCGACCACGAACTCAGCGGACTTGAACGTGTCGTCCTTGATATAACCCCATGATTTGTTACTTACAGAAGTATCGGTCTGCCAATAGAGGGGACGAATATCGCCAAGCTGTCCGCGTTCCAGGTCGAGCACGCCGGAGTGCTCCTGCATGGCATAGTCTTTGTAATTGATCACTCCAACGCGATCGCCGTACTTCAGAGAGCTGTTGTAGTAAAAGGCGGCGAATTTGGCGAGATTTGGCCGGATCGAAGCCTGCCCGATCCACCAATCGAAGTAGACGATGTCAGGATGATATTTCTCCACAAGCTCCGCACCACGTGCGAGCCAGTCGTCGGCCCAGGCAGAAGAGACGTAGGTGAAGTCATCGTTAAGAGGGACGCCCCAAGGGGCCTGCAACCAGTTATGAGCCGGTCCGTAGAATGCTGCGTATTGCGGATCGTTTACATCCGAGGGAATCGTACGGCCCACGCCGAGAAAAAAATTGTGTTCCACTCGGTGAGATGACACTCCAAAGTGTAGTCCTGCAGCCCGCACAGCTTTGCCCAGTTCTCCAGTAGTATCTCGATGCGGCCCCATTTTAGCTGCGGTCCAGTCGCTCAATCCGCTGTCATACATGGCAAAGCCGTCGTGGTGCTCTGCCACCGGAACGACGTACTTTGCTCCTGACTTCTTGAATAGTTCAGCCCATGAAACTGGATCGAAGTGTTCGGCTTTAAACATAGGGAGGAAATCTTTGTAGCCGAACTTGTCCTGAAGACCGTAGGTTGCGACGTGATGTTTATATTCCGGCGATCCCGGCACGTACATATTTCGCGGATACCATTCGTTGCCGAAAGCAGGGACCGAATAAGCTCCCCAATGGATGAAAATGCCGAACTTTGCGTCCTTGTACCATTCGGGCACTTCATACATCTGAAGTGATTCCCAGTCCGCCCTGAACGGACCCTGTTGATTCACGATGTCAATTTTCTTCAGCAAGGTGGCGCGTTCTGAATCGTATTTGCTGCTCGCTTTCTGCCAGATTTGATCGATCCTAGCCGGCTCCTGAGTGGCGGTTGGAGCCGTGGCACTCTGGGAGTGCGCCATAGAAATCGCAGACGACAGTAACAAAATTGTGCCAACTTTTAGAATTAAGAATAAACGAGGCGAAAACATCGGTTTGCGAAGCACAAGCGCCCTCATGTCTATACTCCGGGAAAAATAGTCGGTAAAGTTATCGATGTCAACGATCAGGATGGTTAGGAGGAGTAAATGAAGTATTTCGAAGGACTCGTCCGCGCCATTCTGATATCGTGCCTCCTCCTCATGATCTGCCCCGCAATTGCGCAGGAGTCTTCGAGCTATCCCTATTTGAACACGAAGCTTTCTCCTGAAGAGCGTGCGGCCGATCTTGTCCACCGCATGACGCTCGAAGAGAAGGCCTCACAGTTGGTCAATCAGGCACGTGCCGTACCGCGCTTGAACATTCCTTCTTACGATTGGTGGAGCGAAGCCCTGCACGGCGTCATTTCTGACGGTGTAACTGAATTCCCCGAACCCATCGGTCTGGCCGCGACCTTCGATGTCCCAAGCATTCATGAGATGGCAACGGCCATCGGCATTGAAGGGCGAATCAAGCACACTCAACACGAGCGCGCTGGGCACTCCAACATTTTCGAGGGCCTCGATTTCTGGGCGCCCAACGTCAACATCTTCCGCGATCCCCGCTGGGGACGCGGCCAGGAAACCTACGGCGAAGATCCCTTCCTGAGTGCTCGCTTAGCGGTCGCGTTTGTGACCGGAATGCAGGGCGATGATCCCCACTATTACCGGGTTATTTCCACGCCCAAGCACTATGCCGTTCATAGTGGTCCCGAACCAACTCGCCACTTCACCGACGTGGACGTCAGCAAGCACGATGAAGAGGACACCTACTTGCCCGCGTTTCGTGCCGCCGTTGTCGAAGGCAAGGCGGCGTCGGTCATGTGTGCTTACAACGCAATCAATGGCGAGCCCGCGTGTGCGAATCAATTCCTGCTGCAGCATACCCTTCGCGGCGCTTGGGATTTCCACGGTTATGTCGTTTCTGACTGCGACGCCGTTCGCAACATCTTTAATGGCCACCACTACCGCGCGACGCAGCCGCAGGCCTCGGCAATCTCAGTGATCCGCGGCATGGACAACGAGTGCATTGACTTCGCAAAAGTGAACGACGATCACGATTACAAACCCTACATCGAGGCTGTGCAGCAGGGCTATCTTCCCGAAAGCTCGGTTGATACTGCGCTCATTCGTCTCTTCACGGCTCGCATCCGTCTCGGCATGTTCGATCCGCCGGCGACCGTGCCCTACATGAACATCGACGAGAAGCAACTTGACAGTCCAGCACACCGCGAGCTTGCGCGTCGCATCGCCAACGAATCGATGGTTCTGCTCAAGAACGATGGCGTCCTCCCGCTGAAATCTGCCAAGCGCATCGCAATTATCGGCCCCCTCGCCGAACAAACCGCCGTCCTTCTCGGCAACTACAACGGCAGTACCTCACACACAGTCTCGGTGCTGGAAGGAATGAAAGGCGAGTTCCCTGAGGCAAAGATCACATACGTGCCTGGCACTCAGTTTCTTTCCAATCAGGCAGACCCCGTGCCGGCATCTGTGTTGACCACTCCGGATGGCAAGCCCGGCCTCAAAGCCGAATACAGTTCGCGTCCCACCTTCGACGCGAAGCCGACGCCTCTCACGTCGCGGGTCGAGTCCTCCGTCAATCTGAACGAGAGTAATGTCCCCGAACAGGCCGAAGGAATTGCCGGCCTTTCAGTGCAGTGGACGGGATCTCTCCACCCCACGGCAACCGGCGACTATCTGTTGGGACTCAGCGTCGACGGCTTCGGCCGGCTGTCAGTCGATGGCAGGGAGATCACGACGCTCTGGGGAAAAAACATTAATCTGAGCCCGGTTCACCTCGAAAAAGGTCACTCCGTAAAGCTTGAGGTCCGCTATGACCGCACCGAAGAGGGCAAGCCAGAAGCGCAGCTTCTGTGGGCTCGCGTGAACAACGTTCCCGATCCCGCGGCATTAGCGGCTGCGAAGAACGCCGATGTGGTCGTCGCTGTCGTCGGCATTACCAGCCGCCTTGAGGGCGAAGAGATGCCTGTTAGTCAGCCCGGCTTCTCCGGCGGCGACCGCACCAGCCTCGATTTGCCGATGCCTGAAGAGGATCTGATTGAGGCGCTTGGCGCGAGTGGCAAGCCGCTCGTCATCGTGCTGATGAATGGCAGCGCGCTCAGCGTGAACTGGGCGCAGGAGCACGCCAACGCCATTCTCGAATCCTGGTACTCCGGCGAAGAAGGAGGAGCTGCTATCGCTGAAACCCTCAGCGGCAAGAACAACCCCGCTGGACGCCTTCCTGTGACCTTCTACAAAGATGTTCGTCAACTTCCACATTTCGAAGATTACTCAATGAAAGGACGCACCTATCGTTACTTCGAGGGAGAACCGCTCTGGCCGTTCGGATTCGGCCTTAGCTTCACAACATTCACTTATAGCAATCTCACACTTCCAGACAGCCCAGTCAACGCGGGTGATCCACTGCACGCCTCCGTCACGGTCGCGAACACTGGCAAGATGGCCGGAGATGAAGTGGTCGAGCTGTACCTGCAGTTTCCCGACGTGTCCGGTGCGCCGCGGCGCGCACTCCGCGGATTTCAGCGCGTCCACCTGGAGCCCGGAGCGAGCCAGAAGGTGGAGTTCCAGTTGAACCCGCGCGATCTCAGTATGGTCACCGATCTGGGGGACATCATCGTGGCGCAAGGCAAGTACACACTCTCAATCGGGAGCGGACAACCCGGAATAGGAATTCCTTCAGTAGACGGGAATTTTGAAGTCAAAGGACAAATCATTCTGCCGGAATAGTTGTCGCGCTCGCCCTGATCGCGAAGGGATGCGCAAATGTTTCACGCGAGCTTTGACGAGCGATTCAGAGATTGAGGCAATATGCGTACCAAATTCTTTAGAAACATGCTTTTGGCGTTTGTCTCTGCTAGTTGTGCTTGGGCACAAGAACCGAACTCCTGCGCGAATCTTACCAACTTCAAAGCCGAGAATGTTGAAATCACCAAAGCGGGCGCCATTGCTGCCGGATCCACCGAGGCGATTCCCTGGAACCAGACTCGCACCGCACCTCTACCTGCATATTGCCGAGTCGAAGGTGTTATGAACCGACGCACCGGAGTCGACGGAGAAGAGTTTGGAATCACCTTCGCCCTGGCTATGCCCGACAAATGGAACGGCGATTTGTTGATGCAAGGTGGGGGCGGCAGCAACGGTATTGTACTTGCGCCCCTTGGATTGAACGCCGCTGGAGACACGCCTGGACTCATACGCGGATTCGCCGTTGTAAGCACGGATACAGGTCATGAGAGCCGCCACCCAGGATTTGATTTCGGTTTCATGCGAGATCAGTGGGCGTATCTGGACTTTGCTTACCTCGCGAATGCCGAGGTCGCTGCATTGGCCAAACAACTCATCGCCCAACACTACGACAAGCCGGCTGCCTTTTCGTACTTTTCTGGATGCTCCACCGGCGGGCGCGAAGGCATGATTCTTTCACAGCGTTATCCAACGGTTTTCAATGGCATCATCTCCGGCGACCCCGCGATGCGCACTGGGTTTTCCAATCTCGCGATCGGCCGATGGATTCCGATCGCCTTCAATCAAATTGCCCCGAAGGACGCAAACGGAAAACTAATCATCGAGCAATCGATTACAGACAATGATCGCAAGCTGATCAGGGATGCTCTCATCAAACAGTGCGATGCCAAGGATGGTGTTGCCGACGGCTTAATCTCCGATCCTCTCGGGTGCGACTTCGACCCTGAGATTTTGGCGTGCAAGGGCGAAACGAATAACTCCTGCTTGGCTCCGGAAAAAGCGGCCGCCATCAAGAAGGCCATGGGAGGACCGAAGACGTCGAGTGGAACCCAAGTCTATCCTGGATTCCTTTACGACACGGGCATCACGAACGGACCGCCGTTCCGGGGAGTGCTCTCACCGGGACCCGGCATTTTCGGGCCCGCGACGACGAACATGACAATGGATGTTGATAAGGAAGCTCTGGCGGCCAGCCAACCGCTCGTGGATTCGATGTCAACGAATTTAACAACATTCTCCGCGCACGGAGGGAAATTGATTTTCTACCACGGCGATAGCGATCCGTGGTTCTCGCCTCTCGACACCTTCGATTACTACAAGAATATGGCGGCTGCAAACGGGAGCCTCGACGCCGTGTCGAAGTGGAGTCAGTTCTATTTCGTTCCAGGGATGAGCCACTGTGGAGGAGGTCAGGCGCTGGATCAGTTTGATTTGTTGGGCGCAATGGTCAGCTGGGTCGAGAAAGGAATCACGCCTACATCAGTGATCGCGACTGGCAAGGCCTTCCCTGGCCGCCGCCGGCCACTTTGTCCTTATCCGAAGCACGCACAATACAAGGGGCAAGGAGACACGGAAGACGCAGCCAACTTCGAGTGCCGTTGACTTATTACTTCTGTTTCAAAGGACATCACTTCTATGCGTTCACTTCTTGTCGTCTTCGCGCTGATCGTTCTGGTTATCACAGCGCCGACGATGGCTGCCCAGAAAGTTGAGTTGTCGATTGACGTGTCCAAAACCGGCGCGAAGATTGACCGCAACATTTTCGGGCAATTCGCAGAGCATCTTGGACACGGCATTTACGAAGGCATTTGGGTCGGGTCCGATTCCAAGATCCCGAACACTCGTGGCATTCGCAACGATGTCGTGGGAGCCCTCAAAGCGATCAAGGTTCCGAACGTTCGTTGGCCCGGTGGCTGTTTCGCCGATGAGTATCACTGGCGTAAGGGCATCGGCCCTCAACGCTCAGTCACTCTCAACCCCAACTGGGGCGGAGTGACTGAGGCAAACACGTTTGGAACGCATGAGTTCATGGACTTCATCGATCAGATCGGGGCGGAAGCGTATGTCTCCGTCAATGTCGGTTCCGGGACTCCCCAGGAGGCGGCCGAGTGGCTGGAATACATGACGACTGCAGCACCGACCACGCTGGTAAAAGAACGGGCCACCAACGGGCATCCAGCTCCATACAAAGTCGCGTTGCTCGGCATCGGTAACGAAAGCTGGGATTGTGGCGGCAACATGACCCCTGACTACTACGTTAGCCAGATGAAGATCTACAGCCGCTTCGTGAGAAACTTCAATCCCGCGCAACAGGACAAACAGCAAATGCTGAAGATCGCCGTGGGTCCGGGTGGCGACGGCCCGCGATGGACCGATTGGACGGAAACCGTCATGAAGGCCTATCAGCAACACACATGGAGCTGGGACATCAACGGTCTTTCCATGCACAACTACACGGTGGGGCACTGGCCGCCTTCCTATGCATCCGTGGGGTTTGGTGAAACTGAGTACAGCCAGATCCTCAAATCCACTTTAGAGATGGAAGGTCTCATCAGCAAACACTCGGCGATCATGGACAAGTATGACCCCGATAAAAAGGTAGCGCTCATTGTCGACGAATGGGGAGGCTGGTACGCGCCATTACCGGGCAGCAATCCGGGATTTCTGGTCCAGCAGAACAGCCTGCGCGACGCCATACTCGCGGCGCTGAACCTCAATATTTTCGCTCGCCACGCCGACCGGGTACGCGGCGCCAATATCGCGCAGATGATCAATGTGCTGCAGGCGATGATCATCACAGACAAAGAGAAGATGGTTCTGACTCCAACTTATTACGTCTTCAAAATGTATGTGCCGTTTCAGGACGCCACATTCATACCAGTGACCTTCGACACCGGTTGGTACACGCATGGCGCCGTGGCCATACCACGCCTGGACGCGATCGCGGCGAAAGACGCGAACGGCAAGTTGTGGCTGGAAATTACCAATCTCGATCCCAACGAACCGGTCGAGGTCGAGGCGGGTCTGGCCGGTATCATAGCCAAATCCGCGAGCGGCGAAACTCTGACCGCGCCGAAGGTGGACAGTGTCAACACCTTCGACGCAGCTAACACAGTCATGCCGAAGCCGATCTCAGCGAAGATTCAGGGTGGCAAGCTAACTTTGAAATTGGAGCCTAAGTCTGTAACCGTCGTCTCAGTTGAGCAGTGACGCCCCCAGGTTGCTCCGGCGGATCGCAAGTCAGACCCTGCAGAATTATGTCCGGGCGAAGCTATGGTTCACATTCGATGGCAACGAAGGAGAACAACATGCGGCGATTCGCAATACTGGTCCTCTTGTCTTTGAGTTTTTGTTGGGCACAGGAATCAGGCAATTTTCGCCCCTCTACGACGAATGTCTGGGCAGCGGAGTATCCACGAATTGACAGCAGCGGGAGAGTACAGATTCGCGTGAAAGCTCCTGACGCGACAAAAGTGAGATTGAATTTCTGGAGCGGTCCGAAAGTGGACATGGAGAAACAGCAGGATGGATTCTGGACCATCACCACTCCGCCTCTGGTCCCCGGTTTTCACTATTACACATTGATTATCGACGGCGCCGAGGTCAGCGATCCCAACACTCACGCCTTCTTCGGAGGAGGAAAGCCGGCAAGTGGCGTTGAAGTTCCGGAGCCGGGCTCGACATATTATTCGGCTCAGGATGTCCCCCACGGCCAGGTCCGGGAAGTTTGGTACAACTCAAAGGTAACGGGTAGCTGGCGGCATGCGCTGATCTATCTGCCGCCGAATTATGATGCCCAAACAAAAGAGCGCTATCCGGTGCTCTATTTACAGCACGGCGCCGGCGAGGACGAGACCGGCTGGGTGCGTCAGGGCAACGCGAACTTCATCCTGGACAACTTGATCGCGGCCCAGAGCTGCAAGCCGATGATCGTGGTGATGGCCTACGGCTACGCGCACCGCGCGGGCGAGGGGCCTGTCGATCTGTTCGCAAAAGGGTTCGGATCACCAGAAATGCTGAAAGCCATGCAGGACATGGCAGCGGCGTTTGAAGATGATGTGACGCAAGCTCTCATACCCTACATTGATTCCACCTTCCGCACGTTACCCGACCGCGAGCATCGTGCGATGGCAGGCCTATCGATGGGCGGCACGCAGACCTTCCAGATTACTCTGGATCATCTCGATCTCTTCTCTTACATC
>Ga0207416_1003960_pt1 | contig 13443 bp, 16 predicted proteins | sample PaiPotPPM11metaG_FD_184107 | JGI IMG/M metagenome (GOLD analysis project Ga0207416, IMG submission 184107) | Iron sulfur acid spring bacterial and archeal communities from Banff, Canada, to study Microbial Dark Matter (Phase II) - Paint Pots PPM... ...
GTGTAGGAGCCTTGAGGATGGGATAGCAGCACTGATAAAAAAATCATGCTAACACCTTGTCATAACAGAAGGCAGCTATTCTCGGATTGTACTAGTCAACAAACATGATAAAAAACTCTCGATTCTGTACCATGTTGATACGAGAGAGCTAACTCCTATTTTGGGCAGTACGTTCGTTTTCAATCTTCTCATTTAGACTACGAAGAAGTAGGAGAAATAGAGGTAGAAGTAGATGCAGACGCGAAAGGCTTGATACTAAAGTTATTGTCGTATAGGCCTCTTATTTCTGCGATATCCTTATCAACAAGGTATTTGCCGTCTGACATTCCGGCAAACGTCTCGAGTTCCTCAATGTCAATTACTGTAGGCAACACGACGGCTACTTCTTTTTGAGACAGTATGAATTTGACTGCTAGCTCTGTTATATTCCACCCGTTTGCGAGGGCAAGCGGCTTCATTTTTTCAACCTTTTGCATTGCTTCAATAATCCATTCCCTTTTTCTGCTGCTCCTGTGATCATTTTTGTCGAATACCGTCTTCTCATTGACTTTACCTGTTAGCACACCGGATGCATCAGGAACTCTTACCATAATTCCTACATTATTTTTTCTAGCGACATCAAAAAAGGTTCTACCAGGGTCCTGTTCTAAGATATTGTAAACCGTCTGCAAGCACGTGATATTTCGGTTTTCCATGGCGAACAGCCCTTCGTCTTTCCAACCGATAGCAGGACCTAACGCAACCCCATGACTTCTAATCTTGCCATTGTTTACCAAAGCATCCAGCGATCCGAACAGCCCGTTGTTTTTTATAGTATTCATCTTAGGATTATGAAGGCTGTATACGTCGATGCAATCTGTTTGCAACCGGCTTAAGCTTTGCTGAAGAGCATATTCTAGAAATTTAGAGTCATTATGTTTTTGTGGCAATTCGCTATGACCGACCTGCTCATTAGTATACATGTCATAGCCCCATTTTGTAGAATATACGATTTCCTCTCCATCTACGCCGCCAACGCCTCGGGCACCGCGCATATCTTTAAAAGCTTGCGCGACGAGTTTCTCGCTTTTACCATTTCCATACATATCAGCCATTTCATAAAAGTTGATACCAAGATCGTAAGCGCGCTTTAACATTCGAATTGCTTCGTCATCGTCAATCTTCTTATTGCCCGCCGTCCACCAATCTAAAGCAATAGTCCATGCTCCAAATCCGATTTCACTTACTTTAATTCCGCTTTTTCCTAATTTTCGATATTTCATTTATCGGTTCAAAACCTCCTGGAGCTCTGTTAAAATCTCCGTGAATTCTGAATCATTAAAAACAGGTTTACAATCCGGCTTTACCTTATCTATAGCGGAGCCGGATTGATTATCATATTCCTGTTGCAGTTTTGTGTCAGATAACAACAATTGAACAGGGATCCATGACTTACAACCAGCTAGCTCTGGTTTAACATCGACCTCTAGAGGGGTTTTCATTTTGTAGACTCGTAATACTACTACATTCAGCGGTCTTTTAGGGTTATAGCTAACCCTTAAGTTGATATAGTGATCATTCCATATGTGATATTTCTCCAATCGTCCCAATACCGATTTATTGGTAATTTCCTTAACTAGCACTACGGATGCACAAGAGGTTATTCTGTTCCTGTTGTTCACCGGAGCGTTCTGTAGTACTGTATCTAGTTTGTTCACGTAGTTTGGCTGGAGGGATTCTTTCGATTGATGTTCGAAAGTTGGATAAAGAAAAAAATCGGTATGCTTTACCTCAAAACCCTGTCTATATTCCATAATTCCGCCTTTACGAAGAAGAATTACCTGCCTTCCTTCCTCGAGCGCTTTACACACTACTGCCCATTCTTTCAGCGCTGCGGTGGTGGTATCAATGGCTTTTATTCTTTCAATAGAAACCTCAGTCGCAGACTGATCTGAAGGGGGCATGACCTCACTATCCAATACTCCTGACGATATCTTCCATGCCCTTATAAACGCAGACAATCATGGGAGTGTCCTTAATTACATATTTACTAACACTAGTTTCGCGCAACTGAACTATCAAATCCTGAAAAATTATTAAATCATTCGTCTCAAAGGCGAGCATAAAATCTTGATCGTTGATGCCAAAGGAATAGGATGTATTTAATCTAACCTGCGGAAATTTTCTTCCGACCGTTATATGCTCTTCCATCATTTTCTTCCGTTCTTCAAAAGGAAGCAAATACCACTCTCGCGCTTTGATAAAAGGGTACACAATTACATATTTCATTGGCTTCTCGTCCGTCATAAACCCAGGCATATCTTTGTTAGTTGAGTATACTGACTGTCGAAGACAAGAAAGGTATACGTGTGAAGGCTCGATGTATTTTCCAAGCAGGGTAGAATAAACCTTTGATGTCAAAATCTGCATCTTTTCAACTGAATCAGAAATCATCCATAACATAAAGTCCGCGTCTGGTCGAAGCCCCATCGTGGAATAAGTTCGAACTCTCATCTTTGTATTAGCAACCTCTATTAAGATTGAAAACTCCTTGGCGGCCTCGCCTTTTGCTATATCGTTAAGCCATCTCCACTTTGCATCAACCTTAAAGAATGAAAAATTCAGATAAATTGGTGTAACTAACGAAGATGAGGGTGATGGCGATCGTGCTTCGTCTTGGATTTCCCCTCGCGAGGCCATTTGATAATAAAATGTATTAACTATATTTAAAACTAGATCCGGGTAATTTTATTATGGGAAAGTATAATCCATACTGGAAGCCTAGTTTTCTTCTAATCCAAGCCATCCATATCCTTTGGTTTCGAGTTCTTCTGAGAGTCCTTTATCCCCTGATTTAATGATTCTGCCTTTTGCCATAACGTTAACATGATCTAATCTTGACAAGTATCTGAGGATCCGTGCATAATGCGTAATTACGACAACTCCCGCCCCAGTATCTATTAATTTGTTGATTGCCTCTGCTACAGACTTCACAGCGTCAATATCTAGGCCCGAATCAGGCTCGTCAAGAATCGCAACATTTGGCTTAAGGACTAGCATCTGCATTACCTCAGACCTTTTTTTCTCTCCCCCAGAAAATCCTTCGTTGAGATATCTACTAAGAAACGCTGGATCTAAACCAACGGAATCCAAATTTCTCTTTACATATTCGTGGAATTCTCTTACAGTCAAAAAAACCTCTCTATTCTTCTGTTCTTCTGCTAATGTTTTGGTTAAAGTATTGTAAGCATTCCTTAAGAAGTGGCTATAGCCGACGCCAGCAATTTCGATCGGATATTGGAAGCCAAGAAAGATGCCTTTCCTTGCTCTTTCGTCTGTTGATAGATTCAGAAGGCTTTGACCTTTGACAAGTATGTCGCCTGAGGTAACACTATATTTTGGGTGTCCGAGCAATACGTTTGCAAACGTACTCTTCCCGGAACCATTTGGGCCCATAAGGGCGTGAACTTCACCCTTGTTTATTACAAGATTGAGACCAGTCAGAATTTCTTTGCCCTCTATGCTAGCGTGCAAATCTTTCGCTTCTAAGAACGACATTGGAATATCTTTACATTAAGGTGTATATAATATAAGGATATTTGCATGTCCTAACAGATGCCCATGTGCATTGACGACGTTACGTTTCTTATTCGCAAAGGTAAGGATACGGCACAATCGATATTATCCGAAACAGGGCGAATAGATGTATTGGTAAATAATGCAGCGGAAGGAAACCTCAGCGGAAGGTGTTAGGAAATTCCAGAAGCAACTTGGATTGCCAGTAAAAAGTTTTCCCGATTTGGGTTTGTATGAAATAGAGAAAAATAATGATAGTAATGTTGCTAACGATGATACCGATGATGCTAGAACAGAACTTGCTGAGCTTCTTAATGAGGTACAATTTGCTACTGAATATGCTTATTCGTAAGGTAATTGTCCATCATTTTTAGCAGTAGTAGTGTTTACTGCATTAATAGAAAAACTATACTATTAATAGAAAACTGGTATGCAACCCCTGCAACACCTGATATCGAAACCAAAAACCGTGCATGGCGTAACTGAAGCAGAAGAAGATATATAATATCGATTAATATGGGTTTATTAGCAAAGAGGGTTATCGTGAAATAATTATGTGGGTCGGAAGAACCGCTATGTTAACACTTTTTATTCTAGCAGGAATTACAGGTGTGGTGGTTTATATTATCTTTCACGACGTTGCACCGGTTCCAGGTGTAATGTCCTCTTTATATAGGAAAAATCTAACTCCTCAAGATATAGCTTCAGCGAATCCACCGGCTGCCGGCTCTGGCAGTACCGGCGCCAGCACTGGACCTGTGGGAGCCTCTGTAACGATTCTAACAGGAGCGTCTACACAAGGAAACCCAGCTTATGCCCCTGACACCGTTACGGTAAAGAAGGGAGATGCAGTCGGAGTAATCAACAAAGATTCTGTTCCACATACAATCACTAACGGTAAAGACCCAAGTGATCCTACGTCTGGAAAACTTTTTGATACAAGCATTATCAGCCCAGCGGCATCAGCTCAATTTGCGACGACAAAGTTGGCCGCAGGCAATTATCCCTTCCATTGTTCCATACATCCATACATGACAGGAACGCTGAAAGTACAATAATCAGAATCAGAGAGTGGGTAGTCTCTGATATTAATGACGTTTCATGACATCTCTACAATTATCAGGTCTTGTATTCACAAAAACAGATTAATCAAACCTTTTTTGGTTTACATAATTTCTGTTAATTGGCCTTTGCTATTCTAACCAAGCTCTAAGTTTTGAGCATGGACAGACAGGCCAATCACACCATCACGCCACAACTTTTAATTTAGATAAGTAATGTGAAAAGATATTACATCAAATGGCCAAGTTTCAAGATCGAAAGTGCGTTGTTTGTGGGAATCAGATAAGCTTCAGATACAAAGCAATGCCAGAATGGAACATTGTAGGAGATCTATGTGGAGAATGTTATGAGAAAAAATTGACCGATCACTATATTGCCATTGATCGTAGAGAAATTACAAAGCGGTGAATTCTTTATAGGTTCATAGAAAGTTTGTTAAATGTTCATGGATTCTGTTGAATTTCCAATAGGACGCTTAATTGTTCATGCCGGGGGCAATTATGTCTTTTGCATTTGTTTTTGTGGTCTGGGATATATTTCACATATGAACACGTCTAAATCTGCCGATTATTTGACACGATCGTATCTTTTAGTGTTACCGCATAGATTTTGCGAGGAGGGATTGTTTGAGATCTTTGTCATCTATCAGAGTGTCTATAATTTTCTTACGCTCTTTCAGAGAGCGCTCATCGTCAGATACTTCCAACGAATCAATGGCTTTAAGTTTCCAAAAATTCGTATGTGCATTTTCAATTATCTTTTGAGCATCATAAATAATTTTTCCGTACGCGGTAAGAAAATACTTCCCGTTTCTTCTCTTAATTAGACCAGCTCTTATTAGCCTATAGGTCCTAGTATAATATTGTTTACGCGTCAATTTAGTTTTGTGTTGTAGCGAACTGCTATCGGGGCTAGTCAGTGCAATAGTCTTGAACACAAACAGAGATTTGTCATCAGAAATTGCCTTCAGCGTCTCTGCATGTGAATCGGAAGGCACTTGTACCAATTACGGTGTATTTTACTCTATATAAATTACTTGTCCTATATCTGATATCTTGCTATTTATTAGGAAATTATCGATATTGGCAACAAATCTGAAATCGATAAAACAATAAGGATGGAGATCTTGACGATGCCAGAGCAAGTGCCTTTTTCATACTATTCTGCGTCTATCTGTACGATTTCTGCTTCCTGCGTCGAGCACCTGGTCCTCCGAATTTTTTCGACTCGCTCTGTCTGGGATCGCCTGCCAGCAGATGTCTATCGTATTCAGCAATTTTTTTTCGAATTTCTTCACGTACGCTCTTTGTCAATGGATGGTCTTTTGGGTCCCTACCACCTTTTCCCTCGCCCGTTAGCGCTCTGGAAATCGCAACGGCAGAGGCGAACGCTTGTCCCATGAATCCTCCACCTTGGACTTTGACATTGATATCAACTTTATTTCTTAGCTCGCCTAAAAGATTGAGAGGAGTTAATACCAATTCCTTAGCAATCTGTGGTTCTATCAGTTCAGCTGGGATATTATTGATTCTCACTCTGCCATTGCCCTTTGATATTGTAGCCACAGCTCGACACGTCTTTCGTTGGCCTGGATAAAGGTCTGTTTTACTAACTACCAAGCATCTCTCCCTTCCATCCAATCTCCTTCGCTACATCGCCTATTGTAATGTAGTACGAAGCTGGCTTCGTAATTTTCGAGTCTTCGAAGAAATCCATTTTAGAGTCTTTAAGCTGATCGGGAATGCCGATATAAACTCTTAATCGCTTAAAGGCTTCGATACCGCTGGCCTTCCGCTTTGGCACCATTCCCCTTACCATCTTAGTCAGTATTCTGTCAGGTCTTCGAGGATGGAATGGTCCATGTATTGGATTTGTTGCAGAATTGATTTCAAGATGTTCTTTGTAGAGTTCGATTGTCTTATATCTATGTCCTGATAGCATCGCTTTCTCTGCATTTACAATCGTGACTCTATTTCCTTGTAGAAGCAATTTAGAAACATGAGAGCACATTCTACCTGCAATACACCCAGCACCGTTAACTACTAGCGTGCGTTGTTCAGTTTTCGATGACAGATGCTCTGATTTGTGGTAAGATTTTTTTAATCCATGTTGTTCAGCCAATTATTCGCACTCCTCTGCCGTCCGGATATCTGTCTATCAATTCGTTAAGGGTTATGACTTTCCCGCCAACGTCGGTGATCTTCTTTGCAGCCATTTCTGAAAAAGAAAAGGCACAAACTGTCAACTTGTGATCCATTTCTCCAGATCCTAGAACTTTGCCAGGCACAACAATGACTTCGTCATTTTTGGTGACAGATGACAATCTGGAGATATTGACCTCTCTTCTAATTGATCTAGCTTTAGAAATCTCATGTTCGAGGGACCTCCAAATCGAGGTTTTATTCTTCTTAAAAGCTTTACGTAAAGTCCATACTATGTTACCGACTAAAGTGTTAGCTAACATTACGACTATTCCGTCGGTTATCCGGAATCCCCAAATAAATCTACCTAACTACCTTTGGCTCAAGAGATCGCACGACTTGATTAAAGCTCTTCAATTTCGTGTTCAACTTTTCCAGAGCTGCACCAACTGTTTCCTCTGCTGTCAACGCTCCGTTTGTTTCAATAGTAAGTATTGACTCGCCGTCATCCTTTCCATCTTTGACAATAGCCGCTGAAGTTGGCTGCCATTTTGCATGATCCTTCCCTACCCCTAACCTTGCGTATGCCTCGAATTTGAGCTTCTGAGCTGGTGCGAGAACAACGATGGGGATATCTTTGCTAACTGGCTTCACAAGTTCATCTTCAGATAAAAGTTCACCGGAAGTGACGATTTTCGTCTTTTCCATTGCTTCCGAGTCCAATACGAGTAACACTCGACACTTTGAACACCCTAAAGTACTTTTGCAATCGCAATCTTGAGGCATCACGAATCGATCCAATCCTGTTCGTAAGGGGATAAGTCCGAGTCTGTGAGCCACAGCTTCATCGTGCATTACTGATGAATTCTCGAGGATTACAACATCGTCAATGGCCAAAGTAGGAACCTCGCATATGGCCATTCTTCTAATAGCGTTTATATATTGTCTAGAAATATTGTTAAATTTAATCATAATCCTCTCATCAGTTCTCTCAAGAACTTCGGCAGAAATGGAAGTCAATCTCTATTTCAGACTTTGATCAAGGCGTCCTTAAAAATCTACCGAAGGCAGTAAATTTTCTGAACCCTTACTAAATGCCCACGTGCCAAAACGGCACAACCGACCTCTATCGTGAGCCGGGACAAGCGTTATGCATTGGAGATCATTCCTACATTTTTGTTAGTTAGCCGCAGTCGGGAAAAGCTATCGATGAGGCAATTGTAAGCTAAATGCAATGATGTGATTGTGATATTCTCTAAAGTCTCATGTATAATTCTAGATCTAAGTCAGGTGAACAGTGAGAACAGCGGTAGGAGGTGAGCCGGATGCGATCTTTATTTCGAATCTCCCGAGACTGCAGACCAACCAAGTCGCCGACCAAACAAAAACTAAGGAAGGTTCACAAACCCAGCAACTGAATCACGGATGCAGATATATATATTTCAGGAAGAACTGTTTTACAAGGCAAATGGTCGAGAGTAAAATTACTACTGTACGTTTAACGTTAGACGGGAATAAATTCGAGATTCTTGTCAAACCCGATCCTGCACTAGAGTATAAACTTGGCAAAAGAACGGACCTATCAGGCGTACTTATCTCTGATGAAATATATTCTGATGCCAATAAAGGTTCTAGAGCGGCGAGTGAAAAATTAGCAAAGTACTTTAAGACGACTGATCCGATGGAGGTTGCCGCGCAAGTACTCTCCAAAGGTGACCTGAGTCTCACGACAGACCAGCGTCGAAAAATGGTCGAGGAGAAGAAGAGACAAATTATTCAGTATATAAACAAAAGTTTTGTAGATCCTAAAACGCATATACCGCATCCGGTTATGAGAATCGAAAGTGCAATGAGCGAGGTGAGACTTACAGTCGACCCTTTCAAGCCGGCTGAAGACCAAGCAAAAAACGTAGTTGATGCTCTTAGAAGGATTTTGCCGCTGAAGTCAGAGAACTTATTACTGACTGTAACTATTCCCGCTCAATTCTCGGCACAATCTTATAACTTATTGAAAACTACATCTAACTTTAAGGATGAGCAGTGGCTCGCAGACGGCTCTTTACGGGTTATTTTAGAAATAAATGCCGGAATGAGGAGTTCTTTACTGGATAGGATAGGATCTGTATCAAAAGGGACAGCTCAAGTAATGGAAGAGTAAAGTGGGTAGGAGATGGGCTTCGACACTTAAAATATAAGTCTGTCTTATTCACCCAGGGATAGAGACAAAAAATGAAAATAGAGCTTTTAACTGATAGGGGCCCAATTGAAAGGGTGAATTGTTAAGGCATGCAGGAAATTAGAAGGAAGTACGTCGTTCCTGGTGACCGAATCATTGAAGGGAATTTCCGGCCCTTATTTAACGTAATTAAGGCCGGCAATTCTATCATTTCCACGAGGATCGGGATTGCGGAAGCAGGGAGAGAAGGTGTCAAAGTAATACCATTGTCTGGGGTATACATTCCTCGAGTAAATGATATTGTAATAGGCAAGATAATGCATCATTCTTCCTTGTCATGGGAAGTTGACATCAACTCTTGCTTCTCTGCTCACCTGCCTGCGCAAGACGTATTTGGGAGAGACTTTTCTCCGGCCAGGGATGATATGGGAAGAGAATTGGCTATAGGTGATTTAATCACCGCGAGGATTATTGCCTTTGATAGAACGAGGGATCCTATGGTAACAATTCAGGATAAAGATTTAGGCAAGGTTCCTAGTGGAGAGTTTATTAAAATTTCTGCTACCCGCGTTCCGAGACTTATTGGAAAACGCGGCTCTATGATACAGACGATTGAACAGGCTACGCACACTAGGGTTTTAATTGGTCAAAATGGGATCGTAGTTGTAACTGGCAGAAATTCAGAAGGAATAAAATTGGCGGTTAGGGCAATCAGGATGGTCGAGGAAGAGGCGCACACACCGAATCTGACACAGAGGGTGAAAACTCTGCTTAATGTATCCGATTCCGCACCGGCAGACACCTCTCAATTAGCTCCGTCACAAAATGCGCCTCAGAATGAGGAATTGCAGCCTACTATTCAGGAAGTCGAGGAAGAGCTAGGAGTGGAAAAGGGCGAAAAGGTCCATGACTCAAACTAGAAGTTTAATCGACGAAAACGGTAAGCGAACTGATGGTCGTACCGGAGATCAATTGAGGGAAATAAAAATCACAGTTGGGGTGATAAAAAATGCGGACGGTTCCGCGTTCATAGAATTTGGCATGAACAAAATTGTAGTAGGTGTTTATGGTCCAAGGGAAGTACATCCAAAACATATGGCCCTGCCTGATAGATGTGTTTTAAGATGCAGATATCATATGACGCCATTTTCTACTGATACCCGCAAGAACCCTGCTCCATCTAGGAGGGAAGTTGAAATCTCAAAAGTGATGAGAGAAGCATTGGAACCTTCCTTGATGTTGGAGGATTATCCACGCGCTGCAATCGATGTCTACGTTGAGGTGTTGCAAGCAGATGGAGGGTCTAGATGTGCTGGCATTACAGCGGCATCTGTAGCCTTAGCTGATGCTGGGATTAACATGCGAGATATAGTATCTGCGTGTGCAGCGGGTAAAGTCGACGACAGAATAGTATTAGATATTAACGATACTGAGGATAAGGAAGGAGATGCTGATATGCCGGTGGCCTATATGTCGCACCTCGAACAAGTTACCCTCTTACAGCTTGATGGCGTTCTAAATGAAGACCAATTCGATCAATGTCTCGACGAAGCCGTAAAGGGTTGCAAGATGGTTTATGAAGTTCAAAGAAAAGCGCTGATGCAAAAGTATTTCGGCAACGAAACAGAGTTGAAAGAGGAACAATGAGCTCATCAAGACGTTCAACGATAATAGTAGAGCACTTGCGCAAACAGCAAATGTGGGACTCTATCTCAAAAGGAAAAAGACTCGATGGAAGAACCCTGGATGAGATAAGACCGATCGAAATTGAAGTAGGCCTAATAAGGAAAGCGAATGGATCCGCGAGGGTCAAACTTGGTAATTCCGAAGTGGTAGCAGGAGTAAAGGTGGAGACCGGTGAACCATTCGAGGGGCTAGAAAATAAGGGGGCACTAATTCTGTCTGCAGAGGTGTTGCCAACAGCATCACCCTATATCGAACCTGGCCCACCTGACGAAGAAACGGTGGAACTAGCAAGAGTAGTAGACCGCGGCATAAGAGAATCTGAAATGCTCGATTTAAGTAAATTAGCTTTAATCCCTGGAGAGATCGTCTATGTAATATTTGTCGACTGTAGTGTTATCAATGCTGATGGGAATCTGTTTGATGCCACATCGTATGCAGCAGTTTCAGCATTGATGAATAGTAAACTTCCTGTCTTTGAAATAAGGGATAGGAAAGCCGTTGACACCGGAGAAAAACAAAATCCACCACTTACCACGGTACCCGTTTCAATTACAGCAGTTAGAATAGGCGAATCATTGATTTTAGATCCAACCGCAGAAGAGGAGGCATGTATGGATGCAAGAATCACCATAACTACGAATTCCGATCAGAATTTTGCCGCAGTACAGAAAGGATCAACAGGAGCCTTTACTGTAGAACAGCTAAAGAGAGCGGCGGCGACGGCAAGGATTAAAGGTGAGGAGATAAGAGCCAAACTAAGGGAGTCGACCAAGGCTGGTAAGTAGGAAAAAGCAAGGACAGACGGTATTAAAAGGGCTTGGTGTAAAATTTGGAGCGACTGTACGCAAGAGGTACAGTAAGGCATATCGAACGTTGAAGCAAAAAAGACGATGCCCCTCATGCGGTTCTAATAAATTTTGTCGAATTGCATTAGGTGTTTGGTACTGCAGAAAATGCAGCTACAAAGTTGCAGCGGGGGCCTATGATGTCGCTACCGACAAATTGCAAAGCCCAAATAGAAATTTCCTTTAAATCAATAATGCTACCTGAATCTGCCCTTCTCGCTAAATCTATTTATGCTGCGATAGGCGCAGACACAAAAATGTGTAATCGTGACGCTGCGGCGTCCGGTTCCGAGACGAAAATTACCCTTACAAAAGATGTGAATACTAATTCCAGTATATTATTAGAAGTAGACACTCCAGATATTGCAGCATTGCGGGCAGCCATTAATTCCTATTTAAGGCTTATTAACGCATCATTAAAAATTTGCGAAGCGAGCCTCACAAACAGTCGTTAATAATGATAGTCGCTGTTCACGAAGCAACTGTTACATACGGCGCCACAATATATTCGTAATAAATTATGAAGTAAAAATGAGTAGATTTTCTCCCAGACTATGGTACGGGGAGCTTTAGAGGACTCGGTTGCGAGCTAGGGTGCAGACCAGCAGGTTGTGGACCTGAATTCAGGATATTGAATGTTAGCACTTTCGAAATACTATCGCCAATAGGGGATTTACCGGTAATGGCTTCAACTCTATATTTGAAAGTCATTGTTGCGTTGCTCATTCCTGGAGCGATGGCTCTGTAGGCTATACCAGAAAGGTTTGGACTCGATATCAGCAACTGTTCTCCAGGCTTTAGAGCAACTGATTGAGGTTGTGCTCTACAGGAGGCAGCGGCAGGCTGAGGTTCTATCATGACATTTTTATTAAATCTTACAGACAGTTGTGAAGTGCATGTTCCATTGGCAAACGTAATTGTAGATGAAGAGTTGTTAAACACTATCGCCCGAATACTGAATGTACTGCCAACGGTTACAACTGAAGGCTTGTATGTGTGCACATGGAGAAGCTTTACGCCTTTAATATGATAAGCCGTAATGAATGCCGTATTACTATTCTTAACAGCCAAGACTGGTCCCGATCCAGCGAAGGTTGCGGCTGTAAATAGCGCCAAGGTCATCGCAACAATGGCCAAAACTGCCCATTTTCCATTTAAATTTGTCATTACAAGCAAAAATATGCAATGTTATTGATATAAATTCGCTACCCAGCAATGCCGGACCATTTGGTAATCTTGGACTAGCTAGTGACATTGGAATAGGTCAGTGGAATTGCGATATTAGGAATGCTACCAGCTTTATGTATAGGTTTGAGCCTGAGAACTAGAAGAAAGACTTTAGTACGTATTATCTTTATACAAGCAAATCTCGAAAGATTGATTACATACTGTTTTTTCAAATCAGTATTTGATATTTTATATCATACCTACTTACTTGTATGGTAGATCAACTCTTGTTACTGTATTATAGGCAATTTGGTTGTCGCTGCCTTCGCAATAGGCCGTAGGTTTAGTATATAGACTTGACTCATTGGTTTAGGTACAGTTATCTAATGAACACTAAATGAAGTAGAAGACATATCATCTGATAATAGTATGATACTTAGACAACTGTACTACTACTCGTACTTCATTTTTTTAATTAACATACTCATTTATTCGCAGATCACTGCGAGATATAACTGTAATAAAATTGGAGAACCATTCGGAAATGCAAATATATCGAGTTAAAATGAAATTAATTGTAAGTCTCTTCCTAGTAATGGTTATTACATCTGTTCTCATTGTGTGGAGTATCTTGTCAAATCTTGAGAGAAATGCAAATTTTCTGACTTTATTTGGCATTTTCGTCATTACCATGGCATTGATTCAACAATCTTCGGGTATCCTTTCAATCTAGGATCGAATATGCCGTCCGTTGTTGATATTGTATCTAAATATTACAATTTTGCCAGGACCGGTACATATCCTCTTATGT
>Ga0207416_1003966_pt1 | contig 13411 bp, 14 predicted proteins | sample PaiPotPPM11metaG_FD_184107 | JGI IMG/M metagenome (GOLD analysis project Ga0207416, IMG submission 184107) | Iron sulfur acid spring bacterial and archeal communities from Banff, Canada, to study Microbial Dark Matter (Phase II) - Paint Pots PPM... ...
CTGGAGCTTAAACTCTTTGGTGAAGGTCCGGCGCGTCCTCGCGCGACGCGGCTTGGAAGTAGGCATGGGGGCTCCTTTCGAGAGCGTCCCAGCTTAACTTTCTGTACCGGTTTTGGGTCGCATCACCATCTGCCAATTATAGGCGCGCTGTTTAAAGTCGCGCACTCGACAATGACCGAAACGAACCTTTACATAATGATTACTCCGCATATTGTAAGGCCGCGATCGGCTGTGACCATCAAACGGCCATAGGATCAGTCCTTCTGGCGCCAGGATGGCGGGAGGGGAGTTGAACCGAGTAGCATTTTACACGGGTGTAAAAATGCGCGCGTGCCCGCAACCCCATATCGCCCTCGCTCACCCAAGCACTCGCACATCAAAGGAAGCTGGTTTGCAACGGCTCTCCGGGGACGAGCGAGGCGACGCGCAGGCCGATGAGACGGACCGGGGCTCCTTGGAGATCAGCGCGGCGCAGACAGTACAACGCCGCTTTGAGGATGCGACGGGCGTCGCGCGTCGGTTCGGAGAGATGCGTTTGGCGACCGTGCGTTCGGAAATCCGCGCGTTTGATTTTGACGCCGACGGTGCAGGCGCTGAGCCCCTCGCGTTCGAGCTTTTCGGCGACCTCGGCTGCTTGCGCGCGTAACACTTCGGCTAAGCGGCGCTCTTCGCGAACGTCGTATTCGAAGGTCTCTTCACTTGAGATCGACTTCGTTTCGCGGTCCGATTCCACCGGGCGGTTATCGACGCCGCGTGCCAGCGCTCGGACTTGATTGGCCCACGAGCCGAAGTGCCGGTAGGCTTGCGCGTCATCGAGCGCGGCGACGTTGCCTATGGTCGTGATGCCTGCGAGTTCGAGGCGGGCTTGAGATTTTGGGCCGATGCCCCAGATGCGGCCTACCGGCATCGGTGCGAGAAAGACGGCTTCGTCGCCCGGCGCAACCGCGAGCAGGCCGTTCGGCTTGCACGCGTCGGAGGCGATTTTCGCGATCATTTTTCCGGTAGCGATGCCGGCACTGATGGTGAGGCCGGTTTCGTGCAACACTTCGTCGCGAATCGTCTGCGCTAGCGACGTCGCCTCGTCGAGAGCGCAGGGGCCGAAATCGATGAACGCTTCGTCGAGGGAGAGGCCTTCGATGGCATGGGCACGCGATGCGAAGATCGCGAAGACCTCGCGCGATATCTCCTTGTACTTGGACATCGTCGGCGGCACGATGATGAGTTGCGGGCACGCTTCGAGTGCGCGATAGAGCGGGAGGGCCGAGCGCACGCCGAATGGGCGGGCTTCGTACGACGCGGTGAGGACGACCGAACGGCGATGGCTGCCCGCAACCGCGACCGGTTTGCCGCGCAGCGTCGGATCGTCGCGGATCGCTACGCTGGCGTAAAATGCATCGATGTCGAAGTGCGCGATCATCGTCGCGACCCTTAGGTGAGAGCGCCTTGTTGGATGGCGAGAATCGTCTGCATATTGCGCAGATCGTCGGCATCTTCACCCGGCGTTTCCAGAATGGCCGTCTTCTCGCGCAGTTCGGGGTGTGCTAACAGCGAGCGAAAGCCCTCGAAACCGATGCGCCCTTCACCGATGTGCCAATGACGATCGCGATTGCCGCCCAGCGGAATCTCGGTGTCGTTGAAGTGAAAGATATGCACGCGGTCTAGGCCGACGTGCGTACCGGCCTCGTCGATGAATCGATCGACACCGGATTTGGAATCGATCTCATAACCGGCCGCCCAAGCGTGGGCGGTGTCCAGACACACGCCGAGTTGAGGGTGATCGACCGCCCGAACGAACCGTCCCAGTTCTTCCAGGGTACCGCCCGCCAGCGCGCCGGCGCCGGCCGAATTTTCGAGCACCAAATAAACGCCGGGTGCGATCGTGTCGAGCGCGTGTTCGAGCCCATGTACGATGGCCGCGAATCCTTCGTTGCGGTCGCGCTTGCCGTACGAACCGAGATGCGTGTTGACGTAGCGAATGTTGCCGTGCGCGGCAGCTTCGAGATCGTGTGCCAGGAGGTTGAGCGAACCGGCCTGCACTTTCGGATCCTCGCTAGCGAGGTTGATAAGATACGGCGTGTGGATGACGCAAGGGTCGAGATCCGCTGCGCTGCGGGCCTCCGAGAACGATGCGAGCATCGCCGCGTCGACCGGCGTCGTACGGTAGCTGCGCGGATTGCTCGAAAATATTTGCATCGCCGTGCAGCCCACGCTCTTGGCGTGCGCGATGGCCTTCGCGTAGCCGCCGGCCATCCGCAGATGTAATCCAATGCGCATGCGCTACGACGCCACTTTCGCAAGATACACGAATTGCAAATAGGAGAGCGGCACGAGCGGGTCGCCCGCGCCGAACATCTCGTGTATGCGTGCGTCGAGCGTGTCGAAATACCGCGAAGCCTGCGAACCGAGCGCGTCGCGAACGCTCTTGCGCGAGCGCTCGTACTGGAGGTATTTGCTCGCTGGAGTCACCACGCGCCAAGGGAGGACGCGTAACCGATGCTCCGCAAACGGAGCGGCGTAAAATTCTTTGAATCCGCCGCCGAGCCCGGATGGCTTGAGTTCGGCCCCCAAGTCCGTCAGGACGCTATCGCGCAGCTGCTTCACGGGATCGTCTCCCGTCAAGTGTTTCCACCAGATCGCGACCATGCCGCCGGGGCGCACGACGCGCAGCATTTCCGCAATCGCTTTGCTGCGATCGAAGTGATGGAACGCCTGAGCGCTGATGGCGGCGTCGAAGCTGCCGTCTTGAAACGGGAGCGATTCTGCCCGGCCGACGGTCCAGGAGGCGTCTGGAAATTCGCGGCTCGCTCGCGCGAGCATGGGTTCGGAAGCGTCGACGCCAGTTACCTGAAAGTTGTTGGCGATCAGCGGCTCGCTCGCCAAACCGCTACCGCAGCCCACGTCTAAGACCCGGTGGTGCTGCGAAAGCCCAAAGCCGACCAGCGTATTGTAGAGATCGTTCGAGTAACCGGTTCGGCCGGCGCCGTACTCGGCGGCGTAGCTGTCGTAAGCGCTCATGCTTCGGGTTCTGTAGCGGAGGGTTGCTCGGCCGTAGCTTCTTCGGTGGGCTGCTCGGCGTGTGCTTCTTCGGAGGTCTCCGTTGTCGGCTCTGCGGGGACCAAGAGATTGAGCTCGAGCGGCTGGCCGGGTTCGAGCTCCAGTTGCGGAAGATCGGCCAGCGAGTTGAGCCCGAACGATTCCAGGAAGAATGCCGTCGTCTTGTACTGCATCGGGCGTCCGACCACGTCCTTGCGTCCGGCTTCGCCAATGAGGTTGCGGTCCAACAACGTGTTGACGACGCTATCCGAGTTGACGCCTCGAATCGCTTCGATTTCGCTCTTGGTCACCGGTTGCATGTGCGCGACGATCGCCAGCGCCTCGAGGGCCGGAGCCGAGAGCGAGGTACGGGGAGGGAGCAAGTAGGCTTCGACGGCTTCGCGCGCCGACGAGGCCGTCGCAAAACGATATCCGCCCGCCAGCTCGCGCAGGACGATGCCGCGATCGGTATAGCGCTCTTGCAGCGACTGAATCGCCAGTGCCACCGCTCGTTCGTCGGCGCCGGTTAATTTGGCGATACGCTTGTTCTCGAGCGGCTCGCTTGCGACGAAGAGGAGCGCCTCGATCGAACGTTCGATATCGGCAGCTTCGTGATGGAGGCTTCGCGCGTCGTCGCCGAGGCGATCCTCGGGTACGGCAACGTCGTCCGGGGTGTCTTCTATGATCGGAACGTCTTCGGTTTGCACGGATTAGCCTTCGTGGGGTTGTGAGATTGGGAAAATGCGAATGTCGTCGAAGAGCTCGGGTTGCTCGATCTCGACGCGGTTACGGCGTACCAGCTCGAGCACGGCCAAGAACGTGACGATGATGACCTCGCGGGTCATCCCGAGCTCGTGGCAGAGCGCGCTGAAATAGACCTCGCCGTGCTCCTTAACGCTTCGCGAGATGTAATCCATCTGCGCCAGGAGCGAGACCCGTTCGCGGACGATCGAGCGCTTCTCCGGGCGGGCTTGGCGCAGCATCGCGATAAAGGCGCGCTTCAATCGCTCCGGATCGATGCGATAGCGCTGGACCAGATCGCTGGTGGGATCGCCCGACTCCCGGAAGTAAAATCCGCTGGCCTCGTCCTGCCGCGCTCGCAGTTCCAAGCCCAGTTCTCGATACCGCGAGTAGGCGATCAGCCGGCGCCGCAGGCGTTCTTCGACCTGCTCGGGCGTCTCCGAATCTTCGTCGACGAACTCTTGCGGGATCGGCGGCAACAGCGCCTTGGACTTCAAGAACACGAGCGTCGCGGCGATAACGAGATACTCTGCGGCGACCTCGATATCGAGGTCTTCCATCAACCGCACGTACGACAGGTACTGCGAGGCCACGCTCGCGAGCGGCACGGTCGCGATATCGAGTTGCTGTTCTTTGATCAGGCTCAACAACAGATCGAGCGGGCCATCGAAGACGTCGAGCTGGACCCGGCAGGCGCGCTCGCCGGCCTGCTCGCCGGCATGCTGCGCCCGGCCCTCGTCAGGCGGAAGTTCCGCCGCAAGGACATCCTTCGTTGCCACGTCGCTCAAGAGGTCTTCTGCTCTGCCGTTCGCGCCAGGATCGGGACCTCGGGGAAGACTTCCGGATTCGCGGCGAGATACTCTAAGCCCAGATCGACCAAACGCTTCTCGTTGACGTATTTGAGGGCGCGCCTGGCCGCCATGACATCGAACCAGCGGGCTTCGTCAACCTCATGGTCGTGGTTGGCGGTATCGCCCGAGAGGTATCGCATCAGGTAGAAGGTCACCGATTTCTTGTGCTTCGACTTTCCGACGTAGAACCAGTACGAGATCTCGTTGAGGCGCGTGAGCAACTCGGCCCAGCAACCGGTCTCTTCGCGAACTTCGCGCAAGGCGGCTTGTTCGTTCGATTCGCGCGCTTCCACATGTCCCTTGGGCAGCGTCCAAACGCGCGGAGTACCGCGGCCGATGAGCAGTGCATCATAGGTCGTCTCGCGCGGGCGTAGGACGAGCCCGCCGGCCGACACTTCGTACTTGATCCGCATTCGATCAACCCGTAAGAGAGACGTGGAAGGGGGCCCAAGTTGCGCCCCCCGATTACCACCATTATAGCCTCTACACCCAAGAAGAGCCTGCCAGAAGGGTTATCCTCTTTGGGCTTCCCAGCGCAGATTGGGTTGGCGGGCTGCCCTGGTCTCGTCAACCCGGCCGACGACCGTGGTCACCGGAGCATCGAAGAGCTCCTGCGGGTCGCTCTGAGCGGTCTGGACGATCCCCCGGAGCACCTCGACGAAGTGATCCAGCGTCTCCTTGGATTCGGTCTCGGTCGGCTCGATCATCAGGCACTCGGGGACCAGGAGCGGGAAGTACACCGTCGGGGCCATCATGCCGTGATCGAGCAAGGCCTTGGCGATATCGAGCGCCTTCACGCCCGTCGCCTTCTTTAACGCCTGGGCCGAGACCACGAACTCGTGACGGCAAATCTCGGGGTATGGTGCCTCCAAGAACTCGGAGACCTTGACGCGCACGTAGTTGGCGTTGAGCACCGCGAGTTGCGAGACCTTGGTGAGGCCTTCCGCGCCGTTGGAATAGATGTAGGCCAGCGCGCGAACCGCATGCGCGAAGTTCGACCAGAACGAACGCATCGGGCCGATCGATTTCGGCCGATCGAAGTCCAATGCGAACGACAGGCGATCGCTCGGCGGGCCCATGGATTCGCCGAGCGCTTTCGGTGTGGCCACGACGAGCGGCGTCGGAAGGTAGTCCACCAAATGGGCGGCAACGCCGATCGGGCCGTGCCCCGCTCCGCCTCCGCCGTGCGGAATCGTGAACGTCTTGTGCAGGTTGAGATGCATGAGATCGAAGCCCATGTCACCCGGGCGCACGTTACCCATGATCGCGTTGGCATTGGCGCCGTCGTAATACATCAAGCCGCCGGCAGCGTGTACGGCCGCCGTAATCTCGTGAATATGATCTTCGAACAGCCCCAATGTATTCGGATTGGTCATCATGCATACGGCCGTATCGGGGCCGAGCACCTTTTTGATCTCTTCGACGCTGACGCGCCCGCGTTCGTCGCTCGGTAACGAAATGACCTTGAAACCGCACATCGCCGCCGACGCCGGATTGGTACCGTGCGCGGTGTCCGGGACGATGACCTTATCCCGCCGTACCTCGCCGCGATCTCTGAAATATTTCTTGGCTATCAGCAACGCCGCGAGTTCCGCGTGCGCTCCGGCCGAAGGATTCAGAGAGAACGCAGCCATGCCGAAAAGCGATGCGAGGTTACGCTCGAGTTCGTACATGACCTGGAGCGCGCCCTGCGCCATGTCGTCGGGCGTGTACGGATGCAGGTCCCGGAACTGCGGCAACGAGGCCATCGCGTCGTTCACGCGCGGGTTGTACTTCATCGTGCAGGATCCGAGCGGATAGAAGCCCAGATCGATACCGAACGTTCGCTGCGAAAGCTTGGTGAAATGGCGCACCACGTCAAGTTCGCTATTATCCGGCAGCGGAAGCTCCGAGCGCAGCAGCGACGACGGGAGGAACGTGTCCAGCGGCTTTCCCGGCTCGACGTAGCGGTTCGCTCGGCCCTCTTGGCCGAGTTCGAAGATGAGCGGTTGGGTACTATCGGGCGTGAGCGTGGACATGTACGACCTCTTGAAGCGACGCCACGAGTGCGGCGATATCTGCAGTAGTGGTCAGCTCGGTTGCGGCCATCACGATGCAGGTTGCATATTCCGGGTAGAAGCGGCCTAAATCGACGCCGCCCAAGATACGGCGCGTTTTGAGCGCAGCGAGAATCGGTGCCGTATCCTGGTGGACGTCGATGACGAACTCATTGAAGAACGGCGCCGAGAATTTCAGATCGATCCCGTCGATCGACGAAACCGCCGTGGCGGCTTCGCGAGAGCGTTCGAGATTGAGTGCGGCGACGTCGCGCAGGCCGGTCTTGCCCATCAGGGACAGATACATGGTCGCGATCAGCGCGCAATGAGCCTGATTCGTGCAGATGTTCGACGTGGCGCGCTCGCGCCGAATATGTTGTTCGCGCGCTTGCAGCGTTAAGACGTAAGCCGGGCGGCCTTCTTTATCGACGCTCTTTCCGACCAGCCGCCCCGGAATCCGGCGCATGTGTTCTTCGGTCGATGCGATGAATCCGACGTAGGGGCCGCCGTAGGCAAGCGCGACGCCGAAGCTCTGCGCTTCGCCGACGACGATCTGCGCTCCCCAGGATGCAGGCGTCGCAAGCGCCGCGAGGGAGAGCGCTTCCGAGATCACGGCGATCGGTACCGTGCCGCTCGTTTCGACCGCATGGCGAGCGGCCGGCGAGAGGCAGTCGACGACGCCGAAGAAATTCGGCGATTGAAGCGCTACCGCTGCATATGCTTGGCTAGCGACGGCAGTTTCGAGGGCGGCGAGATCGGTCGTTCCATCCGCGCGGACGGGGATCTCGTCGATCTCGACGTCGAGGCCGTCGCAGTAGGTCCCGAGCACCGCACGATAGTTCGGATCGACCGCACGCGAGACCAAGAGCTTTCGTCGACCGTTGGCGTTGATGGCCATGATCGAGCCTTCGGCCAAAGCCGTCGCGCCGTCGTAGACTGACGCATTGGCGATGTCCATGCCCGTAAGCAGACAGATGTAACTCTGCCACTCGTAAATCGCCTGCAGATATCCTTGTGAGACCTCGGCTTGATAGGGTGTATACGCGGTGAGAAACTCGCCGCGCATGGCCAGCGATGCGATGGCGGGCGGAACGTAGTGCCGATACGCGCCCGCGCCTAAAAACGAAATCGCGTCCGCGCCGGTATTCTTACGCGCGAAGTGTTCGAAGCGCCGTGCCAGTTGGTACTCCGGCAACGCCGGAACGATGTCGAGTTCTGCCTTGAGGGCGACGTCGGCGGGCACGCGAAGGAGTTCGTCCAGCGACGATACGCCGATCGCCTCCAGCATCTCGCGAATGTCGCGCTCGGTGTGCGGTGTGTACATATTAATCGACCGCTATGGCCTCGTAGTCGGAGGGCGAGAGCAGGTTGCTCTTCTGCGACGGGTCGGCGAGCTTGACTTTAAAGAGCCAGCCGGCGCCGTACGGCTCGCGATTGACCGCGGCCGGATCGGCATCGAGCCCGGCATTGACCTCGATCACTTCGCCGCCGATCGGCGTAAAGAGATCCGACACGGCCTTCACCGATTCGACGACGCCGATATTCCCGAATTGGTCGATCTTCTTTCCGACCTTCGGCAACTCGACGTAGACGATATCGCCAAGCGAGTTCTGCGCGTAGTCGGTAATACCGACCGTCGCAACGTCGCCATCGATTTTTACCCATTCGTGTTCTTTGCTAAATAGCAGATCTGCAGGCTGCGCCACGACGTCGTATCTCCTAAAGAAAGTGCGGTTACTGGGGACGCTTGTAGAACGGCATTGCAACGACCGTTGCTCGATGCCGCGTGCCACGAATCTCGACCGTCAAGGAAGTGCCGACGGTTGCGGCTTCCTTCGCGACCAGGGCGGTGGCGATGTTTTTGTTGCCTACGGCAGGCGCGAGCGAACCGCTGCGAACTTCGCCCACGGCTCGGTCGCCCAAAAAGACCGCGTAGCCCTCACGGGCGGGAGCGCGGCCCTCCATCGTCAGGCCGACAATGCGAGAGAAGTCGTCGCGCTCGAGCTGCTCCGCGAGCGCCTCCTTACCGATGAATGTCGGCTTGGAGAGTTTGAGCGCCCACGTTTGCCCGGCTTGCACCGGGGTGATCTCTTCGGTCAGCTCGTGGCCGTAGAGGGGCATCCCGGCCTCCAGGCGGAGGACGTCGCGCGCGCCGAGACCGCACGCTTCGAGGCCCTCATCCGCGTGGTCGCGGAGCAATGCGTTCCAAATATCGGCGGCATCCGCGCCTTCGAGAAACAGTTCGAAACCGTCCTCGCCGGTGTATCCGGTTCGCGCGAGAATCGCGGGCTTGCCGTACGCGTTGCCCTGCGCGCAGAAATAATACTTCACCGCAGAGAGATCGATGTCGACGTGCCGTTGCAACATCCCGACCGCCTTGGGGCCCTGAATCGCGATCAGCGCGTTGCGGCCGTGGAGATTCGTCAGTTTCACACCGCTATCGCCGAGATTCGCGTTGAGATGCGCCCACATTTTATCGGCGTTCGACGCATTGACCACCAGTAGCCAGCGGCCATCGAGACGATAAAAAATTGTATCGTCGTGCGCGCCGCCTTGCGGATTGCAGAAGATGTTATACCGGGCTTGTAGCGGCTTCATGCTCGCGACCGCATTGATCGTCAACGTTTCGGCCCAGGCGGCGACGTTCTCACCTTCGAGAATGAACTGTCCCATGTGAGAGAGGTCGAAGAGCCCGGCGCGATGCCGCACGGCGTCGTGCTCTTTGAGGATTCCGCCGTACTGCACGGGCATGTCGAAGCCGCCGAACGGTATCAGCCGCGCGCCCAACCGAACGTGTTCGTCGTACAGCGCGGTGCGTTTTACAGGGCTCTCCGTCTTCACGATTGTGACTCCCTAAGGGGTGCGGCATCTTTTGAGTGCAGCGCCCCTTTGGGCGTCCGCTCTTCAGGATAGGAGTTGAGAAAATTCAGCGTCGCGTGGGCGACGAGCCGGCCGTTGCTAAGCACCTGCACCTCGCCATAGCAGATGCGGCGGCCCGAGCGCAACACCGTGGCCTCGGCGATAAGATCGTGCGGCGGCAGGGCGGGAGCCAGAAAGTTGCATTGCAGCGCGACGGTGACGGTATCTTGTTCGCGCCCGTACACCGATGCGAGCGCAACGTAAAAGACCGTATCGCACAGACTGACGATCGCGCCGCCGTGGACGGCGCCGGCCCCGTTGGCGATTTCGGGCCGAAACGGCATGCGCATTACCGCTTTGCCGTGTTCTACGCTCTCGAGTTTGAGATCGAGCAACGCGACGAAGTGCGACTTCTCTTTCTCCCAGCGATGCGGTGCCGAAGCAAAATCCGCGTCCATGTCTAGAACGTCTCCCCGTCGGCAGCGAGCATCCGCCGTAAATAGAGCGGCAAAGCGAAGATGCGACGGTGCGTCTGCGCGTCGTAAAAAAAGCTCTCGCCACGCAGGGTGGCGCAATACGCATCGATCTGCGCCGGGTCGAGCGCCGAGACATCGATGCGATCGCTGCAAACCAAAAATGCCCAATCGGTATCGAACGCGGGAACGTGCGTGAAAAACGACGTTACGTAACGATAGTGCCGGCGTAGCGTTCGCGCCATCTTGCAATGCAGGGAGGCATTATGGAAGGCCGCGGTGCTGGCCTGAAGCACGTAAACGCCGCCGTCGGCTAACCGGGCTTTGATGAGCCCGAAAACGTCTTCGTTAAACAGGATGTTGCTGGGCGAATCTTCGAGCGGCTCTGTGAGATCGGAGATCACCACGCCGTATGTATCGCGATCCTCGCGCATAAAGGCCAGCGCGTCGCCGACGATTACGCGAGCGCGCGGATCCTCGAACGCGCCGTCAGCCCATTCGGGAAGATATTTCTTGGAGAGGTCCACGACCAAACCGTCGATGTCCACCATGGTGCAGCGGCGCACGCTCGGATCGCGCAGTACTTCGCGCAGCGTCGCGCCCTCGCCGCCGCCGAGAATCAGTACCTCGCTGCGATTCGCTGCGGCCGCCATCGCGGGATGCACGAGCGTTTCGTGGTAAATTTTTTCGTCGTTTTGCGAGCTCTGCGTGTCGCCGTCGAGAATCAGCATCTTGCCGAAGACGGGCGTACGAATGACGGAGACTTGCTGGAATTCGGAACGCCCGGCGAAGTAGACTTCGTCGATCGCATGGTGGTGCTGCTCCGTCGGGGCCGATTCCTCGACGTACCATTGCCAGTATTCGGTCTTGGGCATGACCCTGCTAGATTGGCTGACGGCCGCTACCCACCTCGCGAGAAAAGTCGAAGAGCGACGCTTTCGCGCCGCCCTTCCTCCGGCTTACTCCTTACTCTAGAAGCAAACGAATGCTACGTAGTAGGTGTTGCCCGCCGTCAACGTGGCGCCGCCGCCACTGCCGTTCGCTTTAGAAGGGAATGTAACCGTGAGCCCGTTCAGGGTTCCCGGCTGGCCGTATCCGTTGGCCCATGAGCCGTTGGCGGCGAAAGTTGTGTAGTAATTGCTGCAACTACCCGTACTCGCGAGCGTTACCATCTGGGCCGGCGAGGTAGCGGTAACGGTAATGCTTCCCGCCGTCATCTGTAACGTCCCGAACACTATCGGCGTCGGTGCGTTCGAACCCGCCGGGTTCGTCGGCAATGGCGACGGTGCTCCCGCGGGCGCCGCTGCGGTCGTCGTCACGGTCATTGAGGTTCCCGACGCGATCGTCGTGTCGGATGCAAACGTAACGCTCGAACTGCACGAGCCGAGTGTCGGCAGGTTTAAAGGCGTTCCATCCGCTGGGCTGATGGTCACCGGCCCCGCTGACGTCGAGGAGGTGTTGCATGGGAAGGTGGCAGAGCCCGGACTCGACGACGGCGCAGTACTGGGAGCCGTCGATGGGCTGGTGCTTGGACTCGTCGACGGCCCGCTGCTCGGGCTGGTCGAGGGGGCCGTCGTGGGGCTAGTCGTCGCGGGCGTTGAGGTGGTCGACCCGCCCCCGCACCCCGCGATGATAACAATCGATGCAAAGACCGAAGAAGCAATGAGCGCTTTTGGGAGCCTCATATGAAGATAACCTCCGTCGGATAATTCCGAAGATTTTTATCGCATTATTCACCGCAGCGGCAAACCCTTTGTCCCTTTGGTCTCCTTTCCGGCTAGCGCCTAGTGCTGAGCGAGCCCTCCAAGCAGTCCGAAGCCGGCCGTCGGGGTGGTGTCGGTCACCGAGAAGGCTTCGCTCGCGGGCGAGGACAGCCCGAAGAACGCGAAGCCTCCTACCGGCGCCGTCGCGGTCCCGGCGGTATTGGGCAGTAGCGCCATGGCATTGAGCCCCGTGAGATCCGGCGTTTGATAGAGCGAGAGGGGCGAAGGATAGCGCCCGTATCTGATGTTTAGGGTTCCGAGCGAGTATTGCGCGCTCTGCCCCGTGAGCCCGACCGTATCGCCGCTCATCGCGATGGCGAAATCCTCCAGTAGACCCGGAGCCGTTTCGTTGCACCCGCAGTTTGCAACGAGGTTGGCAAACCCGTCGAGGCCGCTGCTTTCCATACCACGTGTGTACGTATCGCCGCCGAAACGGTCGCGCATGTAGCGCTGGAACAGATAGGCTCCGCCGTAGCAGCCGCCGCCGCAGTTGTACGCGACCGTCGAACCATCACCATACGGAGCGCTGTCGATCCCGACGAATCCGCTGATCGAAAAGTTCTGCGGTGCGTTGAGATACGCTGCGGCGTGTTCGAGCGCGTCGAGAGAATCGAACGGGACGCTCGGATACATCGTGTTCACCGCGAGATCCTGAGCCAACATCGAGAGGCCTTCGTTGATGAACGAATCTTCGGAACCATCGTAGGTGGGCGAATTCGCTCCGCTCGCGAGAATCGAATGATTCACGAAGTTGATCAAATGCTGGAACTCGTGGGCCGTTCCACGAACGAAATCCTCGCCTAATTCGTATGTTGCTCCGTTCGACTGGAACCAGCCGACGTACACCATAGGCGCTTCGTTAGAGTACTGCGGCGTCGCCGAGTTGCTCGCGGCAAAACAATTGACGATGCTCTGCGGATAGTAATTGAGCGAGCTGAAATAGCCGCCGACGCCGCTCCCCAGATTTGCGGAGTTAAGCACCATCACGTCGATCCGCTGATCGGTAGGCTCCGCGATGTACTGGGCACTGCTGGTACCCGTCTGTACGCCGGTCGCACTGCAGGTTGCATACTGCACCTGCAAACCCGGCGCCGTCGATGCGTAGTGGGGAGTACCGAAATGCGTGGTATCGGAGACATAGGCATTCTCAAAATCGGCCGCGATCGTTCCGGCGGTCTGGGTCGCGTTTCCGGCGTTAAACGACGGCGACGATTTAGAACCGCTGATCAGCGAACTATCGATCCAGATATTTCCATGCGCGGTCTGGGCTTCGAGCGTGGCGGGAACCTGTTGGTAGGTGGCGCTGGCGCCGCCGATTGCGAAGACCGCGGTCCAGATGTTCGCGGCACTGCCGATCGTGGCGTTTGCCGGGATCGCGCTCGTCGCGCGGCGCGCAATCGGCGCACCGGCGAGAGCCCTATGAGGTACGCGCATGACTTGTGCGCGTAAAGCGCGGTCGTCGGCCGGATGCTCTTCCACAGGAGAACGCGCCGTAATTTGGATGGGCGCGCGCACCATGGAAAGTCGGCCGGCCAGCTGGGCCGACGTTCCCGATCCGAGGCGCAGGTTCGTGGTCGCAAAGGTCCCGTTACCGCCCGGCGCCGTCTGATCACCGGCCATCGAGATCGCGGCGACCATCGCCGTGGTGACCCCCG
>Ga0207416_1003967_pt1 | contig 13409 bp, 10 predicted proteins | sample PaiPotPPM11metaG_FD_184107 | JGI IMG/M metagenome (GOLD analysis project Ga0207416, IMG submission 184107) | Iron sulfur acid spring bacterial and archeal communities from Banff, Canada, to study Microbial Dark Matter (Phase II) - Paint Pots PPM... ...
GTGAAGGGGAAAGCACATGGCTAAAGCGCCGCCTTCGCCTTACCGGGACCGCCAGAAGTCGCTTCATAAGCCATCCCAAATCCGCAACTGCGCAACGTCAAGTCAGACGAACTCCTAGTACCGCCTCGGCGGCGGTCAGTCTCCGTCGCCCGCAGTTGCGACCTGCGCCTCGCCGAGGCCGCCCAGGTACCGGCGGTGCCGTGCGAGCGAGACGTCGCCGCGCAGCGTGCGCCACTCCTGGTCGGGGATCGCCGCGGCGTCGAGACCGTCGAGCGGGAAGGTCAGCGAGACGGCTTTGCCCGGATTCTTCTCCATCGCGATGCTGCTCGGCAGCGCGCCGTAGCGCCCGGCATCGGGCTGCCGCGCGAAGGCGGCGAGGATCGGCGTCGCGGCCGCGTCGTAGACGTTGAGCGGATCCGCGCCGAAGAGCAGTTCGACCGTGCGCAAAATCGAAGTCTGGCTGTAGCGCGTGTGGTCGACGAAACCGCGCCGGATGAAGGGACCGATCGCGAAGGCGGGCATGCGATGCGAGTCGACGTGGTCGCCCGTCCCTTGCGCGTCGTCGCAGGTGACGAACACGACGGTGTCGTTCCACTCCGGACGGCGCGAGAGTCCCGCGACGATTCGCCCCAACGCCTCGTCGTTGTTGGCGACGTACGATGCCGGAGTGTAGAAGCCCGCGCGCGTCCCCGCGGTGTGGTCGTCGGGGAGCGTGACGTACGAGTAGGGCGCGAGGCCATGGGCCGTGACGTCATCGAGGAAGAGCTTCGCGCGGTCGGTGTCGAGCACGCCGAAGTCGATGTGGGCGCCCGGATAGTTGCGCGCCGCGTGCGCCGCGAGTCCGCGCGCGATGCTGCCGTCGGGGCGCATCGTGAGCTGTTCGCCGTACACGCGGAACCCGATGCCTTTGCGGCTCAGCGCGTCGACGAGCTCGCCGCGCGGTCCGAAGACGCCGCTGACGTTGATCCGCGGGCCCTTCGGCAGATCGCCGAGGTTCGTAAACCAGTCGACGTTCATGTCGGCGGGGCCGGCGCTGTCTTCGCCGGCGAGCGGGTACGGCCAGATCGACGTCGCGACGCGCGCGTCGAGCTTCGCCGGCGCGTCGTCGCGCGTGTGCCCGTTGCGCTCCTGATAGTCGTTCGCCATCCCCTGCGTCGTCCAGGCGTGGCCGTAGATGCTCGCTTCACCGTCGGTCATGAAGTCGTCGAAGAGCGTGTACCGTTCGGCGAGCGCGTGCGCGTTCGGCGTGTAGCGCCGTCCGAACAACAGCAGCGCGGGATCGACGTTCGCCTGCGGCTCGTCGCCGAACTCCTCATCGAAGTGCTTGTTCTCGCGGACGATGAAGACGACGTGCTTCACCGCTGGGAGCGACGCGCGCGGGATCGCGGCCACGGCGAAGCGATCGTTCCGTGCGACTTGCGCCGACCAGGCGGCGAGCCGCTCGGGCTCGACGACCAAGTGCTGCACGAGACCCGAATACGTACCGTCCCATTCGCCGCCGGGATTCGGCTGCGACCCCAGGCCTTTGGCGTTCGCGATCCAGAGCTGCTCGCGCACACGCGGATCTTTGGATCCCGTCGCCTTCCCGACGAAGACCACCGAGGTCGGGTACCAGGCGGTGGGAATGCGGCCGCGGACGCGGCCGGACGCGAGGTCGACGACCGCGACGTCGTTGAAACCGGATTCCGCCACGAAGAGCGTCGTGCGATCGGTCGAGAGCGCCATCCCGGCCGGCGTCTGCCCCGGCGGCGCGTCGTTCCCCACGGCGAGCGCGTAGCGGTGGGTGACCTTGAGCTCAGGCATGTCGATCGCGACGACGTCGTGGCCGTCGGCATTCGCCACGTACACGGTCGTGCCGTCGGCGAGCAGTTGGGTCGGATGCGGCCCGGTCGGGATCGAGATTGCCGCAGTAGTCGCATTCGCCCACGCGTCTACGTGGTCGCTGTCGTAGAGCGACGCGACCAGCGCGGTGCCGGAGAACGCGACCGCGTACGGCTGCCCCGTCGTCCTCAATGTCGCCAGCGTCGCGCCGCTCGCATCGTCGACGACGACGACCTCACGGTTCGCGGTGCGCGCGACGGCGATGCGGTGGGTGGCCGGATCCTCCGCGATCCCGTTGAGCAAGCCGGCGGCGTCGATCTGCAGGTCGGGCTTCTTCGTGAACACCGGGCTGCGCTTTGAGGCAGCGTCGTAGCCGTAGCGCGCGATCGTCCCCGTGTATCCGCGGGTCACGTAGAGGCCGTCGGTCGTCCAGGTCATCCCGCTCGCGCCGGGGACGTTGAGCCGCTCCGCGAGACCCGGTGTTCCGCCGATCCTGATGACGTCGACCGCAGCGCCGTCGAGCGAGAGCACGGCCAGCCAGCGCCCGTCGGGAGAGAGTGCTTCGGCGGACGCGAAGCTTTCGACCGGGATGGTGAAGCCGACCGGCGTCACGGTGCGGCCGTCCGGGATTACCGCCGCCCCGCCAAATGCGGGCGCGGCGAACAGCGCGGCGGCCAAGGCAGCCGCCCACGGGCGCGGAGAGCGAACGATCGTCATCATCACCACGCAGGTTACGTGCGCGAGGTGAACTTTCGATTAACGAACCGGAAACGTTGCGTCCAGGGACGTCATCCGTCGGGCTCGAGCGCGACGAGGACGCTGCCGGGCGAGACCTGGTCGCCGATCCGCACGGCGACCTGGCGCACCGTCCCGCTGCGGGTGACGGTGACCGCGTGTTCCATCTTCATCGCGTGGAGGACGACGGCGACCGCGCCGCGCTCGACCCGCTCGGCGACACGCACGCGCACGTCGAGCACCTTGCCGCTCGTCGGCGCGCGCACGACGCCGTCGCCGCTCCCCTCGCTGCGCGCGGCCGCCGGGACGCGCGCGAGGTCGTCGAACGCGAACGTCTCCGGGCCGATTGCGACGAAACAACGGTCGCCGTCTTCGGCATATGCGACCGCGTGCGCGACCCCGTCGAGCAGCACGCGGACGCGCGCGGCGGCGTCGAGCTCCGTCGGAAGTTCGATCCGGTGCGTCGTCTCGCCGACCGTGACGGAGAACCGGTTCGGCGTCTCGAGCTCGATGCGCGCCGCCGTGACCGTGCCGTCGCGTGCACCGGCCAGCGTCACGGTCGCCGGCGGATACGAGCCCGTGCTCCAGGCGCTCCACGTGCCGAACCCGCTGCGACGTGCGGCGCACGCGAAACGCAGAACCGCGGCGAGTGCGACGGCCGCGTGCGGCGGGATCGAACCCTCCGTCGCTCGCAGCGCGCGCTCGGCAATGAACGCCGTCGTCGCGCGCCCCGCGACGAACGTCTCGTCGTATAAGCACGCCGCGAGGAACGCCGCGTTCGTGGGAATTCCGAGCGCGATCGTCTCTTCGAGGGCGCGACCGAGCGCGCGGCGTGCGTCGTCGCGCGTCGGTCCGTGGGCGATCAGCTTTGCGATCATCGAGTCGTAGTCGGCGGAGATCGTGCTCCCCGAGACGAGCGCGTGGTCGACGCGAACGCCGGTCGGAGGCTCCCAGCGCACGAGCGTTCCGCTGTGCGGCAAGAAGTCGTTCGCCGGATCCTCGACGCACAGGCGTGCTTCGATCGCGTGACCCTCGAGGGGAATCGCGGCTTGCGCGAGCGGTAACGGCTCACCGCGCGCGATGCGGAGCTGCCATTCGACCAGATCGACGTTTGCGATCGCCTCGGTGACCGGATGCTCGACTTGCAAGCGCGCGTTGGCCTCGATGAAGTAGAACGCGCCGTCCGCGTCGAGCAGAAACTCGATCGTTCCCAGCCCGACGTATCCGGCGATACGCGCGACCGCGACCGCTGCTGCGCCGAGCCGTTCGCGCAACACCGGGTCGACCGCCGGCGAGGGGCTCTCCTCGATCAGCTTCTGGAAGCGGCGCTGCACGCTGCAGTCGCGCTCGCCGAAGTGCACGATGCCCCCGAAGCGATCGCCGGCGATCTGCACCTCGACGTGCCGCGGCGCGACGAGCGCGCGTTCGAGCAGCAGCGTCGGGTCGCCGAAGGCAGCCTGCGCTTCGGCGCGCGCCGATGCGAGCGCGCTCGCAAGCGCTAACGGCGCGTCGACAAGCCGCATCCCGCGCCCGCCGCCGCCGGCCGCCGCCTTCACCATGACGGGAAAGCCGAGGCTGCCGGCGGCGCCCGCGAGGCTCGCGTCGTCCTGCGCTGCCCCGTGATAGCCGGGCACGAACGGAACGCCCGACCCGGCGAGCACGCGCTTCGCCGCCGCCTTGTCGCCGAGCGCGCGCATCGCGGCCGCGCTGGGCCCGATGAACACGAGTCCCTCGCGTTCGCAGCGTGCGGCGAACTCCGGGCGCTCGGAGAGGAAACCGTAGCCGGGATGGATCGCCTCCGCGGCGGTCGCGCGCGCGGCGGCGACGATCGCTTCGAGGTCGAGATACGATTCGATCTCCACCGCGGCATCGGCGAACGCGACGTGCGGTGCGGCTCGATCCGCCGGTGCGTACACGGCGACGGTGCGATAGCCGAGCCGCCGCGCGGTGCGCATGACGCGCAGCGCGATCTCGCCTCGATTCGCGACGAGAACGCCGCTCTCGAACGGACCAAAGCTCACGATGACGGTGACCGCGCCGCGAGCCATTCGCTCACCGCCCCGGAACGCAGCGCGCGCGCGAAGTGCTCGGCGGCGACGTCGAGCGTCGCGCCGCGCTCACCGGCCCGATCGCGCGTCAAGATCGCCTTCGTCGCGCGGACCGCCGCCGGTTCCGCGCGTTCGAGCGCCGCGAGCGTTCGCGCGAGTTCCGCCGCAAGCTCCGCGTCGTTCGGCGCGACGCGGTCGACCAGTCCGCACCGCAGCGCCGCGTCCGCATCGAGCGCTTCGGCGCTGAGCATCACCTGGAGCGCGCGCACGCGGCCGATCCGGTCGGCGACGAACGGCGCGACTTGCGCGGGCGGAAGACCGAGCGTCACCTCCGGTAGCCGAAACGTCGCGTCCGCGCGCGCCAGTACGAAATCGCTCGCGGCGACGAAGCCGACACCGCCGCCGACGGCGGCGCCCGCGACGACCGCGATCGTCGGAACCGTGAGGCCGGCCAGACGTTCGAGCACCGCGCCGTAGGCGCGATTGTAGCCGACGATCGGATCCGGCCCGCCGGCGGGCGCCGCTTCCGCGATCAAGCGGCGAAACGCGCCGAAGTCACCGCCCGCGCAGAAGGTCGGCCCGGCGGCGCGCAGCACGACGGCCCGCACCATCGGGTCCCGTTCAGCCTCGTCGAAGCCGGCCGCCAGTACACAGAGCATCTCGGACGTCAACGCGTTGCGCGCTTCGGGACGGTCGAAGGTCAACATCAGGACGCCGCCGTGCAGCTCGCGACGAATCACGGACGTGCCACCGCGAACTGGACCGGCCGCACGCTGCGCCGGTCGGCGTCGGCGCAGACGGAGAGGGCGAACGAGAGGACGCGGCGCGTATCGCGCGGATCGATCACACCGTCGTCGAGCATGCGGCCCGAGGTGACGAACGCGTCCATCTGCGAGGAGAACCGTTCGACGATCTGCGCCTGCAGAGCGGCGATCTGCGCAGGGTCGGCCGGCTGACCGCGCCGTTTCGCGCCCTCCTCGAAGACGATGCCCATCGTCGTCGCCGCCTGCTGCGGTCCCATCACCGCGGTCTCGGCGTTCGGCCACGAGAAGAGAAAGCGCGGCGCGAAGCCGCGCCCGCACATGCCGTAGTTGCCTGCGCCGAAAGACGCGCCGCACATGACCGTGAGCTGCGGAACGTTTGCCGTCGTCACGGCTTGGATCATCTTCGAGCCGTGCTTGATCATCCCGTCGGCTTCGGATGCCGTGCTGACGATGTACCCCGTCGTATTCTGCAAATAGATCAGCGGCGTTCCGGTTTGGCAGCACGCCTGGATGAAGTGGGTCGCCTTGGTCGCACCGTGAGGATCGAGCGGCGCGTTGTTGGTGAGGATTCCGACCGGCATCCCGTCGATCGCGGCGTGACCGACGACGGTCGCGGAGCCGTAATCGGGCTTGAATTCCAGAAACTCGGAACCGTCGACGATGCGCGCGATCGCCTCGCGCATCTCGGCCGGCTGCCGCGGATCGGCCGGCATCACCCCGAGCAGTTCTTCCCGATCGTAGCGCGGCAGCGGTCCGGCGGGCAGCGGCGCGCGCGCCCAGGGCAGGCGCGAAACGATCTCGCGCGCGATGCGCAGCGCGTCGGCATCGTCCTCGCCGACGTACTCGGCCAAGCCGGTGACCTGCGCGTGCAGTTCCGCGCCGCCGAGTTCCTCTTCGGTAGCGATCTCGCCGGTCGCGGCGCGCAACAGCGGCGGTCCGGCCAGAAACGCGCGCGCGCGGCCGCGCACCATCACGACGTAGTCGGAGAGGCCCGGCATATACGCGCCGCCGGCGGTCGACGAACCGTGAACGACGGTCACGACCGGCAGCCCGGCTGCCGAGAGCCGCGCGAGGTTGCGGAACAGCGCGCCGCCGAGGACGAAACCTTCGACTCGGTACGACAACAGGTTCGCGCCGGCCGACTCGACGAGGTGCACGAAGGGCAGTTTGTTCTCGAGCGCGATCTCTTGCGCGCGCAGGAGTTTCTCGAGCGACATCGCGCCGAGCGCGCCGGCGTCGATCCCCGCATCGCTCGCGGCGATCAGTGCGCGCGTCCCCGAGACGTAGCCGATTCCGGTGACGATGCGCGCGCCGGGGATGCTCTTCTCGGGATCGGAGTCGTCTTGCAGGTAGCCCGCGAGCGAGGAGAGTTCGAGCCACGGCGAGCCGAGATCGAGCAGCCGTCCGATCCGTTCGCGCGGCAGCAGCGCGCCGCGCTCGTCGAAGCGCTTCTTCGCCCGCGCCGAGGCTGCGCGCGTGCGCGCTTCGAGTTCGCGCAGCCGTTCGAGGCGCCCGAGCATGCGCGCGCGGTTCGCGGCGAACTCGGCGGAGTTCGCATCCAGGCGGGTCGTAAGGACCGGCATCAGGCGAGCGCGTGCGCGGCGTCGAGGTGCGCGACGTTCGGCCGGCCGTCGCCGTCGAGCCAGCCGGCGGGAACGAGCACCGGCTCGTCGAGCAAGATCTGCGCGAACGTCTTCCCTTGCGGGTCGTAGCGCAACGAGGAGACTCCGCCGCCGCCGAGCGCGTTCTCGAGCACGAAGTTGAACGCGTCGAACCCCGGCAGCTCGTAGCGCGTGACGGGTCCGCGCGCGACGTACGCGAACCGCGCGGCGACGCGCTCCGCGGTCACCTGTTCGGCGATCAGCGCGGCGAACGCGGGATGCCGCGCGATGAGGCCGATGTTGCACGAGTCGCCTTTGTCGCCGCTGCGCCCCCACGCGATCACCCGCAACGGCTCCGTCGTCACGCTGAGCTCCTCCGCTGTCAGCCGGGGCTTCTCCGACGTCACCTCGAGACGATCCGTTCTCACCCTGAGCTCAGCCTGCCCTGACCTTGTCGAAGGGTCGAAGGGCGCCGCCGCTTCGCTTCCAGCGAGCAGCTCGCCGTCGAGTTCGACCACCGCATCGACGACGCGCTTGTCGATCAGGAACGAGAACAGCCGAATGACCGGCGTCGCTTTTGGTCGGCCGCCGATCAGGCCGGTGAAGCCCTGCGCCATCGCGCAGCCGGCCGGCGCGATCTCGCGTGCGAGCACGTCGAGCGGTGCGCGTTCGACGTGGCGGGCGGCGAGCTTGAGCACGACTTCGCGCGCCGATTCGGCGAGTGCCGGCAGGCCGACGATCGCGCCGCCGCCGGCGACTTCGACGCTCGTCTCCGCGAACGGCGCGAAGCCGCGCGCCGCCGCGATCCGCGCGGCCCGGGCGATGATCGCGTGCCCCGCACGTTCGGCGCGCGCCGCGGCCTCGCCGCCCGCGATCAGCATCGTCGCCGCGATCCGGTAGCCGTCGAGATAGGTTGCCGAAACCTTGTACGTTGCCGTCGGCGCGCGGCCGCGCGCACCCCGGACACGGACCCGGTCGCCGCCGAGATCCTCGAGCCGCACCTGGGTGAAATCGCAGGTCACGTCGGGGAGCTCGTACGCGGCGGGATCGCCGATCTCGTAGACGATCTGCTCGGCGACCGTCGCGGGCGAAACGAGGCCGCCCGTCCCGGTCGGCTTCGAGATGACGAAGCTGCCGTCGCCGCTGCAGGTCGCGATCGGCGCGCCCATGTCGTCCCAGCCCGGGACGTCGCGCCAATCGGTGAAGAGCCCGCCGGTCGCCTGCACCGCGCACTCGATGACGTGTCCGGCCAGGCTGCCCGCCGCGAGCCGATCGTAGTCGCCGGCGCGCCATCCGAACGCGTGCATCAGAACGCCCAAGGTCAGCGCCGAATCGACCACCCGACCGCACAGGACGATCTGCGCGCCGGCGTCCAGTGCCCGCGCGATCGGAATCGCGCCGAGATACGCGTTCGCGCTGACGAGCCGCGCCGGGAGCGGCGCGCCCGAACCGATCTGGCGCGGTTCGAGCGCGCGAACGCGATCGAGCTGCGGCAGGAGATCGTCGCCGGCGACGATCGCGATGCGGGGCGCGACGCCACGCTCCCGTGCCGCCGCGAGCAGCGCTTCGCGCGCGGCGCGCGGGTTGAGGCCGCCGGCGTTCGTGACGACCCCGATGTTGCGTGCCTGCAATTCGCCGAGCAGCGGGCCGAGCGCGCCGACGACGTCGGTCGCGTAGCCGGCCTGCGGGTCTTTCGCCTTTGCGCGCGCGAGCAGTGACATCGTGATCTCGGCCAGATAGTCGCCGATCAGATAATCGACGCCGCCGCTTCTGACGAGCTGCTCGGCATAGCCGTCGCTGTCGCCCCAGAACGCCGAGAAGCCGCCGATGCGGACGGTTCGGTCGCTCACGCGAAAACGGGCGCGCGGCGCGCCGCGAATGCCGCTATTCCTTCGCGCACGTCGGCGCCGGCGGCGTTCTCCATCATCAGCTCGCGTTCGCGCGCGAGGGTGCGCTCGTACAAGCCGTCGGAGATCTCACCGACCAGCGTTTTGATCGCGGCGAGCGAGCCGCGCGGCAAGGCCGAGAGCTCGGCGACCAGCGCCTCGGTCGCGCTCTCGAGGTCGGCATCGGGCACGACGCGATTGACGAGGCCGCACTCCAGCGCTTCTCGAGCGGAGAGCGAGCGGTTGGTGAACATCAGCTCCTTTGCGCGCGTCGCGCCGAGCGCGCGCACCAGAAAGAACGACGCGCCGCAGTCCGGCGAGAGGCCGATCCCGCTGTATCCTGAGCGAAAACGTGCCGATTCGGCGGCGACGATCAGATCGGCGGTCAGCGCGAGGCCGATTCCGCCGCCCGCGACGGGGCCGTTCAAGGCGGTGACGACCGGTACCGGAAGTCGCGCGAGCTTTGCCAGCGCGCGATTGAAGGTGAGCAAGCCGTCGCCGATCGACTCGGCGAGGCGTTCGCGATCGCGCAAGAACTCGCCGATGTCGCCGCCGGCGCTGAAATGGCGCCCGTTCGCGCACAGCACGACGACGCGCACGCCGGCTTCGAGGGCAATTGCGTCCACAGCCTCCGCGATCGCGCGCGCGACGGCTCCGTCGAGCGCGTTGCCGACCTCCGGCCGGTTGAGACGAATGCGCGCGACCCCGTCCGAGAACGTGTACAGTACCGGCGTTTCGGCCATTGTCGATCCCTTCGCGAACGAACCCGATCGTGGCCGAATGTTACCAGCAGGAAACATCGTGCGTCAATGGGTAACCCGCGCGCATGAGAGCGACGGTCCGAGCCCGGCGCCCGTGGACCGAGGCGATCCCCGACCGCGACGAGCGCCGCCGGCTCAAACGCCAGGCGATCCTCGATCAATCCGCGCGGCTCTTCTACGAGCGCGGGTATCATGAAACGACGCTCGACGACATCGCGGCGGTGCTTGCGGTGACGAAACCGACGCTCTATTACTACGTGCGCAGCAAAGAGGACATCCTCGTGCAGATCCTCTCCGACGCGCTCGCGTTCGCGCGTGCGACGTTCGACGCGGCGCACAGCGAGGGAGGGAACGGGCTCGCTCGCTTGCGGATCTTCGCTCGTCGCTACGTCGAAGCGATGACGCTCCCGCCCGGCCGCTGTCTCTTGACGATGCGCGCGACGCCGCTCGCGCCGAAAACGCGCGCCCAGCTCAACGCGAGCTTTCGGCAGATGGACACGCTGGCGCGCGCATTGATCGAAGAAGGCATCGCCGACGGCTCGATCGCGCCGTGCGACGTGCGGATGGCCGCGTTCGCGCTGTTCGGCGCGATCAACACCGTCCCGTTCTGGTTCCACGACAAGGGGAGCATGTCGGCCAGCGAAGCCGGTGACGCGCTGTTCGCGATCGTCGAGCGCGCGCTGGCCGCGCAACCCCGCACCCAGGAGGTCCGTCCGTGATCTACGAGCAGGAACACCGGGAACTGATGCACACGGTTTCGCGTTTGATCGCAAGCGAGATCGCCCCGCACGTCGAGGAGTGGGAAGCGGCCGAGGCCTTTCCGGCGCACGAGGTTTTCAAGCTGCTCGGCGCCCACGGACTGCTCGGCATCACGCGCTCCGAGGAGTTCGGCGGACAAGGTCTCGACTGGAGCTACGCCTGCGCGTTCGCCGAAGCGATCGGCGACATCCCGTGCGGCGGCGTGCCGATGGCGATCGGCGTACAGGTCGACATGGCGACGCCGGCGCTCGCGCGCTACGGTTCGGACGAACTGCGCCGCGAGTTTCTCGTGCCGAGCATCACCGGCGAGCACGTGGCCTGCATCGGCGTCTCCGAACCGGGCGCCGGCTCCGACGTCGCCGGGATCACGACCCGCGCGCGCAAGGACGGCGACGACTACGTGATCGACGGCGGGAAGACGTGGATCACGAACGGGATGCAGGCCGATTGGACGTGTCTGCTCGTGAACACCAGCGACGGCCCGATCCATCGCTCGAAGTCGCTGATCGTCGTACCGCTCGACCGGCCGGGCGTCACGCGCGCGAAGCTCCGCGACAAGCTCGGCATGCACTCCTCCGACACCGCGTCACTCTACTTCGACGGCGTACGGGTCCCGCAGCGCTACCGGATCGGTGAAGAAGGCCTCGGCTTCGTCTACCAGATGCAGCAGTTCCAAGAGGAACGGCTGCACGGCGCGGCCGGGTCGCTGCATCCGATGGAGCGCGCGATCGCGCAGACGATCGAACACACGAGCCAGCGCGTCGCCTTCGGCGGGCCGCTGCTCGAGAATCAGGTCATCCAGTTCAAGCTCGCGGAGCTGCAGACCAAGGTCGAACTGCTCCGCTCGATCACCTATCGCGCGGTCGAAGAGTACGTCGGGGGCGGCGACGTCACGCAGCTGGCCTCGATGGCGAAGCTGACCGCCGGGCGCCTCGCGCGCGAGGTCGCCGACAGCTGCCTGCAGTTCTTCGGAGGGATGGGCTTCATGAACGAAACGCCGATCGCGCGCTACTACCGCGATTCCCGGCTGTTGTCGATCGGCGCCGGCGCCGACGAGATCATGCTCGGCATCATCGCCAAGGGGATGCGAATCGCCTCGCGGCCGGCGCGCCCGCCGCAGCGCACCGCCGTCCTCGCGGGAACACCATGACGACCACCGGGCGCATCGGGCGAATCGCCCTCGGCGACGTCATCGCCCGCGCCGCGCGCACGTGCGGTGAGGAGATCGCGCTCGTCGACGGCGACGTTCGCATCAGCTACCGCGCGCTGGACGAGGAGAGCGATCGGTTCGCGCGCTTCCTGCTCGCCGAAGGATTGCAGCGCGGCGACCGGGTCGCGATGGTCTGCGCGAACACGTACCGTTTCGTCATCGCGATGTTCGGCATCCACAAGGCGGGTCTGGTGTGGGTGCCGATCAACACGATGCTCGCGCCGGCCGACATCGCGTACGTCGCCGAGCACGCCGAGGCGAAGCTCGCGCTGATCGATGCTCCCCTCTACGCCGACGCGCCGCTTCGCACGGCGCTCGAGGCGGTGGTCCCGCGTATCGTCGCGCTGCCGTTCGGCGACGAGCCGGCGGACCGCCGCGTCGTCGACTTCGATGCGGCGCGGGCGGCGCATCCGGCCGGTGAGGTCGACGTCGAGATCGGGGACCGCGACCTCGCGCTCATCATGTACACGAGCGGAACGACCGGACGCCCCAAGGGCGTGATGCACACGCACCTCTCCGTGTTCACCGCCGCGCTCTCGAACCTCGCCGACCTTCCGATGCGCCGAGGCGAGGCGACGCCGCTGCTGCTGCCGATGTTCCACTGCGCGACCCACGCGATCATGCTGACCGGGATGCTCGTCGGCGCGCGCGGGATCATCTTCCGCAGTTTCGACCCGGTGCGCATGATGACGGCGTTCGAGCGCGAGCGCGTGACCTTCGCCTTCCTCTTGCCCGCGATGTGGAGCGCGATCCTCGACCATCCCGAGCGCGCGAAGTTCGACCTCTCGGCGCTGCGCCTGGGCCTCTACGCGATGGCGCCGATCTCCGAGACGGTCCGGCGCCGGCTGATCGCCGAGATCTGTCCGAACTTTCAACTCTCGAGCGGACAGACCGAGATGTATCCGGCGACCGTCGTCTTCCGGCCGGAAGAGCAGCTGCGGCGGTTCGGCAACTATTGGGGCACGTCGACGCCGGTCGACGAGACGGCGATCATGGACGACGAAGGCAGCCTGCTCGAACGCGGTCAGGTCGGCGAGATCGTGCATCGCGGACCGAACGTGATGGAAGGCTACTTCAAGGACCCCGAGGCGACCGCCGCGGCGCGGCGCTTCGGCTGGCACCACACCGGCGACCTCGGCCTGTTCGACCAGGACGGACAACTCTTGTTCGTGGATCGCAAGAAGGACCTGATCAAGAGCGGCGGCGAGAACGTCGCATCGGTGAAGGTCGAGGCGGTTCTGCTCGCGCACGCCGCGGTCGCGAGCGCCGGCGTCGTCGGCGTCCCGCACGAGCGCTGGGGCGAAGCGGTCCTCGCCTGCGTCGCGCTCAAACCCGGCGCGAGTGCGACGGAGGACGAACTCATCGCGCACTGCCGCGAACGCCTCGGCGGCTTCGAGACGCCCAAAGCGGTGCGCATCCTCGACCGCCTGCCGATGACCGCAACCGGAAAGGTGCAGAAGAACCAACTGCGCGCGGCGCACGGCGAGGTCTTCGCCGGGATCACTCCGGTGCCGTCGTCTGCCGATCGTGCAGGAACTTGAAGAACTCGACGCCTTCGCGCAGCCGCCGCTTCATCACGTGCGGATCGCGCAGCATCCCGCCGAACAGCGAGAACATCTTCCGCGGCCGGAAATAGAACTTCCGATAGAATTCGTCGAGCGAGTTGAAGATCAGCGTGGAGCTGATGCCGGGATACTCTAGGAGTTTGTCGGACTTTTGACGGTCCGATGGTATAATATGCGCATGGCGGGCAACTTCGTTTCGTACGATCGCGACACGCTGTTCTTAATGCCTCCGAGTGTTCAAGAGTGGCTTCCGGAGAAG
>Ga0207416_1003968_pt1 | contig 13407 bp, 10 predicted proteins | sample PaiPotPPM11metaG_FD_184107 | JGI IMG/M metagenome (GOLD analysis project Ga0207416, IMG submission 184107) | Iron sulfur acid spring bacterial and archeal communities from Banff, Canada, to study Microbial Dark Matter (Phase II) - Paint Pots PPM... ...
GGCCCAGATTCGCCAGCGCACCGAGAAAAAGCAGCGCGTACTCGTTACCACGCTGACCAAGAAGATGGCGGAAGACCTGGCGGATTACATGCAGGAACTCAACATCAAAGTGCATTATTTGCACTCTGAGATCGATACGATTGAGCGTATCGAAATCCTGCGCGACCTGCGGTTGGGCGTCTACGATGTAGTGGTGGGTATCAACCTGCTGCGCGAGGGTCTTGATTTGCCGGAGGTCTCGCTGGTCGCCATTCTCGACGCTGATAAAGAGGGCTTTCTGCGCTCCGAAGGATCGCTGATCCAGACCATCGGGCGCGCCGCGCGTCATATCGAGGGCAGCGTGATTATGTATGCCGATACCGTCACGAGGTCCATGCAGCGCGCCATAGACGAGACCAATCGCCGCCGCAAGCTGCAAACCGTCTTCAACGAGAGCCATCATATTACGCCGCGTGGCATCGTCAAAGATGTCCGGACACTGTCTGAGCGCATCAAAGCTATGAGCGGCGCAAATGTGGACGCGGCTGACGCGAAGTCAGTGGCGACGGCTCTGGCAGGTATTCCTAAAGATGAGGCGCTGCGCCTGATTAAAGACCTGGAATCGCAGATGCGCACAGCCGCGAAACAACTGGAATTTGAGAAGGCTGCGCAACTACGCGATCAGATCATCGAGATTCGACGCTCGATGATTGAGTGATAGCACCCTCACCCAGGTTCGATGATTGAGTATCGGGAGCAGGTTCAGACGCATCCGGCGGAGCAGGGGGCAGCGCGTCCAACGTGAAACAGAAGCGGCTGCCTTCGCCGGGTACGCCTGTGCTTTCGACCCAGATGCGACCACCCATGTTTTCCACCATTTGTTTGCTGATGTACAGCCCCAGGCCGGTGCCGCGCACAGAACCCACCATGTCGCGTTCGAGCCGCACAAACTTCCCAAAAAGGAGGGGGATATCCGCAGGCGGAATGCCCGGCCCGGCATCTTGCACGCAAACCAGCACCTGTGGCAAGTCTCCCCGGGTTTCATTTTCAGATGAACTTACAAGGGGTTCCGCGCTCATCTTGATAGTTGTTCCGGGTGCGGTATACTTGAAGGCGTTGGAGAGCAGATTGACCAGCACCTGGTGCAGGAACTGGCGGTCGGCTCTGACCATCACCGATTCCGCTATATGTACATGTAGATCGTAATCTTGCAGCTTATTCGGTTCAAAGAGGGCGATTACCTCGTTGACCATCTGCGCCATCGACAGTTCCTCGTATTGAGGCTCCTTGCGGAATATATCGCCGCGAATGGCATCCAGCACGTTGCTCACCAGGTGCAGCAATTCTTCGCTGCCATGCACGGCATGATCGATGAAGGTATTCTGCAATGTCTCGTCCAACTGCCCCCGGTACTCGGCGAGCAGGTCGAGATAGCCATGAATCTCCGTGAGCGGAGTGCGCAGCTCATGGTTGACGTTGAGCAGAAACTGGTCTTTGAGTTCATTGAGATGCAGCTGTTGCTCATAGGCCGACTCTAATTGTACGGCCTGTTTTTCCAGGCGTTCGTTTGCTTCGCTCAATGCCTGATTTTTGAGGGACACTTCCGCCTGCATACTTTGCAGCTTCTTATTGAATTCGAGTGTCTGGCGAATGACAAAGAATTGTCGCAAAACAACCAGCCCGATCAGCACCGCGCCCCCAAAATACACGCCCTGTCCCAATACGCTGCCCGTACCCAGTTGCCAGACATACACCATCAAGACAAATACTGCAGGGATGAGGATATAGGGCAAGAGCGAAAGCCATTCAAAGCGAAGCGGTACGGCATTGGCATGAGCTTCACTCTCAGGAGCCGCAATGGATTCGTTCCTTTTACGCGCAATAGTTAAGGTCTGGGCGGCCAATCCAATCAACATATAGCCCAGGGGCCAGCCGGCATCCTGCAAGCCGTTCATATACGTACCCTGCAAATTCATAATATCATAGACGCTGTCGGCAATGACAATCACAAGAAAGCCAAGCGCCAGCAATTGCACGGCGGGCCACAGAGCCTGGTTATGAGAGCGAATCATCAAACGCAGGACACAGAAGATCAGCACAAGGTCAAAGAACGGGTACGCGCTACCCACAATTTTAGCGATGAGGGTCTCCTGCCCTTGCAGCATGGTTGGCCCAAGCACAAAATACCAGCTAAAGGTGATGGCAGAGAACATGATGATGAAGCCGTCGAGGATCACACGCGCGCGTGTCGTCTTAACGAGCGGGCGAGTAGGCAAGAGGTAGATGCCGATGAAGAAGAAGGGGAAGGTACTCAAATAACCCACGTCCGCCCAGGATGGAAAATCCTTGAGATTCTGAATATCATAGACGGTATAAATAACCTGGCCGATAAACTGGCAGAAAATACCAGCGGCGAAGAGCAGGGGTAACCATTGCCGCGCAGAGTCACCTTTGACAGGCGTTTCAGCGCGCGAAAACAGTCTCTTGAAGGGCCATCGCAGGCCAACGAGACAGAGGAGCGTTCCCAGCAACCAGCCCAGGGCCTGTCCCACGTCGTCCACGATCTCAAACTGGCGCGGCGTGCCAGGTTTCAAGATGACAAGGGCCAGAAACAGGCTATTAAATACCAGATAGACACCCACGCTATACCAGAAAGAGCGGGGCAAGGGTCCTTTTCTGGCTATCATGCAATATATCTCCCTAAGATTAAACTCGCGTCGCTTCTTCTATCTATTACCAACAAACAATCCATTCAATTCAGGAGGGGTCTGAATGCTGTAGTAGAGTATGGCATGTTTGTGACTTTTTTTCAAGCCTTTGAGATGGATAGTTATCCTCAGCGAACGAAACGGCCTTGATCCCATCTTTCTGAGCATGTTCGACCTGCTCGTTGTCACCGAATTAATCGCGGCCTCGGTTCTGAATCCATCCAGCGTTTTCGGAGTTGCCTTGATTAACGTAATCTTGATCGTGCTAGATCTCAATTTGCAACCGCATTCGATGATGTGGATGCAGATGGTGATGTCACAAACACTTGGCTATTCGCTGCTGGCGCGGCCAGTCACACTGTACTTTGTTGTCGCATCGGTGGCATTTCTGTGGGTGCGCAGCGCGCTGAGAGCGCTCCAGCGAGCGGACCGCGCTGAATTGATCGCCGAGTTGGAAAGGCGTGAAGTCGAGCAGAAGAAGCAGCTCGAACAAGAAATCGAGCAAATTCTCCAGGTACATGTGCGCGTGGCGAATGGAGATTTAAACGCCCGCGCCCCCACTTATCAGGATCACGCGCTCTGGCAAATCGGCCTCGCGCTTAATAACTTGCTGGCGCGTTTCAAAAACACGGCCAGGGCGGAATACAGCCTGCAGAGCATCACCCAGGATATTGCTCAACTCCGTATCGCCGTGCGCTACTGGCAAAGCGGGCAACAGTTACAATGGCGTCCTTCGCGAGAAGTAGTGTTAAATCCGCTCATCGATGACATTCGACGCGCGCTTGCGGCGCCTGCTGCCAGAAATACCTCTAACACAGGGGGAATGCCGCCAGTACGAGAGCAACGTCCGGGACAGAGATCATACTCGCCTGAAACACCGTTGCCAGAGGTGAATCCGTTCTTCGCTCGCATCCCGGAGACACCAGGTTACAACTCGCTTGATAATCAGCCTGAACGCCAAAACCATCTAAACAGGAGACTGCAAGAGTCCTGAAAATATCCGATCTTCGGGTTAGCTACCACTGTTGATAAATGAAAGGTATGGGCAGGCTGGTTGCCAGTAATGCAACCAGCCTGCCCATACCTTTCGTTTGTCGCCGCCTCACACAATGATACAATAGGCTATAGTGTTTTTAACACAGTGGAGCAGCAGAGAAAGGATCATAAGCGATGAATTCCGAACACGATACACCCCACGAACATCATCACGCGCAGAGCCAGTACCTGAGTGGCGCACAGATAGTACCCCACCGCGTTTTACCTGGTATGACGGTTGCCGAACTCATTGACACGCAATTTCAGGCGTATAACGCGGCACGCTTGAACGAGGCAGCACGCCTGTATGTCGAAGAGATGCTCGCGCCGGAAAATGATGTCACCATTGGGCTGACGATGGCCGGCGCGCTCACTCCTGCTGGATTGGGGGGCTGCTTGATTACGCTGATGGAGTATGGCTTCGTCGATTTCATCATCAGCACCGGCGCAAACCTCTATCACGATATGCATTACGCGCTGGCGATGACGCTGCATCGCGGCGATTTTCGCCTGGACGATACTCGACTCCAGGAAGAGGGCGTCATTCGTATTTACGACATTCTTTTTGAGGATAAGGTGCTGCTCGATACAGACGCTTTTGTACGCGCCTGCCTGAAGAGTTTGCCCGAACGGCCCATTTCCACGTCTGAATTGCATTACCACCTGGGCAGGGAGTTGCTGAAAGCAGGCGTCAAACCGGAATATTCGGTGCTGGCGCAGGCCGCCGCCTGGAATGTCCCCATCTACACTTCATCGCCCGGCGATTCATCGATTGGCATGAACGTTGCTCGCCACGCGCTGGATGGCAGCGCGCTCACGCTCGACCCGCTGGCGGATGTCAACGAGACAACCGCCATTGTGCAGCATGGCACGCGCAACGGCGTAATTATCCTGGGTGGCGGCAGTCCTAAAAACTTCTACTTACAAACACAGCCACAACTGTGGGAAGTGCTGGGCATCAACAAGGGCGGGCATGATTATTTCATCCAGATTACCGCCGACGCGCCGCACTGGGGCGGACTCTCAGGCGCGACACCATCGGAAGCGGTTTCCTGGGGCAAGATCAAGCCTGACCAGCTCAACAGCGCGGTCGTCGTGTACAGCGATTCGACCATCGCGCTGCCACTCCTCACCGCCTATGCCGTGAGCAAGGCCAAAGCGCGCCCGCGCAAGCAACTCTATGCCCAGCGTGAAGCGCTGCTCAAAGAATTGAAAGAAGCGTATGAAACAGGCAAAGCGGGCAGGCCATAAGTATTTTCGACCTAATGGTAAGTAAAATGCGCATTAGATACATTCGTCGCTTGCCATTAGATAGAAGTAAGCTGGCTATTAGATACAAAGAACACCTCCTCGGTTATGCATTAGCTTGACAATCTAATGTATAATATCTAATGGTGTGCCTGACATACCGGGGGTCATCCCGCGAGGCGCGGGGGCAGTGGCTTGCAGACCTGAAACAACGAGGAGGTTGATGTCATGCTTGTGCATTTGATGTTAGAACTCTACGGTTGTGATCGACAACTGTTGGAGAACGAGAGCCTGGTGAGGCGCGCGCTGGACGAGTATCCTGCCCGTGTGGGTATGGAGAAGGTCAGCCCGGTTCACCTGTACCAGATTGAAACGTCCAATCCGCTGGATGCTGGCCTTTCGGGCTTCGTGGTGATTGCCCAGAGCCACATCAGTTTACACGCCTGGCCTGAGTACGGCGAAGTCGATATCGACGTGTGTTCCTGCAAAGAATTTAGCCAGGAGGACGCCATCGCTTTTGCCAGGGAAATATTCCAGTCCGACGATGTCGAGTCGCATTTCGTGGTACGCGCCAGCCGCTCACTGCGTTCTGAAACGCCCGAGCCGGCTCGCTACGAAGCTGCCCTGGCCGCGCGTGCGGCTAGAATGGCGGTGCGCTAAAAAGAAGGAGCATAGTAGCAGCATGAGCTATTCGCCTGTGACCCAGTTCGGCGCGCCGGATGCGCCCTTTTGTGATCTTGCCACTGCCCGCGTCACTATCATTCCCGCGCCACTGGAGTATAGCGTGTGCTATATGAAAGGCACCGAACGCGGGCCGCAGGCGATACTCGATGCTTCCAGTCAAATGGAACTCTACGATGAAGAGCTGGATTGGTGTCCCATTGAAGTGGGCGTGCATACCCGCACGGCCCTCGATTACCGGGGCATGGACCACGCCGCCGCGCTTCAAGCGACCGGAGAGGCCGCACGCGAGGTCTTGCAGCGCGGGCAACTCCCGCTCATCCTCGGCGGCGAGCATTCTCTTTCCGCGCCGCCCATCGCCGCCGCGCGCGAATTTTTCCCCGACCTCACCGTTGTGCATATCGACGCGCATGGAGATTTGCGCGACGAGTACGAAGGCTCCAAACATTCGCACGCCTCGATAGAACGGCGCGTCGTTGACATGGGTATTCCTCTGACAGAAATCGGCATTCGCAGTTTCAGCCCGGAAGAGGCGGAATTTATGAAAACGCGCCCCGACGTGACTATCGTGTGGGGCTATCAACTGGGCCGGGGCGACGCCGTGATCCCCTGGCAGCGTCTGAGCCAGCATACCTATCTGACCATCGATCTCGACGCCATTGACCCGGCTGAAATGCCCGCAGTTGGCACGCCGGAGCCAGGTGGCCTGCGCTGGTATCAACTACTCGCTATACTGCGCGAACTCTTTCGCCGCACTACTGTCGTCGGCATGGACGTAGTAGAACTCTGCCCCATGGAGGGCCAGACACGCGCCGACTTCCTGGCCGCCAGGCTCGTCTACAAATTGATCGGCTACCGCTTCTCTGCGCAACGCTAACTCAAAGGGCATACACCCTCCCTCAGTTGCCGATATGCGATGCCCTTCGTTACAATAGCTATAAAGGGAGACAACCACACATTACTGTAACAAGGGCATAATGATGAGCAATGGGTCGAGTCATAACATGAACATCTTCCATGATGAACCTTACCAACCGCAAGCAGAAACCAGAGAGCGGGACCTCGTCCCCTGTAGGGACAAGGGGATGAGGGGTGTGGATGCGGGGGCCTTGTGCTTGTCCGGGGAGGGGCGGTCCGGCAATGCGCGTCATGGAACCCCAACGGAATCACGCCGCAAGGAGGACAAGCACAAGGCCCCCACCCTTCCCAACATCCACCCCTTGTCCCTACAGAATTTTCGCGACCACAGCCGGTTTTGTCATCCTGAGCGCAGCGAAGGATCTGAGATGGTGTGGAATGCGCTCACGTGCGTTCAAAATGAGAGGAAAGAAGTGGCTCGACAGGTCGAACGACACTTCTTTCCACACAGTCTCTCTGCCTGGCCGGATACCGAGATCCTTCGCTGCGCTCAGGATGACAAGACATTACCGGTCCTGGTTGTTACAATTCATCAGGACGACGGGGACGCGAGCGTCCCAAAACAATCGCGTCCCTACAGCCATGCTCTTATTAGCCTTTCAGCATTATTCTGTATTATGATGTTGTTGTTTACCGCCTGCGACTCCACGCCCAACACAGCCAGCAAGGTGAAGAACCAGAGCATCTCGACGAATAATGGGGTCATCACGTATAGCACCAGCCCGCAGGATGTGTTGATACGCACGTTTTATGGCGGCGGCAAGCTGGGCAGCTTCGAGTATAGCCCGGAAATCAGTATATACGGTGATGGCTCGTACATTCTTGGTCCCGGCCTGCAAATGCGCGAGGGGCAGTTGAGCAGCGACGCGCTTGGACAATTGTTACATATACTGGTAGATACAGATGGGCTGCTCAAATTCACGACAAAGCAGTTCTACGATATACCAGATCAGAACGCGACGTTCTTGCAACTGATGCTCAATGGCACCAGCTATACGTTCCAGTACGGGCCATTTGGCAACTTGCAGGAAAGCGCGCAGGATAGGGACGCGTACCACCGCCTGGGAGCAGCATTGACTAGCATCACAGGCGCGTTGAATGGCCCAACGCATCCGTATGCTGGCAAGCAGATGGCGTTGCTCGTTCACCAGGACTTCAACCCCGACCTGTCACAGACTATCCCAAACTGGTCATTGCCCGATTTCAACCTGTATAACCTGGCTGTGTACGAGTGCGGCGCTGTTCCGCTCGATCAGACAGGGCCGAACGGCGACACTGGCTGCCTGACGTATACCGTTCCACATAACGCTTTGTTGCTGAGCGCGCAACAGCAACAATTGATTATCTCGCTTCTGAAAGGACAATCCCAGGGAGTGTTTCTTGACCTGGGACAGTATTACAGCGTAACGTTACGCCCGCTGTTGCCAGATGAAATAGCGCAAAAAATGCTGGCGATGTTGGGCAGCGCGGAACTGGTCTACACTGGAGTACCGTTGCAGAAAGGGCCTGTACCGACCGCCACACCAACGAGGTAGGATATTCAACAGCCAATATTGCCAGATTATCGCCACCGGTGGCGATATGTGGTATACTAGGTAGGTAGACAGCGCTTCCTTCTTCTATGCCAGCAACATGAAGCGCGTAAATTTGGAGCGAGGGCGGACTGACCGACGGGACACTTCTAATATTAGGAACTTGCCAATCCGTCAACCCCGTAAGATTAATCCTCACCAACCCATTTGGAAAGGACACATGACCAGAGATTTCAGTAAGCATGAGCGAGACGACGAGCGACCGTACTCTCGCAATTCATCCTCCGGCAGACAGGGAGAAGAGCGGTCTCCTCGACCTGCCAGACCTCGACTTAACCGTGACACAGTAGATAAAGCCTGGGAAAAAGGTGCGCGCCAGAATCATTCCGATTATCGCGCGCGCGATACGCGCGGCGGACAGCCGCCACGCGAAAACTGGCGACGCCCGCAGCAATCAGGACAATCTTCCGCTTATAACGGTCGCAATAACAACAATGGCAATAGTCGCGCACCCTACGGAAACCGCCCGTTTGATCGCCGCCAGGGTGAACATGCCCCCGACCGGTATCAAAGTTCACGCCCGCGCCCCTTTGAGTCGGGTATGCGCAAATTTGACGAGCGACACTATAGTCAACACCGGGACTACCAACCCAGGTCAGAAAGCAGCGATTTCCGCCAGCGCGACGATTCTCGCTACTCCAATAACCGGCCCCCAGCGCGCGGCTACGATGGGCGGCGCGATGACCGGGCGCCGCGCAGCTTCCAGCGCGATGATCGCCCCCAGCGCAGTTTCGACCGCGACAACAGGCCAACACGCAATTTCGAGCGTGATGACCGCCAGCCGCGCAGTTTCGACCGCGATGATCGCCCCCAGCGCCGCTTTGAGACTCACGAGCCTCGCCCGCGCGGGTACTATCGCGAGCAGAGGCAGGAACGCGCATCGGGACGACCCGACCCGCACAATTCCCGCTGGCAAAGTCGCCCCCAACGTTTCACGCCTAAAACGCGCGATTATGCGCGGCCAACACGCGAACGCGAGCAGTTCGAAGGAGACTACGAACAGTTTGAGGCGCGTGCGGCATCGCCCGATGTCGTCGAAAGCCGCGAGACGCCGCGACCAGACAGGGGCGTTACACGAAAAAAACGCGAAGACCAGCGCGAGGACCAGCGGAAAGACACTGAGTTCATGGCAGAAGTGAACCAGCAGACCGATAGCCTGATTGAGCATATCGTTCCGGTCGAACCAGCAAACGATGGTGCGGCGGACGATGGTGCGAGCGCGACAGCGCCAAAGGCGAAAAAGGCACGGACAACGCGGGCGGCAGGCGCCAAGACTACGCGGAGTCGCAAGGCCGTCGCCAATCCGCAGACGCCCCACCTGAGACCTTCGCGCCGTGGCTACAAATGGCCCCAGTCGGAACAACCAGAGCAGGCGGAGCAAGCCAGCGAAGAATAGGATAACCAGTTCTCCTTTGCAGGGCATGGCATATGCACATTCAAACGGTGAGCAGGTGATATTGCGTCCGAGCAATATCACCTGCTCACCAAAATCGTGCTGCGCCTGCGCCATGCAGGCGTCTCGCAGCAAGAACTGGATGCCATGTTTATCGACACGCCCCGGCGTTTACTAACTTTTCCCGATTGACACCTTACCAACGAGGTGTTCTGCGAGTAAGCGTTATGCGGAGGGCTGCTCGACGAACTCGCCCTCGATCATGATCTGGATCTCTTCGCTGACGATCCACTTGCCATCCATCATCATGTTGAACGTCATGCCGAAATCCTTGCGGTTGATCTGGCCCTCGGCGCTGTAACCGATGCGGTGGCCCATATTCGGGTCATTGAATTCCCCGTACTTCACCACAGCAAGCGTTACAGGCTTCGTGGTACCCTTGATGGTCAGGTCACCGGTCATGCTGTAGCGATCCTGCCCGGTTGCTTTGATCTCGGTGCTCTTGAAGGTGATGGACGGATACTTGTCGATCTCCAGAAAGTTCGACGATCGCAAGTCGTTGTCTCGCTGGGGATTATGGGTGCGGATACTTGCCGTCTGAATGGCGACCTCCACCGATGATGCTTCAGGGTGGTTGGGGTCGATATAGCCGGTCGCGGTGACCTCGAGAAAGGTACCGCGCACCGTCATCATGCCCAGGTGCTTCGCCGCGAACTCGACCTGTGTGTGGAAAGGGTCAAACACCCAGCGACTCGTGGTTGCGCCTTGCGCTTCACTCTGTGTTGTCATGGTATTTCCTTTCGTAAAAACAAATTAGCTTACTTCTGTATGGAAAGAGCCCAAAAACAGTCCCGCTTATTTTCTTTCAAGTACGTACTTTCCCTACGGAAATAAGATTATATCAGGAAATTACTTTTGTCAAGGATGTTCTCTTCAAGAGGAAGAAAATATGGTATACTGGGTTCATACTGCGCCGGTTCTCCCCAGATGTTCGTAATCAAATGTATGCGGCATCCTATGCCAGCAGCGCGAAAATTCTGGAGCGAGGAGATATCATTTTGATTTTATTATTTTCGTCATTATGGAGTAGCCAATATGCTTTATCCCAGCTATCTTAACCTCTATGAAACAGGTGTGCTGGCAGAACGCGCTGCTGCTGCCTGGGAGGTGCTGCGTAGCTGCACGATCTGCCCGCAGAATTGCCACTGCAATCGCATTGCAGGCAAGACGGGTGTATGCCGGTCTGGAACCGAAGCCATTGTGGCTTCCTGGAACGTCCACCGCAGAGAGGAACCGCCCATTAGCGGTACGCGGGGAGCAGGCACAATTTTCTTCGGCTATTGCCAGGCGCGCTGCACCTATTGTCAGAATTTTTCTTTGAGCCAGGGAGGGTTGGGACATCGTGTTGGACCGGAACGCCTGGCCGACATGATGATGTACTTGCAGAAGAAAAAATGCCACAACCTGGACCTGGTGACACCCACCCACTTTGTGCCACAAATTTTAGCCGCCCTGGTGGTTGCCTGTGGCAAGGGGCTGCGCCTGCCCATTGTATATAACTGCGCGGGCTACGAAAACCTGGAAACACTGCAACTGCTGGATGGTGTAGTTGATGTATACCTGCCAGACTCCAAGTACTCAGATAACAAACACGCGCTGCGCACTTCCAAGATGCCGCACTACGTCGATTCAAACCAGATCACCCTGCGCGAAATGTATCGCCAGGTGGGGCCGCTGCAACTCGACGAGGAGGGCATAGCGCGGCGCGGCCTGCTGATTCGTCACCTGGTAATGCCTGAAGACATCTCCGGCACGCGCGAGGTGCTGCGCTGGATCGCGGAAGAACTCGGCCCCGAAACGCCCGTCAGCTTGATGGATCAATACTTTCCGGCCTGGAAAGCCGTCAACGACCCCATATTGAATCGCCGCCTCACCTGGATGGAATACAGCGCCGCTATGGACGCGCTGGAAGAGTTGAACCTGACCGCCGGGTATGTGCAGGAAGACTTGATGGAATTAGACGAAACCTCCAATGTCTAGTTTCTCCACCAGGGGCAATGGATAGCGCGTGCTATAATCTTACAAGAGTTAATAAGCTAAACTGATGCCTGAAACGGAGACTTTTCATGAGCGACACGGCCACTTTGAGCCGCCTTTTTTCTGCTATCCAGCCCGACCTGGATCAAGTGGATGCGACATTTCAGGAACGAGCCACCTCTGGACTTGATATTCTGAACTCGGCATCGATGCACGCGCTTGGATCGCCTGGCAAACGTCTTCGTACCGCGCTCACCTTACTTTCAGGTAAACTGAACTCATACCGCTTTGATAAATTGCTGCCCCTCAGCGTAGCTTTTGAAATGGTGCATCTCGCCACCCTTCTGCATGACGATATCGTTGACAATGCCATGACACGCAGAGGAAATCCCACTGTCAACGCGCTGTGGGGAAACAATATTGCTATCTTGCTGGGCGATTACTATTTCGCGAAAACGGCCGGCTTGATTGCGGATATCAATGATAACCGCATCGATCACCTCTTCTCCGATACCGTCGCGACGGTTTGCGAGGGAACCATTATGGAGATTATGACCGCCGGGCGCGTCGATCTTACCGTTGAAAGCTACTACGAGAAGATCAGCCACAAAACAGCCTGTTTGATTGCCGCCTGTTGCAAAGGGGGAGCCATCGTCAGCGAGGCATCACAGGAAGAGATTCAACTGCTGCATGACTACGGCATGAACCTGGGTATTGCATTCCAGATTATCGATGATATCCTCGATTATACCGAAGACCAGAAGACTATAGGTAAACCGGCGGGCAATGACCTGCGCCAGGGCATGGTCACGCTGCCACTCATCTACGCTTTGCAGGAACGCCCCTTGAATGGCAACCTGCAACAGGTGCATACCATCCTCAATGGTGGCGCGCATACCGAGGAGGATATCGTACCTATTGTGGAGTGGGTCGTCAAGGGGCCTGGTATTAATCAAGCGCGTGATGATGCGTATGCGTATGCGGCCAGGGCGCGTCTCTCGCTCAAGCGCTTTCCCCGTTCAGCAGACCGTGAAGTGCTTGACGAGTTGATCGATTTCGTCATTACTCGCAACCACTAGTATCTCCTCAAAAGGAGAAGCGGCGGGGCATCCTGTGTCCCGCCGCTTCTCCTTTTTTGACTTCACATTCCGATGTGCTGGCTTAATACAACCAGAATGATGAGGCTGACGAGAATGGCGCCCAGCCAGAGGGCAGCTCCCAGCCGGTCATCAGCCTGCCTCATAGGAGGCAAGTCTTCGGGCTTAGGCAGTAAGAGTACCCGCTCATTTTCTGGATCATCGGTTGCCATACTGATAGGCAGAGGCATAAAGTCTGCCTGGTTGCGCTGAGTGAACTGCGACTGCTGGTTGCTTCTTGCAGGCTGCGACTGAGCATAATTCGCAGCAGCCGTGCCTGCATAAGCCGCCGGGGAGCTGGCGGGAGAAACAAGCGAACCGCTGACCGAACGAAGGGCCAGCAGGTCCTGGCGCAATTCAGAGGGGCGTTGATAACGCTGGTTGGCAACAGCGCGCAGGCCTTTTGTAAGAATAGCGTCGAACTCGGATGAAATGGCATGGTTGATGCGTTGTGCCTGCGGAATACTGCCGCTTATGCCCGATGGCACCGTACCCGTCACGGCATGGTAGGCTGTGGCGATTAAGGAATACATGTCGGTGCGTACATCTACCACTCCGCGCACAAACTCAGGAGCCGTATAGGCCGAGAGGCGACTGCGTTCCATACCAACCACAAACTGCGTTGCCCCGCCCGCCAGTACGACCGAGAAGTTCGTGAGGGAATATTGTGAGCCATTGCG
>Ga0207416_1003969_pt1 | contig 13406 bp, 13 predicted proteins | sample PaiPotPPM11metaG_FD_184107 | JGI IMG/M metagenome (GOLD analysis project Ga0207416, IMG submission 184107) | Iron sulfur acid spring bacterial and archeal communities from Banff, Canada, to study Microbial Dark Matter (Phase II) - Paint Pots PPM... ...
CTACCTGACCGGGCACCTCGCCGAGCTGGTGGCGGCCGACGTAGGCGAGGTCGGCGGGGGCCGGGTCCGGCTCGTCAGTCGGGGAGCCGAGCCGCTGCCCGGTCGCCCGCTGGATGATCCACCAGCGTCCGCCGTCCTCGCGCATGTCCAGCGCCTGGTCCCGGGCGAGCAGCGCGGCCCCGACGGGCGCGGTCTTCGGCCCGCAGATCACCACCGCGTCGTCGGGCGGCGCAGCGGCGGTCCGGGGACCGATCTGGTAGCGGGTGACGGCCAGCGCGTACCCCTCCAGGAGGCGGGCGGTTTCCTCGCCGGCCTGCATGTCCTCGGCGGCGACCAGCGGGCGCTGCCGGTCGGTGATGCCGTGGCGCAGCGGGACGCCGACGCTGACCGGGCCGGTGCCGAAGAAGGCCCGCTCCGGCGGCGGGGCGGTGCCGCGGATCTGGGAGACGCGGCCCTTGGTCAGTCCCATCGCGGCGGCGATCTGGGTGTAGCTCAGCCCCAGCTCCCGGTGCGCGTCCTCGACCGCCACCCGGCGGAGCCGGGCCAGCTCGGCCGCCCGCTGCTGGTAGACGGCCAGCAGCTCGGTCGCGCGGCGACCGCGCCGCACCGGGTCCGGGTCGCGGCGCACGTCATCGAAGTCGTCCGTGGCCCCCACGCAGCAGAGTTTAGACCCCTTGACGGCCGACTCGCACGGACCGTACCGTGCGTTTATACCCCTATACAGTCTGTGCCCGCCAAAGACGCCGGGCTTGTTTATGCCCCTAAACAACGGGGCTCCGCAGAAAGCCGGCCTGGCAGAGGAGGCCACTAATGACATGTAACAGCACGGCACCCGGGCAACGCCCGGCGGGGAAGGCTGCCGCCGTCATGCTCGGGCTGCCGACGTACGGCAGAGCCGGGGAGGCTGCCTCGGCGGCGGTGCCGCCGCTGGCGGGGCTGCGGTACGTGGAGGTGGAGACCGCCCGCTACTGCAACCGGACCTGCCCGTGGTGCCCGAACGGGCACACGGGCGCGCGGCGGGTCCAGCAGCTCATGCCGTGGCCGCTGCTGGCGAAGGTGGCCGCCGAGCTCGGGGAGGCCGGGTTCGCGGGCTTCTTCGCGCTGCACAACTACAACGAGCCGCTGGCCAACCCGAGGCTGCACGACGAACTCGCCCTGCTGCGGGCCGCCGCGCCGCAGGCCCGGCCCAGGCGCAGCCGACGGCCTGGGGCCGGATCGTCGCGGCTGTCCCGCCAGTCGCGTTCCTGGTGGCGGTCTCGATGATCGAGCGCCGTGCCGCCCGCCGATCCCGCCCCGCAGCCGGCGAGGACGGCGCGGCTGGCGAGCCGTCCTGGCGGGGACGGCCGTCCCCGGTACCAGTTGGCGGGGACGAGGCGCAGGACGGCGGGGACGAGGCGCTCCTGATAGCCGCGCGGCGGGCCGCCGCCGAGCACCAGGACCGGCACGGGCAGCCGATCACCCGCGACGCGCTCCGCGCCCGCCTCGGCGTCTCCAACCAGGCCGCCTCCGAGCTGCTGCGCCAGCTCCGCGCCGGGGAGGGACTGCCGCCGGGAGCCTCCCGCGCCGCCTGACCCGGGCTGCCTCCCCGCGCCGGCCGGCGCCAGTGAAGATCCACCATCTTGAAAATGGCTGATCAGCCGTGGTGGTGTGGCAGGGTTCGTAGGTGTTCGTGCAGTTGGTGGGCGGCTGTCCCGGGCCTTGATCGGTTGACCACGAGGTTCGCCAGGACGAGCAGGGCGCGCAGGAGGTTGGTGGCGCGGGCGGGATCGGTGCGGAGTTTGGTGAGGATCCGCCAGGTTTTGACGAACATCCGGGCCGCGCGCATCGGGCCGACTGTCTGTGACCTCTACAAGCCGATGCCGATCGAGCACGGGTCGAAAACGCTGCCCGCCATCTGGGTGCCTCTCACGCCTCTGTGTTGAGGGAAAACGCCGGAATGCCGACCTCCCGAGGGTATCAACCGGGGGAGGTCGGCATTGGCGTTCTTGCCGCGCCGTGCAGTGCCCAGCACCGCTTTTGCCGCGGCGCCCAGCGGCTCTGCTCGGTCCTACTCGGTCCGCAGCGCGGTGGCGGTCCGGGTCCGTGCCGCCCAGCCGGCCGGCAGCAGTGCCCCGAGCAGGGCGATCACGATCCCGCCGGCCAGCAGGGGGATGAGCAGCCCGGCGGTGTAGGTGTGGGTCACGCTCGGCGGCAGGTGCCGGCCGATCGCGTTCCCCATCGAGGTCAGCGTCGCCTTCTCCACCGCGACTCCGAGCGGGACCCCGATCAGCCCGGCGACCAGGCCGATAAGGGACACCGAGGTCAGAACCATCGCGATGGTCTGCTTGGGTGTCATCCCGAGGGCCTTGAAGATCCCCAGGTCGTGGACCCGCTCCCGGGTGTCCTGCACCACCATGCTCAGCACCCCGAGGGCGGCGACCGCCATCAACATCAGCGTGAGCGTGGCCACCAGGGCGCCCATGGTGATCACCACGACGTTCTTGCCCCCGCCCGAGTTCGGCTGGACCGAGGCCTTCAGCGGGGTCAGCGCGTTGGCGGCTGAGGCGGACCAGTCCGATCCGCTGACGTTCGAGGCCAGCTCGACGTTGAACTGGTCGACGTGCGGGGTCAGACCGGCGGCGGTGAAGGTGGCCGAATCCGTCATGACCGTGTAGTCGCCCATGTTGGTGTCGAAGTTGATGCCGACGACCTTCAGCGGCAGTTGCTTGTTCTGCTGCACCACGGTGACGTCGTCACCGACGTGGATCCCCATCGCCGAGGCCAGCTTGTCGCCGACCACGGCCTTGCCGGGCGCCGAGTACCAGCGGCCGGACAGCAGCTCCATGCCCGTCCAGGAGAAGTCGCCGGTGGTCGTGTACACCTCCGGCGTTTCGCCGCCGGGCGGGGCGCCGACCATGGTCGCGCCGCTGTCGCCCCAGCCGAACGCGGCCTTCGTGCCCGGAACCTTAGCGAGCGCGGCGGCCACCTTGGCGGCATCCAGATGCGGGTCGCGCAGGTCGTTGGGGCCGTAGCGACCCCAGGGCACCCCTACGTCGGCGGCGGGTTCCACGATCTCCGACGCGACGTTGAAGCCTGAGGTAATGGTGTCCAGGTACTTGTTGAACCCGGTCTCCAGCCCCACCGCGAACGTGACACTCACCACGCCGAACAGCACCGCCGCACCGACCACCACGGCCCGGGCCGGCCGGGCGAACGGCTGGGCCAGCCCCAACGACACGGCCCGGGGCAGCGGCAGCCGCGAGGCCAGACGCTGCGCCCACTGACCGCCCCCGGCCCTAGGGGCGCGGCCGACCACCAGAGCCCGCACCGTCGGCATCCGGCCGGCCCGCAGGGCCGGGACCAAAGCCGTGACGCCGACGATCAGCAGGGTGCCCAGCGGCACCACGGCGCTGACCCGCAACGGAATCGAGGCACTGGCCGCACTGGCCGCGCCGAGCTGCTTGGTGGCCCCGCCCAGGATCGGCACAGCCAGGAGGTTGCCGAAAACCGTGCCGAGCACCAGGCCGAGTGTCGCCGGGATCATGGCCTGCGCGGTGTAGGCGCGGGCCACCTGCGAAGGGGTGAAGCCCAGCGACTTCAGAATCCCGATGCGCCGGATTCCCGAGGCCACAGCCCCGCTGACCACGATCGAGATGATCAGCACCGACATGAACAGCCCGAGGATCCCGAAGCCGATCAGGAACGGCACGTAGGCCTTGGCATTGCCGGTCGCCTGCTGCTCCGCGGTCAGGTACGACTGCCCGCTCTCGACCGCGCCGGCCGGCACGGCGGCGGCCACCGCCTGCTTGTCGGTGGCGATGTCGGCGTTGGTCCCGGCCTTGGCGAACCGGTAGAGCATCTGCTCGTCGGACTTGGCACCGGCGGCGGTGAGCCGCGCGAAACCGTCGGCGGTGAGGAAGCCGGTCGCGCTGTTGGTCACCGAGTCGGCGAAGCCGACGACCTTGAACGACGGCTTGCCCGGCAGGGAGGAGAACACCACCGAATCGCCGAAGCAGTCGGCGGCATAGTCCTGCCACGGCAGGGCGATCTCGCCCGGGCTGGTCGGCCAGCGCCCCCGGGTCAGCGCCAGCTGGTCCATCCCGGAGGTGCTGCCCAGGTCGGGCCGGGTGCTGACGGTGATCGGACCGTTGTCGTTACCGGCACTCTTGGCGCAGTCCGTGCCGATCGTCGTGTCCAGGGCGGCGGCGATCGGGTACGGTCCGGCCGCCTCGGTGACGCCGGCGGCGTGAGCGGTGGCGGCGGCCTGCGCGGCCGTGACCTTCGAACTGTCGAACTGGACCGCCAGATGCGCGCCGTTCCGAGCACTGAAGGCGTGCTCGAACGGGGCCTGCACGGCGGCCAGCAGGCCGAGCGAGAGCACCGCGGTGGTGACGGTCGCGAACGTCGTCAGAGCCATGACGAGGGACTGCAGGCGGCGCCGGCCCACGCCGGAGCGTACGACCTTGCCCAGGGCGCTCATCGGCTCGCCGCCAGCAGCAGGCGGGCCACGGCATGGAAGCCGACCTCGAACAGGCGCCGGGGCATCGGCGGCTTGCGCAGTGTCATCGGGCCTCTCCCGCCGGACGGGTCAGCGGCGTGCGGGCGGCCAGTCCGGCACCGCTGCCATGGTTGACGACGTCCCGCTCGACCGCGCCGTCCACCAGCTCGATAGTGCGGCGCGCGGTGTCCGCGGCCAGCTGGGTGTCGTGGGTGACCAGCAGGATGGTCTGGCCCTCGGCGTTCAGGTCCAGCAGCAGCCGCCGCACGTCCTCGGCCGAGCTCGAGTCCAGAGCGCCGGTCGGCTCGTCGGCCAGCAGCAGCGCCGGCCTGTTCATCAGGGCCCTGGCCACCGCCACCCGCTGCCGTTGCCCGCCGGACAGCCGCTGCGGGTAGGCCTTGGCGTGTCGGTCGATGCCCAGCGAGCCGAGCAGCTCGACGGCCCGCCGCTTCGCTTCGGCCTTGCCCATCCCGGCCAGCTGCGCCGGAACCATGACGTTGTCCAACACGGTCAGATCGTCGAGCAGATTGAAGAACTGGAAGACCATGCCGATCGAGGCCCGGCGGTACTTCGCCGAACCTGCCTCACCGAGCTGGTCGACGCGGGTGCCGTCGACGGTCACGGTGCCACTGGAAGGCTTGTCCAGGCCGGCGATCAGGTTCAGCAGCGTGGACTTCCCGCTGCCGGAATGGCCGAGGATCGCCACGCACTCACCGGCCGCTACGGACAAGGTCACACCGGCCAGTGCGGGCGGGCCCTCGTCATATTTCTTTGTCGCGCCTTGGAGAGCGATCATTGGTGCATTCGTCATGGCCACGAACCTAGAAGCGGACCATGATCCCTGGCGTCGGCCGGCGGATGTCACCTTTCCCGCAGGCCATCGGCCCGGGGGTGTACCGGCGTACATCCCCGGGGCGACGCGCAGAGCCGACGCCACGGAATACGGTCTCCGTATGGAAGAGTTTCTCCAGCGTCTTTCGACATCGAAGCGCGTGACCTGGCTGATGTCACAGCCCGTGGTGCTGGCCACCGCCGGCTTCTACGCGCTGATGCTCCCCTTGACGACGCCGAGCCCTGTCGACGGCCTGTTCCGGTTCCCCGACCTCGGGCACTTCCAGATGATAGGTCTGTGCGTCGTGCTCGCCCTTCCGGTCCTGCTGGTGCGCCGTCTGCCGGCGGTCGTCTTCGCGGCGGTCCTGGGCGAATCGGTCCTCGGCGACATTTTCGGCGCGCGGCCCTTGGCCGTGTTCATCCTGCTCGTCGCCTTGGGCGGGTACCTCGCCGCCCGGCGGCCGAAGGCTGCCGCCGTCGGCTCCGTCGCGGGCGTCGCGGCCGCGTTCGTCAACGACATCCACGTCCACGGGCAGTCCGTCGGCGACGCGGCCCAGTGGGCCGGGTGGATCGCGGTGTGGTTCGCGGTCGCGTGGGTCTTCGGAGGGGTGTATCGCAAACGCCGTGAATACCTCGAAGCCCTGCACGAGCAGACCGCGGCCCGCGTCGTCATGACCGAGCGGCTGCGGATCGCCCGCGAACTGCACGACAGCGTCGCGCACAGCATCGGGATCATCACGGTGCTGTCGGGAGCGGCGGCGCGGGTCGTGGAGACCAAGCCTGAGCAGACGCGGCAGGCGCTGACCGGCATCGAGACCACCAGCCGGGAGACGCTGCTGGAGCTGCAGCGCTTGCTCGGGGCGCTCCGCCGCGCCGAGCCGGACGACGCCATGCCGCGGGCCGCTCCGCTGGCGCCGGCCGGCAGCCTGGCCGACGTCCCGCAGCTCGCCGAACGCACGGCCGGCGCCGGGGTGCGGGTTCATGTGACCTGGCGGGGCGAGCAGCGTCCACTGCCACCGGAGATCGAACTGTCGGCGTTCCGGATCATCCAGGAGTCGGTGACGAACGTGGTGCGGCATTCCGGGGCGCGGACGTGCCGGGTCGCGGTCGGTTACGAGCCGACAGGAGTGGAGATCGAGGTGGTGGACGACGGGGACAAGGGTCTGGGCGGGCCGGGCCGTCCGAGGTTCGCGGCGGGGGTCGGCGGGAGCGGCTTCGGCCTGCTCGGCATGCGCGAGCGGGTGACGTTGCTGTCCGGCCAGTTCAGCGCGGGCCAGCGTCCGGAGGGCGGATTCCGGGTGGCGGCGAGGCTCCCGGCATGAGCGTGCGGGTGCTGTTGGTCGATGACCAGCCGCTGATGCTGGTCGGGCTCGGGATCCTGATCGGCGACACCGACGACCTGGAGGTGGTCGGGAGGGCCGGTGACGGCCGCGAGGCGGTGCGCCTGGTGCGTGAGCTGCGGCCGGACGTCGTGGTGATGGACATCCGGATGCCGGGCATGGACGGGATCGAGGCGACCCGGCAGGCGACCGCCGAGCCGGATGCGCCCAAGGTGCTGGTGCTGACGACCTTCGACGACGACGAGTACGTCTATGGCGCCCTGCGCGCCGGCGCCAGCGGATTCCTGCTCAAGAGCATGGCCCTGGACGTGATCCTGGACGCGATCCGCGTGGTGGCGGCCGGCGACGCGCTGATCGCGCCGAGCGTGACCCGACGGCTGATCGCGGACTTCGCCGGAACGTCCGGCCCCGCAGCGCCCGACCCGGACGCCGGACCCGCCGCGGACTCGAGTCTCATCGCGGGGATCACCGACCGGGAGCGCGAGGTGCTGGCACTGGTCGGACAGGGACTGTCGAACGCTGAGATAGCCGAGCGGCTGGTGATCAGCGCGGCGACGGCGAAGACGCATGTCGCGCGTCTGTTCGCCAAGCTCGAGGCCCGGGACCGCGTCCACCTGGCGATCATCGCCTTCGAAACCGGACTCGTGCCGCGTAGACGGTAGGGCAGGATCAGAAGAACGATCGCGACCACGAGTCCGCCGCGTTCCAGATGCGCCGGCACACCCCTGGTCGCAGCGGGATTGGGCTTCGGGGAGTATCTGTCGCTCGCGCCGCCGCCGCCGGAGGCCCGGGTGGGCGGCCGGTTCACGATCGCCTTCTGAGACGTCCCGATGGAGCCCCTTACCCGATCACGCTCGGCCGCGGGCCGCGAAACGAACCCTGACCTGCACGGCAGGCGAGGATGCCGAACAGTCGGCGATGTCGCGCGGAACGGCGGTGGGCGTCCGCCGTTGCGGTCTCCCGCATACTCAGGATTATGCGGACACTGAGTAAGGGGCGTCCCGGCGCTCATCGAGTTGGTGAACAACAACAAGCAGACCGGGGACGCCGTCTGTCCGGTATATCAGTGCGCGCTGCCGCTGTCCTCGAACACCGTCAACTACGTCGCCGACCTGCTGCGCGCCCACCTGAAGGCGATCGGCTCCCGCTGGCGGTCCCGCTCGGCCGGACAGATCGCGGTGCTGGTGCTCGCGGTGCTGCGCCACGACCAGCGCGCCGCCGACCTGGCCGGCGGCAACGCCGTGTCGGCCACCACGATCCGCCGCTGGTGCGACGAGGTGATCGCCCTGCTCGCGGCCAAGGCCCCGCGTCTGGACCGCGCCCTGAAGAAGATCACCCGGGCCGGGGGCGAGGTCGTGCTGCTGGACGGCACCCTGATCCGCACCCGCCGCCGCGCCGGGAAGGCCAACCGCAAGAACTACAGCGGCAAACACAAGTCCCATGGCCTGCTGTTCCTGGCCCTCACCGACGAGCGCGGCAACCTTATCTGGATCTCCTCGGCCCGCCGCGGCGCGGCCAGCGAGATCAAGACCGCCCGGCACGACAAGATCTGCCAGCACCTGCGCACCGCAGGCCTGGGCGCCCTGGCCGATCTCGGCTTCGTCGGCCTCGGTACCGACCGCGACGACCCGGTGGTCATCACCGGGGCCAAGCGGACCCGCAAGAAGAAGCTCACCGCCGACCAGAATGCCGCCAACCAGATCATCGCCGCCGCCCGCGCCCCCGTCGAGCACGGCTTCGCCGCGCTAAGAACTGGCGCATCCTCACCTGGCTGCGGCTCAACCCGACCCGGGCCACGAACCTGCTGCGCGCCCTGCTCGTCCTGACCAACCTCGAAACGAGCCGCTGACAGACGATCTAGCCACGGGACACCCGCCCACCAACAGCAGGAGCACTCACGAACACCGTCATACCAGCACCCTGACCAGCCCGTTCAGGATGGCGCAAGCTCAGTGGGCCGCGGAGGGCAGGCGGGCGGCGGCTCGACAGGCACCGCGAAGGCGTGGCAACCTACCGGGGCGGGCTCGGCGGCCACGGGCGGCCGGCTTGCGGCCAGCACCGCGCTCGGCTGGTTCGCGGCGAGGCCGCCTGCTGCCGCGCGGAGGGCCGCCGCCCGGGTTCCCCTCACGGCCCCGGCGCGTTTGTGTTATGTGACCAGTTGTTCCGGGTGTCTGGTTCATGCATAGCCGTAGAGGGCGAGGATGCGCTGGTCGTCGCGGCTGTGCCATCTGCGGGCGTGGGCGATGTTGGCGTACCCGGCGTGCCGGAACGCGCCGGTGACCAGGTTGCGGACGGCTGCGAAAGCCGCAGGCTGGTTTCCGGTGCGGACTTTCTGCTGGTCCTCGCTGAAGGTCTTGTCGCGCACGTAGTGCCCGCGATTCTCAATGCCCCAGTGATGGCGGGCGTAGTATGCCAGGTGGCGGGGCCCGGCCAGGTCCGCGGGCAGGCTGGTGATGCCGTTGGCGATCTCCTTAGCCGTCCAGGGGCCGTGCGTGGGCCCGGTGTCGCGGCGGATCCGCATGATCTGGCCAGCCCCGGGCCAGTCGATGCCGACGGCGGGGGCGACGCGGATGCTGCGCCGCTCGCGGCGCCCGTGCCCCGTGCCCTCCTCGGTCCACGATGACGCGGCGAAGCCGCTGTCGGGGCCGGCGAGGGCCTGCTGGATGGCATCCAGCAGGGATGGCTGGTTGGCCTTGACAATCATCAGGTAGTGGCCGCGCTCGTCGCCGGTGACGCGGCGGGCGGTTTCCGACTGGGTGTGCAGGGTCAAGACCGTGCCGGCCAGGTCCAGTCCGGCAGTGACGTGCTCCAGCTCGGGGATCTCATTGGTCTTGGCATCGACTTCCCGCTGGGCGCGGGTGTGCCCGGCGGTGACGTCGAAGACCGACAGCAGGTGCACCTGGCTGCCGTCGGGGCGGACCGCGCCGCGCATGGTCTTGCCGTCCGCGGCCGCCTGGGGCAGCAGCCCGGCCGGGGCAGGCCTGGCTTTCGCGGAGCGCCGCTGCTCCCGCTCATGCGCGGTGACCTCCGGCAGCGGGCCGGCGAGCACGCCGTCCAGGGCGTCCAGGTAGCCGTGCACGGCTGTGTTGAACGCCTCCGCGTCGATTCTGGCGAAGACCCGTGAGAGGGTGCGGGCGCTCGGCGGCCTGACCCGTCCGCTCCACGGGTCCCGGCGCCCGCCCAGGGCCGCCAGCGTCGCCTGCGAGCAGGCAGCCGCCCACTCCGCGATCGCGACCGGGGAATCGTTCCCGGCCGCGGTGAACGCGCACACCGCCAGCGCCAGTATGTATTCCAGCGGATGCCAGCGGCCTGGCGCTGAGCGGGGATCAGGCACCTGGGCCAGCCATTCCCGCAGGCAGCACCGCGATGTGCTGTCAGCGGCCGACCACGTCCCGGGCTGGCCGGGCGGCATGCCGATCAGGGAAGACAGCAAGACGGGCACGGGTTCCTCCGAGGGTGGCGCTGGTTCGCGCCTCCGGCCTTGCCGGGCCGTGCCCGCCCGCCGAGCTGCCGGGACCGGGTTCACTGAATGACCGGCCAGGTGCCTGAACAGTTATCCGGGCAACAGGGTCGGCCGTTCAGGCCGCCTTCTGGGTGAGCGTGGAGGATCCGGTGTCAGAACCTGAGGACGAGCCGGCCCCGGGTTCCCCCGGCTTCCAGGATCTGGTGGGCGATGGCTGCCTGCCCGGCGGGGAAGGCACGGGCCACGCGGAGGGCGAGCTGGCCGTCTTCCGCCTGCTGCCGCAGGGTTTCGAGCTTGCCGTGCTCGCTGGCGTAGCGGGGGACGAAGACGCGGTGGACGGTGATGCCGCGCTCTGGCGTGACGGGGTGGCCGCCTCGGACGGCGGCGATGCTCCCGCGGTCCTTGACCGCGCGCAGCAATGGCGCGGTGAGGGGGACGGTGCTGACCAGGCCGTCGGCCCCGGCGGGAAGCTCGTCGCGGACCTGGCCCGGCATGGCGGGGCCGCGGGCGACGATGATGTCCGCTCCCAGGGCCTGGACGAGATGGCGGTCGGCGGGGGACGCGTCGGCGATGACGTGCAGGCTGCCGGCCTTGGCGAGCTGGACGGCGTAGCCCCCGACTGTCCCGGCCGCGCCGGTGACCGCCACGGTCTGACCCGGTCGCAGGCCAAGGAGGTCTAGCGCGAGGCGGGCGGTCAGCCCGGTCATCGGCAGGGTCGCCGCCTCGGCGTCGCTGGCGCCGGCGGGTGCCCTGGCGGCCGACTCGGCCGGGACGGCGACCTGCTCGGCGTAGGCGCCGTGGGTTCCGCGCGGTATCACGATCGCCATGGCGTGATCACCGGGCCGCAGGCCGGTGCGGGTGCCCTCGCCGACCTGGTCGACCACCCCGGCCGCCTCCCATCCGGGGACGTAGGGCGGCGGGATGTCCCGCAGCCGCGGGGCCGCGCCGCCGCTGCGGAGGAACGCGTCGGCCGGGTTCACCGCTGCCGCGGTCACCCGGATCCGGATCTGCCCGGGTGCGGCCTCGGGCGCGGGCAGGCTGATGACCTGCAAGACCTCAGGCCCGCCGAACGCGGTGACTGCTACGGCCTTCATGACGGCGCTGCTGCGAGCTGCTCAGGGGACCAGGACGATCTTGCCCAGGGCAGCGTGGTCCTCGATCCGCTGGTGGGCTGCGGTTGCCTGATCCAGCGGCAGGATCGTAGCGGGCAGCGGACGCAGCCGGCCCTCGGCGAGGCGGCGGAAGATCTCTGGGCGGCATCGGCCGAGGACGTGCCCGAACCAGGCCGGCCCGCCGCACCCGGTCACGGTTACCCCGCTTGCGCGCAGCGCGGAGAGGTCGACGGCGGCCGGCTCGCCGCTGAGGTTGCCGTAGCACAGCATCCGGCCGGTGCCGGGGGTGAGCGTGCCGGCCACCTGCTGGGCGGACGGGCCGCCGATCGACTCGAACGCCACGTCGACCGCCGGCCCGCCCAGCGCCTCGCGCAGCGCCTGCGGCCAGCCCGGCCGGGCATGGTCGAGCACGATGTCCGCGCCGAGCTTCCGCGCGTGCTCGCGCCGGGCCGGGGTCCCGGCGGTGGCGATGACTTTCCCGGCGCCCGCCTCCCTGGCGAGCTGGACCAGGTAGCCGCCCACGGAGCTGGCGGCGGACTCGGCCAGGACCGTCTCCCCGCCGGCCAGCGCCGCCTTCTCCAGCAGGCCGAGCGCGACGGCGGCGGGGGCGGCCGCGACCGCGTCCGCCGGGGACACCCCGCCGGGGAGCACGGTGGCCATCACCGCCGGGACGGCGGCGTACTCGGCATACGAGCCCGTGCCGCCGGTCAGCACGGCCACCTGCTGGCCGATCAGCCCAGGGTCGGCTCCTGCCCCGGCGGCGGTCACGGTGCCGGCCGCCTCGGCACCCGGGACGGCGGGCAGCGGGACCGGCAGGGGCAGGCCGCCGGCGCGCATCTGCGTCTCGAAGAAGCTCACCCCGATCGCCTCGACGCGGACCAGCAGCTGACCCGGCCCGGGCTCGGGTGCCGGGATCTCCTCCAGCCGCAGCACCTCGGGCCCGCCGGTCTGGTGCATCACGATCGCGCGCATGGCTGCTCTCCTGTCTTAACGGCACGCATCAAACTGAACCACTGGTTCAGATGCTCTGCCGGTAAGATATGAACCAGTGGTCCTGATTGTCAAGCGGGGAGGTCGCGTTGGCCGTGCAGCCGGGGGAACGCGCGGACGCCGCCCGCAACCGGCGCGCGATCCTGGCCGCCGCCGAGGACCTGCTCCGCCGCCACGAACCTGATCAGGTGACCATCGACCAGGTCGCCGCCACGGCCGGGGTAAGCAAGGCGACGGTCTTCCACCGGTTCGCCAGCCGCACCGGCCTGATGCGCGCGCTGATGGAAGAACGCGCCCAGGCACTGCACGAGGCCGTCACCTCCGGCCCGCCGCCGCTCGGCCCGGGCGCGCCGCCAGGCGACCGGCTAGCGGCCTTCCTCGACGCGGTCATCAGCCTGGCCTCCCGCAACGCCGGCCTGCTGACCGCGCACGAGCACGCCGTAGCGACCAGGAAGGACACCGCCGGCGCGCGCGAGGCCAACCCGGTCTACCTGTTCTGGCACGATCACGCTTCCGCGCTCATCGCCCAGGCCCGCCCCGGCCTTGACGCCGACCTCCTGGCCCACGTCCTGCTGGGCTCCCTGCACACCGACGCGGTCGCGCGACTGGTCCGCGACGGGCAGGCCGGGCGAGTCCAGGCCGGCATGCGCTCCCTTGCCGCCACCCTGCTCGGCACCGGCTATCCGCCACGGGCCTAACGGCAAGGGCCGCCCGTGCCGCCTGATGCATGTCGCCTGCCAGCAGCATGGAACCAACCCTGCGGGATTTGCTGTCACGAGGATGGGACCACCTGAACGTCCCAGCACAGTGTCCAAGTTCCCGAAGTCCTGCCTAAGCCAGGTGCGCGGCAATGAACGCGACGCGCCGCACGATCTCTGCCTTAAGTGGTCATGCGGGCACGAACACCAACCTCGCCGGGGCCGTGGGGAATTCCCCGGTAATTAATAGCCTGGGTCATGGCGAAGCGCGCGCCCGCCCACAATTTCCGCCCTCGCATTTTCCCGGAGGTATTCCCGATGACCGCCCCCGCTATTCCCGCCCCGGCCAAGGGCCGGCTCGGCAACGGCCAGCTTCGCCGCCAGGTTGCCGAGTGGCTGGCCGCGCGCCCCGGCCCGCACACGGTCGGCGAGATCGCCAAAGACCTCGGCCGCTCGGCCGGCGCGGTCGGCAACGCGCTGACCACCCTGGCCGAC
>Ga0207416_1003970_pt1 | contig 13402 bp, 14 predicted proteins | sample PaiPotPPM11metaG_FD_184107 | JGI IMG/M metagenome (GOLD analysis project Ga0207416, IMG submission 184107) | Iron sulfur acid spring bacterial and archeal communities from Banff, Canada, to study Microbial Dark Matter (Phase II) - Paint Pots PPM... ...
ACCCCCCACCGTCCTCCCATCCCCCGCACACCCCGCACTCCAGCCGCGCCGGGGCGAGTTCGATCTCGCGGTCTTCGTACACCGGCTCGTCGTGGTAGCCGTAGCGGTCGCCGTCGATCTTGAAGCGTGTGTAGGTGGCGAACGCCCCCTGGTTCCACAGCAGGTAGGCCTTGCGGATGCGCAGCGCCTGCAGGTTGTTGTTGCGCTCGACCAGTTGCTGGACACGCGACGCGGCGCGCGCTGTGGCGATGTCGTCCTCGCTGAGCGCACTCACCGGCCGGTAGAGCAGCCGCGGCGTGCGCTGCGTGAGCGCGGCAATGACGGTCGCGCCTAGCGGTTTATAGATGTTGGTGACGTAGTCGTAGCGCGGCGCGTCGCCCGCCCCGGGTTCGCCCGGCCCGGTCTCGGCCGGCGTGCGCCAGCGCGCATCTCGCTCCGACCAGTAGAGGATCTGGTTGCCGCGCCAGAATTCCTCGGCCTCCTGGTAGCGCTTCACCCAGTGCCGCCGCACGGCGTCGCTCTCCAGTTCGTACTCCTTGATGAGGCGAAGCAACGCGTCCTGGATTTCCTCTGGTAGCGCATCGTCGGGCGCCTCGAGCAGTGGCGCCTGCGGGTTGGGCTGTTCGCCCTGCCCCGCCGCCGGTGCCGAGTCCAGGGCGTCCGCCACCGCCCGCGCATCGCGTCCCCGCAAAGCGGGCGCCGGCGACAGGCTCTGTAGTGCGTCTGTCAGGGAAGACATGGGGTTGGAGGACAGTGGAAAGTGGAAAGGATTGACGAGTGATGAGTGATTTAGCGATGAGCGATGAGCGATGAGGCGGACGCGGTCGTGCGTTCCGCCCCGCAGGAGCGGCAGACGGTAGCCGGGGGCAAGCCGCGACGACCCGCCGTCACTCATCACTCATTTGTCCACCTCATCACTCTCCACTCTTCACACTCCACTCTCCACTTTTTCGTCCCTCTCGCGCTCCTCCTGCCGCCTGCGCCAGGCGGCGATGGAGAGTCGCGGCGGCGGCTCCTCCGTGGGCAGCGGCCGAGGCTGGAATCGCGGCGCCTGCGGGTCGTAGACCGGAGCCCGCCCGGCACCGAAGAACAGCTCGTTATCTACCAGGCGTTCGTTGGCCTCGCGCAGCCGCACCGCCTCGGCGCGCGCCACGCCCAGTTCGGCATCGCTGCGCGCCAGTAGCGCCTCCAGCCCGTTGAGCCGCTCGCGCAGTTCGGCCGTCACCCGCTCCAGCCCCAGCACGCGCCGCTTCCACGCCACCGCCACCCGCCGCAAGTGCGCGTAGCGCGTCGCCCGTACGAATGGCAATCTCATGGGTGAAGAAACGCGGGGGGCGGGAGGTGGGGGTAGGGAGTAGGGAGCAAAGCGTGGAGCGTAAAGCGTTGAGCGTGGGAATTCGGTTGTCGATTGTCGGTTGTCAGCTGTCAGTCGTCGACTGAGCACCCCGTCGCGTTCACGCCCTCGGAGCCCGCGCAGCGGGCGGCCCGCAACGCACGTAAAGCGTGGAGCGTGAAGGGTAAAACGTGAAGAGCAGAGCCGCAGGTCGAGAGCAAACCAACGCTCAACCAACTCGCTTTACGCTCCACGCTTCACGTTTTACCCCCACCCCCCACCCTGCCTCTTCAGCAGGCCACCACCGCCGCCCCGCCCGGCAGCGTGCCCATCGGACGCCGCGCATGATAGCGCTGCCACACCGTCTCGACGTAGTTCAGGGTAGCCACGGGGTCGAGGCGCGACCAGCAGCCATCGCGGTAATGGCGCGCCTCGGGCAGCAGCGCGCGCAGCACGCGCCATTCGTGCGCGTCCTGCCCGCGCGCCACCGCCAGCGCCTGCGCCTGCACCACGTAGCCGAGGCCGGAGTGGAACGCCGCCAGCGCGCAGCGCCAGCGCACCGACTCCTCTTCGCGCCTGAACACCCGCGCCAGGTCCAACAGCATGCGCGCGCCCCAGCAAAGGTTGTTGGCCGGGTCGAGCAGTTCCGTCGCGGGGCAGCCGGGAAACGCGCTGGGCGCCAATTGCAACAGTCCCAGTTCGCCCGTGGCGCCCACATGTTCCGCCTCACCGCCGCTGGCCGCCTCCACCATCGCGTACAGCAGCTCGGCCGGCACGCCGGTATCGGAGGCGGCCCGCGAGACCAGCACGTCCAGCCGTCGTCCATTAATCTGCATGGTAGTTACTCCGTCGCGGAAACATGCCCAGCTTACGGCGCAGCGCGCCCTCATCCGGTAGTCGCTCGCCGTGCGTCAGGTGGTTGAAGACGGCGGTGCGCAGCACCATCACGTCCTCCTTCAGCGGCTGCAGGTACTGCAGCGAGAACGCCTCCAACTCTTCGTGGATCACCCGCTTCGTGATCCAGAGAAAGAAGGCCCCCACCCCGCCCAACACCACCACCAGCGGCGCCAGCCAACTAGAAAGCGACATCAGCATGGACCCCATAAACGCAGTTTGCCGTGCAGGACCGGCACTCTTCCCTGTCGCCAACGGCCCGCCAAGCGGGCCGCGACCAGCAATCAGCAGCCCAGGTCGCACCCGCAGCCCCCCGGCGCAACCGTCAGCCGCCCATCGTTCTCATCTCTCGTCACTCGTCACTCATCACTCATCACTTTCCACTTTCCACTCATCACTGGTAGAACAGATTCACCACCATCCCGGTCGCGCAGACGGCCCCGCCAAAGGGCGTCGTGGTGGCGGCCACCGAGATGGCGGCGGTGAAGTTGGCGAAGGCCAGCGGGCTGGGTCCCACCGCGATCGGCTGCGTCCCGATGGGCAGCGAGAACACCGGCTGCGTAGTGCCCAGCGAGACGCTGGGGGCGAGCACGTTGAACACCTGCAGGTAACAGGTCGCCGCGTTCGGGTTATAGAGGTGGTAGCCGTAGAGATTGCCTCCCGACAACTTCACCGTAACCGGGTTGGTGACTGCGCTCGAGAAAAACGCCAGCGTGGCATTCGAGGCCAGCACCGTCGGCCCCGCCTCCACCCGCATGCCATTGGTCGCGCTCACCGTCGCCTGGTTACCGCCCTGGGCGATGGACACCAACAGGTTCTTGTTGCCGTCGTCGCGGAGCCGGTCAAACGAACTGCCGTTGAACGCCATCACCGGCGCGAAGACGTAGCCTCCTTTAATTGCGGTCGAAGTACCATCCCCCCAACCGTCTACCCTCAGATAGGCGTAGTTGTTGCCTGCGTCGGCGCCACCGATCGCAACGTTCAGAGCGTTAGTATTCGTGCCCGGCCCCACCCCGAGCGCATGCCCGGCGCCGTCGGTGAGCGTGGTGGGCCACGCCCCAGCCGCCGCCGCCGCCGGCCCTTGGCTCGCCGCCAGCATTCCCGAATCCACGATGACGTGCCCAACGCTCGCGCTAGCATCCTGTCCCGCCCCCGCCCGGAAGCCCAGCAGCGCCCCCGACAGCGTCCCCGTACCGATCAGCGTGGTGTTCACGCTCACCCAGGGTCGGTACTTGTAAAAGGACGCCTGCGCCTGCGTCGCCACCGTCAGCGGCAGCGCCGTTCCACTCGCCACGTCGCCCGCCGGCCAGATCGCCCACGTCCCCGGCGCGCCCCCCAAGTCCGCGGCGTAGTCCACCTCGACCGCGACCGTCGTGAAGCCTGCGTTAGCGTAAGCCAGCGTCCACGACGTACAGGCCGCCAGCCGGTTGTCGGCGATCAGAAACCGCCCCCCAGTCTGCGTCTGGAACGGGAAGTAGCAGTCCGGCTTCCGCGCCACCGCCTGCGCCCCAGCCACCGCGGAAAGCAGAAGTGAAAGAAGGACCAGTCGTTTCATAGAAGTTGTCGGTAGTCGGAAGTCGGCAAACAAGTGGAAAGTGAAAGGTGAAAAGTGGAAAGGAGCACAGCTGTTCGTGGGCCGAAACCGATGACTAGGCCAGAACCCATGAGCAGCTAAGCCGCCTTCCGCCTGATCACTTTCCACAGTCCCTCAGCCTTGGTTTTGCAGCGGGCTGGGATGGAAGTACGCCAGCACCGCCGCCACCGCGCCCCCGAAGGCAGCACCTGCCACGTTCTGCAACCCCACTCGCGTCACGTTCACCCCGCCCGGAATGAGGAGCGCCTGGCTCAATGCCGTCGCCGCCCCACCCCAAGCCGCTGCCCCGATCCCCTTCACAAACAAGCGCCAATTCATAAGCCCCTCCAGTCGGTCGTTTGTTGGTCGATATGAGTGGAAAGTGAAAAGTGAAAAGTGGCAAAGCAACCCGTTGTCCCTTTCCACTTTTCACTTTCCACTTCTTACGATTCACTCGTCGATTTGCGCCCTTACTGCGCCGTCATCTCCACCGCTACGGTCACATTCCCGGGGCGTGTGCCGTGGTCGTCGCTCGTGAGCCGCACGCTGAGCGGCACGCCCGCGGCAAACGCGCACACGCCGCTGCCGAGGTTCGACGAGCCGAAGGTCGCAGCGCCGCCCAGCAGACCGCTGAAGCTGCACGTGTTGCTGCCGTCGCTGAGGGCGAGCGTCGCCCCCAGCGTGCCCCCGGCCCCCGCCGTCTGCGCCGCCGCACTCAGCCGTTTCACCACCACCGCCACGTTGGGCGTCCATTGCGAGAGCGTCGCGCTCGCCGCCGGCAGCGTCCCCACCCATGTCGTCGTGTACATCCCCGGGCCGAGGTTGCCCGTCCCTTGGATGGGATACCCGTTCAGGTTGAGCGCCGACGCCACGCTCTGCGGCTGCGATGAGCTTGGCGTGGCGAGGATGGGCGAGGGGAAACGCAGTGCTGGATTGCTTGACAGCGGCTCAAGCAACGAGACGTCCACCGTCGAGCCCGCCAGGTACCAGCTCTGTGGGTAGCCCGGCAGCGGGTTGCCGTTCACGTCGCTCAGCGTCGCGACATAGTAGGTCGGCGCGGGCACCGTGGCGTCGTTGAAGGTGAGCGAGCAGACCGTGCTGTTCGTCGCGGGCAGCGCCGCGCCCGCGCTCAGCCCCGCCGATTGCGTGTAGGTGGCGAAGCTCCCCGCATACTGCCGCGTCTCGCCGCCGCTGCTGGTACCGATGTAGACGTCCCAGCTCGCCCCTGCCGGCTGCCGCGTCGGCGGCACAACCTGCACCGCCCCCGCACCCGTCAGCACCACTGCCGTCTCCGGGCTTTTCAGCGTCTCGCCGCCCAGCCCGCTATAGCTGTAAACCACGAAGTAGTTGCCCGCCGCCAGCGTCCCGCTACCTGCGAGCGCGCTCACGACCGGCGCCGGCAGGGGGTTGGGCAACCCTACAACGCTGCCGTCCAGCGAGGTTGCGCAGCTCACCGCCTGCGGCACCAGCGCAAAGCTCCCCGGCACTGCCGCCGCCTGGCTCAATGTCAGGCTCAGAGTGGCGTTACCCACTCCCACGCCGGAAGGCACCCCCATCCGCCCTACCAGAGTCCCGGCAAAAGCCGGCGCCAGCAACAGCAAGCACACTGTATTGCGCATGGAGGTGATCGGTACTCGGTTGTCGGCGGACGAACGTTGGACGCTGGGCGGTGGGTCGCCGATTGTTGACACTTTGTTGTTAGTTGTGGTTGTCCGTTGCCGCGTATCGATTGCAGATCGTACGGGGGCACTCACGCCCCTCGCGCGCCTCATCACTGTCCACTCATCACTCATCACTCATCACTCATCGCTCATCGCTGTCCCAGCAGCATCCCGTTCATCACATGCCCGGCGCTCACCGGCGTCCAGCGCGCCGGCGGGCCCAGCGCTGCCGGGTTGACGCGCTCGCGCGGGTCATAGCCGTGTACCTCGCCGGAGAGCAGGTGCAGTTCCCCGCCCGGCGTCATGCGCGCCCGCCCGCCGGCAATCAGCCAGCGCGCCCGGCTCAAGCTGACGTACTGCGTGGTCTCCCGTACACGAATCCCGTGCGCCATCAAGTACTCCAGTTGCGATGCGTTGGTTTGGCGTTACCGAAAACCGACAACTGACAACCGCTTCGAGGCAACCCCGGCGCCAGGGGTGCCTCGGGGCACAGCGGTGGCAGCGGCCAAGTCGGTCCGCCGCATGTTTTCTTCATGGTGGTCCTCCCTTTGACATCGAGTCACTGAACCGGCCGACCTGCAGGCGCGACCGTGCGCCTCATCGCTCATCGTTCATGGCCTCGGCTGCCCCCGCACGGCCGCTGCAACCAGCCCTCCAGACACACTTCGTCTCACTTGCGTCGCAGCGCGCCTCGCGTATCCGCCGGGCCCACGGGTCCGGCCGCCGGGCGCCGGACAAGCTGTCTCCTCTTACCCATGACACGGGCGCGGTCCGAACCACCCCGCCGCCCGTGTCACCCTCTCGGAGTTACCGCGTAAGACGCCCGCCGCCCTCGATCAACTGTTCTATTGCAGTCACAACACTGTGACGACACATCACAAGCCCCACGCCAGCCCCGCCCTCTGCCACTGTCTCTGTCTCTGCCTCTATCTCTATCTCTAATATTGCCCCCAGCAGAGCCCATGGCTCAACCAATAGCTCAGCCATGAATCACAGTTGGTTTCCCGTTCTGGAACCGGTGTGTCACTAAGTCTTCACAGTTCCAAGATGATTCCGTCACAATCATCCGTTATTACTGGGGCTGTCCGCAGGAGGATCCACCATCATGACCAGCATGCCGCTCGTCGCCGTGCCCCCGGCCGACAGCCCGTCCGCCCCCGAAGAGTGGGCCCTTATCGCCCGCGCCCGTGCCGGCGACCAGCAGGCTTTCAGCCAGTTGCACGCCCGCCACCGCCGCCGCGTGCTGGCCATCTGCCTGCGCATGGTGAACGACCCCGGACGCGCCGAAGAGTTTGCTCAGGAAGCCTGGGTGCAGATCTGGCGCAAGCTGGGCACGTTCCGCGGCGAGAGCGCCTTCTCCACCTGGGTGCACCGCCTCACCGTCAACCGTGTGCTGATGGGACTGCGCCGCCGCCCTCTGCCTACCGAGCCGCTCGACGCGATGCTCCCCGGCGAGGAGGAGCCCACCGCTCATCAGATCCCCGTCCGGGACCGCGTGCTCGAAAGCGTGGCCGCGCGCATTGATCTCGCCCGCGCCCTCGCCCAGCTCCCCTCCGGCTACCGCGCCGCCGTGGAAGAGTTCGATCAGCAGGGCCTACCGCACACCGAGGTCGCCCGCCGCCACGGCTGTACCTCCGGCAATAGCAAGAGCCAGCTCCACCGCGGCCGCCAACGCATGGCCCACCTCCTGCGCGGCTACAAAACGGCGTAGAACGGTGGTCAGCTGGCGGTGAACGGTGGTTGGATGTTGGTTGTTCGTTGTTGAGCGTGGGCGGGTACGAGTGGAAAGTGGAAAGTGAGAAGGCGGACGGTGCAGATGACGGATGGCTGGAAGCTGGTGGCTGTGAACGCGGCCCAACAACTATTTAAGGTTGACGATGGATTGCAAGCGATGAGTCGTCACCACGCCGCCCACCGCCCCCCTAACGTCCGTCCTACCACGCTCTACTTTCGGCTCTCCACTCATCACTCATCACTCATCGCCCCGCTTGCCCGAGAAACTTCAGCAGCTCACGGTTGACTTCATCCGCATGGGTCCAGTTCAATCCGTGGGGACCACCCTCGATCACCACCAGTTTGCTTCCCTTCACAAACCCTGGCGTACGTTGTCCGGTCGCGGCGATCGGCAAAATCCGGTCAGCATCCCCGTGCATGACCAACGTGGGTACGTTGATACCCGCCAGGTCTTTCCGGAAATCGGTCAGCCATGCCGGGACACAATCCAGGGTGCCTTTTGGGGACGCGCTGGCGGCGATATTCCAGCTCAGCTGCACAACCTGGTCGCTGACCCGCTTGCCGCCCAGGACGTCAACGTTGTAAAAATTGGCAAGGAACTGCGCGAGAAACGCCGGCCGATCGGCGACAATGGCTTTCTCGATCCCCTCGAAAACACTCCTCTCCACGCCTTCCGGGTTATCAGCTGTCTTCAGAAGGAAGGGAGGAATCGCAGCCATGAATACCGCCTTGCTCACGCGCTCCTTGCCGTATTTGGCCAGATAACGCGCCACCTCGCCGCCACCCATGGAAAACCCGACCAGCGCCATGTCGTGCAGATCGAGCTTCGTCACCAGCGCGTGCAGGTCCGCGGCGAGGGTGTCGTATTGATAGCCTGACGTCGGCTTGCTGGAGCTGCCGAACCCTCTGCGGTCATACGTGAGCACACGGTAGCCCGCCCCCACCAGCGCTGGGACCTGCTGCTCCCACGATGCGCCGCTCAACGGCCAGCCGTGGATCAGCACCACGGGCTTGCCGGCGCCGTGGTCCTCGTAGTAGAGATCAATGTTTCCGGAATTTTCCGTACCGACAGTGATGTATGGCATGGAGACCCTCTTTTCGTAGCGGAACACGGATCAGGAACAGTCCGGTCGGGGCAGCGTGAATGTCCAGATTCCGTATCCAGACCGTGCAACCCACCATCCAGCTTCAGATCCAGCCAACGGAAGAAGGGTTGTCGGCTGTCGATGATTGAGTTGTCGGAAGTAAGCGCTCGACGCTCCCAACCGCCGCCTGTCAAATCACGTTCCACGTGTCACTACCCGTTGAGCACTCCCGCCACCGCCGTCAGCAGCTGCGACAGCCGGAACGGCTTTTGCAGAAACGCGCTGCCGGGCGGCAGCGAGCGTCCGCCGAGGACGCCCTCGGTGTAGCCCGAGACGTAGAGCACTTTCAGTCCCGGCCGGCGCGCCCCCAGTCGCGCCGCCAGCTCGCGCCCGCCGAGTCCGGGCATGACGACGTCGGTGATCAGCAGTTCGAGCGGCTCGCGCAACTGTGCGTCCACGGCCAGCGCATCCTGGCCATCGCGCGCGGTATACACCGCGCACCCCTGCGCTGCGAGCGTCTCCTTGATGAGGTCGCGCAGCCCGGCCTCGTCCTCGACCAGCAGCACGCTGGCGGCACGCGGCACCGCCGCCGCGGTCTCCGGCCCAGTCGCGAATACGGAGGACCGCTCCAGCGTGCGCGGCAGGTAGATCGAGAAGCACGTCCCGGCACCCAGCTTGCTCTCTACCGTCACGTGTCCGCCGCTTTGTTCAACGATGCCGTGGACGGTACTCAGCCCCAGCCCGGTTCCCTGCCCAACCTCCTTGGTTGTAAAGAAGGGTTCGAAGATGCTGGGGAGCGTCGCCGCGTCGATGCCCGTCCCGGTATCGCTCACCGTCAGTTCGACGCACGGTCCCACGCACCGCCCCCGCTCTTCCACGCGCGGCAGGTCGCGATTGGCGGTCGAGAGCCGCAGCGTGCCGCCCCCCGGCATGGCATCGCGCGCGTTCACCGCCAGGTTGAGCAGCACCTGTTCAATCTGTCCCGGATCGGCCTTCACCCTCCCCAAGTCGGGGGCCAGGTCGGTAATGACCGTAATGTGCTCCCCGATCAGCCGCCGCAGCATGCGTTCCACCCCGCGCGTGATCTGGTTGAGGTCCACCACCTTGGGTTGCAGCACCTGTTGCCGGCTGAAGGCCAGCAGTTGCCGCACCAGCGCCGCCGCCCGCTCGGCGTGGGCGGCGATCTCGCCCACCCGCTCCCGCCGCTCCTCGTCTCCGGCCATGGCCAGCAGGCGCTCGCACTGCCCGCCGATGATGGTCAGAAGGTTGTTGAAGTCGTGCGCCACCCCGCCCGCCAACCGTCCCACCGCCTCCATCTTTTGCGCCTGCCGCAGTTGCGCCTCCAGCCGCCGCCGCTCCCCAACCTCGCGCACCGTCCCCTGCACCCCCACCACGCGGCCCTCGCGCAGGATGGGACGGCTGCGCACTTCTACCGCCACCCGCTGCCCCTGCTTGCCGATGATCTCGAAATCGTGCTGCGCCTCGCCGCTCACCGCCTGCGTCCGCTCCTGCTCCCGCATCCGCAGCAGGTCCTCGGGCGCCACCAGGTCGAGCACATGCATCCCCAGTAGCTCCCCCTGTTTGTAGCCGGTGATCCGCTCCGCCGCCGGGTTCACCGAGGTGAAGCGCCCCTCAAGGTCGCGCGTGTAAAAAAAGTCCTGCCCGTTCTCGAACAGCTCGCGGTAGCTCTGCTCGCTCTCCCGCAGCCGCTGCTCCGCCTCGTGCCGTGCCGTGATGTCGACCAGCGTCGTCTCGATGTAGGGCGCCGCCTGGCCGCTGTCGCGCAGCACCTTGGCGTCCCCCATCACCCGCAGCCGCTTGCCGTCCGGACGCCGCAGCCAGACCTCGTGGTGCGCTATCCGCCCATCGCGTTCCAGCAGCGCCAGTGCCCGCGCCCGCTCTTCCGGAACGTCGTAAAACTCCAGCGTGCTGTGCCCGACCAACTCCGCCGCCGTACGGCAGCCCAGCAGCCGCACGCAGGCGGCGTTGCACTCCTTCACCTCGCCGTTCAGTCCGGCGCGGAACATGGCTGCCAGGTGATCGTCGAAGGCGCGCCGCTCCCGTGCCCGGCTCTCCTCCAGATCCAGCACCAAGCGCGCCGTGTGCTCCCCGCGACTTGAACGGCGGCGCCAGCCCAGCCACCAGCTCACGCCGCTCTGCGCCGCCGTCGTCATTGGGTCGCCCCCGTGGTCTGCGTCGCAAGCCGCTGCAGCGCCGCGCCTTCCAGCAGCATCGGCAGCCACTCCCGCCGCACCCGCGCCCCCAGGCTTTCGTAAAACGTCAGCGCCGACTGGTTCCAGTCCAGCACCTGCCACTGGAAACGCGTGCATCCCGCGCCCACCGCCACCTGCGCCAAGTGCACCAGCAGGCCCTTGCCGATGCCGCGCCCGCGGAACTCCTCGCGCACGAATAGGTCCTCCAAGTACAGCCCCGGCCGCCCTTCCCAGGTCGAGTAGTTATAAAAATAGAGCGCGAATCCCGCCACTCGTTCCCCCCACTCCGCCATCGTCACCTGAAACTTCGGCTCGGTCCCAAACCCGTCGCGCAACAAGTCCGCCGCCGTGGCCCGCGCCGCCTGTGGTTCGCGCTCGTAAGCCGCCAGCTCGCGGATCAATTCGAGGATCTCGTTCACATCCCCCACCTCGGCCCGACGCAGATGCAGCATGGCGGCATTGTAGCTGGTAGCTGGTGGTTTGTGGGCCGCTAGCTGGGGTTTGGGGGCTTGTAGCTCGTGCCTGACCCTCCATCGTGAGTTGCCTGTAACCGGTTGTCAGGCGCCACCGCCCCAGTTTCCGAACCAGCCCCCGAACCAGTCGTCACTCATCACACTTCGCTACGCCGCCCAGCACGGCAATAAGCACGCGTATGGCCACCGGCTACCAGCCATAATTCCCCCCATGCTCACCGTCCTGCTGCTCATCATCTCCAACACCTTCATGACCATGGCTTGGTACGGCCATCTCAAGCACCGCTCCGCCCCGCTCTGGGAGGCCATCCTATTGAGCTGGGGCATCGCCTTCTTCGAGTACCTCTTCCAGGTCCCCGCCAACCGCTTCGGCTACGGACGCTTCACCGCCTACCAGCTCAAGATCATTCAGGAGTGCATCACCCTCTGCGTTTTCGTCGTCTTCGCCAGCTTCTATCTTGGCGAGCGTTTCCGCTGGAACCACGCCATCTCCTTTCTGTTCATCTTCGCCGCCGTAGTCACTGCCTTCTGGGGCCGCGGCTGAAACGGTTTTCGATTTTCGGCGCGGACAACGTTGTTAGTTGTTGGTTGTTAAAAGCGGTCACTCTCATCGCCAACCGCCCGCCCGTCTCATCACTCGCCCCTCATCACTTCTTCCCCTCTCATCGTTGATCACTCATCGCTCATCGCTTTTTCCCTCCGCCCGCCTCATCACTTTCCACTTTCCACTTTCTTGACACCCCCCCTCCCCCTCCGTTATTCTTGCTCTTCATGACGTGCCTCGCCCATCTCCACCACCATCACCGCGCCCATCCGCCGCGGCGGGTCGGAGTCTGATTCGGGAACGTCCCATTTCCTGAAAAAGCCCGTCCCGCCTACCCCGGCCGGACGGGTTTTTTGTTGATTGCCCCGTTTTGCCTTCACCGACAACCGATAACCGACAACCTTCCCCATGCTCAACTTCTCCAAGCAAGACGGACTTCTCCCCGCCGTCATCCAGGACGCCGCCCGCCGCGACGTCCTCATGGTCGGCTTCATGAACCAGGACGCCTGGGAGCACACCCTCGCGACCGGCTACGTCACCTTCTACAGCCGCAGCCGCCAAAAGCTCTGGATGAAGGGCGAGACCAGTGGCCACAAACTGCGCGTGGTGCGCATCGCCACCGACTGCGACGCCGACGCCCTGCTGCTCGAGGTCGAGATGGAGGGTGTCCCCGCCGTCTGTCACGACGGCTACCGCAGCTGCTTTTATCGCCAGTGGCAGGCGCCGCAGTTCACCTCCGTCGGCAGCCCGGTCTTCGACCCGGCCACCGTCTACAACAAAAAGTAAGGGCCATCGCCATGCCGAAACTTCTCCTCGGAATCCCCAAAGGCAGCCTGCAGGACGCCACCGTCCAGCTCTTCCAGCGTGCCGGCTACAACATCTACGTCTCCTCCCGCTCCTACTTCCCGACGATCGACGACGACAGCATGGAGTGCATGCTCATCCGCGCCCAGGAGATGGCACGCTACGTCCAGGACGGCGTCCTCGACCTTGGCCTCACCGGCAAGGACTGGGTGCTCGAGAACAACGCCCGCGTCACCACCCTCGCCGACCTGGTCTACTCCAAGCAGAGCTTCAACAAGGTGCGCTGGGTGCTGGCCGTCCCCGAGGACTCCCCCGTGCGCTCTGTGCAGGATCTCGAGGGCAAGGTGATCGCCACCGAGCTGGTCGGCTTCACGCAGCGCTATCTCGAGCAGCACGGCGTCAAGGCCACCGTCGAGTTCAGCTGGGGCGCCACCGAGGTCAAGCCCCCGGTGCTCGCCGACGCCATCGTCGAAGTCACCGAGACTGGCTCCTCGCTGCGCGCCAACAAGCTGCGCATCGTCGAGACGCTGATGGAATCCAACACCCAGCTTATCGCCAACCCCACCGCCCTCCTCGACCCCTGGAAGGCCGAGAAGATCGGCGTGCTACGCATGCTGCTCGAGGGCGCCATCGCCGCCTACGGCCAGGTCGGCCTCATGCTCAACGTGCGCCGTGCCCACCTCCCCGCCGTCCTTGAGGTGCTCACCGCCCTCAAGATGCCAACCATCTCCGCCTTGAGCGATCCCGACTGGGTGGCCGTCAACACCGTCATCGAGGAGCGCAAGGTCCGTGAGATCATCCCCCGTCTCAAGCAGGCCCAGGCGCAGGGCATCGTCGAGTACCCGTTGAACAAAATCGTGATGTAGTCCGCACCCCTCACCACCCCATGCAGCTCCTCGACCAACGCGACACCGCCGCCCTTGATCGTCTCCTGCGCCGCTCCGCCGCCGACCTCGACCGCGCCGGCACGGTAGCCGCCCGCATCATCCGCGACATCCGCCGCGACGGTGACCAAGCCCTGGTCCGCTGGACAAAAAAACTCGACCAAGTCCAGCTGGTCCTTCCCTCCGCCACCCCCGCCCCCATCC
>Ga0207416_1003971_pt1 | contig 13396 bp, 14 predicted proteins | sample PaiPotPPM11metaG_FD_184107 | JGI IMG/M metagenome (GOLD analysis project Ga0207416, IMG submission 184107) | Iron sulfur acid spring bacterial and archeal communities from Banff, Canada, to study Microbial Dark Matter (Phase II) - Paint Pots PPM... ...
TGCAAGGGGCTGTGCCCCTTGCCTGGGGTATGGGGCTGTGCCCCTTGCCTGGGGTATGGGGCTGTGCCCCATTTCTCTCTTTTCTTGCGCCGCCAGAGGCGGCGCAAAAGGGAAAAAAGTATTTCGGGTCCAATTCGCTAGATCGCGACGTACCCCGATCCCCGACAGAGGGCGGCTGCCCTCTGCACTCCCGCTTTTAAAAAGGCAATACGGACATTTCAGGTTCCAGAAAAATTCGGGATGACTCATAGTTAAGGCGCAGCATTATTTTACCTAGCCACTCAAACCGGGTGGGCGTCATTTTCTTGCGCCGAGCATTGAGGGGAGCTGGCGAGGTGGGATGCTGTGGAGGTGGACGCAATAGAATTGCCGTCCCTACCCTTGGCCATAAATGGCGATTGGATTGAATATTCACACGATTTACCGTGTGCCCTTTAGAGTATCGCCATCGGTTACGTCGCGATCTAGCGAATGGGGCTGCAATTCTATTGCGCCCGTTTTCAGTCAATACGCTTCTATCGCTTCCCTCACATCTGTGCAAAAAGATGACGCCCACCCACTCAAACCTTCCCAGTTTTCTTTATCCAGAGTTCCTGTTATACTGGAGACGTGAGCCGCCAGAGCCACTGATAAAGATACTCACACCATTGGAAAGTATGCTCTTAGATGCCAGCAGATAAATCGATACGTCAAGACAGCATAAGTGTGCAATCAGACGAGGCGACTCTGGTCGGATTGTATGAGCAATTTCGCAGCCCGATTTACTCTTATACATACCGTTTACTGAGTAGCCAGGAAGATGCCGATGATGTGACTCAGGAGGTCTTTGTACGCGCTTTTGTCTCCTGGGATGCTTTGTATGAACACCAACATCTCTCGGCATGGCTGTATCGTATTGCCACCAATTTATGTGTAGATCTCTTGCGTCGCCGCAAGCGTGTGTCCTGGAAGCTGCTAGGAACACGCTTACATCGGGAGCAATCCAGTGCAAATGTGGTGAACGATGATCTCTCTGCATTCCTTTCTGATAGTGGTGGCATTCCTGAGGTTGCTGAGCGCGAGTTGATTCATATGGTTCTCGAGCGTCTTCCCGTAGACTTTGCCGTAGTGCTTGTGTTGAGTGCAGCTCAAGGGGTACCCTATCAGGAAATTGCAGAAATTATTGGCGTCTCGCCACAAGCAGCAGCGACTCGTATTTCGCGTGCGAAAAAAAAGTTTGTGGAACAGTACCAGCGTCTCAGTAAGGATGGTCTAGACAAGCGAGGTAAGCAGTATGAGCAGCACTGACCATCACCACCTCCCTCCTCTGCCATCATATGTCACGCCTTCTGCTAAAGTGTGTGCAGTAGTACGTCTCTACTTGGCTGTGGAAGACGATTTGTCAGCAGCTCAATTGCAAACTGTTGGTGCACATGTCCAGCTCTGCCCTGATTGTGCACGTGAGCAACAGGTATTTCGACGTGTAAGCCTTCTGGTAGCCACCCTGGCTGCAGTCCATCTTTCAGAGCGTGTCGATCGGGCTGTCATGACAGCCATTGCCGCTCGAGAACAACAGAATGATGTACATGCACCTCGCCATTCACCTGCTGCACTCAGACCACGACGTTTCAGGTGGGTGATCTCATTGGGCTCAGTCGCAGCTCTCTTTGCGCTGGCTTTGTCGGCTTCCCTATTCTGGCTTAGTGGTGGATTCCAAGGACACCAATCGACAACGCTAGAACTGCCAGCAAACCTCTCGTGGAACAGCTATGTTCTCTATCATACACAAACAACGATGGGTTCACAGGGAGAATATTATCAGGTGACGTCCTATCAAGATATGGCCGATCATCAGACCTATCTGCAGATTGCGACGCCGGGGAAACTGAATGTGGTCATTGTTGAGAATACACAGAAATCACTGGGTCTGGACATGATGCATCATGTGGCACAATGGAATGTACAGGACTGGGACAGCAATGATCCGTCGCTATTTGATCTCGATAGTCTGCGCCATGATCTTCACACAGGTTACGTTGTCTATCAGGGCAAAACATCCTTCGAGGGCCATGAAGTCTATCGTATTCGCTATCCCAACGGATACATACTATTACTAGATATGCACTATATGCCTGTAAATATCCTAGTAGAGCACAATGATACCAGCCAGGGCAAACCAATCTACAATGTGTTACGCTGGCTACATCCATCCCAGGTTTCTTCCTCTCTGTGGAATATGACGATCCCTGATAGCTTTACTATGGGCAACCTGCCATCAAAGCCTTGAGTTTGATCTGCTCGCACACAAGAGAAATGTGGTAAAAAACAGCCCCCTTTACACGTGATAGAGAGGGAAAGATTCTAAATGATTGAGGGGTAAACATATTTATGGCCACCAATGCCGTTGCACTCGTGATCCCTGCGTTGAACGAGGAGGAAGCGCTCCGTCATCTTCTATCAGAATTGTCATCTCATCTGGCCCAATGGATCATTGTCGTTGATAACGGCAGTACGGACGCCACGGCATCTGTTGCTCAGGCTGCCGGTGCAATTGTAGTGAGCGAGCCAGTTCGCGGCTACGGACGAGCTTGCTGGCATGGTTTTCAGACTGCACGGGAGCTAGGAGCTGAGACCATCGTCTTTATGGATGGGGATGGAAGTGACAATCCTATTGATTTGCCAACCATACTCGCCCCAATCCTTGAAGGACATGCAGACCTAGTAATTGGATCGCGTGTTGGAGCACATGCTGAAGCTGGAGCCATTCCGCCACAAGCACGTCTTGGCAACTGGTTGATTAGCAGATTGCTTAATCATATGTATGGGGTTTATCTGCATGATATTGGTTCATTTCGAGCAATACGCAGAGACATTCTGGAAGCACTGCAGATGCATGAGATGACCTTCGGCTGGCCCGTCGAAATGCTCGTTAAAGCTGCTCGGGCACACTACCGTATTGTCGAAATATCCCTACACTACCGCCGACGCAGTCACGGACACTCCAAGGTTGCCGGTACAATTATGGGGAGTGTGAAAGCAGCCTATGTGATGCTACGCACCATGCTCCGTTACGCACGCGAGAGGGAAGCGCATGTCTGACACAGCGCTGGCCATCATGGCACGTTACCCTGAAAAGGGAAAAATCAAGACACGCCTAGCACGCAGTATCGGCGAGGAAGCGACACTCCACCTATACCAGGCTTTTCTTTGTGATCTGGCACGGCGCTTTGCAGACTGGACCTGTGATTTGCACTGGGCTTATACGCCCACTAAGCACGATTTTGCAGCCTTTGTGGCTACCCTGATCCCTGAATACACGGAACGGATCTCGGCGTTCCCACAACAAGGTCCAGACCTTGGACCTCGTCTCCATCAGGTATTTCACACCTTACAGGTACGTCAATTTCGTCAGACAATTGTCATTGGCTCTGACTCGCCACAGATCTGTCGAGCGACTATCCTTAAGGCAGAGCAGGCTCTGGAAACAGCAGATGTTGTGCTTGGACCTGCCGAGGATGGCGGCTACTATTTGATTGCTATGCGCGAGCCCTATGATGTTTTTAGTGGCATTCCAATGAGCACGGAGGTCGTTCTGCAGATGACCATCGAGAAAGCTCAGGAACAGAGGCTCTCTGTTCACCTACTGGAGCCTCTCTTTGATATCGACGAGCAGCCAGATTTGATACGTCTTGCAGCGCTATTACAGCAGGATAGCACGCTTGCGCCATATACCGCTGCCTGTCTTGCAGAGTTGAAGGAATACATACATGACTGTGACCACCGCGACGCTACCGCGTTCCATATATATCGAGCCAACTACTCGTTGTAACGAACTGTGCCAACAATGTCCACGCACACTGCTCTCACGTGAGGAGGACCGTGATCTGACCTTCGAACAGTTTTGTTTTATCGTGGATCAGTTTCCAATGCTGGAGCGCGTTGTGCTTCATGGTCTAGGTGAGCCACTTCTCAACAAAGACCTGCCACGCATGATCCGCTATCTCAAGGAGCGCGGAACGTACGTGCTCTTCAATTCGAATGGGATTCTGCTGAATGCAGCACGCGGCAAAGCCCTCATCGACGCAGAATTGGATGAGTACCGCCTGTCGATGGATGGTTCAACACGGGAAACCTATGCACGGGTGCGTGGAGTCGATGCCTTTGACAAAACTTGGCGCAATATCCACGCCTTCATTGTTCAGCAAAAAGAACAGAACGCTAGCAAACCAGCAGTCTCTCTCTGGTTTACTGCAATGCGAGAGAATTTACACGAACTGTCTGGCTTGGTTGATCTGGCTAGCGAGCACGGGATACGAGAGATCTATATGCAACGCCTAGTGTACTTTGAGCAAGGATTGGCTGCCTCTCAACAGGCCCTCTTTCACCGTGCAACGCCTGAAGAAATGACATTGATCGGTCATTGTGAGGATATTTGTAAAGAGCGGGGCATTACTTTCAAGGCTGCAGGTGCCGCCACCCCTTTGGAAAGCATTGCACGTGACTTTGGAGAGCGGCCCTGGTCCGGTTGCCACCGACCATACACGCTAACCTACATTACCTCCAGTGGCAACGTGCTCTCTTGCTGCTTTGCCCCTTTTGGGCATAAGAGTGCTAGAGAATACCACGAAGAACGGGTGCTGGGGAATATCTTCGAGGAGCCGATAGAACGCATCTGGCATGGTGAGCGGTACAATGCATTTCGGCGTGCCTTTGAGAGCCATAAACCTGCGAAACATTGTGCGCAGTGCGGAGTCAATTGGAGTTACTAAAAAAATCAGAGGGACGCTCTAAAAAGGGTCCCTCTGACTTGTCCAATGGGCACTACTGGGATCGAACCAGTGACTTCTTCGGTGTGAACGAAGCGCTCGTACCACTGAGCTAAGCGCCCTAACTGTTGATGCACACAACTATATCACTAGCCCCCAGAATTGTCAACCACTTTTGAGCTGCTTCGAGCAGCTATTCTCCATAGCTCAGGAGGGGACAGGACAAACTTGTACGACGAGAGCCCAGTCATTCCGACAGCTTAGATCACACTAAACTATCATAGCAAACACAAATTACTCCTAAAAACTGTCGCTAGAATCGACTATTAAAACCGATCGATTTAGGTTACTCTTTAAGATATGGAGGGACAAATCTTATGCTGTTCACTTGTATAGGCAGAGTTTATTATCAATAGTCCTTTCATGAGGAGAGTGCAAAGTGTTTGCCAGTAAAATGATTGTATTGCCTTCCACTATTACCTGTCAATTAGGGTTTGAGACTTCAAGCACAAAAGGAGATTTGTCATGAACATACCAGCACTTCTTCTTGGCCTCATCATCTTTCTCGCCTTTGCATTCATCATATTCCCCGGCTGTCGCGTCGTGCAAGAATATGAACGTGGGGTAATCTTCATTCTCGGACGCCTCATCGGAGCCAAGGGACCAGGCTTCTTCTGGGTACCTCCGCTTATTACACAAATGATCAAAGTTGACCTGCGTATCATCACTCTGCAAGTGCCGCCGCAAGAAATTATCACCCGAGATAACGTCACCATGAAGGTCACCGCTGTCATTTACTTCCAGGTTATCAATCCGACCTCCGCAGTAAGTAACGTCGCCGAGTACACCGAAGCAACCATGCAAATTGGTCAGACGACTCTGCGTAATGTGTTGGGACAATCAGAGCTTGACGAACTGCTAGCCAACCGCAGTAAAATCAATCACCAGTTGCAGACAATTATTGATGACTATACTGAACGCTGGGGAGTGAAGGTAACCGCTGTAGAGACCAAAGATATCGAATTACCGACTACTATGCAACGAGCTATGGCAAGGCAAGCCGAGGCAGAGCGCGAAAAGCGAGCCAAGGTCATTCACGCCGAAGGTGAGTTGCGAGCATCATCCCAACTGGCACAGGCAGCAGGAGTCATTGGTTCACAGCCCAACGCACTGACACTGCGCTACTTGCAGACACTTACAGAAATCGCCGTCGAGAAAAACTCAACTATCATCTTCCCTTTACCAATAGAACTGATCCAGCCATTCCTGACATCAATGACCCAGCTAACAACAAGAACACAGGAACAGCCCCCTCACGAACGACCATCAATGGAACGAAGTGATGATGGAGCAAGGCGTAGTGAAGGGATCAGGCGTACTGATGGGCTAAGGCGCGATGATGGGATGAGACGTGATGACGGGATGAGCCGACTATAAGGCATATTAGTCGAGGATATCCAAACGCTTCCAAAAAGATCGTAACACTATGGTATACTGGAGAGCGTTATTTAATAAACCTTGTTCTTCAGGAGATAACCTATGGACGAAAAAATCTTGAGCCCTAACACCTCAGCAGAGCCAACGCAGGACACCCCAGCAACTGATACTACCGCATCGGCGCAGAGTAGCAAGCCCTCCACTCAAAGAGCAGGTAGCGAGCACCGCCAAGTCTATGGTACAGCAAAGACTGAAGACCTGCACGATTCCGGTCTCTGGCGCATTATCTTGCCCACAGTTGTCGGATTATTTTGTCTGACCTTATTTGTTGTTCCATTACTTATTCTCGTTCCTCTGCTCATCAACTCAATTATGGGCATCATTAACCATGACCAACAAGAAGCGCAGTTGCTGTGGATCTGGATCACAATGATTGTGATCGAGGTCGCTGTGTGGATAATTATTGCATATGGACTTCTCAAAGCCTTTATGACCCAGGCAGGCAACTATGCTCACTAGCTGCCATAAGCTAGGAGCAGGCATAGATAGAACGAGAGATCGGCACAGAAGGTATTCTTCTTGGTGCCGATCTTGTCGGAATCAATAGGCTTACCTGCGTTTCACGCCTTCTAGCGAGAGTAGCCAGGATTTAGTAGGCAAGCCACCACCATAACCAGTAAGCATACCGCTACTGCCAATAACGCGATGACATGGCACGATAATTGCAACAGGATTGGCCCCATTAGCAGCTCCTACAGCGCGAGATGCATTAGGCTGGCCGACTGCACAGGCAATCTCACTATAGCTACGCGTTTCTCCGTACGGAATGCGGCACAGTTCCCGCCAGACTGAGAGCTGAAATGGCGTACCACGCAGATCTACAGGACAGGAAAATTGCACATGCTCACCAACGAAATAGCGGCGCAACTCATCGACTGCCTGTTGCAGAGGTGCAATTTCCTCTCCCTGCATAATCTGCTCAAACTGTAACCACCGCCTCGTTCTGACAAGGCCGTCATCGAGAGTAGCACCGGGCGTTCCAGTCCAACATACTCCCGCTTCTGTCGCCATCACAATACACTCGCCCATAGCACTAGATACGCTACTCCAATACAAGAGTGAAGTTTTCTGCTGAACTATAGCCACAAATAACTCCTTACCATAATTGTACAAATGTTTATTAATATAAACGGATCTAAGCACTCCAGATAACGGGTCAAGCCATGGATAAAAAAAACTGAGGTAGGATATGATATTGCGATTCTTTTCCCATGACTTTTGGAAACGCCTCATCTTGCTGTACCTTGTGGGTTGGGCTGAGGATGAGCCTACATCACCAAGCAAAGCCTTATTAGTATCACCAATGGTACTAAATAGCTAAATAGTTGACCTCCAACGAGACCTCCTCTGTAAGATATGTAGAGTTATCGATATCTTCAACCTTGATCCTTTACTTACTCACAATTCTGCCCAAATTGGTGGCAGATTGCTCGTAACATGATAAGACTTGCCCTTGCAAAGGAGTATTTTTATGGCACGGTCATCCCTACAACCTGTCAAGATTATTCGCTGCTTGTACTATCTTCTTGCGCTACTTCTCTCAGCAGTTGTCCTATTCGGAGGAACATATAATGCGTCTGGTGTCTCTGCGAGTACATACCGACATAGCCACCAGTCCTCGACTGCGTCCATTAGCGGTGACAATTGGGCAGGCTATGAAGCTCTGGGGTTATCAGGTACATTTAATAAAGCCCAAGTTTACTTCACAATACCCTCTCTTAATCCATCAACACAAGGAGCAACATCCGAATGGGTTGGCATAGGCGGAGAACCAACCGTTACAAATTCACCAGTATTAGTGCAGGCAGGAGTAGATTCCTTTATGGATTCCTCTAGGAGCCAGTCTAATGAAGCATGGATTGAAGTCGCTGACACTTTTCCATCACGCGATGTCCAGTTTCTTCATGGGTTGCATAGGGGAGATAGCATTTATGTCTATGTCGAGTCAAATGTAAATAATAGCGGCTACGATAAATTTTACATTCAAAATATCACGACACACGAAGGACATTGGTTTTCTCTACCTGGTCGGCAGTATATTACCGATGGTGCTAGCGGCGAGTGCATCCTTGAACGACTTGACGAACCTCTGGCCAACTTTGGGAAGGAAAAGCTTTCAAGTTGCAGCTTGTCAGACGCGAAAGACCCTCTATCTCCAATCGGTAGCTATCCGATTATCGCCAAAGTCAATATTGTTAGCCATGAGAACTCAAAGCATTTCGTTACGATTGCCATTCCTGGAAACCTCGATATGAAAGGACAAGCTTTTGTCGTGACATGGCACCATCCATAAAACAGTTTTTGGAATATTCATCATCACTACAGCGTAAACTATCAGTACTTTATAACTACTACTCAGATATCCAATCTCTACTGTAATACCTATCTGAGTAGTAGTTATAAATTATTAAAAATTGATCAATTTTTAATAATTACATCTATAAATAGATCATTGACATTTAATCGATAATATGATATCTTGTTTCTCTGAGAAGTAAAGAAATCTCGGCTATTCCCATAATTACGTCTACCTCTGGAGAGGAATTGGACATGCTGAGAAGTATGCTAGTGGTTTGTCAGCCTTTTTTTGATATATGATTCACTTAAATAGGCTGTACTCATATGTCAAATAAACTATTGATAGACTACTAGCACCATCGCAAGCAAAAGGAGAAGCTTAATGAAACATACAGTCACCATTGATAGCCAAAGGGAACAAAGTTCGCAGTGGAAGCAGCTTTTAGAAACTGTGACTTTCCTCGTAGGTAGATTCATTATTGCAATCGTCGCAGTGATGTTGATGGTCGGGCTTTCTCTTGCATTCGTTGGCCCTGGGAATGTTGCTCATGCGGCACCAGCAAAAAGTCTAACTCAAGAGAGGACAGCTATTACTACTATGAGTAAGGATGACGGTGGTGAACACCATCACCACCATCACCACCATCACCACCATCATCATCACCATGAGGAGGAGGAGGAGGAGGAGTAAACTGAGCGGAATTCAAGATCATAGATGGCAACCAAGAAACACGAGACGCCTCGAATTTGAGGAAAGCGTTCGGTAGCTAGCTGAGCTGCCTAAAAGAAGGCCTCCTAGAATAGACTGAAAGGGGCAAAACCAAAGTTCAGTTAAGCTAGGAGGTTTTCCTATTACGTCCACGACATATAAACACCAAAGAGAAGAAGCACAGCATCCCAACTTTTGCCCCCTTACCACTCGGGCTAGCGATGAGATACAATGTATAGGAATAGCTGATTAGCAGACTACCTCACACACGATGAAGTGTTTTTATTTTAAGGAGGATATGGCATGTCGACAGTCATCGCAAATGTCAAATCGCGTGCTCAAAAGCCGTTCACCAATGAACCTTTGACCGATTTCTCTAAGGAAGAGCTGAAACGAACTCAGACAGAGGCACTAGAGCAGGTCAAGAGTGAACTGGGACGCACCTATCCACTGATCATCGGCGGAAAGAAAATTACCAGCGAACAGACCTTCGCGTCCATTAATCCAACGCAACCCGATCAGATTATTGGTCACTTCGTACGAGCAACAGTCGAGCAAACCAATGAGGCCGTCCAGGTTGCGGCAACGACATTCGAAACATGGAGACGTATTCCAGCCGAGGTGCGTGCTAGTTATCTTTTCGCAGCAGCAGATCTTCTACGTCAGCGACGTTTTTATATCAATGCGTGGATGATCTATGAAGTCGGCAAAAGTTGGCCTGAAGCTGATGGAGATACAGCTGAAGCTATTGATTTCCTGGAGTTCTATGCACGGGAAATGCTACGCCTGGCTGAGCCGCAACCTATCATACCTGCTCAAGGTGAGCATAATCAACTCGTCTATATTCCGCTCGGCGTTGGTGTCGTGATTGCGCCTTGGAACTTTCCCACTGGTATTCTCGTAGGTATGACCAGTGCATCTTTTGTCACAGGCAACACGGTTGTCCTTAAACCTGCTAGCACAGCTCCAGCAACAGCATACCAATTTGTACGCATCCTGGAAGAGATTGGATTGCCAGCTGGAGTAGTGAATTTTCTCACAGGGTCCGGCTCTATTGTTGGGGATGCTCTGATAGATAATCCACAGACACGCTTTGTAGCCTTCACGGGCTCACGCGACGTTGGACTGCGTATCTACGAACGCGCATCAAAACATCAGAAGGGACAACGCTGGTTGAAACGCTCAATCCTGGAGATGGGAGGAAAAGATGCAGTCGTGGTCGACGAAACTGCTGACCTAGAAGCGGCTGCCAACGGGATAGTCACTTCAGCCTTTGGGTTCCAGGGCCAGAAATGCTCAGCAGGCTCACGCGCGATCATTGTCAAAGAGGTCTACGATCAGGTCTTACAGAAGGTTGTTGAGAAAACGAAGCACCTGACAGTAGGTGACATTACCAAGCCAGACACGTTCATGGGACCAGTCATCGACCAAAACGCGATGCAGAAAATTGTTGAGTACATCGAGATCGGAAAAGGCGAGGGACGCCTAATACTTGGCGGTGGACATCACGGCCCGGGCTATTTTATCGAACCCACGATCATTGCCGATCTTGATCCACATGCTCGTGTCGGTCAGGAAGAAATTTTTGGACCTGTACTCGCAGTCATTGAAGCGCAAGACTTTGACGACGCTTTGCTTATTGCCAATGACACAGAATATGGACTGACTGGCTCGCTCTACTCAACAAATCAGCAGCGGATCGAGCACACCAAGCAAGAGTATCACGTCGGCAACCTGTATTTCAATCGTAAGTGTACAGGCGCACTGGTCGGTACTCATCCATTTGGAGGCTTCAATATGTCGGGTACCGATTCAAAGGCTGGAGGGAGAGACTATTTGCAGCTATTCATGCAGGCAAAAACTATCTCCACCAAACTATAATTTAGTTACAGTATCCTCAAAGCGGGTTGTGAAAGAGGGAAGGCTCTGAGTCACTACCACACACCTGCGTGAGGGAAAGTTGTATATATAAACCGAAAGGTCAACCGTGCACCTTTAGGTATTGATTCTGTATATTTCTTAGGAAGGGTGGCTCATGGCTGTAGTCATAAAATTAAGTCTTGGTACACGTCCCGGCACATGGTATCTATCCCTGCCATTCCAAAATGAGAATGGGCTTCTTGGTCCTTACATCCTTGCCGGGCAAAACGAAGTTGCGCTCATTGATCCAGGGCCGGGCATTACAGTGCCAGCACTGCTTACATCGCTACAAGAAGTAGGCTTTGAGCCACGGGATGTTACCCACCTACTACTAACTCATATACACCTGGACCATGCGGGAGCGACAGGTGAGTTACTTCGTCGCATGCCAAAGGCCACGGTCTACGTGCATAGCAATGGCGCACCACATCTGGTCGACCCAACCAAGTTCATAGCAAGCGCAACTCGTATATACGGGGAGAAGATGTATGAAATGTGGGGCGATATCGAGTCAGTTCCCGCCGAACGGATCCAGGCCATCGAGGGAGGCGACATACTCAACATTGCTGGACGTCGCCTGGAGGTACATTACACGCCGGGGCATGCAATCCACCACGTGATTTTCTTTGACGTTCACACTGGAGAGTTATTTGCAGGAGATGCAGCTGGCGTACGCTTGCAAGGTATTAATTATGTACGTCCACCAGCACCGCCTCCCGATCTTGACCTGGAAGCCTGGTCTGCCAGCATCGACAAGCTCAAACAACTACGCCCAGATACCCTATATCTTGCGCACTGTGGTCCGGCAGACAACCCAACGCAAGTATTAGAACACCTGCGGGAAAAACTTCTCTCATGGGGTGACATTGTCCTGAATGCGATGCGCGAGGGGAAAAGCGAGGAGGAAATCATTCACCTGCTTACCACAAAGACCGAGCCGGAGGTACTTCGTATTGCCAGAGACCCAAACGTGTTGAAACGTCTGGATCTGATGGCTAACTATCCCATGACAGTTCAAGGATATATGCGTTACTGGAGGAAGAAACATCCGGAACGTTTGGAAGGATACGCATAAGGGAGCTAGTGCTCCCTGCCTATTCATAAGGACGGAGACCCAACCTGCTGTTGGATTCGACAGAGCAGAGGGCTTACCGTCGATTGAGCCTGTATGCTAAGCTAAGAGTCGCTGCATGAGACCAGAGCAGTAGGTCTAGCAACTGGTCCCCAGCGTGCGATCATGTGGGAAGGATGAAGCGCGGCTACGGTGCTTTGCTCTGGCAGGTAGCCGTCTGCATCGGCCTGTCTTTCCACGTATTCAAGGCACTGTCGAGCGCCATCAATATTTCCCACCGCTGCGCGGTACTCGCCAAGCAGGGCAGTAAGGCACTATTACACTCTCTCAATCTGACACAGTTTTCCGCACGTTTCGCACCAACCAGTAAGCCGCTCCTCCAGTTCACGTATATCTACTAAACGACGAGCACAATAGCACACATATCCACGAGAACGAGCAGGATTTCCAAAAACAAGTGTATGCGGAGCAACATCTCTGGTCACAACTGAACCAGCTCCAACGAGCGCGAACTCACCAATTGTCACCCCACACACAATCACTGAGCCAGCGCCAATCGACGCTCCATATTTAACAAGCGTCGCTGTAATTTCCCAATCATCAGCACTTTTAAGCTTTCCATCAGGAGTAATCGCTCGTGGAGCCATATCATTGGTAAAACAAACATGTGGGCCAATAAAGACACCGTCTTCCACTGTCACTCCCTCAAAAAGAGAGACATGATTCTGGATCTTGACGCGTGATCCTATACGCACGTGTGATTCGACATACACACCCTTACCGATATTGCACATTTCGCCAATCGTGGCATGAGTACGTATATGGGCCTGACGCCAGATACGCGTCCCTGCTCCCACTTCCGCCCCTGGCTCTACCTCCGCCAAGGGATGAACATAGAAAGATAACTCCTGCTTCTCAGACATAGCTATTCTCCTTTATTATGAATATAGTTCCAAAACTCTAGCGTTTTCTAGACTTTCGGGTTCGGAGGGGAACGACGATCCTCTCAGGATGCACTACGAAAGACGCAAGCGCCTTCTTCACATCCTCTATCCCATGAGCTGCAAAGGCATTTGGGAGTGCTTTGCGCATGATATTGCCACTGCCGTTAACATCAGCATTTATTTCTTGTCCAGACTTCGCTTGGTACATGCC
>Ga0207416_1003972_pt1 | contig 13393 bp, 15 predicted proteins | sample PaiPotPPM11metaG_FD_184107 | JGI IMG/M metagenome (GOLD analysis project Ga0207416, IMG submission 184107) | Iron sulfur acid spring bacterial and archeal communities from Banff, Canada, to study Microbial Dark Matter (Phase II) - Paint Pots PPM... ...
GAAATGCTTCACCGCTCCCCGCGCGCGGGGAGAGGTCGAGTGAGCGAAGCGAGCGAGGGTGAGGGGGCGTTGCCGCGATTCTGAGCCAAGCGGAGAGGCCCCCTCACCCCAACCCTCTCCCCGCGTGCGGGGAGAGGGAGCCGACACCGAACACTTGAGCGGCGAACTGCGGATAGACCTCGGCAAGCTGCGGCGCCACGACCTTGCGCATGAGCTCCAGTGTCTCAGGCTCCGGCGCCGGCGTGGTCGGCACATTCGCCGGCCGGTCGAAGTCAAAGCCGGTATTCTCGATCACCTCGTCAACGCCGTGTCCGGGATGCACGCTGGCGAGGCGAAAGCGCCGACGCTTGCGGTCGAAGTCGAACAGGCAGCGGCTGGTGACGAGCGCGATCGGGCCGCCGCTGCGAAAAACATTGCCGGGGCTGCCGCCCGGTGCGCTGATGAAATCGACTTTGGGCACCAGCGTGCGGCGCGAGTGTTCGGTGCGGAACAAGATCACCTTCGGCACCACATAATAGAGGTAGGCCGAACCGAAGGAACCGGGAAAGCGCGCCTTCGGTTTGTCGTAATCGCCGACGGCTACGAGATTGACATTGCCCTCGCCGTCGATTTGTCCGCCGGAGAGGAAAAACACGTCGACGCGGCCTTGGCCGGCGCAGTCGAACAGTTCGCGGGCGCCGTCGGTGAAGAACGTGTGCTGGCGGCTGCCAAGGAGCGAGACATAGGGTTTGCCGCCGCCGCGCTCGCGCGCCAGCAGCGCCGCCGTCGCTGGGATTGGAGAAGCGGCGCCGACCGCGACGTGGCGCACGTCGCCGATGAGCCGGCAGATCGCGTCGGCGAGCAATTCCTCGGCGCGGAAATTCCGTTCAGGCGGCGCGGCGATCATGCACGTACCGCTCAAGGTATTCGGCAAAGCCTTCGGAGGTGGCGCCAAGCCGCGCATATTCGGCGAGATGGCCGGCGTCGATGCCATAAAAATCCGGCAGCGGCAGCGGCCAGGCGCCGCGCGGCTCGACCGCGACCGCCTCGACATAGAATCCGGGCAGAGTGCCGGCCGCGAGCAGCGGATCGCGCAACAGATCGCCGTCGTGGATTTTCTCCACGGTAACGACGGTCATCTGCGCCGCGTGCGCCATCGCTACCAGCTCGCGCTGCGTGCCGATGAAAACATTGCCGGCGCGGTCGGCCATCGGTGCGTGGAACAACGCGACATCGGGTCTTAGCGCCGGCAGCAGCACGATCGGATCGTCGTTGCCGAATGGGTTGTCGATCGTCTTCCAATCCGGCCGATGGGCGAGCACGTCCGATCCGATCAGACCGCGCAGCGGCATGAATGGCACGCCCTTTTCGGCCGCCTGGAATTGCGCGTGCAGCGCCGGGCACGTCGCGTCGCGCATACGGATCGCGCCTGACAGCACCGCGGCGGTGAAGCGCGGCGCCGGGCCGAATTCGCCGAGGCTGACGGCAGAGGTCTCCAGCGTCTCGACGCAGCCGGCGCCGATCAAATGATCGGCCTGCAAGCTCGATGTCGGCAACGTGACGAGATGCAGGCGTTTGACTCCGCGCCGGATCAGCGCCCGCGTCGCCGCCATCGCGGCGCCGGAGCTTTCCCGCGGCACCGCCAGCATGCAGCCGTCGCCGATCGGCGCGATCGCTTCGTCGAGGGTGCGGACGATCATGGCCATGGCGCAAGGCTACTCCATCTCGTCGTGTGCCGTCTCCGCCAGCGCCTGTACGGCAGCGAACAGATCGCGCACCCGGCGCTCCGCAACGTTGCGCGTGATGAACACTACGCGGCTTAAGCGGTTTTCATCCGGCCAGGTTTCGAGTTCCACCGGCGGATGCGCGAGATGCTGGACATACTGGATCACGACCGGCCCGCGGCAGCCGGCGACGTTGAGCAGGCCCTTGACGCGCAACAGGTCCGGCCCGCGCAACGCGGTCAGCGTCTCCATCACCCGCGAAAAAGTCTGCCACTCGATCGGCGCGGCCGTTTCGATGACAAAGCTCGCGATGCCATCTGAGTGCTCGGCCTCGGCAAGAAAGCCGCTGCGCTCGGCAGCAGCCGGCGCGACGATGCGGTCCGGATCGAGCGCGCCCGACACCGCGATGTCGATCGCCGCGCGCGGGTTGAGCTGTTGCAGGCGCCGCGTCAGCCGCTCGACGGCGGCCGGCTCGGCGAGATCGGTCTTCGAGATGACGAGGCGGTCGGCCAGAATCACCTGCTTGCGCGCCTCGGCGGCCCGATCGAGGTTCGTCTCGCCGTTCACGGCGTCGACCACGGCGAGCACCACGTCGATATGAAATTCGCCGCCGAGCGCGCGGTCGGTGGAGAACGTCTGCAAGATCGGTCCGGGATCGGCGAGGCCAGAGGTTTCGATCACGACGCGACCGAACGGCGGCGCCGTGCCGTGCTCGCGGTCGAACACCAGCCGGCGCAAGGCAAGCTGCAAATCGCTGCGGGCGATGCAGCAGACGCAGCCGTTGCCGAGCAGAACGGTTTCGTCGGCGCTTCCGCGAACGAGCGCGTCGTCGATGCCGATAGCGCCAAACTCGTTGACGATCACCGCCGTGCCGGCGCCCTGCGGCGACGAAAGAAAGCGGCGCAGCAACGTTGTCTTCCCCGCGCCGAGAAATCCGGTGACCACGGTCACCGGAATGCGCGCGCCGCGCTCGCGTTTTAGCTGCCGTCCGAACGGACCGGCCTCGCGCGAGGGGAAGAGGTCGAGCATTTGTTAGGTGCAATTCACCTCTCCCCGCTGCGCGGGGAGAGGTCGAGCGAGCGAAGCGAGCGAGGGTGAGGGGGCGTCGCCGCGATTCTGAGCCCAGCGGAGAGGCCCCCTCATCCCGACCTTCTCCCCGCACGCGGGGAGAAGGAGGTCGCGACGGCACGCCATCAGAAGTCCATCTCCAGGATGTACAGCCCGCCGATATGGCGATCGACGGTGTAGACGATGGCGCGCTCGTCGACGAACACGTCGTTCATCTGGATGGTGCCGGTCGGCGCGCCGGTCGGCGCCGGCGGCATGAACACGCCGGCCTCCTTCGGCTGATAGGGATTGGAAATGTCGTAGGCGCGAAGTCCGCCGTTGAAGAACGTGCCGAGCACGATCTGGTCGGACTGCCACGCCGTCGGCAGCGGCACGTTCTCGTGAATGTTGTGGGCGCCGAAGCGGCCGGCCTTGGCGTAGATCGTGTGATCGGGCAGCGGGCAAGTGGAGATCGGCACCAGATTGGTCTCCTCGCGCGCGTCCAGCACCCAAATGAGCTTCGGCCAGTCCTTGGCGTTGTTCTCCGTCGATTCGTCGGTGACCAGCATCAGCCCGCGGTCGAACAGCGGCACGACGGTGTGCATGAAGCCGGTGTAAGGCGGCGAGTTGGTCCACTGCGAAAGCTTCTTCGGGTTCGCCTTGTCGGAAATATCGAGCACGAACATGCCGCCGTCGATGTAGGCGAGATAGCAGCGGTCCGGCCGCTGCGGATAGACGTTGGTGTTGTGGGCGCGAAACCCCTTGTCGAGCCGGTGCCGCGTCGGCGGCATGACGTTGTCGCCCTGCCGCGTGCCGGGCATCCACCAGCGGCCTACCTCGACCGGCTTCGACGGATTGCGCACGTCGACGCAGCGGTAGAACTGATCGTCGGAGGGATGGGTCGGAACGAAATCGCGCGATCCGGACGCGCAGTGGACATATTCGCCGTCGCAGAACCAGAGCTGATGCACGCCGCGCGAATGCGGCCCGGAGCAGTCGAAGAACGAGATCGATTTCGGGGTTTCCGGCTTGGAAATGTCGAACAGCTCGAAGCCGGCGGGCTGCATATCCTTCTTCTGCGTCTGATAAGCCACCGCCATCAAGTTCCCGCAGGTCTCCAGCGAGTTCGAGCGCATGTTGGCGTGCGGCAGGTTGGTCTGGCATACCACCTTGGGCTGGCGCGGATCGGACACGTCGACGGCGGTGAAATTTTTCGGCGCGCTCTCGTGCGCGAGCCAGATGATGCGCCTTCCGTCGGGCGCGATCTGCACCGACATGCCTTCGCCCATGCCGCCGAAGCCCGCAAGCCTATCGTGCGCCAAAAGCTTGAAATTCCAGACGACGGGTTGATAGCCCGTGGTCAGCGGGCTCTGTTCCGTGGCGGCCATTCGGCGGTCTCCTCTTGAACTCTGGGTAAAACCTTAGGAAGCATCTGGAGGCTCGCGTCGAAGCCTGACAAGTGCCGATTCGACCGCACGCTTCAGGGGATTCAAGTCTTCGCTGACGATCCGCCAGATGACAACGGGATTAACGCGGTCATATTCGTGTCGCAATATATTTCCCACAGCGCGAATTTCGGACCAAGGCTGGTCGGGGATGACCGATTCTACCGAACCTTCAAGCTTGCTCGCAGCTTCGGATAATCTTAGCAGGCATCGTTCCACTGCGTCTTGGGATTTTCGGTCCTGAACAAAGGTTTGGTAGGAATAATCGCGCGTATATTCTTCGATCAGGCCTATGTTTTCGAGAATGTCTTCGAGGCGCAGGATCGGGTTCTTAGAAGGCAATGATTCTGTCCTTCTCAATATTGCGTCGCAGGCGATCCTTGCGTATCGGTTCGGTGACAATATCCACGGGGCGTTCCAGAATAGATGCCAGTCGCCGACTAAGGGCATCGAGGCGTCCGAAATACGCAAAACCACCCGCGGCGGCGTCTTCCGTCAGCCGCACGACCACGTCTATATCCGAATCGTTGCGCTGGTCTCCCCGCGCAGCCGATCCAAACAAAGCGAGGCCGCGCACGCCGGCGGCCCGCAGCTCCGGCTCGTGCGCCCGCAGCCTCGCTATGATTTCCTCGGGTTTCATGTTCGCATCTTACGCCTTCGCCTTGGCTTTTTCCATGAAATCCGGCCGCAGCGCCTTGCTCCAGTCCGGGATGGTCTTGATCGTCTTGTTGTTCACCAGGATTTCCGCCTGCTGCTGCATATAGGACTTCAGATCGGGAAAGCCGGGGTTCACCTCGACGCGCGACAGCGCGGTCGCGAAGGTCTGCGGCGACATTTTGTAGCCCTTGCTGGCGTAGAACGCGTAAATCACGTCGTCGACCTTCTTCTTGTTGTTCTTGAAGTCTTGCGCGGCGTCGAGCCAGGCCTTGAGGTAGGCGACGACGGTGTCCGGGCGCTTCTCCACCATCGCGGAGGTGGCGGCCATGAACACCGGCATTGGATCGAACTTCGAAAAGTCCACAAGGTCGCTGCCGATGCCGTCGGCCACCGCGATCACGTTGTAGGGCTCGACGTTGACCATGGCGTCGACCGTCTTGGCGGCCAGCGCGGCCACCATGTCGTTCACGTTCATGCGGATTTCCTGGTAGTCGCCCTTGTGCAGGCCGTAGTGCGGCAGGACGACATCGACCAGGTCGTTGCCGACCGAGGAGCCGGTCAGGTTGGCGATGCGCCGGCCGCGCAGCTGCTCGACCTTGGTGATGTTGAGGTCCTTGCGCGTGGTGATGCGCGCGGTCTTGCCGACATTCTCGACGACCGCGATCGCGACCAGGCCGCCCTTGACGTTGCCGATGATGAAAGAAGGACCCGCATAGGTGCCCAGGTCCACTTGGCCGGCGACCATCTGCTGCATCGTGATGTTGCCGGAGGGCACGGCAAACTCCTCGGCCGAAAGTCCGTGTTTGGCGAGATAGCCGGACTTGATCAAATAATAGGTCGGCATGCCCCAGATGTTGGTCTGATAGCCCTGGCGGATCGTCTCCGCCGCCGCCGCCGCGCGGCGCGTCGAGCCAAGTCCCATCGCCAGAGCGCCGGCGCCGACGCCCGTCGCGGCGAGGTATTGCCGTCTGGTCAATACATGTTTCGTCATCGTTGTCCTCCCATTGTTGTCCTGATTGCACGCGATCGTCACGATCCCGAACGCGCCACCTGACCGAGCAGGCGCAGCAGCTCCTTCTGATAGTCGAGGAACTCGATGCTGAGCGGATCGCGCGGGCGCGGCAGCCGGATCGGCACCTCCGTCTTCACCGTGCCCGGATGCGGGGTCATTACCACCACCCGGTCGGCGAGGTAAACGGCTTCGGCGACGTTGTGGGTCACGTAGATCACCGTCTTGCGTGTCGCGCGCCACACATCGGCAAGGAGCCGCTGCATGTCGTCTCTGGTCAAGGCATCGAGCGCCGCGAAGGGCTCATCCATCAACAGCACCGCCGGATTGTAGGCCAGCGCGCGCGCGATCGCTACGCGTTGTTGCATGCCGCCGGAGAGGTGGTGCGGATAGGAGCGGGCGAAGTTCTCCAGCTTCACCAGGCGCAGCTGCTCGAGCGCGATGCTCTCGCGCTCGGCCTTGGGCATGCCCTTCATTTCCAGGCCAAAGGCCACATTGCCGAGCGCCGTGCGCCAAGGGAAAAGCTGGGCAAAGTCTTGAAAGACGACGCCGCGGTCCATGCCGTAGCCGCGCACGGTCTGCCCGGCGACGCGGATTTCGCCGGCGTTAGGCGCGATGAAGCCGGCGATGATGTTGAGCAGCGTCGACTTGCCGCACCCGCTCGGGCCGACGATGCAGAGGAATTCCGACGCTTCCATGCCGAAGCTCACGCCGCGGACACCCGGCACGGAGCCTGAGGGCGTGTCGTAAGTCAGCGTAATATCGCGCGCCTCGATGTGGGCCATCGTCGCTTCCTGAAAGATCAATGCAAATCATTGCTTGTAAGAAGTCTATTGGCATCCACCTGGTAGCCCGCCGCCACTAACTCCTTCGCAATGTCGAACGCAATCGTTTCGATCCCTGCATCCTTCTTTATGACCTTGGTAACTATGCCTTGCAAATCGGAAGGCAATTCAACTTCGTCTTTGACAACAGTGCATATGCGTTCCGGACCTAATAGGCCTAACAGTATCCCGTGCTCGAAAACGACGTTTTGTCGCGCGCGGGGCGAATTTGTGTTCGGTAGCGATTCGGACGTCGCGACGTCATCCGGCGTATAAAGCACAATCGCGTATGCAACGTCGGCAAGATGAGAATGGAGCTTGGAAATCAAGGCTTGGCCTTTCTCAGCTTGTTCAGCCAGGATCACCGGAACAAATTGTAGAATTTCAAGCACGCGAGCAAGTTGATTCTTCAACGCCGCATCATGCCCATGTACGATAAAAATCCTTCGTGAAGGCTCTCGCGAACGCGGCCTCAACAATTTTGAAAGCTCAATGGATATTTCGACTGCAAGCTCTTCAGGCTTTAACGTTTTATCTGCGAGAAATTCGATGTCACTACCCTTCCCGTTCGAATACTTCGCTGCTCGCAGCCGGTCCCATTCGAGCTTCGCAGCTCCGCCGGCAACTGGAATTGGGAATACGGGCTTGCATGCCAGGACCGCTTTCTGAATGCAATCCGAAGTTCCCTTGCCTCCTATTAGCGCAATGACCGCATCGGATTCCTCAACTACAAATGTGCGAACTTCTTGCGGTCGTTTGTCAATGGGTTGAAGAACCATGCCGAACGTGTCGTTCAGATTGGGATTGGCCCCGTAAGGATAAGTGCGGATCCTTTCCCTTGGGCTGACGCCTAGAAGTTTGCATTCGGATACCGCGGCGCGGCCGACCTCGGAAGCGAGCAAGCCTTGTTCCATCAATATCAGTTCAAAGCCGTGCGATATAAGTGCTTTGCCTATGGCAGACGCAATCGGTTTGGCCAGATCGAATTGTTCCGGAGCGTCACCTCGACCAGCACTTGCCTTGTGGCTGCCTTGAAAGAGGATACGGGGCCTCATCTTCTTACCCAGTCATTGCTCGCCAGAACTTACAATCTAAGTCAGCAAAGAGGGGCGGTCGACTGCCAGTTCGCGGACTACGGCTCGGTCAGCGGACTACGGCTCAGTCATTTGTCTCTACCCCTTGGCCATGCGCGCCATGCCCCAGCGGTAAATGGTGGCGCGCTCGAGCGAGCCGAAGACGAGCCGCTCGGTGGCGAATCCGATCAGCCCGATCACCAGGATCGAGGCGAGCATCACGTCGGCGTTGAGAAATTGCTGGGCGTCGAAAATAACCCAGCCCAATCCCCAGTTCGACGCCGCCAGCATTTCGGCGCCGATCACGGCGATCCATGCGCGCAGAAAGGACTGACGCAATCCGGCGATGATGAACGGCGAGGCGCCCGGAATGATGACTTTCCAGAACAGTTTTTGCTCGTCCGCCCCCATGGCGCCGGCCGCGCGCAGCCAGATCGGGTTGACCGAGCGCACCCCGGACCAGGTGTTGAGCAGCATCGGAAACAAAGCGGCGTAGAACACGATGAGGACGGTCACCGTATTGCCGAGCCCGAACCAGAGAATAAACAGCGGAATCCAGGCGAGCGAAGGGATCGGCATCAGCGCGCTGGCGAGCGGCAGAACGAAATGCTCGACCGGCCGGAAGCGGCCCATCAGCACGCCCAGAGGCAGTCCGATCGCCACGGCGAGACCGAAACCGAACAGCACGCGATAGAGCGTGGCGGCGACGTGGCCGAACATGGTGCCGTCGATGAGCATGCCGATCAGCGTGTGCGCTACGGTGCCGAGAGTCGGCATCAAGGCCGGCGCAAAATAGCCGCTGCGGGCGACGGCCTCATAGAGCGCCGCAACGACGACGATGCCGGTCAAGCCGCGCCGCAATGACCGTGCGCGATCGGCCGTCATGACACCATCATCCCCCAGCGCACCACCGTAAAATTCTCCAGCGGCTGGAACACCAGCTTCTCCAGAGAGACCCCGATGAGCGCGATCACCGCGATGCCGGCCAGCATCACGTCGGTATTGAGGAATTCCTGGGCGCCGAAGATCATCCAGCCCAATCCCCACGGCACGGCGGCCAGCATCTCGACGGCGACCAGGATGCGCCAAGCCTGCGCCAGGCCGAGCCGCAAGCCGGTCATGATGTAGGGCAGCGCTCCCGGCAGGATGACGTGGCGAAACAGGCGGCGATTGTCGGCGCCCATCGCGTGCGCCGAACGCACCCAGATATCCTTGACCGCTTTCACGCCGGTCCAGGAATTGTAAATGATCGGAAACGTGGAAACGAACGCGACCAGCAGGACAGAAGGAACGTTGCCGGGCCCGAACCACAACAGGAATAGCGGCGCATAGGCGAGCCCCGGAATCGGCGCACCGATGCTCACCAAGGGCAGCAAGTAATCTTCGACCCGGCGCGATCGGCCCATGAGCACGCCGATGCCGACGCCCAATACGGCCGCGAGCGAGAAGCCGGCCGTGAGGCGAAGGAGCGTGTCGAAAGCATGGTGCGGCAGCACGCCGTCGAGCGTCAGCCGCACGAACGCGGCGGCGATCGTTTCCAGCGATGGGAAGAATTGCGCCGGGAACAGCCCAAGATGGGCAACCGCCTCCCACATGGCGCCGACGACGGCGAATGGAAACGCGTTGCGCAGCGCGCGCTGCAACGCGCCCGCCTCGCCGGCGGCAGGCCTTGCTGCGATGTCGTGAAGCTCCGCGACGTGTTGCATCGTGAGACACCGGTCATCGATCGCGCTTCGGCGGACGGAAGCGAACTCTTCCGCGCGTCGATGGAGCATAGTGCCGGTCAGTGCCCGCGGACAAGGCCGGATGCCCGTCGATAAACGCGGCGGCAAGGCGTTGCAGTGTCCGTCCTCTGTGATAGGAAACGCCGACAGCAAACGAGTTCGCCAAGGGAGTTGGGCATGGCCACGAAGAACATGCAGAAGATCGGCTGGATTGGCATGGGCCGCATGGGGCAGCCCATGGCCGAGCGGCTCATCAAGGCCGGCCATGACGTTTCGATCTGGAACCGCACGCGCGCCAAGGCGGAGCCGCTTGCGAAAATCGGCGGCAAGGTCGTCGATCGCCTGTCCGATCTTAAAGACGTGGAGGTGCTGTTCTCGATCCTGGACACCGGCAGGAGCGTCCAGGAGGTGCTTTACGGCAAAGACGGCGTCTGCAGCCAGGGCGGCAAGATGCCGCCGATCGCGGTCGATTGCTCGACCATCGCGGTCGAGGAATCGGCGGCGATCCGCGAGCGGCTCAAACAGCTCGGCGCCGACTTCGTCGCCGCGCCGGTCAGCGGCAACGCCAAGGTCATCAAGGCGGGAAAACTCTCCGCCGTCGTCTCCGGCCCGGAGGCCGCGTGCAAGACGGCAATGCCGCTGATCGAGGCGTTTGCGCCGCGCGGCGTGTCCTATGTGGGCGAGGGCGAACTCGCGCGGGTGTGCAAGATCGCGCACAACGTCATGCTCGGCGTGGTGATCGAGAATCTGATCGAGATCACGCTGCTCACCAACAAGATGGGCGTGCCGCGCCACGCCTTTCTCGCCTTCCTCAACAACGGCGTGATGGGTTCGATGTTCACGCGCTACAAATCGCCGGCTTTGGTCAATCTCGACTGGACGACGACGTTCACGCCGGAACTGCTGCGCAAGGACCTCGATCTCGGCCTCGAACTCGGCCGCAAGATGGACGTGCCGATGCCGGTGACGGCGGCCACCCGCGAAGTGCTGCAGAGCCATTTCGGCGCCGCTACGCTGCGGAAGAATTCCGAGGAGTATTTGCAAAAGGACTTTGCCGCGCTGGCGGAGACCATGGCGCTCGCGGCCGGCATGAAACTGCAAAGCGAGAACAAGAACGTACCGACCGGGCTGGAGAGCTAGCCGATCGCTTTAGACATCGGCGCGTCAAGATCGCGGCGTTCGCCAAGAAGCTTGTCACCAAGCCAACGCCGTGACGCTCGGCTTCGCGGCGCCATACGCGCGTCAAATCACCTGCGGCGGCGATAATGGCGATAATAGTGGTGATGAACGACTCTTCGCACCCGATGATAGTACACACGTCGCCCGGGCGCTCTTGCGCCGCCCCGCATGGCGGTGAGGCAAGCTGGGCTAAGCTCGCGGCGCTTCCGCATCATGCAGGTCTTTACCTTTCCGGCGTCCGGAATGAATTCCGAGCACAGCCGCATCGCATCTGGCGTGCAGGCCTGGCGCGCGTCCTCGCCGCCCTGGGCGCCGGCGGCGTTAATGCCGCCGATGAGTAAACCGACCGGCAACGCCAGCCAGCAGGCGAAACGCATAATCCGCATCTGTTGCTTCCCTCGATCTCGATCTTCGTCGGTCCAACCGTAGCCTTGGCCGAAAGCACAGTCGATGGGTTCAACTAAAACTTTCGCTTTTGTACTAACGGGCGGCTGCTGGCCCGGCTCTTAAGGGCGACGGGCCATGCGATTAAGGTTATAAAAGGGCGGACTGGATCGGGCGTTTGGCGGGTCGCGATATCGGCTAAGTTGCATCGGGCGAGGTACCGCGTTTCGGCGCAACGGGCCGGGCCGATCCGATCCGATCAATGCGTGCCCCATTTGAATTTGGACGCCGATAACGGACCCCCGCCGCCGATATGGTCCGGACATGGCTCGATGGCGCGCTCAATGACCTCGCCGGTCGCGTTGTCGAAAGCCATGTGACGGCAAAACACCCCATCCGGCATGGTGTAAACGACATCGCCCATGCCGTTCGCATCGCGCGTGGCGATGGCGTGGCGCAGCAGCGGCCCGAGTGCGGCGTGGCCGCCGAACATGATCGCGGCGGCGAACAGGACGAAAAGCAATGAGGCGGTAATGATGAACCCGAGCGAATTGGCGCGCTCCTCATCCCGCCGAGCGCGCGAGGATTCGCTCCCGCGTCCGTCCCGGCTCGCGCGGTCCGCCTCGACGTACCAGTCGATCGTCTCCGTCGCTGCGTCTTTACCCGCGCTCATGCCGGCATGAAGCGACGGAAATCTTGCACCCCTAATAAAAAGCATTTTCGAATTGATTCGAAATTCAGCCCATAATCCCGCGATTGCGGCTCGGCTGAGATGGCCGGTTTCTCTCCCCCTCCCGGTCCGCCGCAAGAGGTGGGATAATCGACGCCGACACCGCTGCCGGACCGTCACGGAGGAAATATCGTGCTCACCGCCGCGCGCAACGAGATGCTCACCCAGGTGGGGCCTGGCACGCCGATGGGCGCGCTTCTTCGCCGCTATTGGCAGCCGGTCGCGGGCGCCAGCGAACTCGACGGCAATCCGATCAAGCCCATTCGCCTGATGGGCGAGGACCTCGTCCTCTACCGCGACCGCGGCGGCCGTTACGGCTTGATCGACCGCCATTGCCTGCATCGCCGCGCCGATATGGCCTATGGCTGGGTCGAGGAGAAGGGTATCCGCTGCTCGTATCACGGCTGGCTAGTGGACGAGACCGGAAGCTGTCTCGAACAGCCGTACGAAGACACGACCAGTCCGAAGCCATCGAAGGCGGGCTGCGAGACCAAAGCCTATCCGGTGAAGGAATGCGCGGGGCTCGTGTTTGCCTATCTGGGCCCGCTGCCGGCGCCGGAACTGCCGGTCTGGGAGCCTTTCACCTGGGGGAACGGCTTTCGCGAGATCGTGCTCGCCGACGTGCCGTGCAACTGGTTCCAGTGCCAGGAGAACTCCTGCGATCCGGTGCATTTCGAATGGATGCACGACAATTGGGGCGGCCGGCTGCGCGGCGGCGGCGCCAACGCCGCGCCCAAGCATCTGAAACTCAAGTTCGAGGAATTCGATCACGGCTTCATCTACAAGCGCGTGCGCGAGGGGCAGAGCGAAGCCGACCGCTATTGGACGGTCGGGCGCGTCGCGTTGTGGCCGAACGGCTTTTATCTCGGCAGCCATTTCGAATGGCGCGTGCCGGTCGACGACGAGAATACGCTCTCCGTGGCGTGGTTCTTCATGCGCGTGCCCAAGGGCCGCGAGCCCTACGTGCAGGAACGCGTGCCGACCTGGATGAGCCCGATCCGCGACGAGGCCGGCCGCTGGATCACCAGCCACGTCATCAATCAGGACATCGTCGCCTGGGTCGGCCAGGGCCGCATCGCCGACCGCACCAAGGAGAACCTGCGTTCGAGCGACATCGGCATCGCGATGATGCGCAAGCGCTTCTTCGCGGAAATCGAGGCCATGGCGGAAGGCAAGGAGCCGGGCGGCATCATCCGCAGCGCCAACGCGGCTTCCTGCATCGCGCTGCCCAACATGGCGCGCGAACTCAACACCGAGGGCATCGCGCTTGCCGATTACGACAAGGACCCGCTCCTGCGCCAGCGCCTGAAGGAATTCCGCCACCATTACGGCCAGCCGGCGGAAGTGCGCCGCGAGTTTGTCGAGGCGATGGGGATCGCGGGGGCTTGAGGAAATCTTCCAATTGGGCCGCTTGCTCCTCCTTCTCCCCGCGTGCGGGGAGAAGGTCGGGATGAGGGGGCCTGTCCGCTGGGCGCAGAATCGTGGTGAGTAATACCAGCCTTCGGAATGTCTGACTCTTGGTTATTGGCGCTGCGATGTGATTCATTTCTGCCCGGACAAATGATTCGGGAGATTGGAGATGAGCGCAGCGATTGGCCTTCGGGACGATTTTGAGGCG
>Ga0207416_1003974_pt1 | contig 13392 bp, 12 predicted proteins | sample PaiPotPPM11metaG_FD_184107 | JGI IMG/M metagenome (GOLD analysis project Ga0207416, IMG submission 184107) | Iron sulfur acid spring bacterial and archeal communities from Banff, Canada, to study Microbial Dark Matter (Phase II) - Paint Pots PPM... ...
CGCGAGCGCCTGCCGCACCTCGGCCTCTCTGACATGGGAGAGTCCGCTGATTCGGACCTGGCGGGGAAGGAAGGCGGGTTGAGCGAGCAGGAAGAGCAGCGCAAAGGCCTCGACTCCGATCAGGGCGAGCTGCAGCATTGCCCAGAACCAGCCTCGGCCGCCCTCCTGCGCCGCAGCCTTCGCCGCGGCAGTTGCCCGACGCCTTTTTTCGAGCGTTCCCACCGTCATGCCTGCGCCTCGCGGAGCAAGCGCGAATCGATCGCCGTCTGTGAGCGTTGCTTGTCTTCAAAGCGCTCGATTGCCAGCTCGATGAGACGCTCGAGCAGGTGCCGGTACGGAAGACCGGATGCCTCCCACAATTTTGGATACATGCTGATGCGGGTGAAACCCGGGATGGTGTTCACCTCGTTGAGGTAAAGGCGGTCGGTGCCGCGCTCCAAAAAGAAATCCACTCGAGCCATGCCGGCGGCGTCCACGGCCTGGAAGGCCTGGACCGCCAGGGCACGAATCCGATCGCTGAGCGCGGCCGGAATCTCCGCCGGGATGATGAGGCGCGAGCCCTCATCGAGGTACTTGGCCTCGTAGTCGTAGAACTCACGCGCCGGCACCACTTCGCCTACCACGGATGCCTCCGGCGCGTCATTGCCGAGCACGCTGACTTCGAGCTCTCGCGCTTCGATGCCGTGTTCGACCAGCAGTTTCCTGTCGAAGCCCGCCGCCAGCCTGAGCCCCCGCAGGAGTTCATCGCGGTTGTGCGCCTTGGAGGTTCCGACACTCGAGCCGGAGTTGGCAAACTTGGCGAAGCACGGATAACCGAGCCGCGATTCCACTTCCTTGACGAAAGCCTCCGGATCTTCCTCAAAGCGCCGGCGGGTGATCGCGAGGTACTCGACCACCGGCAGCCCTACTGCAGCGAATGCCCGCTTCATGTAGATCTTGTCCAGGCCGAGGGCTGAACCCAGTACGCCCGACCCGACGTAGGGCAGGTTGGCCAGCTCGAGCACGCCCTGAATGGTGCCGTCCTCGCCGTTCAGACCGTGAAACACGGGGAAGACGACATCGAGGTGGGGCAGGCCGGGCCGTACTGGATCTGCCTCGACCGCCGGCACCAGGCTCCGCTGGGTGGGATCCGGCGGCAGGTAGACGTAGGAACCGCCCTCCTGCGCCTGTGTCAGTTCGGAAAGAGTGGCGCCGACCAGCCAGCGGCCATTCCTGTCCACGTAGAGCGGGACGACCTCGAAGCGCTCGGGGTCGAACGCGGAGATGATCGAACGAGCCGAGAGGATGGAGACCTCATGCTCGGTGGAGCGGCCTCCGAAGAGGACGCCGATGCGCGTTCGGCTCATGTAGCGCCCACGATGCGGACCTCGGGCTCGAGCTCGATGCCAAATCGCTCGCGGACCCGCTCCCGCATTTCGGCCATTAAGGCTAGCACGTCATCGGCCGTTGCCCCGCCTAGATTGACGATGAAATTCGCGTGCTTTTGAGAAACCTCCGCCCCACCGACCCGGCGACCCTTCAGTCCGCTGGCCTCGATCAGGCGCCCCGCCGAATCGCCGGGCGGGTTCTTGAACGTGCTGCCCAGGCTCCGTTTCTCGATCGGCTGCGTAGCGCGCCGGTGCTTCTGGACCTGCTTGATCCGCTCGCGGATCCGCTCGGGAAGGTCGGAGCTGGTGTTGAAGCTCGCCTCCAGAATCACGGAACCTGCTCGCTCCGACTTGAAGGCCGAATCCCGATAACCGAAGCGGCACTCCGAATTGGAGAGGACTTGGCGCTCGCCCCTCGGCGTGAGAATGGTGACGGCGCTCAGGCAGTCCTTGACCTCCCGGCCGAAGGCTCCGGCATTTCCGAATAACGATCCGCCCACCGTCCCGGGAACCCCGGCACCGAACTCCAGTCCTGCTCTCCCCTCTTTTGCGCTATCGGCCGCCAGCCGCGGCATCAACATGCCCGCCGCGACCTTCACCGAGCCCTCCTGCATCACACAGCTTTCGGTGGCGAGCTTCATCGTGAGCCCGGGCTGCTCCGCTGCCGCGAAGAGTGTATTGCTGCCCGCACCGATCACGAGCAGGCCGATTCCGTCGCGCTGGAGGCGCTCGATTAGCTCTGGCAGGACCGAGTCATCGCTGACCTCGAGGAAGTACCGGGCGCGCCCTCCGATCCTGTACCAGCTATGAGCTTCGAGCGGCTCGTGTTCACGGACGCCCGGAAACGATGCCAGCCAGGACTCAGGCAACCGGCGAGCGCTCCAGGACTTCGAGTGTCTTGCCCACGACGTCGTCGAAACCGCGGACCGACATCAGGACAATGGCATCTCCCGGCCTGGCCGCCGATGCCAGGCGGTAGGCGGCCGCGCGCGCGGAGTCGACGGTTACCACCTCTTTGACGCCCGTAACCCGCCGCGCCAGGTCCTCGGACGAGACCGTGTGTGCAAGGTGGCGCTCCCGGGCGGCTTCGATCGGACCGAGAACGAGGAGATCGCACCCCTGGAACGCGTCGGCGTAGGCATCCATCAGGCTCAGCGTTCGCGAATAGGTGTGCGGAACGAAACATGCCAGCACGCCGCCGGGACGGAATCGTTCCTGCGCCGCCTGCAGGGTCGCCCGCACCTTGGCGGGGTTGTGCGCATAGTCGTCGATCACGGTCACGCCGCGAACCTGCCCCCGCACCTCGAAGCGCCGCGCGACGCCATGGAAGCGGCCGATCGCATCGACCGCCGTGCTGACGGGCACACCGAGGCGCACGGTGGTTGCCAGCGCCGCCAGCGCGTTGGCGGCATTGTGCTCGCCCGGGAGCCTGGTGCTGACAACGGCCAGGACTTTGCCCTCGTGCCAGGCTGTGAACCGCATGCCTTCCCCATCCACCGTCACGTCACGACCGTGCCAGTCGGCACCGCCCCGAAGCCCGTAGGTCTCGACCTGGGCCCGCGTCCGGCTCAGCAGCCGGCGCACTGTCGGGTCGTCCGAGCATGCGATCAGGCGGTCCTCCGCTCCGAGGTACTCGACCAGCTGGCGGAAGACGGCCTCATAGGAAGCGGGGTCAGGGAAGACATCCGGGTGATCCCAGTCGATGTTGGTAAGGACGGCAAGCTGCGGCGCGAAATGCAGGAATTTTGGTCGCGGATCAAAAACTGCCGAGGTGTATTCGTCACCTTCGAAAACGAACTCCCTGCCACTTCCCCAGGCTGCAGCCGCACCCAGGTCACGGGCGGCCATTCCCAATCGGAAGCCGGGATTGCGACCTGCCGAGCGAAGGATCCAGGCGATCAGGCTGGAGGTAGTGGTCTTGCCCGCCGATCCGCAGATAACGACGCGAAAGCGGTCGGCTGTCAGCTCCCCCCAGTACTCGGCCTCGCTGATCAGCCGGATGCCTAGCGCTCGGGCCGCCTCGGTTTCGGGATTTCCCGCGCGCACCTGGTTTCCCTGTACGACCAGCTCCGGTCTGCCCCAGCGGGTCACATTCTCGGCCGCGTGGGAGTCGGCCCAGGTAATCCCGGCGTTGGTCAGCAGGTCGGTGGTCGGCGGATATGCATCCTCGTCCGAGCCGGTCACCTCATGGCCGAGCTGCCTGGCGATCAAGGCCAGGCCGGAGACCGCGTAGCCGCAGATCCCGATGAAGTGGATTCGCATCAGTTACGGCCGCCGACCGCCTGGAGGATTTTCGCCACAGCATCCGCTGCATCCGGCTTACCCAGCACCTGCATGGCGGAAACCATTCGAGCGTAGCGATCGGAGTCGGTTGTGATCGAGGTCACCACCTCGGTCAGTCGCGGCCCGTCGCAATCTTCGTCGGAAATTACAAGGGCAGCGCCGGCATCGGCATAGGGGACGGCGTTCAGCTTCTGGTGCCCCCCGGCGAAGGGCCCTGGTACCAGCACCATCGGGATGCCCACGGCGCTGACCTCGCTCAGCGTCCCAGCCCCGGCGCGGGCCAGCACGAGGTCGGCTGAATAGATGCGCGTCGCCAGGTCTGTAGCAAATGGAAACGGATGGTACCGGGCGGCAATCGACGGGCCCAGCCGGGCAGCCGCTTCGCCCACCGAGACAAAGTCTCGCTCACCGGTCTGGTGTTCGATGTCGAGGCCCAGCCCGGTCACGAGCTGCGGCAGGGCGGCCAGCACTGCCTGGTTGACGCGACGCGCCCCCTGGCTTCCGCCCAGCACGAGCAGACGGTGCGGCCGCGAGGGGAATTCCGATCTGCGCCTGGCAAACTCACTTCGCACCGGGGTGCCGGTCACGACCGCCTCAGAGCGCAGGTAGGCAGCGGACTGGGGATAAGCCGTCGCCACCAGCCTGGCAAAGCGAGAGAGAAGCCGCGTTGTGCGGCCGGGCAGCGCGTTCTGCTCCTGGAGGACCACCGGTACACGGCTCAGGGCGGCCGCCATGATCACCGGCGCGCTGACGTATCCGCCGGTGCCGAGCACGACCTGTGGCTTGAAGCGTGAGACGATCCTCGACGCCTGCAGCAGCGCACGCGGTAGCACGAAGGGAACCGTCCAGTTGCGCCAGAGCTGCTCCATGTCGAGCTTGGGAGGAACGATCGTTTCCAGCGGAATGCCGTAGCCTGGAACGAGCTTCTCCTCCATTCCGCCACGGCGGCCGACATAAAGTACATGCCCGTCAGGATCGATCCGATGGAGGGCTTCGGCGACCGCGATCGCCGGGAACAAGTGTCCGCCCGTTCCGCCGCCCGAGATCAATACTCGCATGCCGGATCCAACCCACCTTTTCGCCCTGCATGGCGACGTTCATCAGTATGCCGACCGCCAGCAATGTGAGCGCCAGCGAGGAGCCACCATAACTGATGAAGGGCAGGGGAATTCCTGTTGTGGGCAGTGTCACGGTGACGGCGGCGATGTTGATCAGCGCCTGGAAGGCGACCCAGGTCGTTACCCCGCAGGCCAGCAGCGAGCCAAAAGCATCCGGTGCCTTGAGCGCGATGCGGTAGCCACGGTAGGTGAAGAGCGCGAAGAGCGCAAGGATACCCGTGGTGCCGATCAGGCCAGTCTCCTCGCCAACGATGGCAAAGATGAAGTCGGTATGAGCGAAGGGCAGCCACTGGTATTTCTGGATGCTCTGACCCAGCCCGACACCGAACACGCCTCCGGATCCAAGAGCGAGCAGGGATTGGATCGACTGGAAGCCCGTGTTGAGAGGGTCGGACCACGGGTTCAGGAAAGCCATGATCCGGTGAAGCCGGTATGGCTCCATCCGAATGAAGATGAATGCGGAAAGCACAACGATCGCCATCAGGAGTAGGAGATGGCGCTTCTGTCCACCGGCCACCAGGAACTGCGCAAGCAGGATTGCGGCGACGATGAGGGTCGTCCCAAGGTCACGTTCGAGCACGACCAGCACGGTCACAAGTCCGAGCAACGCGAGGAAAGGAGCCACCCCATCTTCCATCGAGTGCAGCCGGTCCCGGTGCCGCTCGAGCCATACAGCCATGAACACGATGGTGCTCACCTTCGCGAGCTCAGCGGGCTGCATCCCGAGTGGACCCACCTGCAACCAGCGCCGGGCGCCGTAGGCCTCCACACCGAAGTGCGGGAGAAGCACGAGCACGAGCAATGCCAGCGTCAACGCCCCGAGCGGTCCGGCGACGGGGCGAAGCCGGTGATAGTCGACCCGGGCACCGATCCAGAGCAACACCAGGCCGAGGATCAACCAGACGAGCTGCCGCTCGAAGTAGTACGCGGCGTTTCGAAACCACAACCACCCCTGGACCTCCGAGGCGGAGAAAACCATCACCAGGCCGAATGCGCTCAGTGTCGCGACTGCAAGGATCAGTGCCTTGTCGCCGCGGTGCCAGAACGTCGTTCCGGCAAGCGATCGTGCTCGGCGCGGTGTCGGAAGCTCGAGAGTGGCCAGTTGCCTCAACGCCCGAGCTCCGTGAGAACGGTTGCCTTGAACCGCCGTCCCCTGTCCTCGTAGTCGGAAAACATGTCGAAGCTCGTGAAGGCCGGTGAGAGCAGCACGACGGAACCTGAAGTGGCCATCGATGCAGCTTCGCGGACTGCCTCGCTCAATCCTTCCGCGCGGGCAACCCGCTGGAGACCCGACGCTCGCACCAGTCGAGCCAGCTCCTCCCCCGTCTCACCGATCGTCACCAGCCCCGCGACCCGCTCCGCAATCCTGCCTGCGAGCGGGGCGAGATCGATGCCCTTGTTGCGACCGCCGGCGATCAAAACGATTGGTTCGCTGAAGGCCTCGAGCGCTTTGTAGGTGGAATCGGGGTTCGTCGCCTTCGAGTCGTTGTACCAGCGCACACCACCGAAGGTTCCGATCAACTCCAGTCGATGCTCGACAGCCTTGAAGGCGCGAACCGCGTCGGCAATCCGGTCTGCCGCCACCCCTGCCGCGAGGCCAGCACCTACCGCGGCCATCACGTTGCTGAGATTGTGAGCGCCGGGAAGCGGGACCTCGGCGATCGGAAGAACTGGCTGCAGCCTGCCCTCACGCTCCCAGCAGATGGAACCGTTCCTCACCTGGATACCGCCGTCGATCTTTGCCCTGAGCGCGAATGGCAGCACCGTGCCCCTCGTCTCTTTCGCCATCGCGGCACAGGATGGATCGTCGAAATTCAGAACTGCGTGGTCCCCCGGCTCCATGAACACCACCGCTCGAGCTTTGATTTCCCGGTACCGCTCCATCGTTTTATGGCGGTCGAGATGGTCCGGCGTGACGTTGAGCACGACGCCGATCCGCAACCGCGGGTGGCGGATCGACTCCAGCTGGAAGCTGCTCAGTTCGAGCACCACCCAGTGATCGGGTCGCAGTTGCTCGAGGCGATCGAGCACCGGCTCACCGATATTGCCGCCACGGACCACCTGCAAGCCTCCGGCACGAACCACCTCCGCGGTCAGGGCGGTCGTGGTGGTCTTGCCGTTGGTGCCGGTGATGCCCGCGATCGGACACGGGCATAGGTCGAAGAACAGGTCGATTTCGCTGGTGACGATGATGCCGCGTTGCCGGGCTGACTCGACCAGCGGCGCATCCCAGGCGACCCCGGGGCTTACGACCAGAAAGTCGACGTCGTCCAGGGCAGGGGCTGGAACCGGACCGAGCCAGCCCTTCAGGCCGTCTCGCTCGATGGCCGCCCGCAGCTCGGGAGTGTCGGCGCGGTCAACCACGACGACGGTTGCGCCGTGCCGCTTGAGATATGACGCGGCTGCGCGCCCGCTCCGTCCGAAGCCGAGGATCATGGCCCGGCGACCTTCCGTCTCGATCAACTTGCCGGACCCGGCCGGGCAATCAGTAAAGAGAGAACGGCGGCCGCGGCCGAGCCGGCCCAGAAGGTGGCCGCGATGCGAGTCTCGCGCCATCCCGAAACGATGAAATGGTTGTGTAGCGGGGACATCTTGATAATGCGTTTGCCGGTCAGCTTGAAGCTGGCGACCTGGGCGATCACCGAGACCGTCTCGATCACGAAGACGATGGCAAGCAGGGGCAGGTACCAGAGGAAACCGGTACCAATGGCCGCCGCGACGAGCGCGGTTCCGAGCGCCAGGCTGCCGGTGTCGCCCATGAAGATGCGGGCCGGGAAGGCATTGTAGAAAAGGAAGCCCGTGAGGCAGCCGGCCAGCGCCGCGGCCATCAACCCGGCCGCGGGCCTCTGCTGCAGCAGGGCGATCAAGGCCAGCGAGCCGAATGCGATCGCGCCTGCGCCGCCGGCCAGGCCGTCGCTGCCGTCGGTGAGGTTGAAGGCGTTCGAACCAGCGGCGAAGGCGAGCGCGCCGACCGGAATCATCCAGGCGCCGAGCTTCGCCCAGCCGTCAAAGGGGACCAGTTGCCGGGTCAGATTCCAGCGATAGGCGAGATAACCGAGCAGGGCGCCGATCAGGAGTTGCGCCACGATCTTCTGGCGGGCCTTGAGCCCGAGGTTGCGATTGCCCCGGATCGCCGCATAGTCGTCGGCGAATCCAAGCGCTCCTCCCAGCAGCAGGGCAAGCAGGACGAGCGCACCGACGGCGGTGCGGTCCAGGACGACAAAGACGAGCAGGCCGACGAAGAGGAAGACGACTCCGCCGGCGGTGGGCGTGCCCGCCTTACCGAGGTGGGCGGCGGGGCCTTCCTCCCGAATCAGCTGTCCCATGCGAGCCCGCCGCAGCAAGCGGATGACGGAGGGAAAGATCAGCAGGCAGATGACCGCTGCAACAGCAAACGGAATCAGTAGCCTCATCAGGCCGGGGCTCGAAGCGCTTCAACTATCCGCTCCATTCGCATTCCGCGGGAGCCCTTCACCAGCACCTGGGTGCGGGGAGAAAGGAGCGGTTTCGCAATGGCGACTGCATGCTCGGCGCTGTCTGCCTTAAGGGCATGGTCTGCTTTGAGGCCGGCCTTTCGAGCGCCGTTCACGACGCGATCGGCCTGCTCGCCCAGCGCGATCACCCAGTCAGCCGACTTGCCGGCGGTCGCCCCGGCATCATCGTGGGCCCTGGCCGCGTGATCTCCGAGTTCGAGCATGTCGCCCAGGATGGCAACCCGGGTGGTGCCTGCCGGAGCCAGACGTAGAACATTGAGGGCGGCTTCCATCGACCCAGGGCTGGCGTTGTAGCAATCGTCGATGATGGTCGCTCCCTCGATTCCGCTGACGAGATTCATCCGCCGGGCCGGCGGAGTAAAGCCGTGCAGCGCCGCCGCGATAGCACTGGCATCGAAGTCGAACTCCAGCGCCACGGCGGCGGCGGCGAGGGCGTTTGTGACGCTGTGCTGGCCCGGGAGCCGGAGGTAGACTTCGGCGGATCCACGCGAAGTGACGAGCAGAAACTGGCTTCCCTGAAGCCCGTGAAGGCGTACCTTTTCGGCTCGAACGGCCGAACCCGGGCTGACGCCGAAGAGAACTGTGCGCCTCGAGACAGCGGACATCGCCCGCACCCGTGGGTCGTCGGCGTTGAGCACGGCCAGGCCCCCCGGCGCCAGCCCCTGGACGAGCTCCCGCTTCGCCGCAGCCACCGCCTCGATCGATCCCAGGAAGCCGACGTGAGCCAGCCCGACGTTGAGGACCACCGCAATGTTAGGCGGCCCTATCCTCGCGAGCTCCGCGATTTCGCCGGCGCGGGACATGCCGTACTCGACCACGAGGACTCGATCGCCCGGGCTCATCTCAAAGATGGTCATCGGTATGCCGGTGTAGGTATTGAGGTTGCCCTCACTCTTGTGAACCCGAAGCCGACGGCCGAGGACATGAGCGATCAACTCCTTGGTCGTCGTCTTGCCCGCACTCCCTGTTATGGCCACGATCGGCACTCCCAGCCTCCGGAGCCGGCTGGCAGTCATGTCGAGTAGTGCCTGCCGCGCGTCGAGCACCTGGATCACCGCTACCTGCCCGGCTTCACCGGGGTCGCGTTCGCATAGGATTCCCGAGGCGCCTCGCTCGATCGCCTGTGAGATGAATGCGTGTCCGTCCAGCTCCTCGCCTTTCAGGGCAACGAACAACCCCCCGGGCTGCACCTGACGCGAGTCGACATACAGGTGCGAAAAGACAACGCGGTCCGGGCCGCGCAGCAACCGGCCGTGAGTTGCCTCCAGCACCTCGCCCAGTTCGACCGCCACAGCGCCATTATTGAGCGTCGGCCCTGGCGAAACCCTCATGGCGCAATCTGCCACTGGGTGATCAAGGCGCTCGCCACCGTTTTGAAGATCGGCGCCGCCACGTACGCCCCTTCGTAGAGGACCTGGGGCTTACGCACCACCACCATCATGATGAACTTAGGGTGATCGGTCGGCAGGTAGCCAATGAAGGAACCGATCGTGTCCGTCTTCGAATAGCCGCCGTTCTCTGGAATGCTCGCGGTGCCTGTCTTGCCCGCAATCAGGTTTTTGAAACCCTCGATACGTGCCGCGAAGCCTGAACCATGCTCGACTACCGACACCATCATCTGTTGCATCTGCTGGGCCGCATGGGGACTGATCACCTGGCGGATGACGCGCGAATGAACGGGATGACTCACCCCCTGGGCGTCGATCACGGCATCAACGACATGTGGCCACACCAGGTTGCCGCCGGTGGCGATGGCATTGACCGCAGTCAACATCTCGATCGGCGTTGCGTCGACTCCCTGGCCGAAGGACGCGGTGGCCAGCTCGGATGGCTTCCAATGCGCAAAATCGCCCAGCGGCGCCGCGGTCTCGGCGGCGACGTCTATACCGGTCCGGGTACCCACACCAAAACGCTGCAGGTACTGGAAGAAGCGATCGGTTCCCTCCATCTGCTGGGCGCGGATGGCGCCCACGTTGAGCGAGTTCTCGAGCACCTGGGTCATCGTCACCATGCCATGGGCACGGTTGTCCCAGTTGTGAATCGCGAAGCCGCCGACAACTGCCGTGCCGGTCTCGTTGAAGCGGTAATCAGGGGTGATCGCGTGATCGTCGAGCGCACCCGCCAGCGTGACGACTTTCATAACCGAGCCCGGCTCATAAAGGCTGGAGACGATGGGGTCGATGAACTGAGAGGTATCGGTGCTGGCGAACTGGTTGGCGTTGTACGTCGGCACATCAGCCCAGGCGACGATCCGCCCGGTGTTCGGCTCCATGATCATCAACGAAGCGCTCTGCGCCTGGTATTTCTGTAGACCGTCGGCCAGGGCCCGTTCCGCCACCACCTGGATGGTGCTGTCCAGGCTCAGTTGCAGCGTCATGCCGTTGACCGGATCACGCCGTTGCCTGTCGCTCAGGATGATGGGCCGGTTGGCGAGGTCTCGCACCGTAGCCTCGAAGCCTGCCTGCCCGCCCAGTATCCGGTCGTAGTAGCCCTCGACGCCGTAGTTACCGGTTCCGGCGTCGTTGGTAAAGCCGAGCAGGTTGGCCGCAAGCGTCGTACCGGGCAGGGCGCCGTCGACGTAGGTTCGCTGCGTTTCCCCGATCTTGCCTATGCCGGGCAATTGCATCGAGTCCAGCTGGCGAGCAATCGTAGCGGGAACCCTTCGGGCCACGTAGACAAACTTCTTAGTGGTTGCGAGCTTGGCCATCACGTCGTCGGACGTGAGGCCCAGTAAGGGACCAAGCTGGTCGGCGACTGTCTGCCTGTCGCTTGCCCTGATCTGGTCAGGTGAAGCGAAGATGGAAAAGACAGGCGTGTTACTGACGAGCAGTGCTCCATTGCGATCCACGATCCGGCCACGGACGGCGGGCAGCGTCAGCGTGTCGTTGTGGTAGCTGGCAGCGAGTTGCACCATATCCGCATGACGCCAGGCCTGCCAGTAGACGAGGCGCCCGAACAGTACGAGATAGGCGGCCATTACGACCGCCATCAGGGTGAGGATGCGACCGCGCGGTTCTAGATCCGGGGATGCCCTCACGGCGAGTCGGGGTTGATTAGCGGACCGGGCTGGTAGGATCCGCCGGCTCGCCGATCACGGCGCTGAGCGCGGCGAGGACACCATTGAAGACGCCTGTATGACCTGCTTCCGGAGCGCCGGTCCGCAGCGCGATTGGAGAGTGGGCGCCATTCACGTACTGCCAGCGCGACGGGTGGGTCATACCGAGCTGCTGGGCCGCCAGCGCCACCCGGTTGGCCGCCTGGTCCTGAGCGAGTTGCGCCTGGAGTTGGTCGTGTGTGGCAAGCAGCCGAGCCTGCTCCTGTTTCAGTCCAGCGATCTGGTAGCTGGCCTGGGTTGCCGCGGCCGACTGGGCAACGAGCAGCAGGGCCCCCGTGATCAGGGTGGCGGCGCCGACCAGCGGCGTCAGCGAGAGCCGGCCGCGACTCCGGCGCGCGCGCGAAGGGGGTAACGCGCGCGCCGGAGGGGTCGGATCGGGCCGGCGGGGCCGCAGAATTAGTAGATGCCCAGGAGGGACGGGTTCCACCATGCGGCCGCTCAGGTATTGACTTGTGTAAAGACATGGACAGGGTTCATAACTTCTCCGCGATTCGTAATTTCGCCGAGCGAGCGCGTGGATTCTCACGCAGCTCGCTTTCGGACGCCGTGATCGGCTTGCGTGTTAGCACGCGTACCGATCGCTTGTGCCCACAGATACAGACGGGCGCTTGGGGCGGACAAATACAGTCTTTTGCTTCGACGTTGAACAGGTTCTTTGCAATCTTGTCCTCTAGAGAGTGAAAGGAGACGACCCCTACGCGCCCACCGCTTGCGAGCAGTTCGATAGCGGCCTTCAACCCGGTTTCGATCGCCTCCAGCTCGCGGTTGACCGCGATTCGGATCGCCATGAATGTCCTGGTTGCGACATGGATGTCTTTGGGCCAGGCGGCCCGCGGGATGGCGCCGGCCACGAGGTCGGCGAGCTCCCTGGTCGTCCGAAGCCGTTTTAGCTGGCGCTGATCCACGATTCTCTGTGCGATCCGAGCGGCCCAGCGCTCCTGGCCGAAGTCGATGAGGATGCGCCGCAATTGGCTGACAGATTCCTGGTTCACCACGTCAGCGGCGGTCCTCGCTTCGGTTATATCGAGCCGCATGTCTAGCGGCCCCTCGCGTTGGAAGCTGAAGCCGCGTTCCGGGTCGTCCAGCTGGTCGGAGGAGAGGCCAAGGTCGAAGGCCACTCCGTGTACCGGCGGCAGACTCGAAGCAAACTCGGCGAGACGATCGAAGTTGGTATGCGCCAGCGTCACGGTGACATCCGGCGGCACCGGCTCCCGGCGAAAACGCTCGATGGCGGAGGCGTCCCGGTCGATCCCCAACAGGGTTCCACCGGGGCGCAGGCGCTCGATCAGCGCCCGCGCATATCCTCCACCGCCCAGCGTGGCGTCGACGAACGCCTGCCCGGGAGCTGGTCGAAGGCTCTGTATTAGCTCTTGTAAAAGTACAGGTCGGTGCCCGGAAGATCCGGGGAGACGGTCGGAAACGCGCTTACCATCGAGATCATTTGCCACTGGCTCGCCGCCGTTCGGCCACCTGGTCCTGGATTCGTGTGTATTCCTCTGGAGTGGCTTCGCCGATGCGCCGCCATGCTTCGTCGTTCCAGATCTCGATCAAGTTGTTGACGCCGACAATCCAGGCCGTGCCCGAAATGCCCGCGTATTGCCGCTGGTCCTGGGAGAGGACGATTCGTCCCTGGACGTCGAATTCGCACTCCCGGGCGGCGCCGAACATCATGCGGGCGAGGCGCCGTTCCTCGGCCGGAGTCATCGACCCCAACCGCTGAAGGCCTTGCTCCCTCCCCCACTCCTCCGGCGGGTAAACCTGCAGGCAACCCTCGGCGCCCTTGGCGATGATGGTGCCGGTCGGCAGTTGCTCGCGAAAGCGGGCGGGGATCGCAACTCGCCCTTTCTGATCCACTGAGTGCCTGTAGGTACCCAGGAACATCAGCGCGAGTCACCAGCTGTCTCATTTTCCCCACTTTTCCCCACTTGGTGCCACCGACACGCTGGAAGTTACCACCGCGACAGCTGCCTGTCAACGCTTTGCGGGCAAATCTTGTGGGCTGGGGTAAAAGGGTG
>Ga0207416_1003975_pt1 | contig 13389 bp, 11 predicted proteins | sample PaiPotPPM11metaG_FD_184107 | JGI IMG/M metagenome (GOLD analysis project Ga0207416, IMG submission 184107) | Iron sulfur acid spring bacterial and archeal communities from Banff, Canada, to study Microbial Dark Matter (Phase II) - Paint Pots PPM... ...
GGACAAGGGGAGGGGTTGGGTGGACGTGGGGGCCTTGTGCTTGTCCTCGTTGGGCTATGAGCAGGCTGCCTTACGGAACCCGGCGAATCGTATTGCGACGAGGACAAGCACAAGGCCCCCACCCTTCCCCGCGTCCGCCCCTTGTCCCTACAGGACGGAGGCCGACATTCCATTTCATTCCCCCATTCGGGTGTCACATGCACCAGGGCGCTGAACGCTTCTTTTCCCCTATTCGGGCGGCACAATGCATGAGGACAGGGGTGGGCGCTTCCACTCTATACTTGCATCTCCGAAAAGAGAGGAACGGGGCGTATATTAGTGTGGACAGCACAATCAAGTCCATATATGAATGAAAAAAGCATATCAGGAGGTTTTTTTATGAAACCACACCCAATCAAACGAGTCGTTCTGCTAGTTCTTCCTATTGTAGCTGCGCTTTCCCTCACACTGTTTTTCGCGCTTCATTCTCCTAACGCTTCTGCCCATACTCTTCAGCCCCGGCAACCTCACTCTGGATGCTGTGCCGTAGTGTACACCCATATCGCGACGGCGGCCAACACGACAGCGAATTGGACCGAGCTGGACAATAAGGACACGAACGGCAACCCCAATGCCTTTGTGATTGTTACGCCCAACCGGAGCAGCAGCCCAACCAATGTTGTCGATAATCATCCCGTCGGCGTATGGTATGACGGCATGGCGGGCAAATGGGCCATCTTCAACCAGGACCGGGCCGCTATGCCCGTGGGAGCCGCTTTTAACGTCTACGCGATCCAGGCGTTTTTGCCAGGAGGCCAGTCAGCGGCGGTTCTGCTGGTGGCGAGTGCCTCGAATAGTAAAGGGAACTGGACCTACATTGACAATTCCGTCACCAATAATAATCCCAACGCTTTTGTAAACGTCACCCTGAACTGGAACCCCGGGGGCGTAGGTGGCGTCTACGATGCTCATCCCCTCGGCACCTGGTACGATGCCCAGGCGAAGAAGTGGGCCATCTTCAACGAGGGCAGTATGGACCCCATTCCCACCGGAGCCTCCTTTAATCTGTTGCTCGATACGCCTATCATCAGTGGCACAATTCTACAGACAGCCACGACCGCCAACACCGTTGGAGACCACACTACCATCAATAACGCTGCGACAAACAATAAGGCGAGCGCTATCGTGTTCGCCACGTCGAATTTCAACCCGCAGGGTAAGGGTGGCACCTACGATAATCATAACATCGGGGTGTTTTACCATAATGGTAAGTGGTCCATTTTCAACGAAGATGGCGCGGCCATGCCTGTTGGCGCCGCGTTCGATGTGCTGGCAGTATGAAAATACAGGGGAGGAATGCAACCGGTTGCATTCCTCCTCCTGTTAAATTTCCCTGTAAGGCTTAGCTCCTCATTACGGCAAAGCATCCATGGTCGTCTCCATCCGGCAATACGTAGGAAAGTTACTCCGCGTGTGTATTCTTTCGAGCGGGTTATACGTGTTTATTAGGAAGGGTACTATAACGAGGATGGACAATGAGGATAGCACAGATAGCTCCTCCCTGGATTACAATGCCGCCGAAAAACTATGGCGGTACGGAGAGCGTCCTCTCTACTCTGGTGGAGGAACAGGTAGCGCAAGGTCATGATGTGACCCTGTTTGCTCCGGGTGACGCGAAGACATCGGCAAAGCTCGTCTCCTTTTTCCCCCAATCTCTGATTCGGAAGGGGGTTCCCTGGACCATGTATCTCAAAGCTTTTTACCACTTACAAAAAGCTATGGAACAGGTGAGTAAGCAAGATTTCGACATTGTGCATAGCCACCTTTCCGCGGGCGCCGATCTTTGCCTTTTCCCGCTGATGGCTGCTCTCGACCTGCCCCATGTCACAACCCTGCACAGCCATTTCCCTTTCGATCGCAGACCAGACGGCGAGGTTGGTGACGCCGATCGCTATTATATGGATTGGGCGCCCTGTGTTCCGCTGGTTGCCATCAGTGAAAGCGCTCGCAAACAGGAGAAGTTGCCTCTCAATTTTGCGGGCGTGGTATATAACGGTCTAGAATTGAGCCAGTACCGGATGGTCGGCAAGAAAAGAGGCGATTACTTCGCGTGGCTGGGGCGGTTCTCACCTGAAAAGGGGGCGCACCTGGCAATCGAGGCGGCCAAACAGGCGAAGGTACCTCTAGTGCTGGCAGGGACGATAGACCGCTATCAACAGGATGCGAGGCGCTACTTCCATGAGAAGATAGAACGGCGGGTCGATGGTGAAAAGGTCAGGTATATCGGGCCTGTGAACTTGAGGCAAAAGCGAACTCTGTTGAGCCGGGCGCGTGGTTTCCTCAACCCGATTGAGTGGGAGGAGCCATTCGGCATGGTGATGGTTGAAGCGATGGCGCTGGGCTGCCCGGTCATCTCGTTTGCCAGGGGGGCTGCTCCTGAGATCGTGGTGCATGGGCAGACGGGTTTTCTTGTGCGGAATGTCGATGAGATGGTGCAGTGTATGCCAGAAGTTGATGAGATCGATCGGGAGACGACGCGCTCACATGTGGAGCGCAATTTCTCGGCTCGTGTTATGGCTGAGAACTATACGCAAGTGTACAAAAAAGTGATAGCGATGAATAAAGAAGCACGAAGGAGACATATCCCTTGACAAGATCTCCGCAATTAGATCGATATGCACCTCTTGTTGGAGAAGATGTACTTGCACAAATTTATGCTGCTGCCGGGTCCCTGGCCGGATTGCGCGTTCTTCACGTCAATACCACCGCTGAGGGTGGAGGCGTGGCGGAACTTCTGCACAGTCTTATTCCACTTATGGACGAACTCGGTATTCCCCATCGTTGGAAAGTAGTGCCGCTGGATGAAGCCTCTAACCTGCTGGCGGCGCGCCTGGTGGACCTGCTGCAAGGCATTGAGCATGGAAGCATCCCTGAAGCAGATCAGCGGGTGTTCCTTGAGAAACTGAGCCATGCGCCGCTTACGCCGCAGGAAGACAAGGCTGATCTCTACTTCATCCATGACTTTCAGCTGGCTCCCCTGGCTACTTTGTTTCCCTGGATGCGACCAGCCCTGTGGATGTGCCACGTAGATACGGCCAATCCAGACCCGGGCGGGAAGGCATACATCGATCAGTTCCTCGATGCCTATAACGTGTGCGTGTTTGACACTCCGCTCTCGGTCTTCTCCAACCTGCCGCCAGAAAAGACGCACGTCATTACGCCAACAATAGACCCGTTCAGCGAAAAAAATAGCTTCATTCCCCCGGAGCAGGGGTTGAAGATGCTGGCTCACTGTGGGATAGATACTGCGCGGCCCCTCATCACGCAGGTTTCACGTTTCGGCAACTGGAAAAACCCCTGGCAGGTGATCGACATTTACCGGCAGGTCAAGCAGGCGCTGCCTTCTGTGCAGGTAGCGCTTGTGGGCGCGCTGGAAGCCGCCGATGATATCAAAGCCACAGAGATACTCAAGGATATACAAAAGAGGGCAGGCGGGGACCCGGATATCCACCTGCTGTATGATGCAGAGGTGATCGAGCATCCAGAAGTAAACGCGTTTCAACACTACTCCAGCGTCATTCTGCAACGCTCAATCCGTGAAGGCTTTGGCCTGACCGTGACGGAAGCCATGTGGAAATATCAGCCCGTCGTCGGGACTTCGGTGACAGGCTTACGCGCGCAGATCGTCGATGGGCAAAACGGCTATATCGCGGATGACACAGAATCTGCCGCAAAAGCGACCCTCAGGCTCATTCGGGATCGCGACCTGTGGCGTAAACTCGGCGAGCAAGCTCACGAAAGCGTCAGGATAAATTACCTCTTCCCCATGATGGTGTTGCAATACCTCAAGGCGCTCACCCAGGCGCATGAAAGGTCACGCGCTGCCGCTCACCCATAAACGCTCGCCTTTTTCGTTTATGATCAGGTTGGTTAGCCACTCTATCGCTTCAGGATACTCGTCACAGTCCAGCACGAACTCCTGGCCACGTCCGGCGCTCCTTAGCAGGACGTGGTCTGCTTGCGTTTGCCAGTGTTGCAGGTTGGGGTGATAGGTGAGAGGCGAGCGGCCATGAGCGGGGGAGAGCCAGTGGGGCAAACGCCATATGCGCCTGGAATCGTATGGTTCTTGATTGGTCAGGCATAACGAGGGGTGGTACTGCGAGAAGAAGCCAGCTCCGGGTTTATCGAGTGTGATGCCGGGCAGTGCGATACGCTCGGATGCGATGTAGAGCGAGTCGGGCGCGAGCGGTTGGGCGCGCCGGCAGTGAGCGTGGTCGCAGGCCCATGGGGGGATGCGGGAGCGCTGCGCTACGGGGATGCGCTGTTCGATTTGCAGCCAGCCAAAGATGACGTGCAGGTCTGGCGCATCCGGCACATAGCGGTATATGCCAGCGCATTGTTCGACGCGCCTGAACCAGCCATAGAAGAGGAACACATCGCCCTCTCCCACGCTCTGATTCTGGAGATGACTTTCCGCCGCGCCAGCCTGCCCAAATATGCCCTTCCAGCCCGGCAGCCTGGGAATGCTGGCGCGGTTCAGGTCAGGATCGAGATGGGCGGGCGTGCAGGGGGAGATTTTGCCGTTTGTCAGGTCATGGACTAGCTTGCCGAGCGATTGACCGTCATACAGAATATCCTGATAGGGCAATGGATTCGCGCCGCTCAGCGTTTCAGGGATGGGCAACGAGCAAAGTTGGCCCGCTGGTAAGATCGGGCTGGCGACTTTGCCGATGCTGGAGTCGAAGCCTTTGCGGCTGAAGATGATTTTCATGTGTTTCTTTCCGGCATTTCACTCACTCACTCGAGTATAACTCTTCAGGAGAATATTTGAAAATTTGGGTGCAGGCCAGAGGAAATTTTTGGAGGAAAACGATTTGCAACAGTTCAAATTGTTAATATGTTTGCATTAATCTCTAATTTGGCTAAAAATAGTACATATTAATACTTCCATTTACATCAATTATAGGATATAATCGCCAGAGATTTATCCAATCCTCAAAATCAAGAAAAGATATTCTTGATTGCTTTTGTGAGCATTGTATTTTTGTCGCTGTTAAAATGCTTTTCATCGCGATAGCAAAAAAGGCTACTAGAGGAGGGGCGCATGAATTACTTTAGTGCGCTGGTTGTAGTTTTAGGAATTGCAAGTGCGTTAATTAGTATCTACGAGTTTATTAAGAAGGGTTCATGGCGGCCAGGTATTGCATTCAGTATTGCAGCGGTGGTCTTGCTAGTAGCAGCCGGTATTGTTGCGAACCTACCTTCTTCAACCAGAAGTCAAGCGTCAGGACCTCTATCTACACAAAGCTCCACCACTTCACCGTCTGGTACAGGTAATACACCAATCACAACGCAACCCCCTCCACAAATCCCATCTCCTACATCTCCCCCTGGCCCTGGAACAGTTCTGTATCAAGCAGACCAGTCATGGAGTGGGTGGAGTGGAACAAAAGAGTGGAACGTATTGAACGGAATGCTGACGAATGATGGCACTGGTTACCCTGGACAACCAACAATTCTCGCACCTTATCAACTACAGGTTTCAAATTATGCGGTAGAGGCAAATATTCAAGTAGTGAATTGGCACCGCTGTTGCTATTCTCAATACGCAATAGTGGTTCGTGCCTCCACCAATAGTGATGGGGGGTGGCAGGGATATTCAGTTGGAGAAGACCTTGAAGATAGAACCCCTTCTACAGCAAATATTGCAGCAGATGCAGGACACATTGGTTCTGCATTAGCAAATGCCCCTTTTGACCCTGGCACTGCTTGGCATACATATAGGGTTGAGGTCAAAGGGAATACGATTAAGCTTTTGATAGATGGAGGGGTCAAGATTGATATTACCGATAACACGTACCTATCTGGACGACAGGTCGGATTTTGGAGTTATGAAGTTCAGCTTAATATCAGTAGTTTCAAAATCATCGCTTTGTAGCAGCCGTGTTTTTGAAGAAGGCATTTTTTGTGAAGGGAAATGCGAATCCAAAAGCAAAAAGCTTGAGGGATATTCCTCAAGCCTTCAGGTAATCAGTAATCGACAACGAGCGTAAATTATCCCCCGAATAAATTCGGGAAGATGGTGGTCAGAACAATCAAGGCCGTCAGGACGGTCATGACGATGGTAGTAATCCAGGCGACGGTGTTGAAGATTGGCCCGTTGACGTAGCGACCCAGCAGGCGGCGATCGTTGCACAGTATAATCATCAAGACCAGGATGAGCGGGAGCAACATGCCGCCTACCACGTTGGGCAGGTTCAGGACGAAGACCAGGCTTCCCTGCGGCACAAACATGGTGATGCCTGCGCCGAGTACAATAATGATGGTGTAGAGGGTGAGAAACTGCGGCGCTTCCTTGAAGGAGTGGCCGACGCCGCGCTCCCAGCCGAAGGCTTCGGCCACCGAGTAGGCGGTGGAAAGCGGCAGCACGCTGGCGGCCATGAGCGAGGCGTTGAGCAGGCCAATGCCGAACAGGATTTCCGCGATCTGGCCGTTGCCGCCCACGAGCGGGGCCAGCGCCAGGGCCGCGTCCTTCGCCTGGTTAATCTGGATGTGATGCACAAAGAGGGTCGCGCCTGTGCAAACGACGATGAAAAAGGCCACGAAATCGGTCAGAAACGCGCCGACATAGGTATCGATGCGCTCGTAGTTGAGGTGAGCGATGGCGATATGTTTATCGGCGATGGCCGATTGCTGGTAGAATTGCATCCAGGGCGCGATGGTGGTGCCGATGACGGCCACGAGGGTGAGCAGGTAGCCCTGATTCAACTGGATGGGCGGCACGACGGTTTGATGCAGCACCTGACCCCAGTTGGGGTGTACCAGAAAGCCGCTGATGACGTAGGTAACGTAGATCACGCACAACACCAGCAGAATGCGCTCGACATAGCGGTAGCTGCCGCGTGTGACCAGCACCCAGACGATAATGGCGGCAGCGGGAATGGCGATATACTGGCTGACGCCGAAGATGTACATAGCGCCCGAAATGCCGGCGAATTCGGCGACCGTGGTGGCGGTGTTGGCGATCAAGAGCAGCAGCATACTCCAGAAGGTGATGCGCACACCGAATTTTTCGCGAATCAGGTCGGCCAGTCCTTTACCGGTGACGACGCCCATGCGCGCTACCATCTCCTGTACGACCGCGAGGCTGATGGTGATAAGCACGATGGCCCACAGCAGTCCGAAGCCATATTGCGCCCCCGCCAATGAGTAGCCGGTGATACCCGTGGCATCGTTATCTACGTTGGCGGTAATCAGTCCGGGGCCGATCACGGAGAGCAGTAAGAGCAACTGGCGCAGCCAGACGCGGCGCACTCTCTTCTGCCGCGCGCTTTTCTCGCGCTTGATAGGTGTCTTGTTCATAGAACACCTCCCTGGCAGGGACACCCTATAAAAATGCCCCCTGACACGAGGGGGTTCATGCAAAGCAATGTGTGCTGCTTTTGTTCCCCCTCTAGTTGAGCTTTGGCACTGTACGACGTAAGATAGCTCCGAGGCTACCCAGCCACTTCGGGTCTCGCCTTATGCCGACGAGACCTGGCCTGATCGTTGGCGTCTCTCGACGTTTCTGATCAGTGGCCTGTGTTCATACAGCCGCCTCACCTAACGAGGTAAGACAGTATTTTTACCTTCTATGCGTACTATAGCGCGCGGCGCGCGGTTTGTCAATTACTATTCGCGTGAATGGCTGCTCCTAAAATAGTCTGCGCTTATCGATGCCGCGTTTGAGTAGACCGAGCAGGGCGATGGTGCCAAACCAGATGGCAACCAGCACCCAGGGGCGTTTTTCATCCATGTGATCCATCTTGTTCATCCTTTCGGTACTTATGCGGGAAGGCTGCTTCTATTATACCTGATTCTTAGCGAATCTTAATGGTAGCTTGAGCCTTTCTTGAGTTCTCTCGTTTAGAATGAGTGTATATGATATGTCCTTCAAGCATCTTGAAAAGAAGGGGTATATGTTCAAACATAAAACACGAATAGCCGGTCGCAATGTGCTGGGAGTTGTGCTGGCGCTTTCGTTTGCTATGGCGGTGCTGGCTGCCTGTGGCAGTTCTTCGTCTCCCACGACGACAACCAACCAGAGTAGTGGCATCAACAAGATTCAGCATGTGATCGTGATTATGCAGGAGAATCGCTCGTTCGACTCCTACTTCGGAACCTATCCGGGGGCCGATGGCATTCCCATGCAAAACGGCGTGCCAGATGTGTGCGTCAATGATCCACATACAGGCCAGTGCGTGAAACCCTACCATGATTCGCAGGACTTGAATCACGGGGGACCACACGGCGCGGCGAATGCTACTGCCGATATTAACAATGGGAAGATGAATGGTTTCATCGCCCAGGCCGAAAAAGGCAAGGGAAGCTGCACTACGCCGAATGACCCGGCGTGCAGCGGGAATGGGCAGACCGATGTGATGGGGTATCATGATGCCCGTGAAATTCCCAACTACTGGTCATACGCTCAGAATTTTGTGCTGCAAGATCATATGTTTGAACCGGATGCTTCCTGGAGCCTGCCCTCCCATTTGTTTATGGTGTCGGCGTGGTCGGCCAATTGCACGACAAAAGGAGACCCCCAGAGTTGCGTGAACAATATCCAGGGGCCTGTGAGCCTGAAAAAGGCCAATGCTTATACAGCGGATTATGCCTGGACCGATCTGACCTACCTGCTTTACAAGAACAAGGTGAGCTGGGCCTATTATGTTGCGCCGGGAACACAGCCGGATTGCGCGGATAATGCAGCATCGTGTACTCCTGTGAAGCAGGGACCAAAGACGCCTGGCATCTGGAACCCCCTGCCGAATTTTGACACCGTGCAGCAGGACGGGCAGCTTTCCAACATCCAGTCGTTGAACAACTTCTACGCGTCTGCCAAAAATGGCACGCTGCCCGCCGTTTCGTGGATTACGCCCGATGGGAAAGATAGCGAGCACGCACCCGCCCTTGTCAGCACAGGACAGGCGTATGTCACCGGGCTGGTTAACGCCGCTATGCAGGGACCCGATTGGAGCAGCACGGCCATCTTCCTGGCATGGGATGACTGGGGCGGCTTCTATGACCACGTTGTGCCGCCAAACGTCGATCAAAATGGCTATGGTTTGCGCGTGCCGGGCATTGTAATCAGTCCATATGCGAAGAAGGACTACATCGATCACCAGACCTTGAGCTTCGATGCCTACCTGAAGTTCATCGAGGATGATTTCCTGAACAGCCAGCGCCTCGATCCGAAGACCGATGGTCGCCCCGATCCACGCCCGACGGTGCGCGAAAATGTGTCGATACTCGGCAATTTGTTGTCGGATTTCGACTTCTCGCAGTCGCCGCGCCCGCCTATGATTTTATCGACCAATCCGTCGCCGGGACCGGCTTCTACCTAAGCGGAGTTGTCCGCTGCATCTGGCCTGTCATCCTGAGCGCAGCGAAGGATCTTCGTCCCCGGCGCAAGAGATCCTTCGCTGCGCTCAGGATGACAGGCCACTTGTGGAGTGAACACCTATGAAGTTACCCCTGGTTCTTGCGCTACTGATCTACTGGCGTATGTTATAGAGCGCACGCCCAGTATTACCGCCAGCGCGACCGCTAGAGCTGCAACCACCGACGCGCCGCTCAGGTTTATCAATATACTCAGGCCGCTTATAAGCAGTACACCGGCCTGAGTAAAACCGGCGGCGATCAGCGCGTACAGGCTCATTACGCGGCCACGCATACCGGCGGGAGCCTGGGTTTGTAACATGGTATTCGCTACCATCATGCTCATCGTCGCTCCCATGCCACATCCTGCCAGTAGTAGCAAAGCCAGAAGCAGTGTGGAAGTCAGGGCGAAGAGCAGCAGCATAAGGCCGAAACTCACGCTGCACACCAGCAGGAGACGTTCCAGGCGTTTTGATGATGTGAGGGTTGCCAGGAGTAACGCGCCCGCCAGCGACCCCAGGCCCGATGCGGCGGTCATAAGTCCCAGGCCCTGCGGCCCAACATGTTGCACCGTTTTTGCGAACGCGGGCAGCAACAAGAGATAGGGGCGACCCAGCAGGCTGACCACCGCCGCGATAGCGAGTACCGCGATGATAGTTCGCTCGTGACGCAAGTTCCAGAATGCGGGGATGGAAGATGCGCGTTTCGTAGAACTGGCCGGAGCAATATCTTTTGTTCGATATTCTGGCACAACATGAGATTGGTTGCCAGGCACAATCAAGAGCAGCGCGATGATGACTGCCAGGAAGCTGAGTGCATTCAGGGCGAAACAACTCGCCGCGCCCAGGCGCAGCAGCAGTAACCCGGCCAGTGAGGGGCCAATTACGGCAGCGCCGTTGTACACGCCGGCATTCAGCGCGACAGCGTTCAGCATGGCCTCTTTGCCGACGAGATCGCCGAGGAATGCCTGGCGCGCGGGATTGTCGATGCTCGTCACTATCGAAGATAGGGCGGCAATCAGCAGCAGGCTCCATAGCGGCGGTTTGCCCGACCATGCCAGCAACGCAAGCAGGCAGGCCAGCAACATCGCAGAACTCTGAGTGACCAGCAGCAGCGAGCGGCGCGGGAAACGGTCGGCCAGCACTCCGCCGACCAGCGATAAGGTCACAATGGGTAAAAACTGCGCCAGACCCAGCCAGCCTAATGCTATGGGCGAGCCATTGAGTTGCAGGATGAACCAGCCCAGCGCAACCACCTGCATCCAGTTCCCGGTATTCGAGACAGCCTGACCCAGCCAGTAGAGGCGAAAATTCCGCTCGCGCAAAGCTCTCATAAATCATGCATCCCCTGGTGCATTTCCACTTGACCTCCTCGGGTTTGAGAAGTATACATTCTTCGCTGGCAGCGGCAGGAGCTCCCTTTCTTTCTCGACCCGTTTGAGGGTACTGAAATTAGCGCAAATCAACGCGCTTGAAGGCTTCGGCTGCTGCCAGTCCAACGGCCTGCCCTGCTTCGGCGGCGCGGCGATACCAGCTGCGTGCGAGTGCTTGCGCGTCGGTGTGCTGGCTGGCGTGGGCTAAACGTGCTGCGATTTTGCGCGGCAGGGTTGAAGAAATATCGACCCACACATCGGGTGCGTCGCTGGCGAACAGCCACGCCTCCGGCACAAGGTGCGCCTGCAAGCCCTCTTCTGTGATTTGCTCGGCGAAGGTGAGGGCGTCACGCGCGCAGGGAAATATAGCATCGAGCGCGGCCCGTCCGACGGCGCGATGGTCCGGGTGCAGTCGATAAGGTGGCGCGGGATCATGCGTGATAACCAGGTCGGGTTTGTGTATGCGCACCTGGCGCACCAGTTCGCGCCGCAGCGTCAGGGTTGGTTCGACTTCACTATCCGGCCAGCGCAAGAAAGTCACTGTATCGACGCCCAGAATATGCGCGGCTTCTTTTTGTTCAGCTTCGCGTATTGGTCCTACTTCCGGTGAAGTCAATAGCGGATCGCTGGCGCCTTTGTCGCCTGATGTACAAAGCACAAAAGAGACCTGTCGCCCGGCATCCACGAAACGACACACCGTGCCAGCCGCCCAGGATTCGATGTCGTCGGGGTGCGCAACAATCAGCAGCACGCGCCGGGCGGCGGACGTTTCAATATCAATTTGTGTCATAGGCTAACGCCTCACATGGTTCCGGTATCGCTGCGTTCGGGGCGACCTACAAAACGCACATATCTCGCCGGATTGTTATGCTGGGGCGCGGTTAATTCTAAGTATCCATCGATCACCTGTTCGGCAAAGGGGCCGGGCGGTACCGATGGTTCGAGGACGTGCCACGAACGATTTCCCGATTGGTCAGATGGTTTGCTCATGACATGCACGCCCATTTTATTCATCAGCTCCATATTGCGCTGCGCCAGCAGCTGGGAAGGCGCGTAGGCATACAGGTCTGTATGCAGCTCTGCTATTTGTCGCTCGATCTGTTCAGGTCGATGATCGTATTGTGCGCACGCTGCCCGTACTTCGTCAATCAGTTGCTCCTCCGAGAGTACGAAAATCGCGTCTAACGCCATTATCAAATTCATGCCGCGATTGAGCAATATGTTGCGTCCATGCATGAGGCGGTCGGCGAGGCCATCGCCTTTATGATGTTGATTTGCCTCTTGAATCTGGCGCGTCAAGTCGGCAAAGGGCATCATGTCGAGTTTTCGTTGCAGGAAATCGACGACAGCGGCGGTTTCTCCCTCCTGCCAGCGCAGCAAGAGTTGCAGGCAATAGCTGCCCTCGTAGCGTTCGATGTTCTTGTAGATGCTCAACAGGCGGTCTTTACATTCGCAGATCCAGAGCGCGTGCAGATAACGCACGGAGCTGGCAACCGGAAAGGTGGAAAAACGCTGCTGTCCATGCACCTGCTGCACAAATGGGAAGCACTCCTCAAAGGCTGGCTGTAGCTGCTCGAATGCGGCCAGTTTCTGCTTCACCAGTTCCTGCGCTGTCATATTGGTTGCCATTGTTCTCTCCTTTGCTGATGGCGGATACGTCTTGCTCATGTTCTTCTACTCTACATAAATTACGTTCAGATGAAGGGAAGAGAGACAATAGCGTGAATGAGAGCTATGGTTATTGCGTGCGCTTCATAAATTCTACGATGTGCTGCGCGATCTCTTCGCCTTTGTCTTCCTGGAGAAAATGCCCGGCGTTCTCGATGGCGATTTCGGGTTGACCCTGCGCTCCGGGGAGCAGGGCGCGGAAGAAGCGTTCGCCGCCGCGTGTGATGGGGTCCTTATCCGAGAACATTACCAGGGCGGGTTTTTGCCAGTGCGCAAGGGCGGCGCGTGCCTGGCGCATGTCGCTCGCGCCGGGGTCGTCCGGTTGGATGGGAACGAGCAGTGGGAAGGCCATCGCGCCCGCTTTATAGCTCACGTCGGGGAACGGGCTATCGTAGGCCAGCAGTACGTCGGTGGTCATCTGGTCCTTTTGCGCCACGCCGTTAAAGATGACAGCGCCTATGGGCATGTCGGTCTGGCCGGCGGCAAATTCGCGCCAGCGCATGAAGCCCTTGCCCATCGGTTCATCGCCGGTTGGCAGGCCCGTATTCATGATGACCAGACGTTTGAAGCGGTCGGGGTTTTCGCTGGCAACGGTCAAGCCCAGCAGGCCGCCCCAGTCCTGCACGGCCAGGGTGATGTCTGTGAGAGCGGTGGCTTCGATAAAAGTGACAAGCGAGTCATGATGCATTTTGAAAGAGTACTCGTCGCGCTCGGTGAACTTATCCGAACGACCAAAGCCGATGAAGTCGGGGGCCACTACGCGATACTCGCGGGACAGGATGGGGATCATTTTGCGATAAAGATAGGACCAGGAGGGTTCGCCGTGCAAACACAGGATGATTTCCCCCTGGCCCTCGTCAACGTAATGCATACGTAAACCGTTGACTTCCGCGTAATGCGGCTGGTAGGGATAGCCGGGTAGATTGGCGAAACGCTCGTCCGGTGTGCGAATT